>Ga0157369_10008035_pt1 | contig 12100 bp, 10 predicted proteins | sample C25metaG_FD_113461 | JGI IMG/M metagenome (GOLD analysis project Ga0157369, IMG submission 113461) | Corn rhizosphere microbial communities from Kellogg Biological Station, Michigan, USA - C2-5 metaG | ecosystem: Host-associated > Plants > Roots > Rhizosphere > Soil | place: USA: Michigan...
CGCTCGCGGATGGCGCATCGCCCTTTGCACCGGCGCCTGGAGCGATTCCGCGCGACTGAAACTCGCGCGCGCAGGATTGCTCACCGACTTGCCACTCTCATCGTGCGACGAAGAAATCTCGCGCGAATCGATCCTCCGCCGCGGCATCGCACTGGCTGGCGGCACCGACGACATCATCGTCTCCTTCGGCGATGCGCCGTGGGACGTTCGGGCCACAGCGAACCTCGGATTGCCATTCATCGGCATCGGGCGGCGGAGCGGCGCAGCCGAGGCATTCGACGATTACCTCGACGACGACGCCATCTTCGCCGCAATCGAGCGCATCACAGCGTAGTGCGGACGTCTCGTCTGCATCCGGCGTGGCGTCTCGCCCGACGGGGGTTTCTGCACCTGCTCGGCAAGGTGTCGAATTCGAACGCATGACATCTTGCACAGAAACCACCGCCGGGCACGATGCCCAGCGGAGGCAGGCGAGACGCCCGCACTACGCCTCTGCTCGCAGCGCCGCCGCGTATTCAGCATCGCCGAAGTATTCGTAACAACCAGAACCACGTTCGACAGTGCCGCAAGCGTAGTGCGGACGTCTCGTCTGCATCCGGCGTGGCGTCTCGCCCGACGGGGGTTTCTGCACATGCTCGGCAAGGTGTCGAACGTTCGCGCTATCCTCTGTCAGTGCGGAAATATGACTTGGGCCGCATCGACGTCCGGAAGAGAAATCGTTTGCCCCATTGGCATGCGGAGCACGCCATCTACTTCATCACGTGGTGCCTGATCGATGCGATTCCAGCCCCTGTCCTCGCGCGCCTTCGCGCCGAACGCGACGCGGAACACGAACGGATTCTACGACTTCGCGGCAGCGTGACCTTTCCCGAGAAAAAGATGATGGATGCTGCCCTTACGGAGGCTCTCGAACGATTCCTCGATCAGCACCACGGCGAATGCCTTCTGCGCGATCGCCGTGCCGCACAAATCGTTGCGAACAGTCTGCGGTACTTCGACGGCGAGCGTTACGGCCTCTATGCCTGGTGCGTGATGCCAAATCACGTTCATATCGTCTTCTCGTGTCTGGCCGGGTTCGACACAAGCAGTATTCTTCATTCGCTGAAAAGTTTTACGAGCAAAGAAATCAACAAGCTTCTTGGCCGCAGTGGAACTCGTTGGCAGGCAGAAAGCTATGACCGATGTATTCGGGATTCGGCAGAGCTGCAAAGGACGATTGACTACGTGCTCGGCAACCCGATCGCAGCCGGATTGCAAGACTGGCCGTTTGTTGCCAGTAATGCCGAGCGCATTGACGATGCGTTGTAAGTGAGACGTCGTAGTTCAATTCCCATCCAGTATTTGATCTCAGAAACCCCCGCCGGGCGAGACGCCACGGCGGATGCAGGCGGGACGCCTGCACTACGCTTTCTACCGCTGGAACGCGTACGACATCTTCATGAAGAGCTGCCTGCTCGCCGGCTGCAGCTTGTTCTCGGTGCCTTTTTCACCGGCGTCGACGTCGCGTTCGTCGCCGATGCCGAGGAAGAGGACGGTTTGCCAGTTCACTTTGTAGGCGAAGAGGAACGATGACGTCACGTTGCCGCTGTGCTGATTCGGCGGCTTCAGGAAAAGCTGCTGATTGCGGTTCGTCCGCACGTTCTGCACGATGCCGCGGACGTACATCTTCGAGTTGAACGTGTACGTCGCGCGGAGGCGTTCGACCTGCGCGGTGAAGAGGCGGCCGTTTTCAGCATCGATCTGGTTCGGCAGCGGCTTTACGTTTAGCCAGCTCAGGCTCTGATTGAGGCGGAACTCGAGGTGGTCGGTGGGACGGACGATGCCGCTGACGGTTGCGCTCGCGCCGCGGCCGAGGCGCGTGTTCGAGAAATCGACGTCCTCGCCGGCCGAACCGTTGATCTGGATGTTCTGGATCAGGCGCGACGGCGTGAAGACGATCGCGTAGAGAAGTTGATGCCGCGTCAGCACCTTGTCGCCGCTGCGGACGCTGTTCACGGAAAAACGCAGGCGTGTGCTCGAGGCGAACTTTCCGTCGAAGCCGATGCCGGCGGAACGGTCGGCGAAAAGACGGTCGCCGTTCGTGGCCGACTGGTAATCGCCGTTGAGGAAGAGGCGGATGCGGTTGGCGAAGCCGGTGGTCGGGCGCATCGTGTAGCCGCCTTCGAAGAACGACTCGCGATAGCCGACCTGCGGTACGAAGCCGCTGTCGGCGCGGAAGCCGTCGCTGAAATCGCGCTGCTCGACGACCCAATCGTAATGACGCGTCGAACGCGACCACCAGACGTCGCCGGCGTGGCCGTCGAGCGTCTGCCCGTTCCACTCGTCCGCCAGCTTGGGACGATTCGGAGTCTTCGTATCGCTGAAGAGAAGCTGTCCGGTGACGGTGTCCTTGTCATTCGGCCGCCACTGAAAATCGGGCCCGAGGACGCGATTGTGCGCGTTGCCCTCCGACTCGCGAAACGTGCCGAGGAGGCTGACGTACGACAGGCCCATGTTGTGGCGGATGCGGCCGATGGCCACGGTGGAACCGAAATCGACGTCGGCAAAATCGGAGCCGTTTGCGCCCGGAAGGATCGTGACGCCGCCGCCGCGATCCGAGGCGATGATGGCCGTGTAATCGTTATCGCCGAACTTCCCGGTCGATCGCAATCCGTAGCGCGGCGACGTGATCGTGCGCGTGTAGACCGCCTGGATCGGAGTGTTGAACAGCTCCACGCCTTCGAGAAAAAACGGCCGCTTCTCGGAAAAGAAAATCGCGAAGCGTTGATTGGTCGAGATCGCGGCCACGTCGGATTCGACCTGCGAGAAATCGGGATTGAGCGTGCCGTCGATGGCCGTGTCGGCGTTCGGAGTCCACTTCACATCGAGTCCGGCGTCCGCCTTCGCGGGAGCGTTGACGAGCTTATTGCCCACGCGGTTGCCGAGCGCGTCGAGGCGCGGACTCCCCTGCTCCTTGATGGTCATGTACGGCGCGGCGACGATGTGCCCGCCCGACGGCAGCCCCGTCAAGCCGACGATTTTGTTTTCGTTGCAGATGAAACAGTTGCCGCCCTTGGGCAGTTTGCTGGCGAAGAATTGGTAGCGGCGATCGCGCGGGTAATTGCGGTAGAGCAGAATCCCCCAGGTCTGCGGATCGGCCTTCTTGTAGCGCAGCGATGAAAACGGGATGCGCAGTTCCAAGTCCCATCCATCCTTCGTGATTTTCGCCGACGACTCCCAGAAAAAATCGGGCGAGCTGTCCTCGTTGCCGCTGGTGTCGTCGCTCACCGAGTCGTACTGGATGCCGCGGGCGTTCGCGAGAAACAGAATCGCCGTCTTGCCGTCGTTGCGCGTGTCGAGGATGACGCCGGCGTAGTCGGTGGAGCTGGGGACGTTGTCGCGTTCGCTGAAGGGCGCGCGAATCTTCGAGACGTCCGGATCCTCGAAATGGAACGCAGCGTAGAAGAAGCGATCGTCGTACGTGATCCAGGCGACGTTCTTCACCTTCGGCTCGGTGTTGTCGGTGGCGTTGGTCTCGTAGAACTTGTCGACGCGCAGGGCGTCTTTCCACGCCGCGTCGTCGAGGTTGCCGTCGATGGTGATCGGACCGGTGGCGCGCTTGATGTCGAACGTTGCTGCCGGCTCTCGCGTTTGGGCATGGATCGCAACAGACAGACAAAGGACGACTGCGGCTGACAACCGACGACGAATTGTCTTCATGCGCGGTGAGACGTAGCGGCGAGTCGAAAGTTAGGACGCGGCGTTTCTAAGTGATCGTGCTACGTTTCGCGCTCATGAAATCGATCGCAGCCGCCTTTCTTTTCACCGCATCGCAAATCTACGCGCAGGCTCCGGCAACCGCGCCGAAGCCGATCGTCCTTCGCGCCGCGCGCCTCTTCGACGGCACCTCGGACAGCATCATCCGCAACGGCGTCGTGGTCGTTCAGGGAAATCGCATCGTTGCCGCCGGCGCGAACGTCGACGTCCCGGCGAACGCGCAGGTCATCGACCTCGGCGACGCCACGCTGCTGCCCGGCCTGATCGATTCGCACGTTCATCTCACCGAGGAGAATGAGCAGAACTACTACCTGAATTACTTCCAAACGCTCATGCGCCATCCGGCCGAGCAGGCCATCCTGGCGACGACGTTCGCGCGCAAGACCATCGACGCCGGCTTCACCACCGTTCGCAACCTCGGCGCGAGCGATTACGTCGACGTCGGACTGCGCAACGCGATCAATAACGGCTGGGCGGTCGGTCCGCGCATGCTCGTCGCGATCCATGCGATTGGTGCAACCGGCGGTCACGGCGACAGCGATCCGATTCCGCCGTCGAAAGGTTTCCCATCGTCCGGTCCCATCGACGGCGTCTGCAACGGACCCGCAGAATGCCGCGCCGCCGTCCGCTACCAGATCAAGTTCGGCGCGGACGTCATCAAGTTCATGCCCTCGGGCGGCGTGCTCTCGCTCTCCGATCCGGTCGACGCGCCGGAGCTGTCGCAGGACGAGATGAACGCGATCGTCGAGGAGTCTCACCACTGGGGCCGCAAGGTGGCCGCGCATTGCCACGGCGACGCAGCGGCGAAGATGGCGGTGATGGCCGGCGTCGATTCGATCGAGCACGGCTCGTTCCTCAAGCCCGACACGCTGACATCGATGCGCGACAAAGGCATCTACCTCGTGCCGACGCTGCTGGCCAGCGACTGGATCGGCGGCCGCCTGGAGACGTTCCCGCCCGCGATCGCGAACAAAGCGCGTGCCGCGATCGCAGCCCGCAGCGAGATGTTCCGCAACGCCCTTCGCCTCGGCGTCAAAATCGCGTTCGGCACCGATTCCGCGGTCTCGCCGCATGGCCTCAACGGCCGGGAATTCGCCCTGATGACGGGATTGGGCATGTCCCCCGCCGCCGCGCTTCGCTCCGCGACGACTGTCGCCGCCTCACTCCTCGGCGTAGACGATCGCGGTTCGCTGACGAACGGCAAACTCGCCGACATCATCGCCGTCCCCGGCAATCCGCTCGATGACATCAAGGTCATGGAGCGGGTCGCATTCGTGATGAAGGATGGAGTGGTGGTGAAGGGGACGAAGTAGGGGTTGAAACCGTAGCGCCGGCGGCTCGCCGGCTGGACCGCCGCCGGCTCGGCGGCAGTGAAAAAGCGCCAGCGAGCCGCTGGCGGTCGCAGCCGCCGAGCCGGCGGCGCTACGGCTATGATCGCTCCCTCATGCGCAAGCGCGTTTACATCGCCTACACGGGCGGCACGATCGGGATGAAGCGGACGCGCGATGGGTACGTGCCGGCGTCGGGGTTTCTGCAGGAACAGATGGAGGCGATGCCGGAGCTCAAGCATCCGTCGATGCCGCGGTTTGATGTGCATGAGTACGCGCCGCTGCTCGACTCGTCGAACATGACGCCGCGGGAGTGGGTCGCGATTGCGCGCGACATCGGCGATCACTACGACAGATACGACGGCTTCGTCGTCCTGCATGGCACTGACACGATGGCGTACACCACGTCCGCACTGCCGTTCATGCTGAGCGGGCTTGGCAAGCCGGTCATCGTCACCGGGTCGCAGATTCCGTTGTGCGAAGTGCGCAACGATGGGCGGGAGAACCTCATCACGTCATTGCTGATCGCGGCGAACTACGACATCCCCGAGGTCTGTCTGTACTTCGGCGGGAAGTTGCTGCGCGGGTGCCGGGCGACGAAAGTCAGCGCGGACGGATTCGCGGCGTTCGCGTCGCCGAACGTGCCGCCGCTGGGGAACGTCGGCATCGACATCGAGATCAACTGGGACCTCGTGCGCAAGCCGAAGCCTCGGGTGAAAATGCGCGTCGAAGAACTGGCTTCGCCCGTCGTCAGCGCGCTGCGATTGTTTCCGGGCATCTCGCCGGAGCTGGTGCGCAACGTGTTGCGTCCGCCGCTGCAGGGACTCGTGCTCGAGGCGTTCGGCGTCGGCAACGGACCCGATCATGATGACGCGTTCCTCGCCGCGCTCACCGAAGCGACGCGCCGAGGAGTGGTCATCGTCGATTGCACGCAGTGTCTGGAAGGAACGGTCGATCTCTCCGAGTATGCGGCGGGATCGGCGCTGGCGCGGGCCGGCGTCATCAGCGGATTCGATATGACCGCCGAGGCGGCGCTGGCGAAGCTGTACTACCTGTTCAGTCGCGGGTATAAGACGGACAAGGTCAAGCGCGAGATGCAACGCGACCTGCGGGGCGAGATGACCGTCACGGAGTAGAATCGCGCATCACACTCTTCCAGGGGGCCCGATGAAAACGCTTCAGCCGTTGTGCGCCGCGCTCCTCCTTCTCCTCACCTGCAGCGCATTCGCCGCCGATCCGACGCTGCCGGAGCTCTTCAAGCGCGCCAAGGAGAAGTTCGCCGCGGGCGACTACAAAGGCTCGCTGGCCGATTTCGAACTGCTCGACAAAAACAGCAGCCAGCCGGGATTCGCAACCGACCGCGCCAAGCTGCTTCCGGTGATCACCTTCTACCGCGGCGCGAACCTCGCGGCGCTCGGGCGCAAGAACGAAGCGAAGGACGCATTCATCACCTACCTCGGCTTCATGCCGAATGCGACGATCGCCTCGCCTCCGTTTCCCACCGCGACCGTCGACGTATTCGACCAGGCGCGAAAAATCGCGGCTAGCCAGTCGATGTCCATCAGCGGGACGTATTCGAGCTTCGCCATACCCGCCGGATGGAAACTGGAGGCGGACGAACATTGGCTCGAAACACCGATCCGCTATCTGGCAACGCCGGCGCAGAGAAAAGAGTATTCGGCCCTGACGTCCGCAGCAGACCGCGCGGCATTCGTTGAGACGTTCTGGAAGGATCTCGATCCGACGCCGGGCACTCCCGCCAACGAGCTGCGCTCCGAGTTCGAGCGCCGCGTTGCCTACGCCGACACTACGTTCGGCACGCCGAAACTGGCCGGACGTCTCAGCGATCGCGCCGCCGTCTTCGCCTTTCTCGGCGCGCCGACTTACGCCAGCCAGAGCGACGTCACCAGCGGCAGCGATCCGATGGATCAACTGCGCGTCGGCGGCGCCGGCGGCCGCGAACTGGAGCGGCAGGGATCGCACGGCGGCCGCGAGTCGTGGTACTACCGCGCCGGCAGGATTCCGGCGGGCGTTCCCTTCAAAGAAATCCGTTTCGACTTCATCACCAAAGAAGGTTACGGCACGTCCGTAATGCAGAAAGACTCGGAACCAATGCAGACGCTCGGCATCGCCGCGGACGCAGCGCGGCGCGACAAGAAGTTGAACTGACACCTACCCAGCGGAGGAATCCCGAAATGAACCGTATGCGCATTCTGTGCTGTACGACGTTGCTCCTGTTCGCCGCGAGCGTCTTTGCCGCGGACCCCTCGCTTCCGCAGATGTTCAAGCAAGCGAAGGACAAATTCACGGCCGGCGATTACAAAAGCTCGCTGGCGGACCTCGATGCGCTCGACGCATTGAGCGCCGAGCCTGGCCACGAGAACGATCGCGCCAAGCTGCTGCCGGTTCTGACGTTCTATCGCGGCGCGAATCTGGCCGCCCTCGGGCAGAAGGACGAGGCCCGCGAGGCCTTTGCATCCTTCCTGACGCTCACGCCGAACGGCTCCATCGCATCGCCGCCATTCCCGAAGTCCACCGTCGATCTCTTCGAGGACGGACGGAAACTGGCGCGCGGCCGGAGCACGTCGATGGCCACTGTCTATTCGGCCTTCACGACGCCGGCCGGCTGGTCTCTGGCGCCCGACGAACATTGGATCGAGTCGCCCGTGCGCTACCTGCTCACGCCCGCGCAGAAGAAGGAGTATTCGACTTTCACGTCGAACGCCGAACGCGCGTCGTTCATCGAAGCGTTCTGGAAACAGCTCGACCCGACGCCGACGACGGACGTGAACGAATTTCGCAACGAGTTCGAACGGCGCATCGCCTTCGCCGATACGCAATTTGGAACGCCGAAACTGCCCGGCCGCCTCACCGATAGCGCCTCCATCTTCGCCTTCCTCGGGCCTCCCACCTACGCCAGCCAATCGCAAATCGGATCCAACGAAGACGTCATGGGTCAGTTGCGAGCAAACGGCAACAGCCAGGGTCTGGGAGGCTTCAGCGCGCCGGGAGTGCGAGGCTCGGCGAACTCGATCGCAAGCTCTGTCTCCAGTCCGACGAAAGAGGACAACCTCGAGGCGGACAACATGAAGGCGCGGCGCGAGGCTTGGTACTACCGTCCCGGCCGCATCCCGCAGGGCGTCCCGTACAAGGAAGTGCGTTTCGATTTCGTCAGCAAGGCCGGCTACGGCACCGGCGTGCTGCAGAAGGATCCGCAGCCGATGCAGACCTTCGGCATCGTCGTCGAGTCCGCAAGGCGCGACCGGCGTCTGAACTGAACTTTGTCATCCTGAACCGCCGAAGCCACGTAGCGCGAAGCGCGAAGTGGCGTAGGACGGTGAAGGATCTCAAGATGCGCGGCCTTTGCTGAAACCCGGTTTCAGGGCAGGTTGCGTAACTTGAGATCCTTCGCCGTCCTCCGGCGTCTCCGCCTGCGGCTTCGCGCCTCCGGCAGCCGTAAGGATGACAGGCGACGCCGTCTTCGACGTTCTACGTTTCGTAGAGAACGCGGACCGCCGCCTCTCGTGGCGGCGGTTCGCGTGACGGTTCCAAACCGTCGCTTCGCTACAATCGCCGCACTTGGCAAAGAAAGCAGCAGCAGTCTTTTCGTGCACCGAATGCGGCAGCCAGTCGCCGAAATGGCTCGGCCGCTGTCCCGACTGCAACTCCTGGAACTCGTACGGTGAGGAACAGACCGCGCCGGTGATGACGTCGTCATCGGATGCGATGCCGATCTCGATCGGCGCCATCGACGGCGACACGGCGCACCGCGTCTCCACCGAGATCGCCGCGCTCGACCGCGTCCTCGGCGGCGGCCTCGTCACCGGCGCGGTCACGCTCGTCGGCGGCGAGCCGGGCATCGGCAAGTCGACGCTGCTGCTGCAGGCGGCCGAACAACTCGCGCGCGGCGGCGTCGTTCTCTACGTCTCTGGCGAAGAATCGCCTCGCCAGATCGCGATCCGCGCGCGTCGCCTCGGCACGACGAACGAGAACATCCGCCTCTTCGCCGAAACGTCGGTCGAACGGATCATCTCCGTCACCGAGTCGATGAAACCGGTCGCGGTGATCGTCGACTCGATCCAGACCGTGCACACGTCGACGAGCGCCTCCACGCCCGGCTCAGTCGGTCAGGTGCGCGATTCCGCCGGCCTGCTGATGACCGCGGCCAAGCGATTGTCGATCCCGATCTTCCTCATCGGCCACATCACGAAGGAAGGGACGATCGCGGGGCCGAAGTCGCTGGAGCACATCGTCGATACGGTCCTCTACTTCGAAGGCGAGAAGTTTCAGAACTACCGCGTCGTCCGCGCCTACAAGAACCGATTCGGGCCGGCGAACGAAGTGGCCATCTTCGAGATGCACGACACCGGCTTGCAGGAAGTGCCCAACCCCTCGGCCGCGCTGATCTCGCAGCGCAGCACCGCGGCCGGCTCGGCGATCGTCGCCGCCGTCGAAGGTACGCGCCCGCTGCTGATCGAAGTGCAGGCGCTCGTTTCGGCGACCCACTTTCCTTCGCCACGGCGTATGGCCATCGGCATGGACGCGAACCGCGTCTCGCTGCTGCTGGCCGTCCTGGAAAAGAAAAATGGCGGCAACTTCCTGGCCAGCGACGTTTACGCAAATCTCGCCGGCGGCCTGCAGATCGACGAGCCGGCCATCGACCTCGGCGTGGTCGCCGCCCTCCTCTCGTCACAACGCAATCTCCCCATCGCACACGACGTGGTTGTCTTCGGCGAGGTCGGCCTCCTCGGCGAGGTGCGCAGCGTGTCGCAAGCCGATCTCCGCGCCCGCGAAGCCGCCGCCCTCGGATTCCGCCGCGTGATCCTGCCGCAATCGAACGCCGCCGAAATCCGCGCCGACGTCGACGTCGCCGGCGTCCGCCGCGTCGACGAATTCGCCGATCTGCTGTTCGGCAAGCAATAAATTCTTTACACGGCGCGAAACATTATTTACACTCCCGTCCGTCGATCCCGGACCCTATGAATCCTCTCCACGCGCGCGGTAGGTGGCTTCGCACTGTCATGGTGCTGAGCGGTCTCATCCTCTTTTTGCTTACCGCCTGCGCCTCCGTCGTTCCGGATGACGTCAAATCCGCGCCCTCCGTCAACGCGGCGTCGCTGCCGTCGGAAGACGACGACTGGACGCAGCTGAAGACGCAGATGCGGATCGACCTCAATCGCTACAACACTCGCGAGATCGCTCGCACGCCGCTCGCCACCGCCGCTCCGGCCAGCGCACAGGCGCGTGAGAGCGCCTTCGGAGCCCGTGCCCAGGCGCTCTTCGCGCCGCTCAACAAGCTGGCGTTGCGGCTCCCGGTCGTCGGCGTTCGCACATCTTCGCTGGACGACAGCTGGCACGCCCCGCGCGACGGCGGTGCTCGCGTTCACAAAGGCATCGATATCTTCGCGCCCAAGGGCACCGAAATCGTCGCGGTCACCGACGGCGTGATCAGCTTTATCGGCGATCAGAAACTCGGCGGACACTGCATCTGGCTCACGACTGAAAACGGCGCCTCGTTCTACTACGCGCACCTCGACCGCTGGGCGGCCGGGTTGTACGAAGGGATGGAAGTGCAGGCCGGCGATCTGATCGGCTACGTCGGCAACACCGGCAACGCCAAGTACACGCCGTCGCACCTCCACTTCGGGATCAACGAGAACGACGACATGGTCAACCCGTATCCGATCCTGACCAAGGCCGTCCCGACGCTGCACGCCCACGTGCACACCACGCTGAGCGGCGGCCCCGTCGCCACGCGGTAGGCCGCATTACCGCGCGGCCATACCTCCCTACTGCAGTTCGTAGAAGACCTTGTCCAACTCGACGCCACCGTCGATGACGAGTGGCTCATCGAGAGCGACGCCCAGTCCGAACGCCCGCGTCGTGGTCGCGTCCGCGGGCGTCGTCCCCGCGCGGGTCACGAGGTCCATGAACACGCCTTCCAGCGTGGCTTTACGCCCGTTCGCGTAGACCTTCGTGGCAGTGAACAGCGCGCCCTCGCGACGGACATCGCGCAGCGTGAATGCGCCGTGGCGATCCATGCCGCTGCCGCCGCCGTTTGTGATCCGCAGCGTGAGATCGAGGCCGTTCACCTCGTAGCGTCCCGACACATCGCGGCCGGTCACCGGCTCGCCGTGCTTCTCGACGAACCGCGACTTGATCACGCCGCGTTTCTCCTTCTGCACGTTCTTGTTCTTCGAAAACAGCGCCAGGATCTCTTGCATCCGCTGCGCAGATGCCGAGGCGGAGACCGTGAGAAAGAGGAGGAGTACCGCGATCAAGGTTCGCATGTTCGTTGGACGAGCGGTGCGTTCCGCGGTTAGGTCATGTGCGCCAGCCGAGGCTGAGCTCGCGCATCGGCGTGAGCACGAACTCACGCTCGCGATAACGCGGATGCGGAACGGTCAGCGTTTGCGTGCGGATCCGATTCGCGCTGTGCAGGATGAGATCGAGGTCGATGGTTCGCGGCGCATTGCGCGTGCTGCGGCGGCGCCCGAGGCGGGCTTCGATCGCGTGCAGCGCGTCGAGCAGCGCTGCCGGCGAGAGATCGGTATATCCGGCCACGACCGCGTTCAAATACTTGGGCGGCGGGGCGTCGACCGGATCCGTTTCGATGAAGCTGCTGACGCGGACGACGTGGATCACGCGTTGTAATTCGTAGATCGCCCGGCGGAGAAACAGCGCGCGATCGCCAAGGTTGGAGCCGAGCGCGATCAGCACCGAGGCCGGCACGTTACTCCTCGCTGATGTCGATGTCGTCGGACAGCTCGTTGACGTCATCCTCGGCGCGCGGAAAGTACGTCTTGAGCTGATGTCCGGCCGCGGTGATCGCTTCGACGATGCCTTCAGTGAACTCGCCATTCTTGAAACGAATGGTCAGCATCGCGGCGATCTCGTCCCAGAAACCGGGCGGCACTTTTTCGTCGATCCCCTTGTCGCCGAGGATCACGAAGTTGTTCTCCTCGGAGGCGATGAAGAGCAGGACGCCGTTGCGCAGCGCGGTCTTGGTCATGCCG
>Ga0157369_10008037_pt1 | contig 12098 bp, 14 predicted proteins | sample C25metaG_FD_113461 | JGI IMG/M metagenome (GOLD analysis project Ga0157369, IMG submission 113461) | Corn rhizosphere microbial communities from Kellogg Biological Station, Michigan, USA - C2-5 metaG | ecosystem: Host-associated > Plants > Roots > Rhizosphere > Soil | place: USA: Michigan...
AGAAAATCGAATTTGCGGAATTCCTGACTGAGGCGGACGGGTTCGTACAGCACCCGCTTCTCCTGGTCGTCGTAGCGCACCTCGACAAAGCCGGTCAGCGGGAAATCCTTGCGTAGCGGATGGCCTTCGAAACCGTAATCGGTCAAGAGGCGGCGCATGTCGGGATGGCCGGTGAAGATCACGCCGTAGAGGTCGTAGGTCTCGCGCTCGAACCAATCGGCGCCCGGGAATACATCGATGATCGAGGGCACCTGCGTAGTCTCGTCGGCCTCGGCGCGAATGCGGACGCGCGCGTTCAACGTCGGCGACAGCAGGTGATAGACGACGTCGAAACGCTTCTCGCGGCCGGGATAATCGACCGCGGTGACGTCGGTGATGTTGACGAAGCGCAGGGACGGCTCATCGCGCAGGTATTTGACGATTTCGACGATCTTTTCTGCCTGCACCGCCACGGTGAGCTGGTCGAACGCGACGGAATATCCGGTCGCGCTGCCGGCAAGGGCGCCGACGATCTTCTCTCCGAGGGTGTTCAGTGTTTCGCTCATCGCCATCCATCAATCCACAATAAACAGGCGCGCGCCCTTGTCGGTGCGCGAGCGATGCGCTTCGGCTCCGTCGGCGACCTGGTAGCTCATGCCCGGCGTCAATGTGAACGAACGGCCGTCGGCAAGATCGGTCCCGAGCTCGCCATCTACGCAGAACAGGATGTGGCCCTTCTGGCACCAGTGGTCGGCGACATAACCCGGCGAATATTCGACCAGCCGCACGCGGATGTCGCCGAACTGCCGGGTCCGCCAGCTTGCGACACCGCTGTCGCCCTTGTGCTGCGTGGGCTCAATACTCGTCCAGTCGGTGGTCCCGAACGGGATGTCGCTCATCTTCATGGCGCTATCGTTCGATCGTGCCGGTGCGACGAATCTTCTTCTGCAGCAGCAGCACGCCGTAGAGCAGCGCTTCCGCCGTGGGCGGGCAGCCGGGCACGTAGATGTCGATCGGAACGATACGATCGCAGCCGCGCACCACCGAATAGGAATAGTGGTAGTAGCCGCCGCCATTGGCGCAGGAGCCCATCGAGATCACGTAGCGCGGCTCGGGCATCTGATCGTAGACCTTGCGCAGCGCCGGCGCCATCTTGTTGGTCAGCGTGCCCGCCACGATCATCACGTCGGACTGGCGCGGCGAGGCGCGCGGCGCAAAGCCGAAGCGCTCGACGTCGTAGCGCGGCATCGACACCTGCATCATCTCGACCGCGCAGCACGCAAGACCAAAGGTCATCCACATCAGGGAGCCGGTGCGCGCCCAGGTGATCAGGTCATCGGTCGCGGCGACGAAGAAACCCTTGTCGGAAAGCTCGTGGTTAACCTCGAGGAAATACGGGTCGTTGGCGCCGACCGGCCGGCCGGTGGCGGGATCCAGAATGCCCTTGGGCGCCGGCGCGATCGCCGGACCCGCTATCGTCGTGGGGCTCAATCCCATTCGAGCGCGCCTTTCTTCCATTCATAGGCAAAACCGACCGTGAGCACGGCCAGGAACACCACCATCGACCAGAAACCGGTCGCGCCGAGCTTGCCGAACGCCACCGCCCACGGGAACAGGAACGCCACTTCGAGGTCGAAGATGATGAAGAGGATCGCGACCAGGTAGAATCGCACGTCGAACTTCATGCGGGCGTCGTCGAAGGCGTTGAAACCGCACTCATAAGCCGACAGTTTTTCCGGATCGGGCTGCTGGAACGCGACCAGGAAGGGGGCAACCAGCAGCACCAGGCCGATCACGCCTGCCACGCCGATAAACACCACCAGGGGAAGATAATCTTGCAGGATGCCCGTCATCGGCACTACCTTTGTCCGCGGTTTCGAAAGGAGCCGCAGATTCGTCGATTTGGAATTGTTCTGAGGCTTAGCGCAGCGCAACAGAGGGCGCAAGACAAGCTATTTTGACGCCCTGCGCGGCGTGGGAAAACCCATTGGGGCGATACATTCGGCCGTGCCGACGCAATCGATCTCGCCAGTTGGAGGCTGCGCCGCCTCTTCTCTCCAGCTAGGTCAGCCCAGCTCTTTTTCAACCGCCAGCATCGTTTCCGCCTTGCGGGTCAGGCGGTCGATATGGGCAAGCAACATCGCCACCTCGTCGGCATCGAGCTGTTCCAGCAAACGCTGATTGCGCTCCTGCGCTCCCGCCACAATCGTATCATGAGCGGCAAGCCCGGTCCGGGTGAGCGAGACCAGCACCTCCCGGTTATCCCTGGGGTTGACCGCCCTGGCGACCAGTTTGCGCGACACAAGCCCCGCCAGCGCCCGGCTGATCTGGCCCTTGTCCATGCCGACGGCGTCCGCCAGACGGATGACGCTCATGGGCGGCCTCCGGCCAAGCGAGGCCACCAGGCCGAATTCCACCGAGGATAGTCCGGCAAGGCGCTTGTAACGCAGGATCGCGCCTCGCTTGAGCAGATTGGCGAGCACCATCAGCCGCGAGGACATCATGGCGGTGATCGGCGCCGGTTCCGCGTCGGGCGGTTCGGCTCGCTGCAATTTCCGGCTCATCCAAAACCTTTGCCAACAAAGCAGGCACCTGCCAAGGTCAAATCGTTGACATTGTCATCGATCTATCCTTTTCTTGTCCAAAACAAGCCAACCGGGAGGACGCGGCGATGAACATCACCCAGCGGGATCGCGATCTCGGCACGGCCTATGCGATGAAGCCCCCGGCCACGCGGACCGAGCTGACTTCGGTTGCCCGCTGCACGCTCATGGGCGAACTGCTCCGCCGCTACTGGCACCCGGTCGGCCTCGTCTCCGACGCCACCGATATCCCCAGGAAAGTGAGGGCGTTAGGTGAAGACCTCATCCTGTTTCGCGACCGGCTCGGCCGCGCCGGCCTGCTGCACGCGCGCTGCTGCCATCGCGGCACCACGCTCTATTACGGCAAGGTCGAGGACGACGGCATCCGCTGCTGCTACCACGGCTGGAAGTTCGACACCGAAGGCTATTGCCTCGAACAACCCTGCGAGCCCGACGGCGGCCAGTTCAAGGACAAGGTGCGCCAGCCCTGGTACCCGGTTCAAGAGCTGTACGGGCTGATCTTCGCCTATATGGGCCCGGCCGACAAAAAACCGGTGCTGCCGCGCTACGAGTGCCTCGAAAACATGGACGACGGCGAGTTCGTCGAGGCCGATGATTCCTCGATCGGCGGCGGCGGTCCGGCCATTATCCCCTGCAACTGGCTGCAGCATTTCGAGAACGTGGTCGATCCCTACCACGTGCCGGTGCTGCACGGCTCGTTCAGCGGGCCGCAATTCACCAACATGATGGCCTCGATGCCCGAGGTGAAGTTCGAGATGTCGGAGCGCGGCGTCACCGTGCGTTCGATCCGCAAGCAGGACGACGGCAAGATCTTCTACCGGGTGACGGAAGCCGCCCTCCCTACCCTTCGCGTCGTGCCGAACCCGCGTGTGGCGCAATTTGCCCGCGTCGAGTCGATCGGCTGGACGCTGCCGATCGACGACACGTCGTTTCGCATCTACGTCGCCGGCCGCGTCAAGAAGTCGGGCGACATCGGACGCATGCGCTCCAAATTCAACGGCAAGTTCTGGTGGGACATGACCGAGGAGGAGCACCAGCGCTTCCCCGGCGATTACGAGGCCCAGGTCGGCCAGGGCGCGGTGACGTTGCATTCCGAAGAGCATTTCGGCCAGAGCGACCGCGGCATCCTGATGGTGCGGCGTATGCTGACCGAACAGTTGGAGGCGCTGGCGGCCGGGCGCGATCCCGTCAGCGTATGCTTCGATCCAGAAGCGAAGCCGGTCGAGTTCGAAGCGGGGAATTTCATGCGCGAGGCGTGAGGCTCGCTTTCGTCCAGGAAACAATCGGGGGAAACCATGGTCGATCTCGCGCCGCAGGCGGCCGCGCCAGCGCAAGCACAGGCAGAAGTCGCGCCCTCCGCCCGCCGCTACTACGTGCTCGGCATATTGACCGCCGTCTACGCCCTGAACTTCCTCGACCGCACGATCTTCAATGTCCTGATCGAGCCGATCAAGAAGGAGTTCGTCCTCAGCGACACCACCATGGGCCTGCTCGCGGGCTTCGGCTTCGTGCTGTTCTATTCGCTGCTGGGCATTCCCATTGCGCGCGTCGCCGACCGGCTGAACCGGCGCAACATCGTCGCCATTGCGTTTGCGTTCTGGAGCGCCATGACGTTCCTCTGCGGCATGGCCACGAGCGTGGCCTCGCTCGCTTTGGCGCGGATCGGCGTCGGCATCGGCGAGTCCGCAGGCACGCCGGCGTCGCAATCGCTGGTCGCCGATCTCTTCAACAAGAACGAACGGCCGCGCGCGCTCGGCATCTACGCCATCGGCACCTATCTCGGCGTGTTCATGGGCTATTTCATCGGCGGCTGGGTCAACCAGCACTATGGCTGGCGGATGGCGTTCTTCTCGGCGGGACTGCCGGGCATCGCGCTAGCCGCCGTGCTGTGGCTCACGATCTCCGAACCCAAGCGCGGCGCGATGGCGGAAAATTTCGTGCCCGAGCCGCTCGGCCCGACGCTGCGCTTTCTCGTCACCCAGCCGAGCTTTGTGATCGTGCTGATCGGCTTTTGCCTCACGACCTACACCAACTACGCGACCGCCGCCTGGATCCCGCCATTCCTCGCGCGCGTGCATCATCTGACGAGCGCCGAGATCGGCACCTATGCCGGCACCTTCAAGGGTCTTGCCGGCATGGCCGGCACGCTGGCCGGCGGCATGTTGGTCGCCGAGATCAGCAAGCGCGACGACCGCTGGAAATTGTGGGCGCCCGCGATCATGTCCGGACTCGCCGGGCCGGTGTTTGCGGTCTGTATGCTCACCCATGATTTCACAATCATGGTCGCGATGCTGGCGTTGACCTCCTTCATGGTCGGCTTCCATCTCGGCCCGATCTTTGCGATCGCGCAGACCGTGGCGCGCCCGAGCATGCGGGCGCTCGCCTCGGCGTTCATCCTGTTGACCGCGACATGCTTTGGTCAGGGCGTCGGGCCGCTGGCTGTCGGCATGGTCAACGACGCGCTGAAGGCCACCTTCGGCAACGACGCCGTGCGTTACTCGCTGCTGTCGGCCGCGGTGACGACGACGCTCGGCGCACTGCTGTTCGTGTGGGCGGCGCGGTTCATCCGCGCCGACATCAAGCGGGCGGCTTAGGTCAAGGGCCCCGTGTATTTCTCCAGCGCCGACCACGCCTCAACGCCGTAGGTCTTCTGCCACTGCGCGTAAAAACCGGCCTTCACGAGCGCGGCGCGGAATTGCACCGGATCGGGCTTGCTGAAGACCATGCCCCTGGCGGTCAGCTCGCCCTGCAGCGAGCGATCCATTTCAACGAGGTCGGCACGCTCCTTCACCGCCGCCGTGTCAAAGCTTTCATTGACGATGGCCAGCAGGTCCGGCGGCAGGCCCGAGAGCGCCTTGCGGTTGCCGACGACCCAATAGCCGCTCCAGCAATGGTTGGAGAGCGCGCAATATTTCTGCACCTCGTAGAGTTTTCCTGTCGAAACCTGCGCCAGCGGATTTTCCTGGCCCTCGACCACGTGGGTCTGCAGCGCCGAATAGAGCTCGTTGTAGCTGATGCTCGACGGCAGCGCCCCGAGGCCGGAGAACAGCGATGTCAGCAACGCGGTCACGGGAACGCGGATCTTGAAGCCCCTGAGATCGTCGACGCCGTTGAGCTGCCGGCTCGAGGACGAGGTAATCTGCCGGAATCCGTTGTCCCATTTCTTCATCATCGGCACGATGCCGGTCTTGGCAATGGCATCGCGCACAACTTCGCCGACCGCGCCATCCATGGCGGCCCAGACCTGATCGTAGGACTGGAAGGCGAAGCCCACGCTCGGCAGGCCCGAGAGCGGCACCAGCGTCGACAGCGTCATCGAAGGCACTGCCAGCAGGTCGATGCCGCCGGCGCGGAGCTGCGACAGCATTTCGGGATCGCCGCCGAGTTGGCTGTTCGGAAAGACCGTAATGTTGAGCCGGCCCGAGGACCGGCTGCCGGCCTCCTTCGCCGCCTCGATGAGGCGGATGGTCAGGGGGTGGTTATCGGGGGTGTTGACACCAAGCTTGAAGTCGAACTCGGCCGCAGCACTGGCAGGCCCGCCGAGGATCGTCGCAGCGCCCAGCGCAGATGCCGCGCCAAGCAGGCTCCGGCGGGTCATATTCGTTGATTTCATTATTGTTTTTCTCCCAAGCCTTTCAGCGCGCCCAAGGGCAGTTTCGGCGGAACAGGGCCTGCCTGCAAGCGCAAGCCGCGAAATCAATTCGGCCGGGTCACGAAACCATTTCACGGAACCGACGAAACCGGCCTGAAACGGAGGGGGCGTAGATCTACGGCCAACGAAGGGCGTCACAGGCGCCGGGAGGCTTGAGATGAACCACTCCATTCATTCCGCTGATCGTGCGACCCACCTGAAGATCGTGGTGGTGGCGTTGGTGGCCGGTATCGCTGTGGCCGCATTCGGTATCGCAGCCCGCACCAATGTCGACTACAGCCAGACCGCCCATGTCGTTAAAGCCGGCAAGCCGGTGGTGTTGACGAGCTCGGACGGCTCGGTCGTCCGCTAAGCCGATCTCTCAAGGGATTTCTATGAAAATGGCCGCCTTCGGGCGGCCTTTTTGCGTTTTCTGCGCATTTTGACTTCCGACACGTGGCGCGAGAGACGGGGCTCGAACCCGCGACCTCCGGCGTGACAGGCCGGCGCTCTAACCAACTGAGCTACTCCCGCGTGTCGAAAGGTTTGGCAGAGAGGTGGGACTTAAAGGGGCCACCTTTGCAAGTCAAGGACGTTGAAAAGCCCCCGTCAAATGGGGCTTTCTGCGATGCCGATGCGAAAAACAGGCTATTTGCAGGCAAAACAGCATAGTCAGTCCCCACCCGAATCGTTTAAGGCCTGCTACGTCTAGGGTTCCTAAGCCATCATCACCAACGAGGAGGGCCATATGGCGAAGAAAGCAGCGACTCCGGCGACCATCACGCTCAAGCATCTCGCGGCAGCGATCGCCGAGGACCAGGAACTGTCCAAGAAGCAGGCTGAAGCCATTCTCAACGACATGGTCAACCGGATCACCAAGCACCTGAAGAAGGGCGAGCGGATCCGCATCGTGGGCCTCGGCATCCTGCAGGTCCGCAAGCGCGCTGCTCGCATGGGCCGCAACCCCGCCACCGGCGAAGCAATCCACATCAAGGCTTCGAAGAAGGTCGCCTTCCGCGCCGCCAAGGAGCTGAAGGAAGCCGTCTAAAGCGCCTCTTCCTCGCAATCAAGCGCCATTCCGGCCGGTTTGCGCGGCCCCGGAATGGCGCTTTTTGTTTATAGTGCGGGCTGCGTTTCGTTTCTGTCAGCCGCGGTCAATGCCAGTGATTCCTGCTTCTGCTTTCAACCACACCGTCACCGAACGCTTCCTGCGTTATGTCGTGATCGACACCCAGTCGGACGCCTCGTCTCCGACCTGCCCTTCCACCGAAAAACAAAAGGACCTCGGCCAGCTACTCGCGAGCGAGCTGAAAGCCATGGGCGTTGCCGATGCCCATCTCGACGAGCATGGCTATGTCTATGCGACCATTCCGGCCAATACCGAGAAAAAGGTGCCGGTGATCTGCTTCTGCTCGCACATGGACACTTCGCCCGATTGCACCGGGAAGAACGTCAAGCCGCAGATCGTGAAAAATTATCGGGGTGACGACATCGCACTCCCCGCCGATCCGGCCCAGGTGATCCGCGTTGCCGAACATCCCGAGCTCAAGAACCAGATCGGCAACGACATCATCACCACCGACGGCACCACGCTGCTCGGCGCCGACAACAAGGCCGGCGTCGCCGAGATCATGGATGCCGCGTATTTCTTCATCAACAATCCGCAGGTGAAGCACGGCGCGATCAAGATCCTGTTCACGCCGGATGAAGAGATCGGCCGCGGCGTCGACAAGGTCGATCTGAAGAAGCTCGGCGCCGATTACGCCTACACCATCGATGGCGAGACCGCCGGCCATATCGAGGACGAGACGTTCTCCGCCGACGGCGCCACCATCACGATCGAGGGCGTCAGCACCCATCCCGGTTTTGCCAAGGGCAAGATGGAGCACGCGATCAAGATCGCGGCCGCCATCGTCGACCGCCTGCCGAAAGACACCTGCTCGCCGGAGACGACCGAGGACAAGGAAGGCTTCCTGCATCCGATCGGGATTTCCGGCGCGCTGGAACAGGCGACGATCGGCTTCATCGTGCGGGACTTCACCGACCACGGCCTGAAGGAGAAAGAGCGGCTCCTGGAGAACATCGTCAAGGACGTGATGAAGGATTATCCGCGCTCCACCTACAAGATGCAGGTCAAGGAGCAGTATCGCAACATGAAGCAGGTGATCGACCGCCACCCGGAGATCGTCGACTACGCGATCGAAGCGATCCGCCGCGCGGGACTGGAGCCGCACCGCGGTTCGATCCGCGGCGGCACCGACGGCTCGCGGCTGTCGTTCATGGGACTACCCTGCCCCAACATCTTCGCTGGCGAGCACGCTTTCCACTCCCGGCTCGAATGGGTCAGCCGCCAGGACATGGAAAAGGCGGTGCAGACGATCGTGCATCTCGCCACGATCTGGGAAGAGCGGGCGTAATCCCGGCCCTTGACCCAAGGCATGATCCGGAAACGTTCTAAAGCGCGATGACGATCATCTCAAAGTCATCGCGCTCTGGCGCCTGTCAGTCCAAATGCGCCGCCGGTCCGTCCAAGCGGCTTCCTGATCCCCCGGCTAAATTTCCGACGGAATCGCCTCAAGTCAGAGGCGAGTAGCTGGGGAGTAAAGGCCGTGGGGCAGAAACTACTTTCGATAGCCATATTGCTTGCTTTGGGAACGCCGGCGTTATCCGCCGATCTGGAGCCGTCACCAGTCCGCGCGCCGGCACAGGTCGTCGCCCCGGTCTCCGTCTTCAGTTGGACCGGCTTCTATATCGGCGCTCATGGCGGCGGTGGCTGGAGCAAGTGGAGCGGCATGGATCCGACCGATCCCGCGGCGGGCTGGAGTTCGGCCAACGCCAGCGGAGGCATTGCCGGCGGTCAGGTCGGCGGCAACTATCAGATCAGCAACTTCGTGATCGGCCTCGAAGGCACCTACGCCTGGTCCGGAATCACGCTCAACAGCAACGGCCCGTTCGCCGGCGGGGCCGGTTTCAGCCTCACACTCAAGAACGATTACGTTGCAACCGTCGCCGGCCGCCTTGGCGTGGCGTTCGACCGTGTCCTGCTCTACGGCAAGGGCGGCGCTGCCTTCACCCGCGACAAGTATAGCGGCAACAATGGGCTTGCAGGTGCGCTTGCCGGCTCCACGTCAGGCAGCTTTGATCGCACCGGCTGGCTCGCTGGCGCCGGCGTCGAATGGATGTTCCTGCCCAACTGGTCGGTGAAGGGCGAGTACGACTACATGCGATTCGGTTCGGTCACCGAGCAGCCATCGACGACGGGAAATCTCGTAGCGTCACCGGCTATCGTCAAACTCGATATCCAGACGGCCACGGTAGGCGTCAACTATCACTTCTAGCCGGGCCGTGCGGTCACGATCCAGATCGATCCCGCCAGTGCTACGCTTTGGCCGCGCAAGTAGGGCGCAAGCATTTCCCGCACCGACTTGGCGGCAGCCGCGCGCGTCTCCGGAGGATGACCGTCCAGCGCCCGGCTTCCCGGGCCGATCTGCATCGCGGCCTGCACCGCCGCGTCGAGCCCGCGCCCGATTGCGATGTCCAGTGAGAGCGCGACCGGCTCCATCTCGATCGACTTGTAGCCGGCCTCCCCGAGAATGCGGTTCACGCGCGCTTCCGAGGCAAAGGCGAAGGGACCGGGGTCCTCGGGTCCCTGCGGAGGCAGCTTCGGCACATGCTGGTAGATGGCCTGCAGCGGCGCCATCATCCAGGGATTTTCGCGCGGCTCGCGCCAGCAAGCGAAAGCCACCCGGCCCGACGGGCGCAAGGCGCGGCGCAGATTGGCAAAGGAGACCGCAGGCTCGGCGAAGAACATCACGCCGAAGCGGGAGACCAGGAGATCGAAGCTTTCGGGATCGAACGGATAGACCGTGGCGTCGGCCAGCGCGAAATCGACCGGCGCTCCCTTCGGCGCAAGCTCGCGGGCGCGGGCCAGCATCGGCCCTGAAATGTCGATGCCAAGCACAAAGCCTGACGGGGCGACCTGCTCCGCGAGCGCGATGCTGGTCGAACCGCACCCGCAGCCGACATCGAGGATGCGGTCGCCTGCCTTCGCTGCGGCGCGATCGATCAGCGCTTTCGAGACCGGCGCGAGCAGCACATCCTGCTCGGCCTGCCGGTCGGTCCAGCGCTGGCCGTTCGGACCGTTCCAATAGGCGATCTGGTCGGTGTTTTTGTCGTGGCCTGCAGGTGCCTCCATGCCGCCATGTTAACGCGGGCGCAGCAAAGGGTAAATTAGAGTACATCCATCCGTTCAAAATTGATCGATCGAAGCCTCAAAATTGATCGACCGGATAAACGCCATGGCAGCGGCCTTTGCGGGACAATGGCCTGTAAATAGGGCCTGAGTGAGTTCGCGGCATGCAGTATCCTCGACTATACGCACGTCAAAGGCCCCAGGGCAGGATATCGAGCATCGCCAAGATCCTCTCTGGCTCGAAGGCGCCGGCGATCGAATGCATTCTGGTCGATTATTCGGCTGGCGGCGCATGCCTGCAGTTGCAGAAGCTCGTCGACCTTCCGGAACGCTTCGAGGTGCTCTACGGCACGACGCGCAAACGCTGCCGCATCGTCTGGAAACGCGGTATGCGCATCGGCGTGACGTTCTAGCCGGCCAGGAGAAAACCCCGCCAAGGCGGGGTTTATCTGTTTCAGCGCCCCGTCGGGCTGCTCGGGCCCAGGGTGGATCCGCTCGGCGACGTATTGATGAAGCTGTTGCCGGAGGGATTGCGCGCGCTGTTCGCGCCCGCCGTGCTGCCGCCGGCACTCGTGTTGCCGGAAACGCCGGCGCCCGGAGTTGTCCGGCTCATGCCGGTCGTCGTACCGCTCGACGTCGCTCCGGTCGAAGCGGTGCCACCAGTAGACGTACCGCCGCTTTGTGCGAAGGCAAATGGATTCGCCAACACGAGCGCTGCGGCCAATCCGAATGTCGTCATTTTCATCGTTGTCTCCTTGTTGGACTGACCGGAGACAAACGGCCACGGAAGTATTCGTTCCCGCTCTCGCGGAAGGTTGACGTAGCGTTACCGGACGGGAAGTTCCATCGGCCCTCGTATAAACAGGGTGATGGGCAACGTGACCTGGTTTCGCAGATTTCTCGCCGAAAGGCATGCCCAGCCGAAGCTCGCGAAGCGAGCGAAGGCTGGTGGGCGGTGAGAGGATCGAACTCCCGACCAATGGTGTGTAAAACCAGTGCTCTACCGCTGAGCTAACCGCCCGTAAGGCGCACTCTTTAGCCCCAGCCTGCCCGTTCGTGCAAGGTCGGAGGACAGCTTACCCGGTAGGCCGGCCTTCGGACGCCGGCTTTAGCCGACCGACTTGCTCGTCAACACGTAGGCCATCAGGCGGCCGTCGCTCTTGCGCGAGAGCGAGGTTTCGACATTCAGCGTGGCGGGCGACTGCTCCCATCTGTGGACGCGGAAGACCAGCCTGTCCCTGGTATCGGCGTTGGCAAAATAGAAGATGTCGCGCGATATCGTGCTGCGATTTGCAAAATCCTCGGCGTGTCGCAGCGAGCAGATATCGCTGATGATGGGATAGGCCGCGAAATACAACAGCCCGACACCGTTGATGTCGTGAAACGGGATGATCTCGTAGTCGGTCTCAAACAACGCGGGCGGCGCAGTCGCGGCCCTTCGGTCGCGATATTCGAGCATGAAGGCTGGCGGCGGCCCGTCGGGGATCGGGCAATCGGGCGGGATGGCCGGCTGGCCTTTCAACAGCGAGGTGTTGGTGGTCTCGCCGCGCCGGGCGAAATTCGACATCAACCGCGCCTCCCCCGGCGCGTCGACATGTCCTATCGCAATATCAGACACAAAGGTGCCGGCGCCGAAGCGCGCGATCGTTCCACGGAGGTCGAGGCTCGTGTTCTCGCCGATCGCGCCGAGCGG
>Ga0157369_10008041_pt1 | contig 12095 bp, 11 predicted proteins | sample C25metaG_FD_113461 | JGI IMG/M metagenome (GOLD analysis project Ga0157369, IMG submission 113461) | Corn rhizosphere microbial communities from Kellogg Biological Station, Michigan, USA - C2-5 metaG | ecosystem: Host-associated > Plants > Roots > Rhizosphere > Soil | place: USA: Michigan...
GCAGTTCGGAGGACGATCGAGTCGAGCAGCTGCGAGTGCGAGACCGAGCGCGACTTGGCTCCGTACCACCGCCTGCTCGTGACGTACTCGATCAGCGCCTGCTCGTCGAAGCTCATCGCACAGACTCGTCGACGAGGGGCTTGCGAAGCTGGAACCAGAAGAACCCACGCGGGGCGAGCGTCAACAGGTAGGGCAGCTCGCCGATCGCCGGGAAGCGCGTGCGGCCGAACATCTCCTCGGGGATCAGCGTCGTGTACTCGGAGAGGTCGAGCTGCACCGCCTGGGCCGAGCGCGCGACGTTGTGCACGCAGAGCACGATGTCTTCCTCGAAGCGACGGATGTGGGCGAAGATCTTCGAGTTGTCGCTCCGCAGCGGCTCGTAGGTCCCGAGCCCGAACACGGGGTGCTCCTTGCGCAGGGCGACGAAGCGGTGCAGCCAGCGCAGCACCGACGTCGGCGTACGGAGCTGCGCCTCGACGTTCACCGCCTGATAGCCGTACACGGGGTCCATCAACGGTTGCAGGTAGAGCTGCGCCCAGTCCGCGCGCGAGAAGCCCGCGTTGCGGTCGCCCGTCCACTGCATCGGCGTTCGCACCCCGTCCCGGTCGCCCAGGTAGACGTTGTCCCCCATGCCGATCTCGTCCCCGTAATAGAGAACGGGCGAACCTGGGAGAGAGAAGAGGATCGCGTGCATCAGCTCGATCTCGTCGCGACCGTTGTCGAGCAGAGGAGCGAGCCGGCGCCGGATGCCGAGATTGATCTTCATCCGCGGGTCCTTCGCGTACTCCTCGTACATGTAGTCGCGCTCTTCGTCGGTGACCATCTCGAGCGTCAGCTCGTCGTGGTTGCGAAGGAAGAGACCCCACTGGCAGTTGACGGGAATGTCGGGTGTGCGCTCGAGGATCTCGTAGATCGGCGTCGCGTCCTCGCGCCGGACCGCCATGAACATCCGCGGCATCACCGGGAAGTGGAACGCCATGTGGCACTCGTCCCCGTCGCCGAAGTACTCGACGACGTCCTCTGGCCATTGATTCGCCTCCGCAAGCAGGACGGTGTCCGGATAGCGCGAGTCGATCTCCGCCCGCACCCGCTTCAGGTAGGCGTGCGACTCGGGCAGGTTCTCGCCGTTCGTCCCGTCGCGCTCGTAGAGGTAGGGCACGGCGTCGAGCCGGAAGCCGTCGATGCCGAGGTCGAGCCAGAAGCGCAGGACGTTCAGCATCGCCTCCTGCACGTCCGGGTTGTCGTAGTTCAGGTCGGGCTGGTGATGGAAGAAGCGGTGCCAGTAGTACTGACCGCGCACGGGGTCGAACGTCCAGTTCGACGGCTCGGAGTCGATGAAGATGATCCGCGCCTCGGCCCAGCCGTCGTCCGAGTCCGACCAGACGTACCAGTCGCCCTTCGGGCCGTCCGGGCTCGTGCGCGACTCCTGGAACCAGGGGTGGTCCGACGAGGTGTGGTTCATGACGAGATCCGCGATGACGCGGATGCCGCGCTGGTGCGCCTGCTCGACGAACTCGCGGAAGTCCTCGACCGTGCCGTAGTCGGGATGTATCGCGAAGAAATCGGCGATGTCGTAGCCGCCGTCGCGTAACGGCGAGGAGTACATGGGAAGGAGCCACACGCAGTCGACGCCGAGCCACTGCAGGTAGTCGAGCTTGGCGATCAGGCCGCGGAAATCGCCCGAGCCGTCGTCGTTCCCGTCGAAGAAGCCGCGGATGTGGATCTCGTAGAAGACGGCCCGCTTGAACCAGAGGGGATCGCGCTCGAACCACTGCTCGGACATCAGCGGTGGATCCTAAGCAGGTGGCTCCGGCCGGGCTCGAGCCGGACGTAGTTCCTCCCGATGTGCCACGTCCAGTCGGTCGCGGCGAGCAGGTCGCGCACGCGGTAGGCGGGCGGCAGCCCCGTCGACACGGGGACGAGGCAGACGCCCTCCTGCGCGGCAAGCGGATCGAGGTTCACGACGACGATCACGGCGTTGTCGCCCGTCCGCTTCAGGAACGCGAAGAGCCGTTCGTTCTCGGTCTCGAGGAACGTGATGTTGTCGAGCCGCTGCAGGGCGGGATTCTCGCGCCGCGCGAGGTTGAGCCGGGCGACGAGCGGGAGCAGCGGCCCGTCGAGCGACCGCTTCTTCGTCTCGTACTTCTCCGAGTTCAGGTACTCCTCCGACCCTTCGCGCACGGGCGTGCTCTCGAGGCTCTCGAAGCCGGAGTAGATCCCGTAGGCGGGCGAAAGCGTCGCCGCGAGCACGAGTCGCGCCTCGAAAGCGGGCCGGCCGCCGCGCTGCAGGTACTCGTGGAGGATGTCCGGGGTGTTCGCGAAGAGGTTCGGGCGGTAGTACTCCGACCAGTCGAGCAGCTGCCCCATGAACTCGAGCAGCTCGAACCGGGTGTTCTTCCACGTGAAGTACGTGTAGCTCTGCGCGAAGCCCGCCTTTGCGAGCGTCGTCATCGTGGCCGGCCTCGTGAACGCCTCGGCGAGGAACACCACCTCGGGATGGTCGCGCCGTACCTCGTCGATCAGCCACTCCCAGAACGGGACCGGCTTCGTGTGCGGGTTGTCGACGCGGAACACCGTCACGCCGCGACCGACCCAGGTGAGGAGGACGTCGCGAAGCGCCGCCCACAACCCCTTCCAGTCGGCGGAGTCGAAGTTGACGTTGTAGATGTCCTGGTAGCGCTTGGGTGGATTCTCCGCGTACTTCAGCGTGCCGTCCGGGCGGCGGTTGAACCACTCAGGATGCTCCTTCAGCCACGGATGGTCGGGCGAGCACTGGATCGCGAAGTCGAGTGCGATCTCGATCTCGAGCGACTTCGCCTCGGCGACGAGCCGCCCGAAGTCCGCGAGCGTTCCGAGCCCGGGGTCGACGGCATCGTGGCCGCCGAGCTCCGAGCCGATCGCCCACGGGCTGCCCGGGTCGCCGGGCCCGGCGACGAGAGCGTTGTTTCGCCCCTTGCGGTTCGAGCGGCCGATCGGGTGCACAGGCGGCAGGTAGACGACGTCGAAGCCGAGCTCGGCGAGCCTCGGCAGCGCCGCGCGCACGCCCTCGAAGCCGCCGAAGGAGCGCGGGAAGAGCTCGTACCACGAGGAGAACCGCGCGAGCACCCGGTCGACGTCGACCGTGTACGTCGCCGACCAGATCTTCTCGGAGCGATCCTGCGAGCGCTCGGCGAGCGCGTCCTCGACGGTCAGCTCGGCACGGCCGAGGAGCAGCGCCCCCTCGGAGAGCTCGCCTTCGAGGTCGGCCTGGCCCGCGTCGCGCTTCCTGCGGAGCTCGTCCTGGAACGAGGCGATCCGGTCGACCCAGGCCTCGACGCGGAAGCACCACGTCCCGCAGGCGTCGACGACGAACGAGCCGCGGAACTCGTCGTTCCCGAGCGGCTCGAGCGGCGCCTCGCGCCAGCGGGTCGCGGCCGCCGGCTTGTACCGGACGGCGGCTCCCAGCGTCTCGTGGCCGTCGCGGAAGATGCGAGCGGCGACCTCCACGCGATCGCCCTCGGTGCGCTTCACGGGATGGCGGCCGCAGTCGATCTGGGGCGTCACGCCCTGGATCTGGATGCGGGGCGGCGGCTTCTCGGCCTTCGGGAGTGGCATCGCGGTCAAGTTTCGACGATCTGCGTCTTCCAAACCGCATACCCTGCGCAGCCGTGAGGCTCGCTCGCTCGTCCGGCGTGTTTCTCCACCCGACCTCGCTGCCCGACGGCCGGCTCGGCGAGGGCGCCTATGGCTTCGTCGACTGGCTCGAGGCGGCCGGCCAGTCGTGGTGGCAGGTGCTGCCGCTCGGGCCGCCTGACGAGTTCGGCTCGCCGTACCGCGCCGCGTCCGCGTTCGCCGCCTCGCCCGCCCTGCTCGCCGAGCCGGACGCTCCGGTCTCCGACGACGAGCTCGAGGAGTTCGTCGCCCGGCATCCCTACTGGATCGGGGCGTGGACGCGCTTCGCGGGGCCCGGCGCGATCGCGGCGCAGGTGCGGTTCGAACGCGAGTGGACGGCGCTACGGGAGTACGCCAAGGCCAGGGGAGTGCGCCTGATCGGCGACGTGCCTCTGTACGTCGCGGATAGCGGCGCCGACGTGCCGGCGTGGCCCGAGCTCTTCGCGACCGGCGAAGTGGCGGGAGCGCCGCCCGACGCGCTGAGCGCGAGCGGCCAGCTCTGGGGCAACCCGCTCTACGAGTGGCCCGCGCACCGCGCGACCGGGTACCGCTGGTGGATCGAGCGGTTCCGCCGCACCTTCGAGCTCGTCGACATGGCACGCGTCGACCACTTCCGCGGCTTCGTCTCCTACTGGGCCGTCCCGGAGCGGCACCGGACGGCGCGGCGCGGCACGTGGCGGCGCGGCCCCGGCGCCGAGGTCTTCACGAGCGTCGAGGGTGCGCTCGGCAGGTTGCCGGTGATCGCCGAGGACCTCGGGGTGATCACGCCCGCCGTGAACCGGCTCCGCGACGAGCTCGGGCTGCCGGGGATGGCCGTCCTTCAATGGGCGTTCGGCGGCGCCCGCCGGAACCCGCACGCGCTCCGGAACCACCGGCGAAACCAGGTCGTCTACACGAGCACGCACGACACCGACACCGCGGCCGGGTGGTATCGCTCGCTGAAGGCGAAGGACCGCGCCGCGACGGGGCTCGATCCGACCGAGCCGCACTGGGGGTTGATCGAGCTCGCGATGCGCTCGCGTGCGGCGCTCGCGATCGTGCCGGTGCAGGACGTGCTCGGGCTCGGCAGCGAGGCGCGCATGAACCGTCCAGGGCAGGTCGGCGGCAACTGGTCGTGGCGGCTCGGTCGCAGGGAACTGACCGGCGCGCACGCGCTGCGGCTGCGTAAGGCGGCGTCGCAGGGACGCCGCTAGGCGCCGCGCCGCCAGAGCGGACGCAGCAGCGGATCCGTCGCGCGCTCCACGAGACGGACGAGGAAGGCGATCACCGGACGCCCGAAGCGCACGACGGCGACCGCGGAGCCTGCTGCGACGAGGAGGCTCGCGCCGACGTCGCCCGGATAGTGCGCTCCGATCAGCACCCTGCCGACGGCGATCAGCACGGCCGCGACGAGGAAGAGCGCGCCGGCGAGCGGGTCGAACGCGAGCACCGCGAACGCGATCGCGAGCGAGGCGCTCGCGTGGTCGCTCGGGAACGACGCGTCCGTCGAGCTCGACCACGGATGCCTGATCGTGTGGGTTTCGTAGGGCCGCGGGCGATCCCAGATCGTGTGGATCACCTGGTTCGCGACGAGTGCGAGCGCTGCGGCTCCGAGCCCGCTGCCGGCGGCGAGCTTCCACTTGCGGTCGCCCCCCGGCCGCGCGAGGAGCCAGAGCGCGACCGTCACGATCACCATGAACGGGATGCTCGCCTTCTCGACGTCGCTGAAGACGGTGCCCAGCCAGTGGTGGTGGAGCGAGACGTCGTAGATCGCGTGATAGAGCCGCCAGTCCACGGTGGAACAGGTTAGGGCGCGGCGGGGTGCGAGGCGTCGGTGAACTCGCGGAACTCGGCGGTCAGCAGGTAGGCCGTCTGCTCGCCGATGTCGACCGCGCGATCGCCGATGCGCTCGATCGTCCGGGCGACGACCACCATGCGGAGGCCCCACTCGCGCAGGTCGGGCTCGGCCATCACGTCGACGAGCCGCTCGACGAACCGCCGGTTCGCACGGTCGATCAGCTCGTCGAGCTCGACGAGGCTCTCCGCGCCGGCGAGATCGCGGCGCGCGAACGAGTCCAGTGCGACGCGCAGCATCTCCTCCGCCCTGTCGCCCATCTCGACGAGGACGCCGACGAGCGCCGGGTCGGGATCCGCGTCCGAGACGAGCTGCGAGAGCTTCGCGATCGTGACGCAGCCGTCGCCGCTTCGCTCGAGCAGCAGGTTGACGTGCAGCATCGCGAGCAGGAGGCGCAGGTCGCGCGCCACCGGTCCCTGCAGCGCGAGCAGCGACTTGATCGAGCCCTCGATCGCGAGGAAGAGCCGGTCGATGTCGTCGTCGAAGGCGATCACCTCACCGGCGAGCTCCACGTCGCGCTCCTGGAGCGCCCTGACCGCGCCGCGAACGGACGAGACGACCCTCTGTCCCTCCTGCTGGAGCTCGGCTTCGAGCCGGTCGAGAGCCTCGTCGATCGCCATGAGGAACACGGTACACCCGCGATCCGCGGGGCCCGGAGTGCATGTCACCACTTCGTAGCCACTCCGCAACAGGCCCGTTTCCCACCCCGCGCCGGCTGCGCCGTACGTTGCCCGCGACACCGAAACGAGGAGAGGAAACGATGCCGAAGGTCGGCACCTTCACCCGCATGCTCGCGCTCGCCGCCGCCACCGCGACCCTCGCCGTCGCCGCCGCCGCCACGGCCGGCGCCGCGTCGACGATGAGCTCCGGCACCACCATCTCGGGCGCAGGAAGCACGTTCGTCTACCCGCTCGTCGCGACCTGGACTCCCGCAATCGGGGGAGCGCTCGGCTTCGAGCTCCAGTACAGCCCGATCGGCTCGAGCGGTGGGATCAACGCCGTCACGGGGCGCACCGTCGACTTCGGCGCGAGCGACGCTCCGCTCAGCCCGGACCAGTTCACCGCCTGCAAGGGCTGCACGCAGATCCCGTGGGCGCTCGCAGCGACGTCGGTGATGTACAACCTCCCGGGCGTCAAGAACCTGTTGCACATGGACGGCCCGACCCTCGCAAAGATCTTCGCTGGCCGGATCTCCCAGTGGAACGACCCGGCGATCAAGAAGCTCAACCCGGGCGTCACCCTCCCGAGCACGAAGATCACGATCGCCCACCGCTCGGACGGCTCCGGCACGACCTACAACTTCACCGACTACCTGTCGAGCGTCAGCCCGGCGTGGAAGTCGCAGGTCGGGCGCGGCACGAGCGTCAACTGGCCGGTCGGTGTGGGCGGTCGCGGCAGCGCCGGCGTCTCGGCGATCGTGGCCCAGACCCAGGGTGCGATCGGCTACGCCGACGTCGCCTTCGCGCTCCAGAACCATTTCAGCTATTTCGCGATGAAGAACCGCAACGGCAAGTTCGCGACGCCGGGGGCCAAGGGCATCCTCGCCGCCGCGATGAGCGACGTGAAGCCGACCGCGGGCACGAATGAGCTCTCGATCGTCAACCCGCCGAGGAAGTTCCCGCTCGCCTACCCGATCTCGACCTACACCTACGTGATCGTCCCGCTGCAGTCGAGCAAGGCGCCCGACCTCCGGAAGTTCCTCTTCTGGGCCGTCACGCACGGCCAGGAGCCGAAGTACACCGCGAAGCTTCGCTTCGTGCCGATCCCGAGGTCGGTGCTCGTCGTCGCGGAGAAGGCGATCGCGAAGATCCACAGCTAGCACGTGTCAGCCGCAGGCCTTGCACCCGACGAGACTCGCCGTCCCCTCGAGGGGCGGCGAGTCCGTTTCGGCGATCTCGCGCTGCAGGGCGTCGCCGGTGCGGCGGCGGCGGCCGCGACCGCGGTCGTCGGTCTCATCGCGTGGAAGGTGATCGAAGGCGCGTGGCCGTCGGTGACGACGTTCGGTTTCCACTTCGTGACGCGGATCGCCTGGAACCCGGTCGTCGGCAGAGAGGTCTTCGGGGCCGCGAGCTTCCTCTTCGGAACCGCGGTCACGTCGCTCGTCGCGCTCGCGCTCGCCGGGCCCCTGGCGATCGCGGTCGCGCTCTTCCTGACCGAGCTGGCTCCTCGGGTGCTCCGGGCACCGGTCACGGCGCTCGTCGAGACGCTCGCCGCCGTGCCGAGCGTCGTGATCGGCCTCTGGGGGATCTACGTGCTCGGGCCGATTCTGCGTGACCACGTCGAGCCGTCGCTGCACAGCACGCTCGGCTTCCTGCCGCTCTTCGGGCCGCCCTCCTCGAGCGGCTCGAGCGTCTTCACGGCGACCGTCGTCCTCGCGATGATGATCCTCCCGATCGTCGCGAGCATCACGCGTGAGCTGTTTCTCGGCGTGCCGCGCGAGCTGAAGGAAGGCGCACTCGCGCTCGGCACGACGCGCTGGGAGATGGTGCGCGGCGTCATGGTTCCCTACGCGCGAGGCGGCATCGCCGCCGCGCTCATCCTGGGTCTCGGCCGCGCGGTCGGCGAGGCGATCGCGGTGACACAGGTGATCGGCGGAGGCGTCTTCATCCACTGGAACCTCTTCGACACCGGTGACACGCTCGCGAGCAAGATCGCCGAGTCGTACCAGGGCGCCGCGACGAACCTCGAAGTCAGCTCGCTCGTCTACCTGGCGCTCATCCTGCTCGTGTTCTCGCTCCTCGCGAACCTCTCGGCGCAGTGGGTCGTGCGCCGCGTCGCGCGGCGGCAGGGCGTCGGTCTCGCACGCGGCCGGGCCGGATGAGCACGCACAGCCTGACCAAGGCCGCACTGCGCGCCGAAGGCCTGCCACGGCGCCGCGCCACGAACAGGCTGATGGAGCTTCTCGCCTGGCTCGCGGCCGCGGTCGCGATGGGGTTCCTCGTCCTGATCGTCTGGTCCGTCGCACGCCGCGGCTGGAGCGAGCTGAATCTCGACCTGATCACGAAATCGCCGGCGAGCGGCTTCCTCACGACCGGGAGGCAAGGGCTCGCGAACGCGTTCGCCGGAACACTCGTGATCGTCCTCCTCGCGACGCTCATGGCTCTCCCGACCGGGATCCTCGTCGCCGTCTACCTGAACGAGTTCGCGCAACGCGCGATCCGCGACGCGGTGAGCATCGCCCTCGACGTGCTGAACGGCGTGCCGGCGATCGTGATCGGCATCTTCGTCTACGGCCTCTTCGTCCTCGGCCATGGGCCGAGTGCATTCGCCGGGTCGTTCGCACTCGCCGTGATCATGCTTCCGCTCGTCGCGCGCTCGACGATGGAGGTGCTCGCGCTCGTCCCGGGGGCGCTGCGAGAGGCGAGCCTCGCGCTCGGCGTGCCTCGCTGGAGGACCACGCTCAGCGTCGTGCTGCCGCAGACGGTCGGCGGCATCGTGACCGGGACGACGCTCGCGGTCGCACGTGCCGCGGGCGAGACGGCGCCGCTTCTCTTCACCTCGTCCGTCGGCGTCGGGACGCAGGTGCACTGGACCCCCCACCATCCGCTTCAGTCGGTCCCCGTCGCGATCTTCGAGCTGTCCGAGTCGCCCGACCCGAAAGACCATGCGCGCGCCTGGGCGGCCGCGCTCGTCCTGCTGGTCTTCATCCTGCTTGCCAGCCTCTCCGCGCGGTGGCTCGCGACGCGGCACCGGAGCAGGCTCGGCACCTCACGATGAGGGTGGCCGGCGAGCCGTCGATTACGATCGAGCCCACCGTGCGCGTGGAGACGAGACGCCAGCCGATGCCTCCGCGGGAGCGGCTCGAGCGGATCTTCGCGATCGAGGGCCTCGACGCCCTCTACGCCGGCAAGCCCGCGATCAAATCGGTGTCGATGGATGTCTACAGGAACCTCGTCACCGCGGTGATCGGTCCCTCCGGCTGCGGCAAGAGCACGTTCATCCGCTGCCTGAACCGGATGAACGACCTGATTCCCGGCTTCACCCAGACCGGGACCATCCGCTATCACGGGCAGGACATCTGCGCGGACGGCGTCGACCCGGTCGCCGTGCGACGAAACATCGGCATGGTGTTCCAGCGGCCGAATCCGTTCCCGAAGTCGATCTACGACAACGTCGCGTGGGGCCTGAAGGTGCTCGGGATGAAGGACGCGCTCGACGACCGCGTCGAGCGGGCACTCGTGCAAGCGGCGCTCTGGGACGAGGTGAAGGACCGCCTGAAGGCGAGCGCGCTCTCGCTGTCGGGCGGACAGCAGCAGCGCCTCTGCATCGCGCGCGCGATCGCGGTCGAACCCGACGTCGTGCTGATGGACGAGCCCGCGTCTGCGCTCGACCCGGTCGCGACGCAGGCGATCGAACAGCTCATGCACGACCTGAAGCGCGAGTACACATTCGTGATCGTGACCCACAACATGCAGCAGGCGGCGCGCGTCGCGGACATGACCGCGTTCTTCTCGATCTCGCGCGGGGCCGAGGGGGACCGCTTCGGCGAGCTCGTCGAGTACGACGCGACCGAGAAGATCTTCACGGCACCCTCCGATCGCAAGACGGAGGACTACGTGACCGGCCGCTTCGGCTGATCGAGCTCGGCCGCGAGCCGCTCGACGCGCGTTGCGATCTCCTCGCGCAGCTTCCTGACCTCGGCGAGCGGCCTGTCCTTCGGGTCGGGGAGCTGCCAGCTGACGTAGCGCTTCCCGGGAACGACGGGGCAGGCGTCGTCGCAGGTCGCGACGACGACGTCCGCCCACTCGACGTCGTCGCGGTCGAGGCGGTGCGGAACGTGGTCGGCCGCGTCGATCCCAACCTCTCGCAGCGCCTCGAGCACGACCGGGTGGACGTGGGCCCCCGGGGCGCTGCCGGCCGAGCGCGCCTCGTGGCGGCCGCCGGCGTGACGCCGGAAGAGACGCTCGGCGAGCACCGAGCGTCCGCTGTTCGCAACGCAGACGAACAGCACGTTGCTCACGGCGCGGCCGCGAACCGGCAGACGATCTCGAGGCCGCGCCGCGGGCCGCCGCTCGCCTCGACGGTGCCGCCGGCCGAGGTGACGATGTGCTTCACGATCGCGAGCCCGAGGCCGGTGCCGCGCGAGGAGCGCGCCTGGTCGGCGCGGTAGAAGCGCTCGAAGATGCGCCGGAGGTCGCGTTCCTGCAGACCGGCTCCGTCGTCGGACACGACGAGCGTCCGGAACGCCCCGTCCTCCGAGACCGTGATCGTGCAGGTCGCGCCCGGGCCGGCGTAGCGAACCGCGTTCGCGACGAGGTTCTCGACGACCACCCGGATCATCCGGGGCCGGAGCGGCAGCTCGACCGCGTCGCCGCCCGCCACGACGAGCCGCACCTCGCCGTGCACGGCGCGATCCGAGTAGGCGGCGACGATCTCCTCCACGATCGGAAGCGCGAGCGTCCGCCCGAGGGACACGACCTCGCGGCCCGTCTCGAGCTCGCCGAGGAAGAGCACGTCGTCGATCAGGTCGCCCGCCTGCTGGACCTCGCGGGCCGCCTGGTCGACCAGCTCCTCGACGTTCGCGCCGGGCAGGGTCGCGCTCTCGAGCAGCGCGAGCAGGCGCGCAAGCGGCGTGCGGAGCTCGTGCGAGACCGCGGCGGTGAAGCCGGCACGGAGCTCCTGGTAGGCGGAGAGCTCCGGCAGGTCGCCGAGAAAGAGGACGAGCGCGCCCTGGACCTCCTCACCCACACGCCGCCCCTGCGTGTGGTCGCCGAGGATCGCCGCCGCCGCCGGGCTCGCCGCGACGAGGCGCCGCTCGCTGTCGAGGACGACGACGGCCTCGGGCAGCGATTCGACGAGCGACCGCGCCCGCGCCTCGTCGTTCACCACCCCTTCACCACTCCTTCACCCGCCGTCGACCCGCCGCCCGCCGCCCACGCCCGATAATGCCAGCGATGCCGAAGGTGCTCATCGTCGAGGACGACGAGGTGATCGCCCAGGGTATGGCCCGCCACCTCGGGGCGGCCGGCTTCGACGCCGTCTGGGTGGGGAACGGAGACCAGGGTCTCGCCCGCCTTCGCTACGAGCAGCCCGACGTCTGCGTCCTCGACCTGATGCTGCCCGGCCTCGACGGCTGGAAGCTGATCGAGACGGTGCGGGCCGAGGGGATCGGCACGCCTGTCGTCGTCGTCTCCGCACGCGGGACCGAGCACGACCGGGTCCATGCACTCGAGATCGGCGCCGACGACTACCTCGTGAAGCCCTTCTCGATGAAGGAGCTCGTCGCGCGTGTCCGGGCCGCTGCACGCCGCGGCGCGCGCCGGGACGAGGCGCCGCGCGGCGAGCCGATCGCGATCGAAGAGCTCGTCGTCGACCCGCGCGAGGTTCAGGCCTTCGTCGACGGGGAGAGCGCAGGCCTGACGCCGACCGAGTTTCGCCTTCTCTACCAGCTCGCACTCGAGAAGGGACGGGTGTCGACCCGCGACGAGCTGCTCCAGAAGCTCTGGGGCCGGCGCGAGTCGCACCGCGACCGGACGGTCGACGTCTTCGTCCGCCGGCTGCGCGAGAAGATCGACAGCCGGGCGTCGACGCACACCTTCATCCAGACGCGCTACGGCGTCGGGTACAAGCTCGAGGCAGTGCCCAAGGACCGCGCCCGGGCCGCCCGCTA
>Ga0157369_10008044_pt1 | contig 12093 bp, 10 predicted proteins | sample C25metaG_FD_113461 | JGI IMG/M metagenome (GOLD analysis project Ga0157369, IMG submission 113461) | Corn rhizosphere microbial communities from Kellogg Biological Station, Michigan, USA - C2-5 metaG | ecosystem: Host-associated > Plants > Roots > Rhizosphere > Soil | place: USA: Michigan...
GAATGAGTTCGACCGTATCCACAGTGTGCATCGAGCTCTTAGCGTGGGCGCCCTGCACCATATTATTCCCCCTTCCAAGCTTAGACCCTATCTCATTCATGCTGTGGAACGAGGCATCACACGTGAAGAGGAATCTGCAACTCAGAGAGCGGACGTAAAGATTTCAATACTTAAAGACATGGAGCGTCTCGCAGCTGTGCGGGCATCGTGATGAATATTTTTTGGCTACAGCAAGCGGAACGCGATGTACCTGTGGACGACCAGTGGCTCACGCCAGATGAACTGAATCGTCTCCGTGGCATGGGCTTTCCGCAGCGCCGCCGTGACTGGAGGCTTGGGCGCTGGACCGCGAAATGCGCGGTTGCGAGCTACCTGGAATGGCCCAGTAGGCACGATATTTTTACAGACATCGAAGTGCGAACTGCTCCATCCGGGGCGCCTGAGGTGCTGATTCAAGGAACGCCCGGTCCCGTCGTTATCTCCCTCAGTCACCGGGTTGGGGTTGCGATCTGCGCGGTTGCGTCAACTGGTGCCGTTCTGGGCTGCGATCTGGAAAAAGTTGAACCTCGTTCCCAAGCTTTCATCTCTGACTACTTCACTGCGGAAGAACAAAGTCTACTCGGAACCAGTCCTGACGCTGACCAGCATCTGCTTGTAGCTTTGCTATGGAGTGCGAAAGAGAGCGCATTGAAAGCGCTAGGAGTAGGACTACGTGCCAGCACGCACTCTGCGGTCGTTACACCAGATGACCTATCGCCAAAGAAAAATGCACTTGACTGCCTGAAGCACTCAAGCTGCGGTTGCTGCGTTGATGATTCTCCTTGGCAGTCGTTGTGTGTACGTTGCGTGGAGGGTGGAATCTTTTATGGATGGTGGAAACACTCGGGGGAGTTGTTGCGGACAATCGTGTCCGCTCCGCCCTCGCGCCAGCCGCTATCGCTGGCGTTGCCATTGAATGTGTTTTCCGAAACGACTCTGGAGTATCTGCGCATGGCACGAACCAAAGCTTTGGCTGGCGGTTGTCATCGTTCGTTTCATTAGGAGCCTCCCATGAACCGACGCAATATTTACCAAAGCACCGTGGCACTCTCGGCGCTCCCTATTTTGTTTATCCTGCTTTTTGTTTTCCGCTATTGGCCGACCATGGCCTGGGCAACACTCGGGATCGTAGCGATCGTGATTACAACATTTGTCGCAAATGTCCTGTATGCCCTCGTCTGGCTGGAGTTGGGATATTCGACGCATGACAAAAATGTTAAGACCCTTAGCAACAAGTTCCATCACACTCCGCAGCGTTTGAGGGCCTTATTCCATTCCGGAATGCTGCGGCACCGATAGGCTCCCTCTGTTCCCCGGTTTCAGCAGCCTTTCGAGAGAACGCGATTGCGGAAGGTGGCGGAACACACGAGCCTCGAAGTATCCGTCGGATAGAGCCGCCCTATCCAGTCCTGTATTTCCGAACGGGGGGACGTAGGAGCAATCCGTCGGTTAGCCCAGATGAGTAGAGGCAATTAATTGCATTTGCTCTCAGCGCTGGGCAATTAACAAAGCCATTTCTGCATCATTTACTGCACTTTGGTTTGGCGCGTGCTTTTCACCTGTGCCCAGCTCCAAGCACTTGAGTCAAGCTGGTAAACCCGAATTATTTTTTGGCAAGCTTGTCGGCAGGATGCGAGAGTTCCGCCCGAAGCTTGGCTGATTTGTCGGTCTCCTTGAGGGCGTCATACACCGCGATCAGATCACCGCGAGCCATCTGCAGCCAGTGTTCTGGCGCACTGGGCTGTTTCATCAGGATTTCATAGCCGGAGCGACTTTCCGTTTCCGCATCATGGAGTCGCTGTTCAAGGACGAGAGCATGCCCCAGCCGGATCCGTGCGATCCCCACGTTCAAGTGCTCGGGTGACAGCGTTTGCTTGTACATCGCGATGGCCTCTCGGTAGAGGCGCTCCGCTTCACCATAGTTCTTGCGATCGATGTAAACGCCTGCCAGATTGCTCACAGCTATGCCGATGTAATAATGCTTTCCCGCATAAACTGACTTGTAGATGTCCGCCATGCGGCTAAAATCGGCTTCTGCTTCATTCAGCTTTCCCTGCTGCTGCGCGATTTTTCCAAGTTCGTTAAGTGTTCCGGCAACCCGGGGATGCACTTTGCCATAAACTTGTTCCTCGATGCTAAGCGCCTCCTGCAACAGCCCGGCAGCTTCGTCACTCTTCTTCTCCGTTACTAAAGTGCGGCCAAGAATCGTCAGTGCCGACGCAGTCGCCGGATGGCTCATGCCATAGAATGACTGAATGATGTTGAGTGCCTGCCGATCGTAGCGTTCCGCCTCCGCGTAGCGGCCGAGATCGTATTGAATCGCACCAAGGTTGATCAGATCGTCGGCAACATGAGGATGTCGTTCCCCGTAGAGCTGCTTGTCCATGCCTAGAACCCGCTGGTTCAGGGACTCAGACTCGGCGTAGTGACCCAAGTAAAAATGTGAGTTGGCCAATTCGGTAAGCGTCTCCGCAAGGTCAGTTGTCGGTGCGCCCGGCGCTGCCTGCAATCGCGAGGCCTCCTCGAGCTCTTTTATGGCCTGCTCGTACGAACCTCGATCCTCAAGAACTTTCCCTAGTGCGCTTGTCGCTCTTGCTAAATTGGGATGGGTCGGCGAGAACTTCCGCTTATCGATCTCCAAGCCCTGGCGGGTGAGGCGCTCGGCTTCATCGAATTTGCCTTGTGAATCGCGCAAGAGCCCAAGTTCGACAAGAGTCTCCGCGCTCTCCGGACTGTCCGATCCAAAAACTGCATTTCGCTCTTTAAGTGCAGCCTGAAGGAGAGAATCCGCCTGCTCAAGTTTGCCGAGCTTCTGGTAGATGCCGCCAAGATTTTCATAGAGCTCCGATTGGAGCCTGGGATCTGTATTTAAGGTCTGGGCCTCCTGCACGCCGCGGTCGACCAGCGTGACTACGCGCAATGAATCGGATGGTCCGGCAGCCCCGTCGCCGCCTTCAAACAGATTCAACATAAAATTCTGAATGCGGTGGGTCCTGGCTGCCTCCGCAAGTGCGGCGTTCCGGGCCCTAGTAAGGCGAACAGTAAAAAAGACAACCATCCCGATGATCGTAAAAGCTACGGCCGCACTCAGCGCCACTGCGCGTTGATTGCGCCGAACAAATTTTTCCAATCTGTATCGCAAGCTGTCGGGACGTGCTTCCAGTGGCTCTGCAGCCAGGTAGCGATCCACGTCCCGTATCAGCGCTTCGACCGAGCGGTAGCGACGTTCGTAGTCCTTGTGCATCGCCGTGAGACACAAGACGTCCAAATCGCCCCAACCGGTCTTGCTCACGAAAGAGGCAGCCGGAAGATCTTTCTTTGATCGAGCGATGGACGACGGCTTTCCGGGTTCGTGTTCGGTAATGATGATCGCGGCTTCCGCTGGGGTGAGATTCGACAAATCAAAGGGAAGCTTCCCGGTGAGCAATTCGAAGAGGATTACTCCAAGAGCGTATACATCCGTCTGAATGCCTACTCGATCGCCGCGGATTTGTTCGGGAGCCGCATAGGCCGGCGTCATCAGGCGCAGGCCCGTCATGGTTTGGTTAACCGCGGTATCAAGACTTTCCAGTTGCTTGGCAATCCCGAAATCGAGGAGTCGAATGGTACCGTCATCCTTTACAAGGATGTTCGACGGCTTGAGATCGCGATGTATGACCGCATGCCCGTGAGCATACTGAACCGCCTCGCATACTGCGCGAAACAAGTTCAGGCGTTCCTCGATCGAGCTGTTGTGCTGGCTGCAATAATCTGTCAGCGGCACACCTTCGACATACTCCATCACAAACCATGGAGTGCCATCGGCGAGTGCATCCGCATCGTAGAGCCGAGCGATAGCGGGATGATTGAGCTGAGCCAGAGTACGTTGCTCGCTGGCAAATCGTTCGCGACGCGCGGGTGAAAGCCATGCATCTCGCAAAACCTTGAGGGCGACCAGGCTGCCGAGGTCCCTGCGCTCGGCGAGGTAAACAACGCCCATGCCGCCTTCCCCGAGAACCCGGAGCACTCGATAGGGACCGAACTCCCGGGCTGCCAGTGACGATGCATTTTCATCGAGTAGGTGGTTGGCGAGCTGTGCCATACCGCAGTCGAGGACAGAAGTTTCGCGGCCATCTTCTTCCAGCATCGCCAATACATCAGTCATCAGAGAGATGTCATCGCTGCAGGCAGACCTGAGGAAAGCATGCTGTTCGGCTTGTGGCAAGGCCGCGGTATCGTGAAACAGAGCCTGGATTCGCTCCCAACGAGAACTGTCCATCTTCAATTTCCAATTTTGCGTGCAGATCGTGACGAGTTAGTGAACGTTTCGAAGCGTGTGCGCCAGCCAAGCTTTAGCGGCTCGCCAATCCCGAAGAATCGTGGCCTCGGAGACTTCGAGCAATGCGGCAGTCTCGGCGATGTCAAGCCCTCCGAAGAATCGGCACTCTACCATCATGGCTTGTCGTGGCTGAACCCGAGCCAACTCCTGCAGCGCGGACTCGAGGGCCAGCAATTCCTTTCCGCAATTCGCGCTCTGCATGATTGATTCGTCAAAGGTGATCACGCTTATATCATCAGCGCCTCCGCGCTTGTGCGAGTGACGGCGTCTGGCCGCCTCAACCAGTAATTGACGCATGGCGCGAGCAGCGATGCGCTTGAAATGCAAGCGGGGTGCAGAAGCTACGCCGGGAGAGTTGGCCAATTTCAGCCAAGCTTCGTTGACCAAGGCCGTAGGACTCAGTGTCACACTAGGATCGCCGCGCCGCACGCTGTAAGCCAGGCGCCGCAATTCCTCATAGGTCAGACTGAAGAGATTATCGAGCGCCTGCCGTGCCTCGGCCCGTGATGAGACAGGAATTGCACCTGAATCGCCCGGCACAGCTTGGCTAGCCGGCTCAGAATTCTGCTGCGACATGGCATTTTCCCCGGCGCATTCCGCGCAATTGAGTGGAGGGCCGCCCGGAAGGCAGGATGGGGGCTGTCGCTGGGGGATTGCGTGCTGCCCGCCCGGGAACCGGGGAATGCTACCACTCGGCCCAGACACATACAACTGTTTTCCAGTTCACCTGCGAGGCTGGCCAGGAATGGTGTCCCGATGACGGTTTTTTCTGAGTATTTGCGCAATGCGAAGTGAAAGGCACAACCCAGGTTAGCGGAACGTCTGTTGCAGCACATGCTTTGCGTCTTGAAATGGTTCGCGCCCGTCGCGTGCTCGGAAAGGAGGCCCATGGCCAAGCGAGGTAAGGTCTTACGAGATCCGAATGCCGGACCTGGGCTGATGATCGTGGAAGGACAGCAGCATCCATTCTTCCTGGAAGGATTTTGGCAATCTGAAGTCCCGCCGAAACCGGGTCTCGCAGTGGAAGTCGAGTTCGACTCGCAAGGCAAGGTAAGTCGGATAACGGTGGTCCCGGAAGCGAAACTTGCTAAGGAACAAGCAGAGATGGCGCCGGCCGCTGCGAAGAAACGGGGAATTGCTCTGGCCTCGACGATGGTGGGCAGGTTCGGCTTATCACAGATTCTCGCGGCAGGTCTGCTGATCTTTTCCTGGTGGTTTCTTCCGGCGGCATCCATCGAAGTGCCGTTTCTTGGGAAACTGGAGTTCACCTTCTGGCAACTCCTCGGATACCTGAACGCCAACAATCTATCACAAGCATTGGAACGGCCTGGGAACCCGAGCTCCGGATTCTATGGCTTCCTTGCTTTGATCGCGGTGGTAACTCCCTTTGTGCACCACTATTCGAAAGATAGGCGCGCACTCTTGGGTGGAGTTTCGCCTCTGCTCTTCATATTGGTGATCGGAATCCTGCTTGCGCGCAATCTTCAAGGCACGTCGGCAGGCCCATATGAGGGTGCTTACCAGAGCCTTCAGAGGCAAGCCCAGGAACAGCTAATGCAAGCCGTTTCCATCGGAGTGGGCACCTACCTGTCCATGCTCCTCAGCCTGTATTTCGCCGCTGTTGGTGTCAAGAATTTCTTAGCAGCAAAAGCGATCAAGCCCAGTGTTGTCGAGAAGACCCACAGAGCTGCCGCTTAACAGTCCTGTAGTTCACGATTAGGAGGATAGAAACATGCATCGCACAGACCGAAAGAAGATTTTGGTTATTCTCACCGCATCAGTCCTGGCGACTTCCGCTTTGGGGCTGGCCCAAAACACGCAACAGCAACCGCAACAGAAAGAAAGCATTTGGCAGAAGCTCAAGAATTCGGCAAAGCAGACCGGACAGAGCACCGTCCAACAAGGAACGCAACAGGTTCAGCAGGGAGCGCAGCAAGTTCAGCAAGGCGCCCAACAGATGCAGCAGAATGTACAGCAGCAGATTCCAGGCGCGGGCGGGCAGATGAATGCTGCTCCTCAAGCACCCTGCGGTAGCCTTACGGGCGCGAATGGCGGCGGCAATCTGACTAACTCTTCATACAACGGAACTGTTGGTTCGTGCGGACCACAATGCTTTAACGCCGGCCCTTTTGCGGCCGCAGTCACGCAGATGACCATGAGCCAGCAAGGCGGCTGGCACGTAGTCAGAATGAACATTCAATTCAAGAACCTGACTGATCAGCCATTAAGCATCGCCTACCACGATGGATCCATGGTAATGGTCGACAACTTTGGCAATACCTATATCCCGGCAGGCGGCAGCGCTGGAGCCGTTCAAGGGTTAGGCATTGATCGAGGCAATCAAACAGACTCGCAGTTCACTCTGGCGCCAGGGCAGAGCGGCAACGCCATGTTTGCCGTGGCTCGCGGCCGAAGCAACCAGAGCGCGGTGGGCACAGGGTACACTTACAATTTCACGATTGATGAACTCCAAGCGCAAAACGGTGCTGATGCAATCCCTGTGCGGGAGTACAACGTCAACTTCGCCGATCTTGCTCCGGGTGCGACCAGCGCCGGATTCGGAGGCCCCGGATCGTCACCGACGGGCGCGCCGGTCACCAACGTTGCAGGAACGGGCAAGGCTAAAGGAAGTGCTGTGGCCGGATCGAGCTATGTAGGAGGTACTCCTGTAACACCAATGGGTGTAGGAGTTCCGGCGCAAGGCGCTCCAGCGCAGGGCGCCCTGGCAGGAAGCACTCCCGGTGCGATTGCACCGAATGGTAAAGGAGCTGCCATCGGACGAGGGGTGTCAGCTCCAGCACGTCGCGGCGTTGCCTCCACTGTTCAGACACCGGTAGCGGCCGCGCCCGTGGTGGCCGCGGCGCCTGCTCAAAGGCCGGTGAACAATGCCGCTCTGCGCGCGAATCCTGCCACCGCGGTGAAACCGACACCTGCTGCAAAGCCGATTCCAGCACGGGTACCTGCCAAGAAAACGACAACGACACCCGCTGCTGCTGCCACGAAGTAGCAAGTAAAGAGAGCCGGCGCGCGATAGTGTTCGCCGGCTCTTATTGCGGGATGTCTAGGTACCAAATCTCTCAGCGGCGCGAGCCCGGGCTTTGGCAGCCTCTTGCTCTCGATTTTTCGGCGGCGCGCTCGTTTCCAGCGATTCAAGCAGACGCATGGAGACCTCGGCGACCTCATCTACGGCGGCCAGGAACAAAGCCTCGTTGACTTTGGAGGGCTTATTGATTCCGGTGATCTTTCTGACGAATTGCAGGGAAGCAGCTCGAACCTCCTCCGGAGTAACGGGTGGATCGAAATTAAACAGAGTTTTGATATTCCTGCACATGCTCCATGCCTCGTATTCAAAAACAGCTGCGCTTCACTATCACGCCCAAAATGCTTCGGGACACTGGGTTGGACCATCGAGGTGCCCTACCAGATTCTTCTCCAGGCCGTCCCGAGAAGGCGATACTTGTTGTCTGAGACGTTCCATTTCCGTATCGCTTAGCGCGGAGAAGCTGCGCGCGATCTCGATATTGTGTTCCAGCATTTCCAGATGGGGCATTCCTACGACAGCGGTTGTTACGGGTAGGCTCATCGAATAATGAAGTAACGAATCGATGTCCGCCTTACCGGTTCCCTTACCCAAAAGAAATTCCTGGCCAGTAACCTTCATCGCAATCACGCCAAGGTTCTTCTTATTAGCCGCGGGTAAAGCCACCTCTTCGAACTGGCCGTTGCGGGATGCGTTCAAGGCCATCTGAACACAATCCAAGTCGTGCCGCTGAATGGCTTGCGCCATCACTTCGCCGTTCGTGTGGCTGGTCATGCCGATGAAGCGCGTCATCTTTTGTTCGCGAGCCTCCATCAAGCCTTTCAGCGCCCCGTTAGGGGCTTCGATCTTCGCCAGATCATCAGCCTGTCCGAGACTATGAATGTGCAGCAGGTCCACACGATCGACGCGCAGCCGTTTCAAGCTTCCTTCCAGTCGCCGCATGAATTCATCTCGCGTGCGATCGGGAATTTTTGTGGCGAGCCACACATCTTTCCGTCGCGTTGCCATCACCTGGCCCACGCGGCTCTCACTCTTGCCATCTCCGTAGGCATAGGCCGTATCGACGTAGGTGATGCCGAGATCAATCGCATGATTCAGCGCAGCTAACGCTTTGCTCTCCTCTTCATACATGAGGAATCGGCTTCCGCATCCAAAGGCGAGGATTGAGACCTTGGCACCTGTGCGGCCGAGGGTGCGAGAACGAAGCGGCTTGCCTTGCGCTCTTGCCACGTCCGTAAATAGTGAGTAGCTGACACCTGCTGCGGTACCCAGGCCGATTCTTTCCAGGAATTTTCTGCGGGACAGATCTTCGGTCATGATTTTCTCCTCGGAGACACTGAGTGCCGCCTCAGGTGCAAACTCTGTGAACAGTTCTAGTTTACTTCTCTCGTCAGCAGAATGTCAGGCCCATCGTGAATCCAATGAGAAAACCCAAACTTCGTGGATACAGACAGGCGAGGTTCAGTCGCGACTCGAAGATTTAAACGAACAATTATGAGGACTCTGCCCTGAGTTTTCTAATCTGTGCATTACTATTCCGGGCTGAGAGCTGGCCGGCAATTCTGGACGTTTCCAGTCTTATAGCCTGTGAATTGTTCAAGATTTTACATTTGCCGGATTTGAGGGCGGCTAAAATGTTCTCTGCGTCACACGTTCTGGAACACCTATCCATACATGAAGGAGAGAGTACATGACTGCATCTACTAAGCCCATTCCCCAGGGATTTCACACAGTGACTCCAAGCCTCGTTGTCCGCGGTGCTGCCGAAGCAATCGAGTTTTACAAAAAGGCTTTGGGCGCCGAAGAACTGGTGCGCATGCCGAGTCCCGATGGGAAAATCATGCATGCCGAACTCAAAATCGGCGACTCTATCATCTTTATCTCCGACGAATTCCCAAACATGGGCGTGAGCAAAGCACCGCAAAGCCTCGGCGGTACTACCGGCACTCTGCACCTTTATGTGCCTGACGTCGACAGCGCGTTTCAGCGTGCCATCAATGCCGGAGGTAAGACGACCATGCCCGTCGCCGATATGTTCTGGGGCGATCGTTATGGAACTTTTGCTGATCCCTTCGGTCATCATTGGGGATTGGGGACCCATAAGGAAGATCTAACCGCGCAAGAGACCGATCAGAGGGCGAAAGAATTTTTCTCCGGCATGGCGCAAAGAAAGACTGCATAAACAATTCTCGTTATCAGGGCACAAGGTGCGCGAAAGCCCGAAGATCGTCCTCCAAGTGCCCTTTTGTTTCGCCCGCACCTTGTTAAAGCAGCCGACATTCGCCTTTCCAGTCGCACACCCCAGAAAAGAAAGCTCGCCGAGCGCGTTCCGAGTGAATGGTGCAGCGTGAAGAAACTCGAGCGATCAGCGTGTTAAAAGGCTGATTGCAGCGGCTTTACACTGTGGGATCAAATCCAGCTACAAACGAGCAACCCTGAACCGACTCCAGCCCTCTTATACAACTCCCCCAAACATAAACACATAAGGAGCACCTGGTTCATGTCCATATCGCACAGTACCTCGGGGGTTCGCCCTGCCGTCCAAAAAGGAAGGCACTGCGCGCTGCTTGCGCTGATGTTCGCCGCCGTAGCCTTTGTTTGTGTTCCGCAAGCGTCTGCCCAGGCCTGCAGCCCGAAAGGGCCGAACCCCTCAGTGACTGTGTGTACACCGACCGTAAATTCCATTGCCACGATCAGTCCGGTACACGTGACCGCGGCTAGCACCGATACCGTGTCGGTCACAACGATGCAGGTGTATGTCGACAACAAGCTCGTGTTCCAAGTCGGTGCGAACGCCGTGGATACTTTCATTCCTTTGGCCACGGGCAATCATTTGTTGACAGTTCAGGCGTGGGACAACAGTGGAGCAACTTTCAAGACCAACGTCCCTATGGCCATGACGCCTCCGTGCAAGCTGAAAACGACGAATCGGACTGTAGCGATCTGCACGCCCGGGGCAGCAGCCACTGTAAGCCTGCCGGTGCACCTGGTCGCCGGAGTAAACGACAGTAACCCACTCACGTCGATCCAGGTTTTAGCCGATGGCAAACAGGTCTTCAGCACAACGAGCGGCAACTTGGATGTCTATTTGCCTAACCTGACAGCTGCATCCCATACTCTGGCCGTGAAAGCCACTGACGCTACCGGCTCGTTCAGCAGTTCGGTGAAGGTGAACGTCACCAACAATGCGGGGCTTTCCAATATCCGGCACATCATCTTCTTCGTGCAGGAGAACCGGTCTTTCGACAACTACTTCGGCCGGCTTGGCGCGTATCGCGTCTCAAAGGGTCTGTCCAACAATGTTGACGGTGTGCCGCTAAATGCAGTTCTAAAGAATACGCAAGGACAGCCGGTTTCTCCTTTCCACTTCAAGACCGTCTGTCACGAGAACCTGAGTCCCTTCTGGAATGAAACGCACACGGACGTGGACGGCGGGCTGATGGATGGATTCATGTTGAGTTCGACTTCGGTTCCTTCCAACATCGATCCAACCGGCACTCGCGCCATGGGGTACTACGATCAGAGAGATCTTCCGTTTTACTATGAATTAGCAAGGCAGTTCGGCACCAGCGATCGTTTCTTCTCCTCGGTGGAATCCAATACGAACGCCAACCGCATGTATTTGTTCGCGGGGACTTCTTTCGGCCACATTCGGCCCGATACGCCGCCTTCAGGGGGATGGCCTCAGACCACGATTTTCGACAAACTGGATGCAGCGGGAGTTTCGTGGCGGTACTACAACCAGGATCCTGGTGGCGCTTATTTATTTGAATGGTCAACCTTCCAACGGGATTCGTCGAAGATCGTTCCGATATCGCAATGGCCTACTGACCTGCAGAATGAAGCGACTCTGCCTTCGGTGATCTTCATTGAGCGCGCAGGAGCTTCCGGACGAGACGAGCATCCGGGCGGCAATATCCAGGTGGGCGCCTCAAACACTGAGCTCAACATCATCAGGCCTTTGTTAAACAGCCCTTCATGGGCTACCTCGGTTTTCATTCAGACCTACGACGAGGCTGGTGCCCTCTACGACCATGTAGTGCCGGCGAGCATGATGCAGCCTGACTCGTTTCCTCCCATGCTTCAGGTTGGCGATAAACCTGGGGACTTTGCGCATTCGGGACTGCGCATTCCGGTGATGGTGATCTCGCCCTGGTCAAAGCCGAACTACGTTTCACACACCTGGCGCGACTTGACCTCGATCTTGCGATTGATTGAGACTAGATTCAATATTGTTTCGTCGCTAACAGGGCGCGATGCTGCCGCTGACAACATGATGGAATTCTTCGACTTCACGACTCCACATTGGCTCACGCCACCGTCATTGCCGACGCAACCGACGAATGGCGTTTGCAGCAACAGCCTGGAGAAGGCGCCGGGGTACTAGCTATCCATCAGTTGTATTCTCGCGGTCCATGTACTCCCGGTGGACAGCAGGTACACTGGTTGCCGAGTCGTGATCCTGGTTCAGGAGAAATGCGTGAAGGTCTTCCTGGTTGGATTGATCCTTGGATTGATCATCATCCCGGTATGTGTATACGAGTACTTCGCAACCGGTTCGGCTCCGGTTGCCACCGCCGCGCAGGCCATGCCGTTCGAGAAAATGCTGGCACGCAAGGCGCTACATGCCCGGCAGGAGAAGGAAGCACCTAAGTCCGTTCCTTTGGAGTGGAACGAGGCCAATTTAACCGCGGGC
>Ga0157369_10008046_pt1 | contig 12092 bp, 8 predicted proteins | sample C25metaG_FD_113461 | JGI IMG/M metagenome (GOLD analysis project Ga0157369, IMG submission 113461) | Corn rhizosphere microbial communities from Kellogg Biological Station, Michigan, USA - C2-5 metaG | ecosystem: Host-associated > Plants > Roots > Rhizosphere > Soil | place: USA: Michigan...
AGCTTCACGTTCTCCATCTCGAACATGCGCTGATATTGCTTGGCGAGCGCGTTCTTCGGACGGGTGAGGATTTCGATCAGTGCCGGCTCGGAAAGATCGCCCAGGGTCGCGAGCACCGGCAGACGCCCGATGAATTCCGGGATCAGGCCGAATTTGAGCAGATCCTCGGGTTCCACTTCACGCAGCACTTCGCCCGTGCCGCGCTCGTCGGGCGCGCGCACGGTGGCGCCGAAGCCCATCGAGGTGCCGCTGGTGCGCGAAGAGATGATCTTCTCGAGGCCGGCAAACGCGCCGCCGCAGATGAAGAGGATGTTGGTCGTGTCGACCTGCAGGAATTCCTGCTGCGGATGCTTGCGGCCGCCCTGCGGAGGGACGCTCGCAACGGTGCCTTCCATGATCTTCAGAAGCGCCTGCTGCACGCCCTCGCCCGACACGTCGCGGGTGATCGAAGGATTGTCGGATTTGCGGGAGATCTTGTCGACTTCGTCGATGTAGACGATGCCGCGCTGCGCGCGTTCGACATTGTAGTCGGCGTTCTGAAGCAGCTTGAGAATGATGTTCTCGACGTCCTCGCCGACATAACCGGCTTCGGTCAGCGTCGTGGCGTCGGCCATCGTGAACGGCACGTCGAGGATACGCGCCAAGGTCTGGGCGAGCAGCGTCTTGCCGCAGCCCGTGGGGCCGATCAGCAGGATGTTCGACTTCGCGAGTTCGACGTCCTGATTCTTGCCGCCCGCGTTGATGCGCTTGTAGTGGTTGTGGACCGCGACCGAGAGCACCTTCTTGGCGTGCTGCTGGCCGACCACGTAGTCGTCGAGGACCTTGAAGATTTCCTGTGGGCTCGGAACGCCCTCCTTCGACTTCATGAAGGAGGTCTTGTTCTCTTCGCGGATGATCTCCATGCACAACTCGACGCATTCATCGCAGATGAACACCGTCGGGCCCGCAATCAGCTTACGGACCTCGTGCTGGCTCTTGCCGCAAAATGAGCAGTAGAGCGTATTCTTGGATTCGCCGCCGCCGGCCTTACTCATAGGCTCTTTCGGGCAGGTAGCCCGTCCCTAAAACACCGCATTGACCCAACCGGTAGTCGATGTGCACGAACTGCGCCATTCGGATCAGGTTCTGCCCTGATTCATTCGACCACGTTAGCGCCAAGCGGATCAAGATTTGTTTAATCCCCGGAATTCCGCCATTTTTGAGGCGCCCGTCCAATTTCAGGACTTCGACTCAGCGCTTTCGGGGCGCCGTTCCATGACGGTGTCGATCAGCCCGAAGGCTTTCGCCTCTTCCGATGTCATATAAGTATCCCGATCAAGCGCTTTTTCAACCGCCTCCACAGACTGGCCGGTGTGCTTGGCATAGATCTCGTTCAGCCGCCTTTTCAGCTTCACGATCTCCTGAGCATGGCGGGCAATATCCGCCGCCTGGCCATAATAAGACGCCGAGGGCTGATGGACCAGGATGCGCGAATTGGGTAACGCGTAACGCTCACCCTTCTTGCCCGAACAGAGCAAAAGCGACGCCGCGGAAGCCGCCTGACCGACGCAGTAGGTCTGCACCGCGGGGCGGATGTATTGCATCGTATCGTACACCGCCAAGCCCGCGGTCACGATGCCGCCGGGCGAGTTGATGTACATCGAGATTTCTTTCTTGGGGTTTTCGGCCTCAAGGAAAAGAAGCTGGGCGGTGATCAGACTGGCGCCGTAATCCTCGATTGGGCCCGTCACGAAGAGCACACGCTCCTTCAACAGGCGGGAATAGATGTCATAGGCGCGCTCGCCGCGGGCGGTCTGCTCGACCACCATCGGCACCAGCGTATTCATGTAAACGTCGCGCGGGTCCTTCACGGAACCTCCTGATTCGGAAAATGAGGTTGGAGCGCAGCCGAGCGCGCTGTCAACGTTCCATATAAGCCGTCATTGGCGGATTAACCACCATACGGCACGAATGGTTATTGAGCGCTCTACGCGCTCTTCAGCTTTTCTTCGGCCTCGTCGGGATCGAGGAACAGCGTTTCGCGATCCACTTTGCGGTCGGTGATGTCGGCGAGTTCCGCGATGAAATCCACAACCTTGTCTTCGAAGATCGGCGCGCGGATTTCGGCCTGGGCCTGCGCGTTCTTGGAATAATACTCGAACACCTGCTGTTCCTGGCCCGGGAATTGGCGCGCACGTGCGGCGATAGCACGCTGCAGCTCATCGTTCGCGACGCTGAGGCCGTTCTGCTCACCCAACCGCGCGAGCACCAGACCGAGACGCACGCGGCGCTCGGCGATGTCGTGATATTCCTTCTTGAGCTCTTCTTCGGTCTTGCCCTCGTCGGCCGCGGTCTTGCCTTCGCGTTTCAGTTCCGTCTCGACGGCATTCCAGATGCCGTTGAACTCGCCTTCGACCATCGCGGGCGGAAGCGGGAAGCTGTGCTCCTTGTCCAGCGCGTCCAGAATGCGGCGCTTCAGGTGCAGGCGGCTGGCGCGCTGGAAATCGCTCTTCACCTGGTCGCGCACGCGATCCTTGAGCGTCGCCAGCGAATCGAGGCCGAGGCGCTTGGCCAGCTCGTCATCCACAACAAGCGGATCGGGTTTCTTGATCTCTTTCACGGTCACGGCGAAGACCGCGTCCTTGCCCGCGAGACTGGCTTCCGGATAGTCCGCCGGGAACGCCAGATTCACGTCCTTGGATTCACCGCTCTTCAGGCCAAGAAGCTGCTCTTCGAAACCGGGGATGAACTGGCCCGAGCCGAGCGTGAGGTTGTAGTCATCGGCCTTGCCGCCGGTGAACGGCGTGCCGTCGATGCTGCCCTCGAAATCGATCGTCACCATATCGTCGAGCTCGGACTTCTCCTCCGGATCGCGCGGCGAATAGGTCTTGGACTGTTCGGCGAGACGGCGAAGCGCTTCGTCGACATCGGCGTCCGTCACCTCGGAAACGAGGCGCTCGATCTTGAGCTTCGAGACATCGGCCAGATCGAAATCCGGCATCAGGTCGATCTTGATGGTGAATTCGAGATCGGCCTTGCCGTCGACGACCTGTTCGATCGCGCCGACCGGCTCGACCTGCGGCGCGAAGGCCGGCTTCAGCGCGTTGTCCTCGATCGCCTTCTTGCTGCCCTCGTTGACAGCCTCCTCGACGATCTCGCCCATCATGGACTTGCCGAACTGCTTCTTGAGGAACGACACCGGCGCCTTGCCCGGGCGGAAGCCCTTCAGGTGCATGCGCGGCTTCATCTCTTCCAGGCGCGCGGTGACCTTCTGGTCCAGATCACCCTGCGGGACCACCACGTGGTATTCGCGGCGCAAGCCTTCGGAAACGGTCTCGGTGATCTGCATGTCTAACGTCCTTGATCAAATCAGTTCTGCACCAGCCCGCCTTCGCCCTTCGGGCTACGGCGTGGCAGCCTACTCTCCCGCTGGCTTGCCGAGCCGAAGCTCCCGCGAAGCGGGAGCGTAGGCTGGTGCGGGCGGAGGGACTTGAACCCCCACGACTTGCGTCACTGGAACCTAAATCCAGCGCGTCTACCAGTTCCGCCACGCCCGCCTTTCGGGCCATCCCGAGGCAAACGGGCTCGCCCCTGGAAGGGCGCCCCTATAACAGGGGTTTTTGGGGGTGGCTAGGGGTTTGGCACGAGCCGCCGGTTGCCACGGGAATGGGCGGCAGGAAGGCGAAACGACCCCGTGCTCGGAGGCAGGATCGTAGGCGAGGTCGCCAAGACGCGCGATACCGAGAGCTTGCATTCTGTCGAAATTGCCTTCGGGGGTCATCGCGCAGACGTCGCCACGATCCTGGCTGATCTGCGGGCTTATGTAGATCCGGGTTGCCCGCAGTCGCTAGCGACGGCCTCCCCCAATCGTCATTTCGTCAAATGAATAGGTCGCCCGCCGCCATCCTCCGGGTCCCAATGCGTAAAACTTGATCTGCACGGACAGATCATCACCAACTTGGACAGGCTGATCGCAATCGAAATCTGCGATAACGATGGCCGGCCTTGAAGTTGAGGCGACGGAACCGGCCTCGCTTTGGCGCAGAAGGGAGCGCACTGAATCGCTAGCGCCGATCGTGCCGCCGCTATACACGTCGACACCGCTGATGCTGTTACGAACGAGGTTACAACGCGCGCCTCCAGTGCTGAGCGCCTGCCAATCCAGGACATAATCAGACCGGAAACCGCCATACCCAATCGTGACAAACGGTATGTCGCCACCGTTCGAGATCACCCTGAATACAACCCGAAACGTGCCGTTCACGTGGTGCCCCATTAGCGTCGAACGGCTAGTTGGCATCAGCATCGCCTTGGTCGCCTTCACGTCCAGGAGGCCGGCATCCAAGACCGGTTCCGGCCCCCGGTTACGCACTTCCGGGCCGCTTCCGAACTGTGGCAGATTGGGCATCGTGTTCTGTGCATGAGTAGAAGTGCACATGAGCAACGCAAGAGCGCTCACGGATGCTTTTATTAATCTGTTGAACATGCCCCCTCCTTGGTATGTGCCATGGCGCTAATCGTTTGGCCTTTTCCCCGCGTCGTAGTTGGTGGGCTTTTCTGAGAAGACAAGCATGTTAGGTGATGTCGAATCCGGCTGTGCGGGATGACCGGAATTGTCTGCTGTGGTCGGAACGTCCCCGGTGGTCCGGCTCGAATTGTACCCATCGGGCACGGCAGAAGCCGTTGCCGCCTGTGATCGCATTATCGCAATCCGCCGACGGGCAATGGATGCAAATGTGCCGCTTGGATATTTAGCGAGATAATCGACAAAGTCCTCTGCATCCTTACTGGCCTTGATCGAATCCCAGTAGTCAACCTCTATCGTCCGCGCGTCCGGGCCGACCGGCTGCGGCTTCGATTCCGTCAAACTGGATGGAGGTTGAACTCCGGTCGCCGTATTGGTGACAGGCGCTTGTTCAGGCAGAGCCACTACTTTTGACTCGCCAGCAGATGGCGAATGATCTGAGCAATACGGCAAACGCCACAACGGACAAATCAAGTGATTTTGCACTTGATCCATCATTTCCTGTCCGCTGCTGAGGCGATAGATTCCAGCCAGAAAAAACATGAAAACGGTAACGGCTGCGGTGAACAATCCTCGCTGTTGCGCCGACCATGTATTTCGAGTGAAGACACGCGGAGAAAACTGGCCGAGTGTAATGCTCAACCCCAGCAGCAATATCCAATCAGCGTAGCGCGCAAGCATTGGCGCATCCGAAACCTGCTTCCCTAAGCCAGTTTGATAGAGAAGGACCGCTTTTTCAACTGAATCGGGATTAAGGCGCGGTCATCGCCTGCCCAAGGTCGCGCTATGCGTCTGGCGTCGTTTGACCGTTCTTCCGCACTGCGCTTTTGCAGAACAGGTTGATTCTGGGTGCCCAGATACCTGCAGGAACGGACGGCATAAAGAAGTGAACCGGCCTCCGGGGTGGCCCGGAGACCGGTTCTGTCAGGCTATCTCAGGATCTGCGTCAGTGCGGCGCCGTCGACGGTTGGCGCGGGGGTGACGCCGAGGATCTTTTCGATCGTCGGGGCGACGTCGATGTTGTGCATCTTCTTCACAACCACGTTCGGCCGGATGTTCGGACCGGCGGCGAAGAAGCTGGCGCTCAGATCGGGCAGGTTCGGGTTGTTGCCATGGGCGCCGTAGAAATTGGCGACCGAGAACACGCTGCTCGATGGATCGTAGGCGGGATCGCCGAGACGCGCGACGCCGGGGTTCTGCGTTCCGTCGAAATTGTAGCCCTCGGCCATCATGGCGAAGACGTCGCCCTGATCCTGGCCAACCGTCGGGCTGGTGCAGAAGCCGGGCTGTCCGCAATCGCCCGGCCGCGCGATGACATCGGTGAAGATGTGTTTCCTGTTGAGCGAATAGTCGAAATTGGGGTTTGGATCGGTTGCGGTGCGGAAGTAATCCGAGATCGCCGTCACCAGCGCCTGATAGGTCGTGGCGTCGACCGTTCCACCCGATTCCCGTCCGGCGAGATTGATATAGACATTGGCCGCCGGACCGCTGGTGCGGATCGTGACGGCGGTATTGATCAGCGACGGATCGAAGCCCTTTGCGATCAGCGCCGCCTTCAGGAGGTTGTTCGAACTCACGGCCGTATGGAACGGCGCAAAGCCGTGGTCGGACACCACCATGATGTTGCTGCGCGGCGTGCCGGCGATGTTCGTGCCGACCTTGCGGATGATCGCGTCAACCGCGTTGTTGGCCACTTCATAAGCCTCGCGCACATGCGTCTCGTAGCGATGGACCTTCACCGGATCCTGGTGCGAACCGATCGTGCTGGCGTCGGTCGGGTTCGTCGCCTGGCGCGGGTCGGTCAGCATGAACTGATGGCTCGAGCCGTCGGGTTCTTCGAAATAGATCATCACGAGATCGGCATCCGGATGCTGGTCGATGGCGCGGAGCGCGAGGCGCGTCTGATAGGCGATGAAGGTCCGCACCTGATCGTCGAACATGTTTTCCAGTTCGACGTCGGCGAAGTTCGTGAACCCGGGCGACAGGCGTTCCGGCAGGCGGAAATCGTCCTGCGGCTTCCAGTAGCCGACATGGTCGTTCACATCGTCGACGTCGCCAATCACGGCGGCGTTGCGCGGGATGAAGTTCGCGCCATAGCGGGCGAAGCGGACCGCCGACAGATCGGGGGCGACGCGCACGGTGTAATAGGCCGCGCCGACCACATCGCCGCTGCCCTCGAAGAAGAACGGCGCCGAATGCCCGGCGGTGGTGTAGGCCGGTCCGGTCGAGGGAATTTTGAATGGACCGGGCTTGATCCCGTCTTCCACGCGGTAGAACACCAGCGTGTCGTAGTCGGTGTTGCCGTCATCGGTCGAATCGAGCGCGGCAACTTTCATCGTGTATTGCAGCGTGCGGCCCGAGCCGTTCGTGCTGCCGCAGGACGACGTGGTGTCCGGCGCGCAGAAGAAGGTCTCGACAGAAGCGGTCTGGACCGCGCTGTAGGACGGATGACCGGCTGCGGCCAGCGCATCCTGTATCGTCTGGTCGGCTGAGAACGCAGCCGACGTCAGATCGAATCCCTGCGCCCCGATGCCGCCGAAGCCGCCGAACGGAACCGTGTATTCCACGGTACGGGTCGGCACAGCGGTCTGCACCGTCGTACCGTTGATCGCGATGTTGGCGCCGTCGCCACCTGGCCAGGTGGCCGTCACGACGTTCTTCCCGGCATCACGAAGCGTCATCCATAGCGGCTTCGCGGTGGGATTGGCCGTCGGGCCAAGCGGATTGATCTGATAGCCGCCGATCGGGGCGGCGAAACCGCTCATGCTCGACGACAGCGTGCCGGCAACAGGCTGGAATGTGTTCGAGGGAATGTCATTGTGCACCGACGTGGAACCCGTCGCGATGGCGACGTGGGACACGGCCGTCAGCGACGGCGTCGCGGTGACGTTCTGGATCGCGTGTGATCCGACCGAACGAAGCAAGGCGATACCCTTCATGCCGGGCTCGACGTACTTGTCGACAAAGCGCGGTGCCGCGCCGTCGAGCGAAATCAGAATCACTTTGGGGACGGGGCCGGTCGCGGGAAGCGTCTTCCCGGCCTTCCCGAAATCCGCGGCGTCCGCGGCGAATCCTATGAACGACAGCGCGGTTGCGGTCATCAGCACACGTTTGAATGCTTTCATTGTCTTTCCCTCGGCATGGAGCTGCGATGAGGGACAATCCATCATGACCTTTTCTTCACGGTGACGCTTCCAAGGAACATAGGTGACACCGGGTTCCATTCGCTCAAGGCAAAACCGCCGGCGCGAGCGCCGGCGGTGTCTCGAATATGACGTTTCGATCAGACGAATTGGCGAAGCAGGAAATAGAGTCCGCCTGCAATTGCCATCGCGGCCGGAAGCGTAAGGACCCAAGCCATCGCGATGGAGCGTACCGTGCTCCACTGCAACCCCGAGCCGTTTGCCGCCATCGTGCCTGCAACGCCGCTCGACAGAATGTGCGTGGTGGAGACGGGCAATCCGTAAACCTCGGCTGCGCCGATCGTGAGCGCCGCAACCGTTTCCGCCGATGCGCCCTGTGCGTAGGTCAGATGCGTCTTGCCGATGCGTTCGCCGACCGTCACGACGATGCGCCTCCAGCCGACCATCGTTCCCAGACCCAGCGCGATGGCGACACACACCTTCACCCAAAGCGGGATGAAGCGCGTTCCCGCCTGCAGACCGCCGGTATAGGCCTTCAGGGTCGTCGTCTCCGCATCGGAGAATTTCGCGCCCTGCTTCGGAAGCAGACGGATCGCGTCGCCCGTCAGATACATGTCGTTGCGCAGGTTGGGTGTCGCAGCCGCCGGAACATGGGAGATCGCGCCGTAATTGCGAACTTGTTTTGCGATATCCCCTGAGAGTGTGGCCAGACCGGCAAACACGGCGGGCTGGTTCAGCTTCTTGTCGCGCAATGCGTCGCCCACGATATGGCGTGCCTGATCGGGTGTCGCGACCGTATTGCCGCCACTATGGGCCGCGAAAACTTTCTGCGCCGCCATCGTCGACTGAATGAACGCCGGTGTCGCGCTGTCGGGCATGGTGCGATTGAGTGCATAGGCCGTCGGCGCCGCGCCGATCAGGATCAGCATGATGAGGCCCATGCCCTTCTGGCCGTCATTGCCGCCATGCGCAAAGGAAACGCCGGTACAGGTGAGGATCAGGATCCCGCGGATCCACCAGGGCGGCGGAGCGTCCGTCTTGGGCTCTTCGTAGAGCTTCGGCGCACGGATCAGGAATTTCATCACGAGCAGCAGGATGGCAGAGAACACGAAGCCCATGATCGGGCTGAACAGCAGCGCCTGCGCGACGTTGAGCGCCTGGCCCCAGTCGACGCCCGAGGTCGCCTGCCCCGTCGGCGCCATAAGCTGGTTGGCAAGGCCGACACCCATGATTGAGCCGATGAGTGCGTGGCTCGAACTGTTGGGGATGCCCAGTGCCCAGGTACCGAGATTCCACACGATCGCTGCGATCAAAAGCGCAAAGATCATCGCATAACCGGCACCGCTGCCGACCTGGAGGATCAGCTCGACGGGCAGCAGGGTGACGATGCCGTAGGCGACTGCGCCCGTGGAGAACATCACGCCAAGGAAGTTGAAGAAACCAGACCATACGACCGCAATCACGGGGGCCATGGAATGGGTGTAGATGACGGTTGCAACCGCATTCGCGGTGTCGTGGAACCCGTTCACGAATTCAAAGCCCAGCGCGATCAGCAGCGCCACGCCCAAAAGCGCGAAAACGCCGAGCGCGAGCGTCTCGTGAACGCTCTGGATGTCATCGACGAGACCGTGCACGCCATAGCCGATTCCGGCTGCCAGCAGCGCGAAGAACACAGTCGCCGTGACGGGACTGGTTTTGTGGTCGAGTTTGGGGCCGCCGGCGCCATGATAAGCTCCAGAGGAGGCCGCAATATCGGTCATTTTCGCCCCGTCTACGTTTGTCGGAGCGATCTAACGGGGCCTCGGCAACAGATTTATGACTATCGCATCGCGCGGAGAAACAGGCCCGTATCCCAGAACCGGCCAAACTTCCGCCCGACCTCCGCATAGGTTCCGACATGGTCAAAGCCCAGCGACCTGTGCAAACCAACCGACGCATCATTCGGCAGCGTGACCCCGGCAAAAGCGCGGTGGATGTCTTCGCCCGCAAGGGCATCGAACAGGGTCGTATAGAGCCGCCGCCCGATCCCGCGACCGGCCTCATCGGGTGCAAGATAGATGCTGGTCTCGATGGTCGTGGCGTAGGCGGCCTTCTCCTTGAACTGTGCCGAGCAGGCCCAGCCGATGGGTTTGTCCGCGCGCGCCGCGACGAAGCATCGATATTTGCCTGTGGCCGAGAACTGCTCGAACCACGCCTGCCGCTGGGTGAGCGTGCGCGGCTCGATGTCGAAGGTGATGGGCGTGGTCAGGATGTAGTGGTTGTAGATGTCGAGCAGCGCGGGCAGGTCAGCCCGCTCCGCCATGCGGATCGTGATGTCGGTCATCCGTTCGGTCCCTCAATGCGCGAAGGACGGCCGGAAGCATTTCCGGCAGGTCCTCTGCGATCAATCCAGGCCCAAACCGGAACGCGGCCTCCCCGTGGAGCCAGACGGCGGCTGAGGCCGCCTTGCAGGAATCGAGTCCCTGCGCCATCAGACCACCGATGAAGCCCGCGAGTACATCGCCGGAACCGGCGGTCGCCAATGCAGGCGGCGCATGGGTGTTGACAGTGGCAAGCCCATCGGGTGCGGCGACGACGGTGTCGGGACCTTTCAGAAGCACGGTGCATCCTGCCATCGCCGCGGCCGCACGCGCCGCTTCAATCTTGTTCTGAGACTTCGCCAACACGCCTTTGAAAATGCGTTCGAATTCGCCTGCGTGCGGTGTGAGAACCGCGGGCTGGCGCAGGAAACGGAACAGCGCGGCCGGATCGTCGTGGAAAGAGGTCAACGCGTCGGCGTCGACCACCACGGCTGCCTCGCTCGCCAGCGCGGCCGCGACGAGTTCCTGCGTCGGCCGCCCGACGCCGCAGCCCGGCCCGATGACAACGGCGTTGAACCGCCTGTCCTTCAGGAGATCGCTCAGCCCTGTCGCCCCCGAGAACGGCTTGACCATGATGGCGGTGAGCGACGCGGCATGGATGGCCACCGCGTCGGGCGAACTGGCCACACTGACAAGCCCTGCCCCGATCCGGAGCGCACCCCGCGCCGCAAGCCGCGCAGCCCCGGTCGCATGCGCCGGTCCGCTGACGACCACACAGTGACCGCGCGCGTATTTGTGGCCCCTCGCCTCCGGCCATGGGTACTGCCAACGGTCCGGCCCGTTCTCGAACAGCCTTGCGTCGGCGGCGGCCGTGTCGGGGATTCCGATATCGGCGACAACGACCTCGCCGCACAGCTCCCGCCCAGGCATGAGCACATGCGCCGGCTTCTTGCGGAAGAAGGTGACGGTCAGATCGGCCTGGACACAGCGATCGCCGAGCGGCTTGCCCGTATCGCCGTGAAGCCCGCTCGGCACATCGATGGCGACGACAGGCGCGTTGGTCTCGTTCATGATGCGCACGTCAAGCGCTGTGTATGTGTCCAGTGGCCGGGATAATCCGGCACCAAACATGGCATCTACGATCAACTCTGTAGATTCGAGCAGCCAAGTGCGGGATTGCATGGCCACGCCGGGATATCGCGACGCCATGATGGCGGCATCGCCCTTGAGATGAGCCAAAGGCTTTTCAGGATCGCAGCCCAAAACCGCGACCGTTATGGGCCAGCCTCGTTCCACTAGGAGCCGCGCAACTACAAACCCGTCGCCGCCATTGTTGCCCGGACCGCAGAGCACAGCCGTCGGGCGCGGCTGCCAGCGCTTGCAGATTTCATCCGCCACCGCGCGGCCGGCGTTCTCCATCAGAGTCAGCGACGGCGCGCCATGCTCCGCCGCGAAGCGGTCGGCGGCATACATCTCTGCGACGGTCAGGATCTCGTGGGACATAGAAGCAGGATAGCGCAGATCACATCATTGTCATTCCCGGCGAGGAGTGCGCATCAGCGCGATCCGAGGGAAGGGAACCTAACTTGTTAGACCGCCCCCAAGAAGTTGGGTCCCCTTCCCTCGCGCTCAGCTTCGCTTCGCGCTCGGCGGGGATGACAACAGTACAGTTCAGAACCCCGCAGGCACCTTGTCGAAATGGGGATCGGCGGTTTCGTAGGCGGCACTGGCCGCAAGCACGCCCGCGTCGTCGAACATCTTGCCCACGATCTGCAGGCCCACAGGCAACCCATCGCTGGAGAAGCCGCAATTGATGCTGGCGGCGGGTTGCTGGGTGAGATTGAACGGGAAGCTGAACGGCGTCCATTGCATCCAGGCGCGGCCGTCATCGCCCATCGGCGAAAGCTGGCCGGTGTCGAAGGCCGTCGTCGCGGTGGACGGCGTCACGATGAAATCGTAGCGCTCCATGAACTGGCGGAGCTTGCTGCCATAGGCACCGCGCACGGCATTGGCGGCGAGATAGGATTTGAGCGGGATCTTCGCGCCCTCCTCCGCCATCTTGCGCAGGCCCGGATCGAGTTGCGCTTTCTTGTCCTCCGGCAGGTCGCCCAGCAGGAAGCCCGCGCCCGCCCACCATAGCGTCTG
>Ga0157369_10008048_pt1 | contig 12091 bp, 10 predicted proteins | sample C25metaG_FD_113461 | JGI IMG/M metagenome (GOLD analysis project Ga0157369, IMG submission 113461) | Corn rhizosphere microbial communities from Kellogg Biological Station, Michigan, USA - C2-5 metaG | ecosystem: Host-associated > Plants > Roots > Rhizosphere > Soil | place: USA: Michigan...
GCCTCCTCGGCGCGCTTGCGCTTCGCCATCTCCTGGGTCAGCTGCGCAAGGGTGAGCTCGAGCTCCTCCTTCTGCTGGCGCAGCTGCAGCGGCGAGGGGATGGCGAGCAGCTTGGGAACCAGCGGCCAGAGCAGGATCGCCGTGCCGATCGAGGCGATGGCGGTGATCGCCTTGACGATCCCCTCCCAGCCGTAATCTGCGCGCCACAGGGTCCAGATCGCCATCAGGTGGGTGGTGCCGCAGGCGACGATAAACGTCGCGAACATCCAGAACACCCAGCCGAAGTCGATGTCGCGGCGGCGGCGGACGAAGTGGATGAGCGCGACGGGAATCGAGAAATAGGCCGCGGCGATGATCGCGTCGGAGACGACGTGAAGCCAGATCAGCGCCGGATCCCAGAGCAAGCAATAGCCGTGGGGCGCGAGCGACCCGCCCCCGCCGATGAGCCTCGTCAGCCAGTCCATCCTCGCCTCCCTTGCCCGCAAATAAGCGAACCGGCCGCAGGACGCATCCCGCTAATTAGGCCTAGAGCGGGCAGCCTTTCGACACCCAGAAGGCGATGAGCCCCGCCCCCGCCGCGCCGGCCGCGACGCGCCAGGCGGGAACGAAGGCAGGCTCCGCGATATCGCCCTCCACCGCCTTGCGGCCGGTGAGCATCGGCGTCACCAGATCGTCGCGCTTGACGAGGCGGTAGAAGAGGATCGCCGCAACGTGCACCGCGATGAGCACGACAAGGGCGTCGAAGACGAGACCGTGCCAGAACCGCGCCGAGTCCGCCTGCTCATAGGTGACGAAGCGGGCGAGCGGGCCGGATTCGATGCCGTCCGTGTCCTGGGTAAAGAGGCCCGCCGCCACTTCGAGCGCGATCAGCGAAAGCAGCGCGACGACGCTCCAGCCGCCTATCGGATTGTGGCCGAGAAGGGGCCGCGCGCGCCGGCCGCGCGCATAAGCGAGCACGGCCCGCGGGCCGCTGACGAAGCTTGCGAACCGCGCCGGCGCGCTTCCCGCAACCCCCCAGAACAGTCGGAAGAGGAGAAGCGCGAGGAGGATGTGGCCGAGCGTCTGGTGGAGGTCCATCCGCCCCGCGCGCCACGTCCACCACAAGGCGGGCATGAGGAGCACGAAGCTCCAGTGGACGATCCGGACCGGCAGGTCCCAGAGCCGGACCCGCCGCGGGCCGGCGTCCTCCCCCGCCACTCTCAGCCCTGCGCCTTGAAGCTCTGGTGGCAATTCTTGCACGCGCCGCCGAGCGCGCCGGTGGCGGTCCGCACCTGGGCCACATCGCCTTTCGCGGCGGCCGCGTCGAGCGCGCGCGCCGCGGCGGCGAGCCGGGCGGCGGCGGCGCGGAACTCCGCGGGCTTCTGCCAGATGACGGGGAGCGCCGCCGTCTTCACCCCGGCCTCGGGCCCGGTTCCCTTCGGGAACCAGCCGGGCACCCGGCGGGCGAGCTGGTCGAGCGTCCGGGCGTTGCCGCGGAGCGTGTCGACCGAGGGCGAATCCTTCTTGAGCTCGTCGTTGACCGCTTTGAACGCCTTGCCGATCTGCTTGTAATTCTGCTGGCGCGCGGCGATCAGCTGCGCCGCCGTCGCCGCAAGCGCCGTTCCGCCCACCATCGCCGCCGCCACCGCGCCCGCGACCATAGCCCGTCTCTTCACAACGCACCTCCCTGACAAAAGCGTACCTGCTCCGCGGACCGGCATACACCGGCCGTGCGCGAACGCGAACCCCGCGAAGCGTCGCTCGCGCAGGTCGTTCGTCGAGGGGCGCTTGCGCCGGCGCCCGGTCTATGATCCTCTCGCCACTCCTCTTGGGGGAGGTCGACATGGACCGCGGATGGTCGAGACGCTCGGTCGCGCTGATGCTGCTTTCGACGGCGTTCCTCGTCTCGGGCTGCGGCGGCGGCGGCGGCGGCACGCCGGCTCCGACGCCCTCCCCGCCGCCGCCCCCACCTCCGCCGACGCCCCCGCCACCGCCGCCGCCACCGGCCGGCCCGACGCTGCGCACGCTGGCCACCCAGCCGCCGGTCGGCGTCTATCTCGCCATGCTGCTCACCGACGGCACGATCATGGCGCAGGCCTTTCCGACCGGCGCGGCCGGCGCGAGCGCGGCCGATTTCTACCGGCTGACCCCCGATTCGAAGGGCGACTATGCCGGCGGCAGCTGGACGCATCTTCCGCAGCCGCCGGCCGGCTACGCCCCCTATGCCTCGGCCGAAGCCGTGCTCGCCGACGGCCGGGTGCTGTTCGTCGGCGGCGAATACAACCAGGACGACTATCATTTCGGAGCGAGCGCGCTCACCAACATGTCGGCCGTGTTCGATCCCGTAACCGGCACCTGGACGATGATCCCGCCCCCGCCCGGCGTCGCTTATATCGGCGACGTCCCCTCCACGGTGCTTCCCGACGGGACCTTCATCTACGGCGGCAAGCTCGACAAGACGATGTGGGCGCTGAACCCCGCGTCCCTCGCCTGGACGCCGATCGCGGCGACGGGAAAGAACGACAATTTCTCCGAGGAAGGCTTCACCCTCCTCCCCAACGGCGCGATCCTGACGGTGGACATGGTGACCCTGCCGCAGTCGGAGCATTACGTCCCCTCGCTCGGCACCTGGATCCAGGACGGGCCGACGGCGGTGGGGCTCACCTCGCCGACCGACGTGGTCGGCGGCATCGCCTACGGCCCCGCGCCCGTGCAGACGGTGGGCGGCGTCACCTATGGCCCCGGCCCGGCGGGAGTCTATTTCCCGCCCGGGGAGATCGGCCCGGCGGTGCTGCGGCCTGACGGGACCGTGTTCGCCGCCGGCTCCGCCGCCACCGGCAAGGTCGCCCACACCGCCATCTACCACCCGGGCGCCACCGCCACCCAGGCGGGCAGCTGGACCGCCGGACCCGACATCCCGAACGGCGACTCGTCCGGGGACAGCTCGGCGGCGCTGCTGCCGGGCGGCAACGTCCTCCTCGCCACTGAAAGCGGCTCGCTTTACGAGTTCGACGGCACGACCCTGACCCGGACCGTCACCGGCCCCGCCGGCGGCAACGAGGTGCCCGTTTTCCTGCTGCCGCTGCCTTCGGGCGAAACCCTGCTGCTGACGCCGAGCCTCAGCGTCAAGGCGCGCCTCTACGTCTCGCAGGGCGCGCCCCAGGCGGCCTGGGCGCCGACGATCACGGCGGTTCCGACCGCGCTGGCCCGCGGCCAGACCTATGCGCTGACCGGCACCCAGCTGAACGGCCTCAGCGAGGCCGCCGCCTATGGCGACGAACTGAGCGCAGCGACCAACTATCCACTGGTCCGCCTCACCGTCACGGCGACGGGCCACGTCTACTACGCCCGCACCCACGGCCACACGATGGGTGTCGCCACCGGATCGGCGCCGGTCACCACCCATTTCGACGTTCCGGCCGGCGCCGAAACGGGGGCCGCGACCCTGGTGGTGGTCGCCAACGGCATCGCTTCGGCGCCGGTGGCGGTGACGATCAGCTAGACGGGCGCGATCCGCCCGGCGCCTGCGGCGGCACCTTCATGTAGAATTCGCGGTAGTAAGCGACCGCGAAGGCGGCGGCCGGCGTTCCCGCGAGCGCCCCGAGGAGTCCGAAAGCGAGCGCGCAGGCAAGGGTCGCGAACAGCAGCACCGCCGGGTGGATGCGCATCGTCCGGCCCCGCACCGCGGGCGCGAGGAAGGTGCCGAGGCTTTCGGTGAGGACGAGGTAGAAGAGCGCCGTCCACAGCGCCGTCGGCACGTCCACGGACAATGCGAGGACCACCGGCGGGATCGCCATGATGTATCCGCCGATCCGCGGCACGAACTCCGCGAAGAAGGCGAGCGCGGCCCAGACGATCGCGCCGGGCACGTGCATGATCGAGAGAAAGATGCCGCTCGCCACCGCCTCGATCGGCCCGACGATGACATTGGCGCGAATCCAGCCGACGACTGCGCGCGAGGCGCCGCGATAGGCGCGGATGCCGGCGGCGCGGTGGGCGAGCGGAAGCGCCTCGACATAGCCGCGCATCAGCGGCAGCGGATCGGCGGTGATGTAGAGCACGGCCGAGACGTAGAGGATGAGGAGGGTCGCGAAGCCGAGCAGCGACAGCGAGGCACCGCCCAGCCGCCCGATCACGTCGAACACGGACGGGAACTGCCCCGGCTGGACCGGGCCAGCCTGGAGCGCGCGCTGGAGCTCGGGATAGTCGCCGAGCTTGGCGGCGAGCTGCTCGGCGGCGCGCGACAGGAAGCGGGGGATGTCGGGAAGCACGTCCGCCGCCTGCTGGACGAAGGGCGGGACGATGAGGAGGAAGAAGGCGCCGATGGCCGCCACGAACAGCAGCAGCACGATCGCCACCGCGAGCCGGCGCGGGAGGCCGCGACGCCGCAGCCAGCGCACCGCCCCAGACAGGGCGATCGACGTCACCAGCGCGAGGAAGAGGAGCAGGAAAGCGGTGAGCGTGTGGTAGACGAACCAGAGCGCGACGATCACCGCGAAGGCGGCGAGGCCGTAGGCGACCGGGCGCGAGGGCGGCCGGCTCCGTTCGGCGGCGGCGGTCCTGCGGCTCTTCTGCCCGTCCATCAGCCCCCCTTAGCACAGACCGGGGGTTTGCGAATTCCTCAGGCGCGCACCCGCCGTGCGCCGACCGTTTCGCGGATCAGCTGGTCGAGCTCGTCGAGCGTGAACGGCTTCTCGAGGATCGAGGCGCCGTCGCCGGCGGCGTTGCGCAGAGCGCGCAACGCCGCATGGCCGGTGGAAAAGACGACGGGGAGATCCTCGTCGATGCGGGCGATCTCGCGCGCCGTCTCCGCACCGTCGAGTCCCGGCATCATGAAGTCGAGGATGACGAGGCTGGGGCGCTCCGCCTCGATCATCGCCAGCGCGGCGCGGCCGCTCTCCGCCTCCCGAACGCCGTAGCCGAGCGCTGCGACCGAGCGCGCGATCGTCGCGCGCACCTGGCTATCGTCGTCGACGACGAGGATCATGACGTCCGCTTCATCCCTATTCGGCCGCAGCTGCGGCGGGCGCCCCATACAGCAGTGCAAACGCATCTGGGTAGCCATAGTCGACGACAATGCGGCGAGGCGTTCCGCGGCCGGGCGAAGAACGCCGCGGCGGCGGCGCCACCGGCGGAATCGCGCGCGGCCGCGCCGTCGGCCGCTCGACCACCATCTCCTTGAACCATTCGCCGGCATAGGAGCCGTCGAGGCGATGCACCCGCGACCCGACGATCCGCCCGAGCGGCGCCCCCGAAAGGTCGTGGATGAAGGTCTCGAACACGAAGCCGACCGGCTCGCCGCCGGTCGAGTAGACGTACATGGCCATGAAGGTGAAAAGCCCCGGAAAAACGGTCGCAGCCCCGCGCTGCACCCGCCGAAAGTGGGCCCGCCGGCTGTACGCCCGATGAACGGGGCCGCGCGACGCACTCCGCAGCGGCAGCCGGAGCGGGGGGTGCGGCGAAGCGCCCGACTGGAGCGAACGCAGACGGGTGCGCGCCTCCTCCCAAGGGTCAGCGACGACCGCCTTTCTGCCATGTTGCACTCGGCAGGCGGTGAACATAGATGGAACGCATGGCGCGCCTCGATGTCCAGCAGAAGCTCGCGATCCTTGCCGACGCGGCCAAGTACGACGCCTCATGCGCCTCGTCCGGAGGCGCGAAGCGGGACAGCCGCGGCGGCAAAGGCATGGGCTCGAGCGAAGGCATGGGCATCTGCCATGCCTATGCGCCGGACGGGCGGTGCATCTCGCTGCTCAAGATTCTGCTGACCAACAGCTGCATCTTCGACTGCCATTATTGCATCAACCGCAAGAGTTCGAACGTGCGGCGGGCGCGGTTCACGGCCGAGGAGGTCGTCCGCCTCACCCTCGCCTTCTACAAGCGCAACTACATCGAAGGCCTGTTCCTCTCCTCCGGCATCATCGGCTCACCCGACTACACGATGGAGCAGATCGTCGAGGTCGCCCGCGCGCTGCGCGAGGACCACGATTTCCGCGGCTACATCCATCTGAAGACAATTCCCGACGCGGACCCGGAGCTGGTGCGCAAGGCGGGGCTCCACGCCGACCGCGTCTCGATCAATGTCGAGCTGCCGACCGACCGCGGCTTGAAGCGCCTCGCGCCGGAGAAGGACGGCGGCCGGATCGAAGGGGCCATGGCGGGGATGAAGGCGGCGATCGATGATGGCGCCGACGCGAAGACGCGCTTCCGCTCCGCCCCTTCCTTCGCGCCCGCAGGCCAGTCGACCCAGATGATCGTCGGCGCCGACAGCGCCTCGGACGGCGAGATCATCGCCCGGGCGAGCGGCCTCTACGACCGTTTCCGCCTCCGCCGCGTCTATTATTCCGCTTTCTCGCCAATTCCCGACGCCTCGGCCGTCCTGCCCTTGAAGCGCCCGCCGCTGATGCGCGAGCACCGGCTCTACCAGTCGGACTGGCTGATGCGCTTCTACGGCTTCGCCGCGAAGGAGGTCGCCGCCGCCGCCGATGCGTCGGGCATGCTCCCGCTCGACATCGACCCGAAGCTCGCCTGGGCCCTGAAGTTCCGGGCGCACTTCCCGGTGGACGTCAACCGCGCCCCGCGCGAGGCTCTGCTCCGGGTGCCCGGCCTCGGCGTCAAGGCGGTCGACCGGCTCATCGCCAGCCGCCGCTGGCGCCGTCTGCGGCTGGAGGACGTCGCCCGCCTCACCGTCTCGCTCGCCAAGGTCCGTCCGTTCATCGAAGCCGAGGGCTGGCGCCCCACCCTCCTCACCGAACGCGCCGACCTTTCGGCATGGGTGAAGCCGGCCGAGCGGCAGCTCGAGCTGTTCGGCTGAGCATGTACGCGATTCTCCTCGCCGCGCCCGACGATTTCGACGGCTGGCGCGCCGCCGCGCGCGCGCTCGCCTCGGCAGGGATCGCCTCGGGTGAGGTGGCATGGCGGGTCGAAGGCCACGGCGCAGCGGAGCTTTTCGGCGGAAGTCCGCCCCCGTCGGCGGGGCCGCCTTTCCCCGTGCCGCGCGCCTTCCTTGCCCTTGCCGAAACCGCGATCTGCCATTCGGACCCGGAGCGCTTCGCTCTCCTCTACGCTCTGCTCCTGAAGGTGCGGGCAAACCCGCGGGCGCTGGAGGACGGCGCCGACCCGCTCGTCCGCCGCGTCGAGGCGATGGCCAAGGCGGTCCGGCGCGACATCCACAAGATGCACGCCTTCGTCCGCTTCCGCGAGGTGGAGGACGCCGAGGGCGAGCGCTTCGTGGCCTGGTTCGAGCCCGAGCACCATATCGTCCGCGCCGCGTCCGGCTTCTTCGTCCGCCGCTTCGCCAACATGCGCTGGTCGATCCTGACCCCGGAACTCTCGGTGCATTGGGACGGCGGGGTGCTGACCGAGGGCCCCGGAGCCTCGCGCGGCGACGCCCCCTCCGGCGATCCGACCGAGGCGGTGTGGAAGACCTATTACGCCTCCATCTTCAACCCGGCGCGCCTCAAGGTCGGCGCAATGATGAAGGAGATGCCGAAGAAATATTGGAAAAACATGCCCGAGACGGCGTTGGTCGGGGAGCTGGTGGCGGGCGCCCAGGCCCGTGAGGCGAAGATGGTCGAGACGTCGGCGACGCAGGTGGGATCGAACGCGCTCGCCGCCTGGCAGGCGGTGCGCGAGGAGGCGCGCGGCTGCACGCGCTGCCACCTCTATGAATGCGCGACCCAGACGGTGTTCGGCGAAGGCCCGGTGACGGCGCCGCTGATGTTCGTCGGCGAGCAGCCCGGCGACCAGGAGGACCTTGCCGGCAAGCCCTTCATCGGCCCCGCCGGCCAGTTGTTCGACCGCGCCCTGGGCGACGCGGGCATCGACCGCAGCCAGGCCTACGTCACCAACGCGGTCAAGCATTTCAAGTTCGAGCGCCGTGGCAAGCGCCGGATCCATTCGAAGCCCGATGCCGGCGAGATCGAGGCGTGCCGCTGGTGGATCGACCAGGAGCGGGCGATCCTGCGGCCGGCGCTGACGGTGGCGCTCGGCGCGACGGCGGGGCGTTCCCTGTTCGGCAAGGCGATCACCATCTCCGCCTATCGCGGGCGCCCGCACCCGCTCCCCGAGGGCGGCGAAGCGTGGGTGACGGTGCACCCGAGCTTCCTGCTGCGCGTCCGCGACGACCGCGAGGCGGAATATGCCAAGTTCGTGGCGGACCTGGTGCGCCTGAAGCAGCGGCTGGCGGAGCTTGCCTGACGCGCCTCAGGCGGCGAGCTGCTCCAGGGCTTCGCTGGCGGCGAGCCACTCGGCCTCGGCGGCCTCGAGCTTGCGCTCCGCCTCGGCGCGGCGCTTCAGCAGCTCCGTCATGCTGAGGCCGGCCAGATCTCCCGTCGCCGACGAGGGCTCGAACATCGCCTTGTCGATGGCGCTGAGGCGGGCGCCGAGCTTCGCCACCTTGTCCTCCGCGGCTTTCTCGGCCGACCGCAGCGCCTGGCCCTGCCCGCGCACGGCGGCCGCCTTGCGGCGCTCCTCCTTGCGGTTCGCCCTGGGCTGCGCCTTGCCGCCGGCGGCGGCTGGGTCGCCCGCCAGCACGAGCGCCGTATAGTCCTCGATCGAGCCGTCGAACTCGCGCGCCGTCCCGCCGTCGACCAGCACCAGCCGGTCGGCGATCAGCTCGAGCATGTGGCGGTCGTGGCTGACCACCACCACCGCGCCCGAATAGTCGTTGAGCGCCTGCACCAGCGCTTCGCGGGCATCGACGTCGAGGTGGTTGGTCGGCTCGTCGAGGATCAGCATGTGCGGCGCCTCGCGGGTGATGAGGGCCAGCGCGAGGCGCGCCTTCTCGCCGCCGGAGAGCTTGCGAACCTCGGTCAGCGCCTTGTCGCCGGCAAAGCCGAAGCGGCCGAGCTGGGCGCGCACCGCCGAGGGCGTGGCGCCCTTCATCGCCCGCGCCATATGCTGGAGCGGAGTGTCGGCGCCGTCCAGCTCCTCGACCTGATATTGGGTGAAGTAGCCGACCTTGAGCTTGCCGCTGCGCGCCATCGCGCCGTCCATCGGCGACAGCTGCGCGGCGAGCAGGCGCGCCATCGTCGTCTTGCCGTTGCCGTTTCGGCCGAGCAGCGCGATCCGGTCGTCGGGATCGAAGCGCAAATTGAGCCTCGAGAGCACCGGCGTGGCGCCGTAGCCGACGCTCGCCATGTCGAGCGTGATGAGCGGTGGGCGGAGCGGCGCCGGATCGGGAAAGCCGAAGGAGAGCGAGGGATCGTCGACCAGCTCGGCGATCGGCTGCATCCTGGCCAGCGCCTTGACGCGCGACTGGGCCTGCTTGGCCGTCGAAGCGCGGGCCGAGTTGCGGGCGATGAAGTCCTTCAGCTTCTCGCGCTGCGCCATCTGCTTCTCGCGCGCAGAGGCGAGCTGGGCCTGGCGCTCTGCCCGCTGCCGCTCGAAGGCGTCGTAGCCGCCGGGGTATAGCGTGAGCTTGCCGCGCTCGAGGTGAAGGATGTGGTCAACGACGTTGTTGAGGAAGTCGCGCTCGTGGCTGACGACGAGGATGGTGGCGCGGTAGGATTTCAGGAAATCCTCCAGCCACAGCACCGCCTCGAGGTCGAGGTGGTTCGAGGGCTCGTCGAGCAGCAGCAGGTCGGGCGCGGAGAAGAGGAGGGCGGCGAGCGCAACCCGCATCCGCCAGCCGCCCGAGAAGCTGTCGAGCGGCCGGTGCTGCGCCTCCTCGTCGAAGCCGAGGCCGACCAGGATCCGCGCCGCCCGCGACGGCGCCGAGTGGGCGTCGATGGCGTTCAGCCGCTCGTGAAGGTCGCCGAGCCGGTGCATGTCCTCGCAATGCTCCGCCTCGGCCATCAGGGCCGCGCGCTCGACGTCGGCGGCGAGCACCGTCTCGAACGGAGTCGCCGATCCCGCCGGCGCTTCCTGGGCGATATAGCCGAGGCGCGCGCCGCGCGGCATGTCGGCCGAGCCCGAGTCCGGCTCCAGCAGCCCGGCGACGACGCGGACGAGGGTCGACTTGCCGGCGCCGTTGCGGCCGATCAGGCCGATCCGGCCCTTCGGCGGCAAGGCGGCGCTGGCGCCGTCGAGGATGGTCCGCCCGCCGAGGCGAACCGTGAGATCGGCGATGTTGAGCATGGCGCGCCGCCTAGCACGGGCGCCCGCTTATCCCAAGGCTTGCGATGACCTACGGGCCGGCAGGCTTGGATTCCCACCGTCGCCGCCCGCCTTGATTCGCCTACAGGCGGACCAGCATCTTGCCCGTGTTGCCGCCGCTGAACAGATCGAGGAAGGCCTGGGGCGCCGCCTCGATCCCGTCGCGGACCGTCTCGCGGCTCTTCACCTGCCCGCTCGCGATCCAGCCGCCCATGTCGCGGTAGAAGTCGCCCATTTCGGGCAGATAGTCGGTGTAGATGAAGCCTTTGAGCGTGATCCGCGCGGCAATGACCCGCATGATGTAGCGAAGCGCCGGCGGCGGCGCGCCGTTATAGCCTTCGATCATGCCGCAGATGGCGAAGCGGGCGCGGTTGCGGGCGGCGGCGAGCGCGGCGTCGAGATGGTCGCCGCCGACATTGTCGAAATAGACGTCGATGCCCTTCGGAGCGGCCCGCTGCAGCGCCTGCACGATCGGCTCCGCCTTGTAGTCGATCGCCGAGTCGGCGCCGAGCTCCTTCACCCAGGCGACCTTGTCGGCTCCGCCCGCCGAGCCGATCACCGTCATTCCCCTGGCCTTGGCGATCTGCACCACGGCCGAGCCGACGGCGCCCGCGGCGGCCGAGACGAAGACGATGTCTCCCTCCTTCGCCTCCGCGACGCGGAGCAGGCCGAAATAGGCGGTGGCGCCGGTGAGGCCGAGATTGCCCAGCCATTCCTGGTCCGCCACCGGGATCGGCGGCACCTTGTTGAACTTCTCCGCCGGCCCCGCCGCTTCCTCGCGCCAGCCCATCATGTGGAAGACGGTCTCGCCCTCGGTGAAATGGGGCGAGCGGCTCTCGACGATCCTGCCGACCGCGCCGCCCTCCATCGGCGCGCCGACCTCGAACGGGGGGACGTAGCTCTTCACGTCGTTCATCCGCCCGCGCATATAGGGGTCGACCGACAGCCAGGAATTGCGGACCCTGACCTCGCCGTCCGCGAGCGACCGCTCCTCGAGCGGCTTCAGCTCGAAATTGTCCATCGTCGGCATGCCCTGAGGGCGCGATTTCAGGTGCCAGGCGCGCTTCGTCATCGGCTCTTCCCTCTCGTCCTCCCCGCGGCAGCGGGAATCCCGTTTCTCCTCTAATGCCCCGCCCGGAAAGAAGAAGCGGGATTCCCGCTTTCGCGGGAACGACGGCGGGGGACTGGCGCACTTGAAAGAAAGGCCCGGCCCCCACGGGAGGAGGCCGGGCCAGTGGCGTCATGTGCGCGACGCTCTAGAGGTCGTTGCCGTCCGGCGAACCACCGCGGCTGCCGCCCTCGCCGTCCCGGTAGGTGCCGGAGAAGGCGCGGTCGAGGTTGCGCGGGCCGTCGCTGCCCTGGTTCTCGCGCTCGAACAGAGCGCGGCTCTGCTCCTCGGTGCGCCACTCGCTTCGGGCGTCGTCGGCGGTGCGGTTGAGAGTCACCTTGTCGCCCACCTCCTCGACCCAGGAGCAGGGCACCGAATGGTGGATGCCGCCGGCGGCCGCATCCGACTTGGTGAGGATGATGCGGTCGCCGCGGACTTTGTCGACGGTGCCGACATGGCTGCCGTCGGACCCCACCACCTCCATATGCTCGCTGACGCGCCCGAGCGACTGGCGCTGCGACTGGCGCCTGCTTCGCCAGGTCCCGAACTCCTGCTCGAAGCGCGACTGGTGCTCGCGCCGCCACTCGTCATAGTCGCGGTCGAGATCCTCGATCTGGCGCCGGCGCCATTCCGAATAATGCGGATCGTGGCCGGAGCCGCGGCCTGAGCTCTCGCCGCGCCCCATACCCTCGCTGCGCAAGGTTTCGCCGCCGAACCCTTCCGAACGGCCGCCGCCCGAGCCTTCCCAGCCGGTCGGCCCGCCGGACCCGTAGCCGCCGCCCGAGCCGCCGTAGCGGTGGCCGCGCTCGCCGCCGCGCGAATCGCTGAACCAGCCCTCGCGCTCGCCCCGGGCGTAATGGCGCTCGCCGCCGCGATCGTCGTCGCCGGAGCCGCCGCCCCAGCCGC
>Ga0157369_10008049_pt1 | contig 12091 bp, 8 predicted proteins | sample C25metaG_FD_113461 | JGI IMG/M metagenome (GOLD analysis project Ga0157369, IMG submission 113461) | Corn rhizosphere microbial communities from Kellogg Biological Station, Michigan, USA - C2-5 metaG | ecosystem: Host-associated > Plants > Roots > Rhizosphere > Soil | place: USA: Michigan...
AGCGGCTCGGCGCGGGTGCGCAGCACCGCCAGGGTTTGCGGATGCACCTCGGAATCGACAAAGAACGATTTGGCTTTCCCGTGCGCGGCGCGCTCCGCCAGCGCCATCGCTTCAGCCGCCGCGGTGGCTTCATCAAGCAGCGAGGCGTTTGCAACGTCGAGGCCGGTCAGGTCGCAGATCATGGTCTGGAAGTTGAACAAGGCTTCCAGCCGGCCCTGGCTGATCTCGGGCTGATACGGGGTGTAGGCGGTGTACCAGGCCGGATTCTCCAGGATGTTGCGCTGGATCACCGCCGGCAAAATCGTGCCGGAATAGCCTTGGCCGATCAGCGAGGTGAAGACCTGGTTTTGTGAGGCAAGTTCGCTCATATGGGCGAGCGCTTCGGTCTCGCTCAAAGCGGCGCCGAGATCGAGCGGCGTCTTCTGCCGGATCGATGACGGCAGGGTTTCGGCCATCAGCGCATTGAGGTTTTTCGCGCCCACGGTCTCCAGCATCGCCTTGACGTCGCGCGGCGAGGGGCCGATGTGGCGGCGCGCGAAGGTGGTTGCGGCCTCGTTGGCGGGTTTGCGGTGCGCGGTCATGGGTTGTTCCTCGCGTTCACGCCGTGTGCTTGGCATAGGCGGCCTCATCCATCAGGCCGTTGAGTTCGCTCTTGTCCGATATCTTCAACTTGAAAAACCAGGCCTTGCCGGCGGCGTCGGAATTGACCAGTGCCGGCTCGGCCGTGAGCGCGTCGTTGACTTCCATGACTTCGCCTGAAATCGGCGCGTAGACGTCGGACGCCGCCTTGACCGATTCGACGACCGCCGCGGCTTCCGCCTTCTTCAGGCTGCGGCCGACTTTCGGCAATTCGACGAACACGACATCGCCAAGCTGCGACTGCGCGTAATCGGTGACGCCGATGGTGGCGACGTCGCCCTCGATGCGGAGCCATTCGTGGTCTGGTGTGAACAGCGTCGTCATGAAAAATCCTTTTGGCGTTTGCAGGTTCAGCGTTTGTAGGTGTTGGGAACAAAGGGCATCGGCGTGATCTGCAGCGGCAATCGCTGCCCGCGCAATTCGGCAAACACCAAACCGCCTGATACCGCCTGCGACGACGGCAGATAGCCCATCGCGACCGGCGCATTGATGCTGGGGCCGAAGCCGCCCGAGGTGACCGCGCCGATCTGTTCGGAAGAGGCGCTATCTGCAAATAACGGCGCGCCTTCGCGCACCGGGGCGCGGCCCTCCGGCCGCAATCCGACGCGGCGGCGCGGCGCGCCGCTCTCAAGCTGAGCCAGAATTTTATCCGCGCCGGGAAAGCCGCCGGTGCGCGCGCCGCCGCTGCGGCGGCTTTTTTGAATGGACCATTCCAGCGCGCCTTCCACCGGCGTCGTCGTGGCGTCGATGTCATGGCCGTAGAGACAAAGCCCGGCCTCCAGCCGCAGGCTGTCGCGGGCCCCGAGCCCGATCGGCAGCACATCGCTATGTTCAAGCAGCGCCTTGGCGAGCGTCTCGGCCGGTTCGGCCGGGACCGAAATCTCAAAGCCGTCCTCGCCGGTGTAGCCCGAGCGCGAGACGAAGCACTCGATGCCGTTAACGCGGCGCGGACCGGCGTCCATGAATCGCATGGCGGCTGCGTCCGCACACAATGTTGCCAAGACGGATTCGGCCTTCGGCCCCTGCAGTGCGATCAGCGCTCGATCCGCGAGCGGTTCGATCACGCAAGCGTCCGCGAGATTGGCACGCAAATGCGCCTCGTCCTCGGTCTTGCAGGCGGCGTTGACCACCAAAAACAGATGGCTGCCGAAATTCGCCACCATCAGGTCGTCGAGAATGCCCCCGGCGGCGTTGGTGAACTGCGCGTAACGCTGCCGTCCCGGCGTCACGCCAAGGATATCCTGCGGCACCAGCCGTTCCAGCGCCAAGGCCGCGTCCTCGACCTTGCCGGATTTCGGTCGCAGCGCGATCTGGCCCATATGCGACACGTCGAACAGGCCTGCCGAGGAGCGGGTATGCAGGTGCTCCCGGAGTACGCCGGGAGCGAACTGCACCGGCATGTCGTAGCCCGCAAACGGCACCATCTTGCCGCCGCTCGCGACGTGCAGCGCGTGCAGGGGGGTGCATTTCAGGGGGGACTGGTCATCGCGCGCAAGCATCATCGGGCCCTCGCGGTTGCCGAGGAAAATTCCTCGAAAACCCGTCGAAGCCCCATCTGTCGCTGTGCCTGAGAGTATTATCCCGTCGGCGGACACTTCCGGGCCTGAGCCCGGCGGCGTCTCTTTCCAGATGCTAGCAAGTCACGCGGTCCGTTTGCCTGAGAGTTTCCGGGGCGGTTGCTCCTTCGGCGCCGGCTTCCAGAGCCGGTCTCTCCCGACGTGACTATCTCCTATAGATAGGAGAAAAACACGACTGCACCAAGGCTGTCAACGCAGCCATGGGAGCTATCAACGGGTCTTGCGGTGGTGCGGCAAGCCTCTGATCCGCTGCACACTTTCTGGACACTGCCATCCCCCTTGTCTAAAAGCGGTGCGCGGGACACATGCCCCTTTTGCGGAAAATCCCGGGCTTTTTGCGATTGGACCAAAATGAGCGGCGTTAACGAAATCAGGTCGACTTTTCTGAAGTTCTTTGCCGATAACGGCCACGCCATCGTGCCGTCGTCGCCGCTGGTGCCGCGCAACGACCCGACGCTGATGTTCACCAATGCCGGCATGGTGCAGTTCAAGAACGTCTTTACCGGGGTCGAGAAGCGCCCCTATCAGCGCGCCGTCACCTCGCAGAAATGCGTGCGCGCCGGCGGCAAGCACAACGATCTCGACAATGTCGGCTACACCACGCGCCACAACACCTTCTTCGAGATGCTCGGCAATTTCTCGTTCGGCGACTATTTCAAGGATCGCGCCATCGAGCTGGCGTGGAACCTGGTCACCAGGGAATTCGGCCTGCCGAAAGACCGGCTCACGGCGACCGTTTACATCGACGACGACGAGGCCTTCAATCTTTGGAAGAAAATTGCAGGGCTCCCGGAGTCCCGCATCATCCGTATCGCCGGCTCCGACAATTTCTGGCAGATGGGCGACACCGGTCCGTGCGGTCCTTGTTCCGAAATTTTCTACGATCATGGCGACAAGATCTGGGGCGGACCGCCGGGTTCGCCCGAGCAGGATGGCGACCGCTTTGTCGAGATCTGGAATCTCGTGTTCATGCAGTTCGAGCAGCTCGAGAGCGGCGTGCGCAACGCGTTGCCGAAGCCCTCGATCGACACCGGCATGGGACTGGAGCGCATCGCGGCGGTGCTGCAGGGCAAGCACGACAGTTATGAGATCGATCTGTTTGTCGCGCTGATCCGCGCCATCTCGGAATTGACCGGCGCCGATCCGAAGGGCGAGCACAAGGCCTCATTGCGCGTCATTGCCGATCATTTGCGCGCGACGTCATTTTTGATCGCCGACGGCGTGCTGCCCTCGAACGAAGGCCGCGGCTATGTGCTGCGCCGGATCATGCGCCGCGCGATGCGCCATGCGCAGCTGCTCGGCGCCAGGGACCCGCTGATGCATCGGCTGGTCTGGGCGCTGGTGCGCGAGATGGGCCAGGCCTATCCCGAACTGGTACGTGCCGAAAACCTGATCGAGGAAACGCTGCGGCTGGAAGAGACGCGGTTTCGCAAGACGCTGGAACGGGGCTTGTCGATTCTCGACGAGAAGAGCGCCGGCCTGAAAAAGGGCGACATGTTCGACGGCGACACCGCGTTTACGCTGTACGACACCTATGGCTTTCCGCTCGATCTCACCCAGGATGCGCTGCGCAACCGCGGCATCTCCGTCGATGTCGCATCCTTCACCGACGCGATGGAGCGGCAGCGTGCAAAAGCGCGCGCGGCCTGGGCAGGCTCCGGCGATAGCGCCAGCGAGACGGTGTGGTTTCCCTTGCGCGAGAAATTCGGCGCCACCGAATTCCTGGGCTATGAGACCGAGACCGCCGAAGGCGTGGTGGCTGCGCTGGTGAAAGACGGTAACGAGGTCGATAGCCTCAAGACCGGCGAGAGCGGCGCCATCGTTATGAACCAGACGCCGTTTTATGCGGAGTCCGGCGGCCAGGTCGGCGATACCGGCCTGATGACCGGCGAGGGCGTGCGATTCCGCGTTACCGATACCCAGAAGAAGGCCGGCGACATGGTCGTGCATCTCGGCACCGTGGAGCGGGGCACGCTTAAAGCCGGGACGGCGCTATTGCTCGAAGTCGATCACGCCAGACGCACCTCGATCCGCGCCAATCATTCCGCGACGCATCTGCTGCATGAAGCCTTGCGGCAGGTGCTTGGCGACCATATCGCGCAACGCGGCTCGCTGGTGGCGCCGGACCGGCTGCGTTTCGATTTCGTGCATCCGAAGCCGATCACGCATGACGAGCTGGCCCGCATCGAGGATATCGCCAACGACGTTGTGCTGGAGAATGACGAGGTCACCACGCGGCTGATGGCGGTGGACGACGCCCGCGAAGCCGGCGCCCGCGCGCTGTTCGGCGAGAAATACGGCGACGAGGTTCGCGTGGTTTCGATGGGCAAAAACGCGCGCGAACATGGCAGCAACGCGCTCGGCTGGTCGGTGGAATTATGCGGCGGCACCCATGTGCGCCGCACCGGCGATATCGGCCTGATCTCGGTGACCGGCGAAAGCGCGGTCGCCTCGGGCGTTCGCCGCATCGAGGCGCTGACCGGGCGCCATGCGCGAAAACACGCCAACGACACCATGGCGCTGGCGAAGACCGCCGCTGCGGAGTTGCGCACCTCGCTCGAGGAAGTGCCGGCGCGCATTGCCTCGCTGATGGAAGAGCGCAAGAGACTGGAGCGCGATCTGGCGGAGGCGCGCAAGAAGCTCGCGATGGGGGGCGGCGCGTCGGCCTCCAACGGATCGGAGGCGAGTGCAAGCGGCGTCCGCGAGGTCGGAAACGTCAAGCTAATGACACGCTCGGTCGAAGGCATCGAGATGAAAGACCTCAAGAGCCTCGCCGATGACGGCAAGAAGCAGCTCGGCTCCGGCGTCGTCGCCATCGTCGGCGTCACCGGGGACGGCAAGGCCGGAGTTGTCGTCGGTGTCACCAGCGATCTTACTTCGCGCTTTAACGCGGTCGATCTGGCGCGCGTGGCCTCCCAGGTGCTCGGCGGCAAGGGCGGCGGTGGCCGGCCCGATATGGCGCAGGCCGGCGGCCCCGACGGCGCCAAGGCGGGCGCCGCCCTCTCGGCCATCGAAAAAGCGATGGCCAGCGCCTGACCATTGTTCAGGCGGCACGGCTACTGGTCGCTGAAATCGTCATTGCTGCTGTGTTCCCAGGTCGGACTGGCATAGTGACGGCCGACAGTCTTGCCATCGAGCAATAGTGTCGCGATCGGTTCACGGAATGCCCAGCTTGGCTTGCCGTCGGTGCCGGCTTTGCATTCGTACACCTGCGCGCCCTCGGCGTGCACGGCAAGCACAATGGTTTCGCCCGGCGCCGCAATGGCGTGGGGAAGCGGTGCCTCGGCGGCGCGGGCGCTCACAAGTAAGCCCGATAGCAGGAGCAAGGCCCGTGTTGCCGTCTTTGGGAATGGCATCTCGCACGTTCCGAATCTCCCGTCATCGCGGGGAGCGAAGTGCCAATGACGGTCTAGCCAAAACTTTGCATCAGACGACGCTTATGCCGGCACCATCGCCTTGGTCAGGTTTTCGGCGACCTTGTCGAGGAAGCCGGTGGTGGATAGCCAGCGCTGGTCGGCGCCGACCAGCAACGCGAGATCCTTGGTCATGAAGCCGGCTTCGACGGTCTCGACGCAAACCCTCTCCAACGTTAGCGCGAACCTGGCCAGCGCCTCGCTGTTGTCGAGCTTGGCGCGATGCGACAGCCCGCGGGTCCAGGCGAAGATCGAGGCGATCGAATTGGTCGAGGTCTCCTTGCCCTTCTGATACTCGCGGTAATGCCGCGTCACCGTGCCGTGGGCGGCTTCGGCTTCGACCGTCTTGCCGTCCGGCGTCATCAGCACCGAGGTCATCAGGCCGAGCGAGCCGTAGCCCTGCGCGATGGTGTCGGACTGCACGTCGCCGTCGTAGTTCTTGCAGGCCCAGACGTAACCGCCCGACCACTTCATGGCGGCGGCGACCATGTCGTCGATCAGGCGATGCTCGTAGGTGATCTTCTTCTCGTCGAATTTCGCTTTGAACTCCGCGTCGAAAATCTCCTGAAAAATGTCCTTGAACCGGCCGTCATAGGTCTTGAGGATGGTGTTCTTGGTCGAGAGATAGACCGAATAGCCCTTGGACAGGCCCTGGTTGAACGAGGCGCGGGCGAAATCGGCGATGGAATCGTCGAGGTTGTACATCGCCAGCGCCACGCCGGCGCTCGGCGATTTGTAGACTTCCCGCTCGATCACCTTGCCGTCGTCGCCGACGAATTTCATCGTCAGCGTGCCCTTGCCGGGAAATTTGAAGTCGGTGGCACGGTACTGGTCGCCGAAGGCGTGACGGCCGATGATGATCGGCTTGGTCCAGCCCGGCACCAGCCGCGGCACGTTCTTGCAGATGATGGGCTCGCGGAAAACCACCCCGCCCAGGATGTTGCGGATGGTGCCGTTCGGCGATTTCCACATTTCCTTCAGCCCGAATTCCTTTACCCGGCCTTCGTCGGGGGTGATGGTGGCGCATTTGACACCGACGCCGACCTTCTTGATGGCGTTGGCGGCATCGACGGTGACCTGATCGTTGCTCTTGTCGCGGTTTTCCATCCCGAGGTCGAAATACATCAGGTTGATATCGAGGAACGGATTGATCAGCTTGTCCTTGATGTATTGCCAGATGATCCGGGTCATCTCGTCGCCATCGAGTTCGACGACGGGGTTGGTCACCTTGATTTTTGCCATGGAGATCGGGCCTTTTGGGAAAGTAGCGCGTTTCGGGACGGATGGTGATGCAACCCGCGCTATAGCACCGCAAACGCGCTGGCGAAAGCCAAGGCGTTATGCAGTTTCAGCCCATCTTTTGGGTTAGAACGCAGCCTGCGTGGCGGTGCCCGCCACCACATACCAGGTCACGAAGATTCCGCAGATCAGCGCGCCCGGCAGGCTGGAGCCGGTACGCCGCCAGGTGAAGGTAGAAATAATGGCGGCTATCCCGAGCAGCGGCACGAACTGGATGGCGACGATGGTGGAAAGCGGCACGAAGCCGGGATCGGACAGCGGATTGAACAGTTTTCCCGAAAGCCACAGCGTGCCGTACTGCAGGCCCAACAGCACGATGAAGCCTGATGTCAGCGCTAACACGTTGGTGAGGCAGAGCGCGCCGCGTCCCGTGCCCATGGTAGAGAAATTCCGGTGCAGCACGTGCAGCGCGATCACGAAGAACGCCGTGAACGGCACCAGATAGATCAGGAAGATCAGGAACTGTTTTGCGCTCATCAGCTTGAGCGCGACGATCCAGAACCGGAAATCGATCTTGAACAGAATATCGGCCAGCCACAGCGCAGCATAGCCGACGATGGCGGTTAATACCGCAATCAGGATCGAGGGCAGGACGATGCCTATCCGGCTGGCGCGTTTGGGCGCGAACGGCATCAGCGCGAGCGTGATCAGCCCATTGATGATGGCCCAGACCATGATCTGGTTGGCGATGCCCTGCGGCAGGAATGCCGACGGTGTTACAAACGTTCCGGCGAGCGCGAACGCCGGGTAATAGGTCAGCGCGGGGATGAGGGCTGTTAGCACGAACGCCGTGGTCCAGCGGCGGCCGTGGGCGGCGACGTGGGTCGGCATGCTGCCGTCGGCGATCTCGGGCAATCGGAGATGCGAAAACACGGAGGCTTCGAGCAGACCATCGAATAGGCCGATCAGCAGGACGACAAAACCGATCAGCGCGATCAGCGTGCCGATCTCCTTGCGGAACCAGATTTGATCGTCGGCGGGGCGTGGGGTGCCGCCCTGCAAGGTCCTGGCGAACCAGTCGAGGCTGTAGCCGATGGCTAGATGAGAAACATGCTCGGCCGGATGCGTGATCGCGGGCGTATAGAGCACCCGCCCGGTGCCCTGCGCGATGTCGCCATAGACCTTGCCCGGCTCGACCGGCCCTTGGGTGCCAAACATCGCCCAGAGCTTCGGGCTTTGGGTGACGTCGCGGGCGCGTTCGACCCCCCACATCAGGTTAGAGAATTCCTCGTATTGCGCGAACACCAGCGCGGCGTTGCGCGGCCAGCTCGGCGTGCCGTCGGCGGCGAACGGCTTGCCGGTCGACGATCCCTCCAGCACCATCGATTTGTAATCGTTCGGCATCGCCGCCGCGGCGGCCAGAATGGCCCAGCCGCCCATCGAGTGGCCCTCCATGCCGATATTGTTCTTGTCGACGATCTCGAGGCTGCGCAGGTGCGCCAGCCCATCGGGCCCGCCAAAACCGCCTGCGAAGGCCGGCGGATCGCTGTAGCCGTGGCCGGTCTGGTCGAGGGCGAGCACCACATAACCGCGGCGGGCAAGTTCGATGGCAAAGCCATCCTGGGTCTCCCGCGAATTGATGTAGCCGTGAACCGCGAGCACGCCGGGGGCGGGGGTCTGCGCTGACGCATTCGGCGGGATGTAGAGCAGGGCGCTCATGGTGTTGCCCTTGGCGCCGTTGAAGCGCACATCCTGGATCCGGATGCCGCCGGAGGTTTGCGTCAGATGGGCCAGCAAGCCGCCGGCGAGCATGAGAATCAGTCCGGCAATCGCCGGTGACCAACTGCGGCGCATGGCAGCCTCCCCAGATCCCTGAGCCGTTGAGCCGGCTTTCGGGCTCGTTTTTGCAGGTTCGCTTTGGTTGTGGTTGATACCGTATCCGAAGGGCGAACGCGCGCAAGCGCCGCTGTGTGACAGCGCGTTTGAGATTTTGATGGAAGATTCAGAGACGCGCCTAAGCCAATTATATTGCTTGAGAAATTCTGCCGGACAGGCAATCGAATAGGGCCGCTAGATAAGGCGTTGAATCAGGCTCTTCAGAACTTGATTCAAAACCTTCAGAGGTTGAATCAGAAAGTGAAGTGAGATGTCCGGTTCGGGCACCGACAAGACCAAATCCGGCGTCACGCTCGCCGGCCCCATTGTAATTCTGGTCGAGCCGCAGCTCGGCGAGAACATCGGCATGGCCGCGCGCGCGATGGGCAATTTTGCGCTGACCCGGCTGCGTATCGTCAATCCGCGCGACGGCTGGCCAAATATCAGCGCGCAGCGCGCCGCTGCCGGCGCCGATCATATTCTGGATCAAGTGGAGCTGTTCGACACCGTCGAGCAGGCGGTCGCCGACTGCACGCTATTGTTCGCCACTACCGCCCGCGCCCACGATCAGGCCAAGCCGGTGGTCGCGCCACCTGCCGCCGCGCGCGAGATCGCGGCTGACATCGCCGGCGGCGGCACGGTCGGCATCTTGTTTGGCCGCGAGCGTTACGGCCTGCAGAACGAGGAGGTTTCGCTGGCGAACCGCATCGTCACCTTTCCGGTCAATCCCGGCTTCGCCTCGCTCAACCTGGCGCAGGCGGTGCTCTTGATCGGCTATGAATGGTTCAAGCTTTCGACGCAAGGCGCGTTGCCGTTCGCGATGCCCGAACGCTCCGAGCGCGCCTCCCAGCATCAGATGCAGGCGTTCTTCGACAATCTCGTGCGTGAACTCGATCATGTCGAATTCCTTCGCCCGGCGGAGAAACGCGAGACCATGCTGGTCAATCTTCGCAATATCTTCGCCCGCATGGAGCCGACCAAGCAGGACATGCACACCCTGCACGGCGTGGTGATGGCGATCGCCGAGGGCCGCAAGGGACCGGCCAAGGGCGGCGTGCTCGACAGCGAACAGGCCACGAGGCTGCGCGCGCTGCTGGCCGAGCATGGGCAGGCTGCCTTGCCGTCGGAAAGCGGCACGGTGCGCGGGTTGGCACGATTGCTGCGGCGAAATCCGACCGATGCCGAACGCATCCTGTGGCAGGCCTTGACCACCGATCGCCGCTTCGCCGGAAAATTCAAACGCCAGACCCCGGTCGGCCGGCACATCCCCGACTTCGTCTCCTTCGTGCACCGGATCGCGATCGAACTGGTCAACCCGGCCGAGTCGGATGCGATCGTCGCCGACCGCGCCGCGCGGCAGGCCTGGCTGCAGCAGCGCGACTACCGGGTGATCGAGATGCGAGTGGCAGATGTGGAGCGGGATCTGGCGGGCGAACTAGCGCGGCTCGAGGCGATGCTGCTCGAGCGCCCTTAGTCAGGGAACGTTCACCGCGGGCATCACCTGCGCCATTTCCTGGTGTGCAACGATATTGGCGAGACGGTGGTCGCCCTCAGGTTGTCAAGCCAGGGTTCCGGTTGCTATCCTGTCGGAACCAGCAAGGGGCAATGAATGTTTGGACGCGTCGCACGCGCGATTGTCGGGATGGTCGTGCCAACCGTCGCCGTGATACTTGTTTCGCCGGCTTTCGCAGAGCCGACCGCCGATTGGAAGTGCAATGCCATCACGGAGGTTCCGCTCGACGAGCGCATCGTCGCCTGCACCGCGGTGATCGATTCGGGAAAACTTGGCCGACAAAGCCTCATCCGGGCCTACTTCAATCGCGCTGCAGCCTACAACAAGAAGACCGAATTTGATCGTGCGGTCGCCGACTACAGCGCGCTGATCGAGCTCAGTCCGGGCAACATATTTGTCTACAATTTTCGTGCCTACTCATATTTTCAACTGGGAGAGCTTGATCGGGCCATCGCCGATTATGACCGGGCCATCGAACTCAACCCGAGAAGCCGCTATGCCTACCTAAGTCGCGGTGTCGCCTACTACCGAAAGGACGACTATGACAATGCCATCGCTGACTATACCCAGGCGCTGCAGCTTGGACATCAGGACCCGCTGATCTCCGCGGACCGCAAAGCTCAGAACAAAGGTCAAGACGGTGATCTCATTCCTCCTCCTGTCGACGGTCAAGCAACCGGGCTCAAGCTGGCCGACGGGTATACGTTCTACGTTCGCGGTGCAGCCTATTTTGGGAAGGGAGAACTGGAACGCGCGATCGCGGATTACGATCAGGCGATCCGTCTTAATCCCACAGACAAGCGCGCGTTGGCCTATCGAGCCGTCGCGTACAAGATCAACGGGAAACTCGATGGTGCGATCAGGGATTATGATCGGATCGTGCAACTCGATCCCCGGGATGCGCGTGCCTATCGTGCGCGCGCGATGGTGTATTGGCAGGGCGGTTCGTTTTCGCAATCGTTGAACGATCTGGATCAGGCGATTTGGCTCGATCCAAAGGACCCATATTCGGCCCTGTGGCACGAAATTGTTGCCAAGCGTAGTGGCCAACCGAGCCAGCTGGCAGAGGCCGTAGCGCAGCTCGACATGACGAAGTGGCCTGCACCGATCGTCAACCTCTTCCTCGGCTCAGCGACCTCGGAGCAGGTGCTGGGCGCTGCCAACGATTCCGACGCGAAGAAGCGAAACGCTCGGATGTGTGAGACGAATTTCTATGCTGCCGAACTCGCCCTGCAACGCGGTGCAAAGGACGACGCCCAACGGCTGTTCGACCGGGCTGCAGCCGAGTGTCCGAAAACATTCCTTGAAAGGAATGCCGCCAACGTCGAGCTTGCCGCGCTACACGCAAACCGCTGACGGCTGTGCTTCAAACAGCCACCAAGTATGTGGGCATGCCCCCGGTGCCCTTCGGCTTTTTGACCTTGGCGCCCCGAACAGGGAACCGGCTGCAAGCCCTGCGGTATCCGCGACGCCGGGATCGCGCGAGCCCGTCGCGGCGACGATGGCGCCCTCGATCAAGAGAGCGCGAGTTGATGCGCCAGACTCTCCGGGTCGACCGCGCTCATTTCACGGCTAGCTTTTCGATGTGCGACAGCACCACCTTCTTGTGCCGTCGCGCGTTGGCGCGGGAATTGCTTGAGGTCCATCGTTTCGCCGCCGATAGTCGAGGTCCGGTACAGACGAGCGAGCTAACGATCACCCAGGAGACGACACATGAAACGATCCGACCTCACCGAAAAGCTGCTCGACATCAAGCGCGAGAACGGCTGGAGCTGGAAACACATCTGCGAAAAGATCGGCGGTTACTCCGAAGTCCTGATCGTCGGCGCCATCCT
>Ga0157369_10008050_pt1 | contig 12090 bp, 9 predicted proteins | sample C25metaG_FD_113461 | JGI IMG/M metagenome (GOLD analysis project Ga0157369, IMG submission 113461) | Corn rhizosphere microbial communities from Kellogg Biological Station, Michigan, USA - C2-5 metaG | ecosystem: Host-associated > Plants > Roots > Rhizosphere > Soil | place: USA: Michigan...
GGCCTCACCGGCACCAAGCTCGTCTGCGGCTCCGGCGTCTGCGGCGCCTGCACCGTGCTGCTCGACGGCGCGCCGGTCGTGAGCTGCCTGTTGCCGGCGCAGGCGGCCGCCGGCAAATCATTGACCACGATCGAAGGCGTAGGGGCTGCCGGATTGCATCCGGTGCAGAAGGCCTTCATGGCGCACGACGCCCTGCAATGCGGCTTCTGTACGCCCGGCTTTGTCGTGGAAGCCACCGCCTTCCACGACAGCTGGCGCGCGACCAAGGGCACGGCGACGCCCTCGCGCGAGGAAATCGCCGCGGCGCTATCAGGACATCTCTGCCGCTGCGGCGCCTATGAAGGCATTTTTCACGCGGTGGCGGAAGCCTGTTCGGGCCGCTTCGACGGCAACGATCCCATCGCGCCGCGTCTCGAAGCGCGCGACAAGGTGACGGGGCTGGCGCGCTACACCGTCGATATCCGCCATGACGGCCAGCTCGAAGGCGTGATCCTGCGCGCGCACGTCGCGCATGCGAAGATCACCGCCCTTGACCTTGCGCCCGCCCGCGCCATTCCCGGCGTTGCAGCGGTTGTCCCGGTGCTCGACGAAGACAACATGGTGCGCTTTGTCGGCGCGCCGATCGCCGCCGTTGCCGCCAGTGATCGCCGCACGGCGCTGAAAGCGATCGCTGCGATCACCTTTACGCCCGAACAATTGCCCGCGGTGATCGGGCTCGACGCAGCGCGGCGCGACGATGCGCCGATCGTATTCGAAAAGAAAGACCGCAAGCGCGCCGGCAATGTGTCCGAAGGCGCCGGCGGCGCTCCGGTGTCGTGGAAGGGCAATGTGCGCGGGCCATCGGCGCCGTTCTCGCAGAAGGCCAAGCAGGCAAAGAGCTGGCTTGACGAAGCACGCAAGGCGCACAACCCGCTGCTGGTGGAGGAGATCTTCCGCGTCTCGACCCAGCAGCATGCCTGCCTCGAGCCGCATGCCGCGGTGGCCAAGTTCGACGGCGACCGGCTCACCGTGCACATCTCGACCCAGGCCGTTCATGAGGTGATGGGAAAGATCGCTAAACGTTACGGTCTTGCCCACGACAAGGTGCGCGTGATCGCCGATCACGTCGGCGGCGGGTTCGGCTCCAAGGGCAGCCTTGGCCTGGAAACCATCGCCGCGATCGAGCTTGCGCGTGCGGCGAAAGCGCCGGTGCGCGTAGCCTTCGACCGCGAGGAGGAGCTTTCGGTGACCGGCTATCGTCCGGCGGCCGAAATGAAGCTGTCCTTGCTGCCTTCGGCGGAAGGCGGCCTGAAAGCGCTGTCGCTCACCGCCCATGCCGACACCGGCGCCGCCGTGAACTCGCTGATCGCGGGCCTTGCGCGACTGATCTATCCAGCGGAGGCGAAAGAGCTCGTCGACTTCGACGTGCTCAGCAACCTGCCGCCCGGCGCGCCGTTCCGCGGCCCCGGCGGTCCGCCGATGGCCTTTGCACTGGAACAGGCGGTTGATGAAGCAGCGCTCCGGATGAAGGTCGATCCGATTCACTTGCGCAAGCACTGGGACCCCGATCCCAACCGGCAGCGGCTCTACGATTGGGCCGCCGGCCTCGAAGTGTGGCGCAACCGCAAGCCTGCCGCCTCGCAAAGCAGCCGCTACCGTCGCGGCGTCGGCGTCGCCACCGGCTACTGGCTCTATCTCTGGCAGACCGGCTCATCGGTTGAGCTCGCGATCAAGGGCGGCCGCATCGTCGCGAGCTGCGCGGTGCAGGATATCGGCACCGGCACGCGCAGCGTCATCGCGGGCACCGTGGCGAAGGCGTTCGACCTGGAGCCACAGGATATCGAAGTGCGCATCGGCCACTCCAACCTGCCGCAAGGACCGGGCTCCGGCGGCAGCCGCGTCACCGCTTCGGTCGTGCCGCCGACCTTGCTTGCCATCGAAAAGCTGAAAGCGGAAATTGCGCGCACCGCGGCGCGGACGCCGGCGCCCGGCTCGAACGCCCCGTGGCGCGAATTGATTGCGGCCGCGCCCGACATCGCCGTGTCGGCGAAGCGTCAGGAGGACCACAAGCCTCCGCCCGGCGTCAGACCCGCGCTGCACGAGGCAGGCTTGATGGGCAGGGTGTTCGGCTGGGTGCTGCGCCTGATGAACCATATGGTGATCGGCGCCGGCGTGCCGAGCTCGGTGCAGGTGGTTGAAGTCGAGGTCGACACCTGGCTCGGCCACGTGCGCGTGCTCAACGCCTATACCGGGCTTGCGATCGGCAAGCTCGCCGCGCCGACGCTGGCGCGAAGCCAGGCTGCGGGCGCGGTCATTCAGGGCATCGGCTACGCGCTCTATGAAACGCGCGAGACCGATCCCCACAGCGGCCACATATTGAGCGGCAGCATGGAGGATTACCGCATCCCCGGCATCGCAGACATGCCGAAGCTGGAAGTGCATTTCGACGAGGCCGGTTTCGAGCATGTGCCCGGCGGCAGCGTCGGCATCGGCGAGGTCGCAACCGTGCCGACCTCGCCCGCGATCGCCAACGCCATTCGCGACGCCATCGGCGTCAGGCTGACGGAGATTCCGTTCCGGCCTGACCGGCTGGTCGCCGCGTTGAAAGGGAGGGACGCCGCATGAGTGTCGCCATCATGACCAGAGCCGAGCCGGAATTCCGCGCCGGCGGCACCGACCTCAGCGAGCGCCGCCGCAGCGGCGTGTCGCAGGGACCGCTGATCGACATCGCCGCAAAAGGCGACAGCATCATCCACTGGAATGCGAACGGTGCGGCGAGCATCGGCGCGCTTACCACCATCGCCAGCATCGCGGCTGACGCGCGCATCATCGCCGCCTATCCCGGCATTGCGGCGAGCGCCTCAAGCCTCGCAACGCCACAGGTGCGCCAGCTTGCAACGCTCGGCGGCAATCTCGCGCAGCGGTCGCGCTGCTGGTATTTCCGCCGGGCCGACATCGATTGCCTGAAGAAGGGCGGCAGCACCTGCCCTGCCCGAACAGGCAATCATCTCTATGGCGTCGCCTTCGACCTTGGTCCTTGCGTCGCACCACATCCCTCCACCATGGCGGCGGCGCTGCTCGCCTATGACGCGATCATCGCCACGGACCGACGCAGCGGACTCTCGATCGCGGATCTGCTCGGCGACGGCTCGCTGGCGCACGCCGATCATACGCTCGCAGCAGGCGAGATGATCAAGAGCATTGCGCTCCCCGTTCCGCTTGCGGGCGAACGCTCGTTCTACAAGCGCGCGATCAGCCGGAGTTACGCCGAGTGGCCGCTGGTGGAACTCTGTGCACGCGTCGTGATCACGAACGGCAAGTTCCAGTTCGTGCGCCTCGGCGCCGGCGGCATCGCGCCGGTGCCGCTTCGCCTCGCCGCGGCCGAAGCCGTGCTCAATGATAAGGCAGCGAGCGCGGCATCGATCGCGGAAGCGGCGAAAGCCGCGGCCTCGGGCGCCAAACCCTTGCCGATGACGTCCTACAAGCTCGATCTGCTCGGAGGTCTCGTGCGCGATGTGCTGGAGCAGCTTGCGGTCTAGGCCCATTCATCGATAAAGAGGGCGCGTGCCGAGCCTCCCGCCAGACCACGCCATCGCTTTCGCCATCATCCTCGCCGCGACCGCCGGCGTGATCACCCGTCCGTTTCACCTGCCCGAAGCGATCTGGGCGGTGGCGGGCGCGTTGCTGCTGGTCGCGCTCCGCCTGCTGCCCGTCGCCGATGCGCTTGACGGCATGCGCAAGGGCATCGACGTCTATCTGTTCCTGATCGGCATGATGCTGATCGCCGAGCTCGCACGGCGGGAGGGCTTGTTCGACTGGATGGCGGCGCTTGCGGTCGGCCATGCGCGCGGCTCGCCGCAGCGGCTGTTCCTGTTGGTCTATGTCGTCGGCACGGTGGTGACCGTGCTGCTCTCCAACGACGCCACCGCGATCGTGCTGACGCCCGCGGTCTATGCCGCAACCCGCGCGGCCGGCGCGACGCCCCTGCCCTATCTCTTCGTCTGCGCCTTCATCGCCAACGCCGCAAGCTTCGTGCTGCCGATCTCCAATCCGGCCAATCTCGTGGTCTATGGCGCGCACATGCCGCATTTGACCGAATGGCTGCGGCAGTTCGCGCTGCCCTCGCTGGCCGCGATCGTCTCGACTTATGTCATCCTGCGCCTTGCTCTGCGCCGCGCGCTCAATGAAGAGCAGCTCGAGCGCAATGTGAAGCGGCCGGTGCTGAGCCACGAGGGCATGCTCACGGCATATGGCATCGCCGCGATCGGCGTGGTTCTGATCACAGCCTCCGCGCTCGACGTGCAACTCGGCCTGCCGACCTTTCTCTGCGGCGTGATTACGGCTGCGCTCGTGCTGCTGCTCAGCCGGCAATCGCCCTGGCCGCTGCTGAAAGACATTTCCTGGGGCGTGCTGCCGCTGGTCGCCGGCCTCTTCGTCATGGTCGAGGAGCTGATCCGCACCGGCGTGATCGGACAGTTGAGCGCGCTCCTGCATGAGGCGGTGGCACAATCGGCAACCAAAGCGATGTGGAGCGTCGGCATCGCCACCGCGATTGCCGACAACGTCGCCAACAATCTGCCGGTCGGACTCGTCGCCGGCTCGGTCGCAAGCGCCGATCACCTGCCGCAGGCGGTGACCGGCGCGATCCTGATCGGCGTCGACCTCGGGCCGAACCTTTCCGTCACCGGATCGCTCGCGACCATCCTGTGGCTGGTTGCGCTGCGCCGCGAAGGCCTCGAGGTCAGCGCGTGGCGCTTTCTGAAGCTCGGCTGGCTTGTGATGTTTCCGGCGCTGATTTTGGCGCTGGCCGCCTTGGAAATTTTTTAGCCGGCGCGAGCGCGTCGGCAATGACGCGGCGCGCCACGTCGAGATCGCTACAGATCAGGACGGATTCCTGCTCGGTGCCGACGACGACGCGTGAATTGATTTCAGTGATGCGATAGGCGGGCATGAGCGGTCCTCCGTCCCAGTGCGCGACCAATCAAGTACGGGCGGCGTTATTCCCATCGACTGTGGCGAGCTTGTGCCCGTAAAGGTGAAGCGAAAAACGGCGTGAGCGAAATATTAACCGAAAGGAATAGCGGATCGAAAAGTGCAGGAAACGTAGGGCCGCCGATTCTATCCCCTCATCCTGAGGAGCGCGAAGCGCGTCTCGAAGGATGAAGGCCCCACTCGGGCCTCATGGTTTTCCCGGCGATGCGAAGCATCGTCCGGAGACGGCGCGGAGCCTGTCATCAGGCCGCGCTTCGCGGACCCGTTGGCGCCTCCTCACCATGAGGGTTTTGATGCAGTAAGGCTGATCCGCCGTACAGACTACGGACTAGTCGTCCTGGGCGTCGTCCTCGTCGGATTTGTGCCGATGCGAGGCTTCCTTCTTGCCGCCGAGCGAGCCCGTCACATAGGGATCGCGGCCGCGCGAAGCGTAGGGATTGCGGCCTGCCGCGCGCGCGGCGATCTCCTCGCCGGATACGGGCGCCGGTTCGCAGATGTAGCGGCGGGTGGCGCGGCGCATCAGATCCACGTGGATGTGATCGTAGTGATAGACGTTCGAGCCCGGCGCCAGCACCGTGTTGAACTCCCGGCAGGCGGCGCCCTGCACGTCGCGCAAAAATCCCTGCTCTTCCGGCAGGCCGTGCCAGCCGTCCTTCACCGTGATCTTGCGGCCGTCGGCGAGCGTAAAGGCGGCGATGTCGAGGGCATTGCCGAAGGCGTGCTCGGAGATGTGCGCATTCGGATTGCCGTTCATGCCGCGGCAGGAATAGGCGGAGATCTGCTTGATCTCGACCACGCGCGAGTTGAACCAGCGCTGTGCGGCGGGTTGCACGGAATCGGCAAGCCAGCGGTCGAGCACCGAGACGATCGGGCACGCCAGCGTCGCGGCCGGCTTCACCGCGACCGGGCCGACGGCCTCGATCGGCGTGCCGCGCGAGGGCCCGAGCGGAGGCAGAGGTGCCTGCGCGTCATAGCGGTCGCGCGGCGGATAAGCCTGCGATGACGGATAGGATTGCGGCGCCGGATAGGGCGAACGCACAATGCCGCCCTGCCGGCCGGGCGCCCCTTCCGGCGGCAGATTGATTTCATCCTCATCGGGCGCAACGCCGGGAGCCTGCAGCGAGATCGGGCCATTCGAGGCCGCGCCATAGCGGGGCTGGCCGACTGCCGTCTCCGGATAGGCCGGGCGCTGCTGATAGGTTTGCTGAGGATAGGGTTGCGAGGACGGATAGCCTTGCTGCGGAGGCTGCGATACCGGCCAGCGCGGCTGGTTGCCGATGGCTGCCGGCGGACGCAGGTTCTCGTCCGCAAAGCCGTAGGTCGAGCTTGGCTCGCCGAACGCTGAAACCTTCAGCGGAAATTCTGCGCCGCAGATGCCCGGTCCCGAGATCGGATCGATCCGGACCACCTCGGCGCTCTCTTTCACCGCGCCGGATTTCAGGCACGCGACTTCGGCCTCGGCCCTCCATGGTTCACGCTCGGCGGACTGAAAGAATCCACGGCCGCAACCCGCTAGCGAAACGAGGACGACAGAGCCGACGAGATACAAACGAACTCCGCGCGCCATTGCGCGACCTTCGATGATTTTACTTAAAGACTCCTCAACGCGTTGATTTCACGAGTCTTTAACCATGCGAGGGAACCCGGAGCGCGAAGACCGGTTACCGACAGCGCATGACCTACAAGGCAGCTTGCGTTCGCCGCGCACCGCGCAGGTGCAACGATTATCTTTCGCGGCAGCCTCCGCCCGCGGTCGTACTATGAGCGTTGATGCGGTCGTCGACCGCTGCGAGGATTAGTATACTCGGTCGGCTGCGGCCGCCGCACCGCGCATCAGAAGAAGCCGCTAGTATTCCGGTCCCGATGCGTGTGCATTCGCAGGCGCCCCATGCTTCTCGCCGACTTTCTGCAGGTACGCGATAATGTCATGGCGAGACGGAGCATCGAGCACCCGAACCGGCATTCGTGCTCCGGGGATGAATTTCTGGGGATTGGCCAGCCACACGTCCAATTTATCCGTGGTCCAGGTGAGGCGCGCGTTCTTCAACGCCGGCGAATAATTATAGCCGACGGCAGAGCCGGTCATACGACCGACCACACCGCCCAGCATGGGGCCAGTCATGTTCCTGTCGAGCGCATGGCAGGCATTGCAGCGCTGGGTGAAGAGCTCCTGGCCATGGATGACATCCGGCGCGGCATTGGCGAGAAAGCGCGACAGATTTTTTGCCTCCGAGGGACTGGCCGAGCGACTAAACGTGTAGCTGAGCGTGATCGTATCGACGTGTTGCGTGTCCGCGTCTTTCCCGAAGGCCGGATCGACATAGAAGACGACGGGCATGTCCACCTTCTGATGCGGATCGAGGCGCTCTTCGTTGAAGCAGAAGCATTGGATCTTGTTGAAGTAGATGCCGCTTGTCTCCGGCGCGACGTTAAACGCCGCGTGCCCGACCGTTGTCTTGTCACTGAGATTCTCGGCGCTGAAAAAGACGAGCTTCTGTTCGCCGAGATGAACCTTCACGGAACGCTGCTCCGGTTCGAACCGCCACGGCAGCCCGGGCGTGACGTTACTGTCGAAGGCAACCGTCACCGTTTGTTTGGAACTGCTGGTCGGATCGGAATAGGCCCGTTGCGTCGTTCCGCCATATCCCGTTGCGCCACAAAATGCGCGGTAGAGCTCCGGCGAGTAGGCCACCACACCGGACATGATGGCCAAGCCTATGAAGCAAGGCACGAGAACATTCAGATTTTTCCGGAACCCCGATCCCATCATCATTCCCCGAAACGATGCCCTTGCCCGCGCAATGCTGTAGATGGATGGGTCGAGAACGTCCACCCTGCAGCTCTCCGACTCTCGTCCAATCGAGACACCACATTGCTTTTTCGGCGCTATCTAACGATCTTGTGATCCGGAAAATGCGCTCTGCATCAGTTCTGCGCTCCGCACGCTATCCGGATGCCCAACAGGCTTGGGCAGACGGCAGAATAATAGAAGGGACCGCAGAGGACATATCCGAGATCGCCCAGGAGATACTGCATGCCCAAGGTGAGCTGTGAGAGGGCCGGCTCAGTCCTGTCAAGCGTCACGGGCGGGCGCTACTTGCGCGACTGCAACGATGCATCGCATGGCGCACCCGCGATCACATGATCATGAGCGCGCCCGCGTCGCCTGCGAGCTGATCAGATCGTCAGCGCCGGCCGGATCGATCCGGGTCCAGTTGTTGCCGGAGCAGAAGAGCGAGCCGAGCGCGCAGGCTTCGACGCGCAGCGTCTTGCCGTCCTTCAGCGTCATCCGGCCGTAATAGCTGTTGCCGCTGGCGCGGCTGTAGACGTTGCCGGTCCACTGCGTGTCGCTCTTCGACTTCATGTTGATCAGGACGGTCTTGCCCTTGGTGTGGGTCGCGGCATCGAGCACGTAGCCGCACAGCGCGGCGCCGCAGGATTCGATGCGTACCCAATTGGCCTTGCTGTCGGTCTTCCAATCGCCGATCGGCGTGTCGGGATCGCTCTCGGCTTCTTCAATGCGCGCCGGGAGCTGCGGTTTTGCTAGCGGCTTTTCGATCGACGCCGGCTGCTCCACCCTCGCCGGTGGCGCGACCACAGACGGCGGTGGCGCTGGCGCGGCAGGCTCGGAGGCCAGCGCCGGCGCGGGCATAGGTGCAGGCGGCGATGTCTGCACGGCCGGCTGTGTCGGCTGAACCTGCGCCGTCGCCTGGATCGGCGCCTGAACCGGCGCGGCTTGCGCGGCCACGGGCGCCCGCGCGGTTTGCAGGCGCGTCGCCGCCGGCGCGGTCTGCGCCGGCGCCGGCTGAGCTTGTGCGAGAGGAGCGGGAGACGGCACGGCGGCGGGAGCGCGCACGGGGGCGACCTCGTCGTCATCGCGATCACGCCGATTGTGCCGGTCGCCGATCAATACCGAAACGCAGGACAGCGAGCGGCAATGCCGCGCCGCTTCGATATGGATGTCGTGGCCGCGGAACACGAACGAGTAATCCCGGGCACATGCGGGTGAACTGAGCGCCATCAATCCCGCCAGCCAGACCAATCGCTTCATCGAAGCCTCCCTCCCCTGCAATCAAGCCACGCTAGCTCCAGGAGCGCGATCTGAATGTGACCTGAGTCACTCGTGCATGGTGGCATCAGCCAAATCGGCGCGCCTCGCCTGAACCACTCGTTGTGACGCCGCTCACAGAAGCGCTGACGATGCGGGCGTACCGTCCTGTCACGTTCAACAGCCCACCTTTGGATGGAGGCTTCGATGAAAAAGACGCTTTATCTCACTGCCGCGGCCGCACTGCTGATGGCGTCAACCAACGCACATGCCGGCAACGGCTTTTCCTTCGAGATCGAAGGACAGAAGATCCACATCGAAGCGCCGCGCAATTGCAGCTCGCTGTCGTGCATCTCGGTCACCAATAACGGCTCGGCCGTCAACCTGAAGAACATCAATCTCAACGGCAAAAAGTCCACCGATGACGACGATGATGTCGCCACTTCCGCGCCCGCCAAGGTGCAGCAGCCCGCGCAAGCGCCGGCCCCCGCTCCGCTTCCGGTAGCGAGCAATCCGCCTCCGCCGCCCCCTCCGGTGCCGGTCGCGAGTAACGTCCCGCCGCCCGCGCCGCCGGCCCCTGTGGCTGATAGCGGCACGCGCGAGCGCATCTCCGGCCTTCCCGCGACGAGCGACGCACGCGCTCCCGCCGCTACGACCACGGCGCCGGCCGCCCCGGCACCGGTCGCGAGCAACAACCCGCCGGCCGCGCCTGTTGCGCAGGCTGCGCCTCCCGCGCCCGCACCGACTACGCCGGTCGGCCTGTGGCAGACCGCGGACAACAAGGGCAACGTGCGCATCGAGCAGTGCGGCACCAATCTCTGCGGCTATGCCGACAAGACCAATGAGAAGATCCTGATCAACATGAAGCCGTCCGACAGCAAATGGGTCGGCCGCATCCATGATCCGGATTCCGGCAGCAACTACGACTCCACCATCGCGATGAAGGGTCCGAACGTCCTGAAGGTCCAGGGCTGCGCCTTCGGCGGCCTGTTCTGCGGCGGCCAGACCTGGAAGCGCATCAGCTAACGATTTCCTCCCGAAGATTGAAAACCCCGCGAAGTTCTTCGCGGGGCATTTTTTACCTGATGCTTACGCCAATGCGGCGACGTCAACCACGGCTTGCGCGAATGCCTGCGGGGCTTCCTGCGGCAGATTGTGGCCGATACCGCCCTTGATGTCGCGGTGCTCATACTTGCCGGAGAACTTCCTGGCATAGGCCGCCGGCGGCGGATGCGGTGCGCCGTTGGCATCGCCCTCCATCGTGATGCTCGGCACGGTGATGACCGGCGTGGCGGCGATGATCTTGTCGAGATCGGCATAGCGCGCCTCACCCTCGGCAAGCGCCATCCGCCAGCGGTAGTTATGGATCACGATCGCGACATGGTCGGGATTTTCGAACGACCTCGCGCTGCGGTCGTAGGTCGTGTCATCGAAATTCCACTTCGGCGAGGCGAGCTTCCAGATCAGCTTCGAGAAATCATGGCGGTATTTGTCGTAGCCTTCCCTGCCCCGCTCGGTCGCGAAATAGAACTGGTACCACCATTGCAGCTCGGCCGATGGCGGCAACGGCATCTTGCCGGACTCCTGGCTCGAGATCAGATAGCCGCTGACCGAGACCATGCCCTTGCAACGCTCGGGGTAGGCCGCAGCGATGATGTTGGCGGTTCGCGCGCCCCAGTCGAAGCCGGCAAGCGTCGCCCTCTGGATTTTCAGAGCATCCATCAGTGCGACGATATCGGCGGCAACGGCCGAGGGCTGGCCATTGCGGAACGTGTCGCTCGCAAGGAAGCGCGTCGTGCCATAGCCGCGCAGATAAGGCACGATCACGCGATAGCCGGCCTTCGCGAGCAGCGGCGTCACGTCGACGAAGCTGTAGATGTCATAGGGCCAGCCGTGCAGCAGAATGACGATGGGGCCGTCGGCCGGACCGGCCTCGGCATAGCCGATGTTGAGCAGCCCGGCATCGATCTGCTTCAGCGGCGCAAAGGACGTATTCGTTCCCGGCTTGATCGCGGGCAAGGCTGCCTTCGCCTTGGTCGCGGCGCTCGCAGCGCCGATCGCGCCGAACTGGGCGGCCGCGAGTGTCGCCGCGGCGACGCCAAGAAAATCCCGCCGGCGATGGTTGATGACCTCGGACATATTAATCTCCTTCATCTTGTCCCGGCCTGCCTATGTTACGGCAGCCGGGAGCGGGAAAACGATACTCCGTCATCATGTCATGCGCTTTCAGAACGTGTGGATTTGTGCTTCAGAACGCCATGATTTTTGCGGTAGAGAGAAGCCGCGAGGCAAGCAATCGTTGGAAATCTGCCCGAGCCGACTGCCGCCAGATTTACGCCAGCAAGGGCTTGGGCTATTCACGCAGGGTTCATGCGGCAGGCCGCTTATTCTCGGCGGCGTCATCTTGGCTCGGACCCGGGCAGGTTCCATCGTGACATTGCATCGGCTTGTTACCGCGATCTGGCTCGCCGGCTTCCTCGCGCTGAGCCCCGTGTCGAGCGTGCAAGCCATGCCAGCGCCCACCGGCACCGACGTTGCGATCCCCGGCGACGATTTGCGTGAAGGGTCGGTGCAGTTGGCGCAGGCGCAGCCACAGCAAGCGCCCGCTCCAGCGGCGACGCCAGCGCCTTCGCCCTCCTCCGATGCCAATGCGCCGGCGGATCAGCAGGCTGCGAGCAGCGAGCCGATCGGCAACGTGGCTTCGCTGACGGGAGTTGCGACCGTCATCCGCAACAAGGATTCGATCTCACTCAAGCTCAAGGACGACATCTACCTCAACGATGTCGTGCAGACGGCGGCGAGCTCTTCGCTCGGCATCACCTTCAACGATGCCACCACCTTTCATCTGTCGGCGAACGCCAGGATCACCATCGACAATTACGTCTATGCGGACGGCGGCAGCAACAACAACGGCGTCTTCGACATCGCCAAGGGCACGGTCGCCTTTGTCGCCGCGGCGGTAGCCAGGACCGGCAACATGCAGATCACGACGCCGACGGCAACACTCGGCATCCGCGGCACCACGGGCCTCGTCGAAGTGCCCGAGCAAGGCGCGGCCGCGGCCAATGCCA
>Ga0157369_10008052_pt1 | contig 12088 bp, 12 predicted proteins | sample C25metaG_FD_113461 | JGI IMG/M metagenome (GOLD analysis project Ga0157369, IMG submission 113461) | Corn rhizosphere microbial communities from Kellogg Biological Station, Michigan, USA - C2-5 metaG | ecosystem: Host-associated > Plants > Roots > Rhizosphere > Soil | place: USA: Michigan...
CGGTACCCCAACCGCATCTTCGCCGACGACTCCTCGTTCAACGAGAGCGACCTGAGCTTCGTCGACTTCGACAGCTTCAGCTCGGACGACTACACCCCGGGCACCTACAACTAAGGTTCCCCGCCACGAAGACCCCCGGCATCTGCCGGGGGTCTTCGTCGTCCCTGGGGTACGTCGTCGCTGGGTCTTCGTCGTGCCTGGGGTCTGGGAGGATGGACGCATGTGGCGCCAGCTCCTCCAGTACACCGACACGGCAGGACGTGCGATGCTGGGAGTTGCGGCCGCGCTGCTGGCCGTCGCCGTCGCCAGCTTCCTCATCGGCATCGCCCAGGCGTTCAGCGGCAGGGCAGCCGGTACCCTCCCGTTCTGGATGACGACCATGGGATGCGCCGTCGTCGCCGGCGTCCTCGTCTACCTGGCGAGCCGTCGCGGCAAGCTGCACTGACGCCGGCTGGGCGCCCCGCACACGGGTGCCACCCACCAGCGTGGCACCCTCTCGCGGGTCTGTTGTCCTGACCCGCTCACTGATTAGGTGGACTACGCCCATCCGTCCGAGGAGTTCTCGCCCCTGACGGACGGGTCTGCCGTTCACCCGAACCGTCGGCAGCCGCGATCCAGAGGGGGTCCCCCGTGGCGTCCATGACCGAAATCCTTATCCTCCACGGCCATTTGCCCATCGAATATCTCGATGCTGTGGGCCGTGCGCCCTCCGATGAGGCCGCCGTCCGAGACCTTCTCGACCGTGGCGCGATCTCGCCCACGCAACTCGCCCGCGCCCGCGCTGTCCAGGCCGGGCTCCCGTTCGTGGAGCTCGTGGACTACCCCGTGGACCGCACAGCGGTCGCGATGGTGAACGGCGCCGTGTGCAAGCGGCACAAAGTCCTCCCGATCGCGATCACCGATGGAGCTCTCGTCATCGCGTCGGCGGACCCCGGCGACGTGCTCGCCATGGACGACGTGCGCGCCGCAGCCCGCATGCCCGTCGCGGCCGTCGTGGCGGAGCCCGAAGATCTGGAAGCGGCGATCGACCGGTACATCCGCGCCGACGACGAGTTGAGCGACCTCACGACGACTCTCGAGGAGTCGACGGGGCAGGACGACTTCGGGAGCGGCGCCACCACCGAGGACATGGCCGACGACGAAGCGCCGATCGTGCGCTTCGTGAACCTGATCGTGAGTCAGGCCATCCAGGATCGCGCTTCCGACATCCACATCGAGCCGGGCGAACACCAGCTGCGGGTCCGCTACCGCATCGACGGAGTGCTCCATGAGATGCAGAACGCTCCCAAGACGGTGCAGAGCGGCGTGATCTCAAGACTGAAGATCATGAGCGACATCGACATCGCCGAACGCCGGAAGCCCCAGGACGGCCGCATGTCGGTCTTGCACGGCGGCCGGCAGATCGACCTGCGCGTGGCAACACTGCCGACCGTGTGGGGCGAGAAGGTCGTCATGCGGATCCTGGACAACACGAATACCTCCATGAACCTGCGGGACTTGAATCTGCTCGACCGGAACTTCGAGACCTTCCAGACCGCGTACTCGAAGCCGTACGGGATGATCCTGGTGACGGGCCCGACGGGCTCGGGCAAGTCGACGACGCTGTACACGACACTCAACGCGGTGTCCCGGCCCGAGGTCAATGTCATCACGGTCGAGGATCCCGTCGAGTACCGCATGCCGGGCATCAACCAGGTTCAGGTGAATCCGAAGGCCGGGCTGACGTTCGCCAGCGCGCTCCGCAGCATCCTGCGCAGCGACCCGGATGTGGTGCTGCTGGGTGAGATCCGAGACCACGAGACTGCCCAGATCGCCATCGAGGCATCGTTGACCGGGCACTTGGTGCTCTCGACCCTGCACACCAACGATGCGCCGAGCGCAGTGACCCGCCTCACCGAGATGGAGATCGAGCCGTTCCTGGTGGGATCGGCCCTCGACTGCGTCGTCGCCCAACGTCTCGCCCGGCGCCTCTGTGAGCGGTGCAAGCAGCCGCTCGGCCTCGAGTCCGACGATCTGGCCCGCCTGCGATTCCCGCTGGCCGAGGGCGAAGAGCTCCCGGTGATCTACGCGCCTGTCGGGTGCACCGCGTGCTCCAACACGGGCTACCGCGGACGGTTGGCGGTGCACGAGGTGATGGCCGTGACGGAGGAGATCGAACGTCTCACCGTCGAGCGGGCCTCGAGCGCGGAGATCGGCCGCGCGGCGCGCGAGCAAGGCATGCTCACGCTGCGCGAGGACGGCTGGGAGAAGGTCAAGCTCGGACAGACTTCTGTCGACGAGATCCTGCGAGTGGTCGCATAGGAAAGGTTTCAGATGACATCGGACGGAACGAACGACGGTTGGGCTGTGGAGGACGCTGGAGAGCGTCGTCCTGTCTACGAGATCCCGGTGACGCCTCCTGAGGCACCGGGATGGGCTCGGCCCGTCTCAGGGCCCAGCGAGCCCGCGGGAGAGGCCCTTCCCGACTCGTTCCTGCCGAAGCGTCCACCGCTCCCGGCCTACAACGCTCCACCGCTGCCGGACTACTACGCTCCGCCCCTGACGGACTACAACGCTCCGCCCCTTACGGACTATGTCCCGGCACCCGCACCTGCGCCTGCGCCAGCACCCGCATCGGCGTATCCGCCGCCCCCTGCGTCGGCCCCCCTCCCGCCCGTGTCCGCCGCTGTTCCACCCGCCGCAGCTCCCGTCCCTGTGCCGGCCGGTCCCACGGTCATCGACGCGAGTGACGGGGACGACCTCCACACACTCACTCCCAGCGAGCGCGCCACGCTGGCGGCCGCCGATCCTGAGCTCGTCGCGGCCCTGCGGGCTGTGGTCACGCTGGGCGCGTCCGACCTCCACGTGACGGTCGGAGCGCCACCGATGGTCCGCATCGATGGCGCGCTCACTCCGGCCGGTGCCGCTCAGCCATGGGGCCATGAGCGCTCCAAGGAGGCCTTGTACAGCATCCTGGACGATCGCCAGCGCACCATGTTCGAGCGCGAACTCGAGCTCGACTTCGCGTTCACCATCTCGGCGAACTCGCGCTTCCGCGTCAACCTCTATCAGCAGCGTGGGGCGGTCGGCGGTGCCTTCCGACTCATCCCGACCGAGATCAAGGGACTCCAGGAGCTCGGCGTTCCGGACAGCGTGGCCGGTCTCTCTCAGCTGCCGCGCGGGCTCGTGCTGGTGACCGGACCGACGGGAAGCGGCAAGTCCACCACCCTCGCGGCACTCATCGACCTCGTCAACTCGACGCGAGCGGACCACATCGTGACCGTCGAGGATCCGATCGAGTTCATGCACACGCACAAGAAGGCGCTGGTGAATCAGCGCGAGGTGGGTCAGGACACCCATAGCTTCAACAACGCGCTCAAGCATGTCCTGCGCCAGGACCCGGACGTCATCCTCATCGGCGAGCTCCGCGACCTCGAGACGATCTCCGTCGCCCTGACGGCTGCGGAGACCGGTCACCTCGTCTTCGCGACGCTGCACACGCAGGACGCACCGCAGACGATCGACCGTGTCATCGACGTGTTCCCGCCCCACCAGCAGCAGCAGGTGCGCGCACAGCTCGCTGCGACGCTCCAGGGCGTGATCTGCCAGACGCTGGTCAAGCGAGCGACCGGGCGTGGTCGCGTCGTCGCCACCGAAGTCATGTTCACCACGCCGGCCATCGCCAACCTGATCCGCGAGGGCAAGACGTATCAGATCGGCTCCATGATGCAGGCCGGACGCGATCTGGGCATGCACACGATGGATCAGCACCTCGCAGACCTTGTCGACACGGGCATGATCACGAGGGAGGCCGCGTTCGAGAAGGCGCACGATTCGCAGGGACTGGACCGCCTGATCCAGCGCGTCGAGTCGCCGACGGCTTCCTCTGCATGGGCCATCGCCGAGAGCGGCCCGGACTTCGGCGACTCGTACTCCAAGCAGGTGCGCTGATGGCCGGCTCGAGCACGTTCGCCTACGCGGGAAGGAACACCGCAGGGAAGCTCGTCAAGGGCCGCCTCGACGCCCCCAGCGAAGGTGCCGTGGTGGTGCGACTGCGCGCGATGGGCCTCAGTCCCGTGTCGATCCAGGAGTCCTCGGCGGGGACGGGTCTCCAGAAGGAGATCACCATTCCGGGCCTCCAGCGGGTGGTCAAGCTCAAGGATCTGGCCATCATGAGCCGTCAGATGGCGACGATGATCGGCTCGGGCCTCTCCTTGCTCCGTACCCTGAACATCCTGGCGGAGCAGACCGACTCCAAGCGGCTGGCGAAAATCCTCGCCACGGTCCGTGACGACGTGGAGGATGGCACATCGCTGTCCGCCGCAATGGCCAAGCATGACGTCGATTTCCCGCCGCTGATGATCAGCATGGTTCGCGCCGGCGAGACCGGCGGCTTCCTCGACGGCGCCCTGGAGTCGGTGGCCGAGAACTTCGAGAAGGAAGTGAAGCTGCGATCCACCATCAAATCGGCGATGACATATCCCGTGATCGTGCTGGTCATGTCGCTCGTGTCAGTCGTGTTGATGCTCGTCTTCATCGTGCCCGTCTTCAAGAACATGTTCCAGAGCTTGGGGGGCCAGCTTCCGCTGCCCACCCAGATCCTCGTGAACCTGTCAGCGTCCATGGTCTGGCTGGGCCCATTGTTGGCGGTCCTGATCATCGGGTCGTGGCTGTGGTGGCGCGTCAACAAGAACACCGAACGTGCGAGACGGGTCATCGATCCCCTTCGCTTCCGAATGCCGGTGTTCGGCACTCTGGCCAAGAAGATCGCCATCGCTCGATTCTCGAAGAACCTGTCGAACATGATCGGCGCCGGCGTCCCCATCCTGCATGCCCTCCACATCGTGGGAGCGACCTCCGGGAACTGGGTGATCGAGAGCACCCTCGAAGAGGTCGCGGACGCCGTCCGGAAGGGCGAATCGATCGCCAAGCCGATGGCTCGCGCGAGCGTGTTCCCGCCAATGGTGACCCAGATGATCGCCGTGGGCGAGGACGCGGGATCGTTGGAGACGATGTTGAGCAAGATCGCCGTGTTCTACGACAACGAGGTCGAATCGATGACCGAGTCGCTGACGTCTCTGATAGAGCCGCTGCTGATCGCGTTCCTCGGTGTGGTCATCGGCGGAATGATCATCGCTCTGTATATGCCGATCTTCCAGATCGCCACTCTGATCCACTGAGAACCCGCTTTTTCGGGGCAATCGCCCCTCAACTGGGGTCAGAGAAATGCAGAATACCCCCCACACGCGGGATTATCCCCAGATTTTCTGCGAAATAGCATCGTGAGCGATCGGGACGAACTCGCAGCCCGGTCTCCCCGCATCCGACCGAATGGAACTGCAATGTACTTCCGACTCATGGGCAAACTGAACGCCCGCCGCAAGGCCCTGCTTCAGGGCGAGGAGGCCGAGAAGGGCTTCACCCTCATCGAGCTCCTCGTCGTCGTGATCATCATCGGCATCCTCGCCGCGATCGCCATCCCCGTCTACCTGGGAATCCAGGACAACGCCAAGGACAGCTCAGCGCAGTCCGACGTCGTCAACCTCAAGACCGCCATCGTCAGCATGCAGACTGGGACCGGATCGCTGCCGACAGCCACCGCGGTGCTCACGAGCCCGACTGTCCTCACGGACGCAGCTAAGACGGCCGGCGCCAGCCTCAGCGACAACACGGCCAGTCTGACCTATACACCAGCCGCCACAGGCACCTCCTTCTGTGTGTCAGCCAAGAGCAAGAGCAGCGGTGGCACCGTGTTCTACGCGACCGATTCAGGTGGCGCAACGAAGACGCAGCCCGCAGGCTGCTGATATCCCCGATGGGGCGGAGGGCCATGGTGACATGGCCCTCCGCCCCTAGCCGCTCCCATCCATCCTCCATCCTCCATCCCACACCCCGAGACCCGAATCAAAGGGAGGTGACTCGTGCCGACATCCTTCCGCACCGGCCGCGATGACACAGGCTTCACTCTCATCGAAGTCCTCGTGTCCATGCTGATTCTCGCGATCATCGCCCTGGCTCTCATCCCGGCATTCATCTCGCAGATGCGGGCCACCTCCACCAACACCACGATCGCGACGGCGAGCCAGCTCGCCGGCCAGCAGATCGACGCCGCGCAGAGTCTCGCCGCCACGTGCGCGGCATTGCAGGCGTATCAGTCCCAGACCGTCGCCGCCGTCATCGATGCGCGCGGGGTCACTCTTCAGGCCCAGAGGACCGTCTCGCTGCCCTGTCCCTCGACCTACCCGGCGACCATCAAGGTCAAGGTCAGCGTCACGACATCTGGAAGCGCCTCGTCCCTTGCCACGGCGACCACCCTGGTACTCCTGAAGTCGGCATCATGAAGAATCAGCCCGCGGGCCCCCTCGACGAGGGATTCACGCTCATCGAGTTGATCGTGGCCGCCGCCCTCACGATCGCCATCCTGGTCACCATCGGCGGGCTCCTCGCCAGCGCGAGCAAGGCGGAGAAGAGCACCCGCGCGGCGACGGCCGCTGCGACCCTCGGCCAGCTGCTGGCCCGCTCGATCACGCAGGGCGTCGCCAATGCCACCGCTGTCACCACCACGACCGACTCCGTCTCTGGCGCGCAACTGCTCCAGGCGCGCGTCTATTCACTCTCCTCGTCCGACGACCCCACGCAAGGAACCACCACGGGCGTCGGCTGCCAAGCCTGGTACTTCGACCCGACGAACGGAGGCGCGATCTACATGAAGCGTGTCTTCCCTGCCGCCGCGATCGCGATGCCGTCCGGCGCCCCCGACTCGACGTGGGAACTCATCGGCAGTGGCTTGGGGGCGACCGTCGCGGCGGCCCAGGCCTCCACCGTGTTCGCCACACCGTCCGGGACCCGCGTCGATCTCAAGTTCGACGTTCTCAATGGATCGCAGGAGCCCGTCCACATCGAGACGACGGTTCACGTCCCCAACCCGACAGCGGTGAGCGCCCCATGTTTCTGAAGCTCAGAGCACATTCGCCTTATCGCACGCTCGACGACCGGGGCGGTGCCCTGGTTGCCGTCGTCGGCCTCGCCGCCGTGATGATGGCGTTCGTCCTGCTCGGGACCAGCATGGTTGCCACCTCCTTCCACTACAGCAGCACCACGCGCGGCGGAGTGCAGGCACAGGCGGCAGCACAGGCCGGGGTCGCCGTCGTGGCCGCGCAACTGACGTCCGGGACATGCACCCTCCCGTATTCGAGCAGTGTCACGCCTGCATACTCGGTGACCTTGGCGTACCAGCGCACGATCAGCGGGACCACCTGGATCCCCGGATGCCCGTCCAACGCGAGCGACGTGACGAAGGTGAAGCTCGTATCCATCGGTACCGCGAGTGCGTCCTCGACGGTCACCCGCACCGTCGAGGCCATCTACAACTACATCCCGTACAACCCGGGGCAGGGGATCACCGGTTCCGGTGCCGCCGTTTACGGCTACGACATCACCGACAGCACCCTGACCAACCTGACGATCACGCAGTCGGGCACCTCAAGCCCCGGGATCGAGTTCAAGACCGGCAACGCTAGTTGCCAGACCGGCAGTTCGATCCAGGGCGACGTCATCCTGGGGGCCGGCATCTACCAAGCACCGAGCGGCTGCACCATCAACGGCGACCTGTGGGCGTCCGCCTCTGTGCAGGTGGGCAACAACAGTGTCATTACCGGGAATGTGCACGCCTCCGGGAGCGCATCCCCGGTGGTAACGATTGCGAATGGCGCACAGGTGAACGGCAATGTGACCTCTGCCGGACCCGTGAGCATCGCCGGCAGTGTCGGGGGGAGTGTCATCGCCGGTCCGACTGGCGGTCAGTCTTCTGTGTCCGGCAGCGTGGGGGGCACGTTCACGACGGCGGGCACCGTTTCCGTCTCGGGCAGCGGTCTCCCGGCGAGCCGGATCCTGACGAACCAGAGCGGAATCGTCACTCCCACCGCGCCGGTGGTGCCGAACTGGGTCGATTTCGCCTACCACCGCACCGATTGGGTGACGGCGGCCGGCGCGACGTATGCCGAGGACATCCCCTCAGCCTGCACGGGTTCGACGGTGGCGTCCCGCATCAACCTGGCAACGACCCCGACCATCGTCTACGCGGAGTCGCGGTGCCCGGGCGGGATGGTGGACCTTTCGGGAAACGACCTCACCCTGAAGACCGATGTCGTTCTCATCGCCGATGCCTTCGACCTCAAGAGCATGACCATCACCTCGGCCAGCGGCACGGGTACGCACCGGCTCTACATCGTCACGCCCGACGCCGTCGCGGATTCACAGCCGACCTGCCCGTCGACGCAGACCACCAAGATCGAGAACCAGGTGCAAACCGATTCATCGGTGGACATCCTGATCTACACACCGTGCAACCTGGGAAACTCCGGCAGCACCTGGTGGGGTCAGATCTACGCCGCGAGCATCGCGTTCAACAACTCGTTCACCCTCAACTTCGTCTCCATGGGCCTCCCCGGCGTCGACTTCGACGACGGCACCTACACCCCACCGCCCCCAGCGACGCCCGGCCACCTCGACACGGTCTTCTCCGTGCGGAACATCTCGGGGTAGGGGTAGTGATCATGGTCGCTGTCATCGCCGTCTTCGGCACTCTCATCGGGTCGTTCCTCAACGTGGTCGTGTACCGCGTTCCCGCCGGCCTCAGCCTGGTCCGCCCCGCGAGCGCCTGCCCGACCTGCGGAGGGCGAATCCGTCCGTACGACAACATCCCCGTCATCTCGTGGCTCGTGCTAGGCGGGCGCTGCCGGGACTGCCGGGCGCGCATCTCGATACGGTACCCGATGGTCGAGCTCGGAACGGCTGTGCTCTTCGCCGTGGTGGCCTACGCCTTCCTCGGGCCGTTGCACATGGCCGACCGCCCGCCGGTCGCCGAGGCTCTCGAACTGTTCGCCTATCTCTGGCTCGCCGCGGTCAGCATCGCGCTCGCCCTCATCGACGTGGAGACGCACCGGTTGCCGGATCGGATCGTGATCCCCACGTTCGTCGTGATGGCGGCACTCTTCACCGCGTCGGCAGCGGTCGAGGGGGACTTTGGGAGGCTGCTGAGCGCGCTTGTCGGCGCCGCTGCGCTGTTCGCGTTCTACCTCCTCCTCGCGCTTGTACGCCCGGGTGGAATGGGGATGGGCGACGTCAAGCTCGCCGCGGTGGTCGGTCTAGCACTCGGCTGGTCCGGCTGGGCGGCGCTCGCCGTCGGCGCCTTCGCGGCCTTCCTCCTGGGCGGCCTCTTCGGCGTGGTGCTGCTGGCCTCGCGCCGCGTGCGGCGCGGCGGCGGAATACCGTTCGGCCCCTGGATGCTCGCGGGTGCCTGGATCGGCATCCTCTTCGGAGCGGCCGTCGCCGCTTCCTATTTGACTGTGATCGGTGTCCGGTGAGGGCGCCCGGGAAGGAGCCGACTCCATGACGAAGACGATCGTGGGGGTGGACATCGGGTCGAGTTCGATCCGCGCCGTCGAGCTGGCCGATCCGGCTAAGCAGCGACCGACGCTTCTCCGCTATGCCGAACTGCCACTCAGCGAGGGCGCGGTCAGCCGGGGTGAGGTCCTCGAGCCGAACACGGTGGCCGGCCTCCTCAAGCAGTTGTGGGCGAAGGGCGGCTTCAAGAGCAAGCGTGTGGTCCTGGGAATGGGGAACCAGCGCGTGCTGGCGCGCGACCTGAGCGTGCCGTCGGCCCCGCGGGAGCGCATCCGGGAGACGTTGCCATTCGTGGCGCAGGAGATGCTGCCGGTCCCGGTCCAGGATGCGCTGCTCGATTTCTACCCCGTCTCGGAGACGATCACTGAGAGCGGTCCGATGACCCATGGCCTCCTCATCGCGGCCGTCAAGGAAGCGGTGCTGGGCAATGTCAAAGCCGTCCAGGCGGCGGGACTCACTCCGGTCGAGGTGGACCTCATCCCGTTCGCGCTCGACCGACTCCTGCTGGCTCGCCCCCGGGTCACAGGAACGGTCGCGGTGATCGACGTCGGTGCCAGCACCACGAGCGTGGTGGTGGCGTCCGACGGGGTCCCGCAATTCGTCCGCATCATCGGAGCCGGGGGAGCGGATGTGACGTCCGGCCTGGCCACCCGTCTCGATATCCCAGTGGAGGACGCAGAGCGGCTCAAGCGACTGCATGGCATCGCACCCGACCTGTCGCTTCCGGAAGGGCATGACGTGAGCAGCGCCGTGATGGAGGTCGTAAGCGAACTCTTCATCAGCCTCCGCAACACGATCGCCTATTACTCGAACACGCGGCCGAACGCCCCGGTCGAGGCCATCGTCCTCACCGGCGGGGGATCGCAACTGGCCGGTTTCGCCAGCGCAGCCTCCGACTACACCCGCGTGCCCGCGACGATCGGCGATCCGTTCGGCTCAGTGGGACTCTCGCGCCACCTCGACGCGCAGAAGTTGCGGAACGACCGATCGGCCATCTCTGTGGCCCTGGGACTGGCGATAGGGAGTGAGGCGGCATGACCACGGAGCTGACCCGTCACGGCAGCCGGCGAGGGCAGCCGGAGAACGCGCAGAGCCGCCGTGCTCGGACCTCGCCCGGCGGCCTCCACACGGAGCCGCGTGTCGACCTGCTTCCGCCCGAGGTCAAGACCTCCCGGCGCCAAGACGCGATCGCGCGCAGGCTCGTGCTCACCCTGGGCGTCGTCATCCTGGTTGTGGCGGGCGGTATCGGAGGAAGCACCTTGCTGGCCGTTCAGGCGAACGCGTCGCTCGACGCCACTCAGGCCGAGACGCAGTCCCTCGCCCTCCAGCAGCAGAAGTACGGCGCTGTGCAGTCGATCCAGAAGCAGATCGCCCTCACGCAGGCGGCGCAGCAGGTGGGGGCGTCGACCGAGATCGACTGGATGACCTTCCTCGGCAAGGTCAACGGGACGACCGGGCCGGGACTTGCCGTGACGGGATTCACGATCGACTCGGCTTCACCACTCGCGGCATATCCGCAGTCACCAGTACCGCTGCAGGGTGCCCGCGTGGCCACCGTGACCGTCAACGTCAAGGCTGCGAGCCTGGATGTCGTCTCCGCGTGGCTCGCCCGCCTCGAGACCCTGGCGTCGGTCGCGGATGTGGCGCCTGGCACGTTCACCCTCGACAAGACCGGCTACACCGGCTCGGCGATCATGCACCTCAATGTGTCCGCCTTCGATGGCCGATTCGCACAGAAGGGGAAGTGACATGGACAAGCAGCGTCTCGTCATCGCCGGAGTCGGTCTTGCGATCGCTCTCGTCATCGGGCTCGGGTACCTCTTCGGGATCCAACCGCAACTCGGTGCAGTGTCGGCGGCTTCCGATCAAGCCGCGTCGATCGCAGCTTCCAACCAGGCCTCACAGGCGGCGCTGGCCAAATTGAAGAAGGACTACGCGAACGTCGGCCAATTCTCGGGACAGCTCACGGCGTTGCAGCGCTCGATTCCGTCGAGCCCGTCGCTCGACGCCTTCCTCGACGACCTTCACGCCCTGGCAGCGTCGACAGGAGAGACGATCTCGGGGTTCAATCCCGGTCAAGCGGTCGCCTACGTCCCTCCCGCTGCTCCAGCCTCCAGCGCGCCTGCCGCCTCGTCGAACTCGGCTGGTTCGTCCTCTTCGACGCCGACTCCGGCACCCACGGTGGCAGCGCCGACCACGCCGCAGGCACCCCAGGTCGCGACAAACCCGCTGATCAACGCGAGCAATTTCACCGCGGTGCCCGTCAAGATCGAGGTCAAAGGCACCACGGCCGGGGCGATCGCTTTCCTGGGCGCCCTGCAGAGAGGTGACCGTCTCGTGCTGGTCACGGGCTTCACCGGGGGCGAGGATGACGCGACCGCAACCGGCTCCGCGGGTGCAGGTGCAGCATCGGGCACGGCGGGGGGCGCGACGTACTCCATCGACGGGCTCGTCTACGTCCTGGCTACGGCTCCTCACTCGACTCCGGCTCCTTCTGCGGCTCCGAGTCCGTCCGCTGGTCCGTCCACGCCGACTCCCTCGCCCACACCGTCCGCAGGCCGCTCAACCCCGACTCCGACTCCGACCCCGTCGCACTGACGGCCCGCCTCCCTGGACACGGCCCGCCCCGTTGCTACAGTGGGCGCAACGGGCCCGCCGGGCCGATGGAGGAGCCAGGATGAGCGACACGCCGGAGTCCGCGCCC
>Ga0157369_10008053_pt1 | contig 12088 bp, 13 predicted proteins | sample C25metaG_FD_113461 | JGI IMG/M metagenome (GOLD analysis project Ga0157369, IMG submission 113461) | Corn rhizosphere microbial communities from Kellogg Biological Station, Michigan, USA - C2-5 metaG | ecosystem: Host-associated > Plants > Roots > Rhizosphere > Soil | place: USA: Michigan...
CAGGCGGCACGATGATTCCCGCCTCGCCCTGCACGGGCTCGACGAGGAACGCCGCCGTGTTCGGCGTGATCGCGCGCTCGAGCGCGTCGGCGTCGCCGAACGGCACGCTGACGAACCCAGGGGCGAACGGCCCGAAGCCGTCGCGGTACTGCGGCTCGCTCGAAAAGCCGACGATCGTCGTCGTGCGGCCTGCGAAGTTGCCGGCCGCGACGATGATCTCGGCGCGCCCTTCGGCGATGCCCTTCACCTTGTAGCCCCACTTGCGCGCGGCCTTGACCGCGGTCTCGACCGCCTCGGCGCCGGTGTTCATCGGCAGCGCCTTGGCCATCCCCGTCGTCTCGCAGACGGCGCGCAGGAACGGACCGAGCTGGTCGGTGTGGAACGCGCGGCTCGTGACGGCGAGGCGCTCGGCCTGCTCGACGAGAGCGCGCACCAGCGTCGGGTGGCCGTGGCCGAAGCTCACCGCCGAGTACGCCGACATCATGTCGAGGTATCGACGGCCTTCGGTGTCGAACAACCAGACGCCGGCGCCGCGCGCGAGCGTCACCGGCAGCGGGTGGTAGTTGGCGGCGCCGTAGCGGCGCTCGAGCTCGGCGGGCGAGGCTTGGACGGGGAGGGAAGCGGCGGTGGGGCGCGTTGCGATCATCGTCGTCATGGCTGATCTCCGGCTTGACGACGAAGTGTGCGCGCGGAGGCGCGAAATGTGCTTTCCGGTTCTTGCGCTGGCGCGTCTAAACGCGCAAGATTCTTGCGCCACCACCGTCAACAAGGCCTATGACCGCACGCCTGGACTCGATCGACCGCAAGATTCTGGAAGCGGTTCAGGCCGATGGCCGGATCTCGAACGTCGACCTCGCGGCGCGGATCCACCTGTCGGCGCCGCAGACCTTTCGTCGCGTCCGCTCGCTCGAAGAGCGCGGCGTCATCCGCGGCTACCGCGCCGACGTCGCACCGGAGGCGATCGGCTACGCCGTCACGGCGTACGTCAGCGTCAGCATCGGCGGCGACGACTTCGGCCGCGTGCGGGAGATCGAGGCCGAGATTCGCGCCTTCCCGCAGATCCTCGAGTGCTACAGCGTGTCGGGCGAGGACGACTACCTGCTCAAGGTCGTCGCCCACGACCTCAAGGCGCTGAGCAACTTCCTCACCGACCGGCTGATGCAGGTCTCCGGCATCGACGACGTCCGCTCGATGATCTGCCTCGAGGAGATCAAGCGGACATCGCCGCTGCCGACCGAGCCGTAGCCGCTACGGGTACAAGCCGCGTTCTTCGCGGGCGATCAGGATTCGCTCGCACGCGACGGCGAACGTCGCGGTGCGCAGGCTGATCTTGTGGCGGTCAGCGGTGTCCCAGATCTTCTTCAGCGCGTCGACCATGATCTTGTCGAGGCGGACGTTGATCTCGTCCTCGCTCCAGAAGAACGACGAGAAGTCCTGCACCCACTCGAAGTAGCTGACCGTCACGCCGCCGGCGTTGCAGATGACGTCGGGAACGACGAGGACGTTGCGCTCGCCGAGGACGTCGTCGGCTTCCGGCAAGGTCGGCCCGTTCGCGCCCTCGAGCACGAGCTTGGCCTTGATCCGCTGCGCGCGCGCCGGCGTGATCTGGCCTTCGAGCGCGGCGGGGATGAGGATGTCGCAGTCGACGTCCCAGAACGACTCGTTGTCGATTCGTTCGCCACCTCTGACGTTCTTGATGCCGCTCTCATGCGTGATGGCCGGCATCGTCGTCGCCATGTCGAAGCCGTGCGGATTGACGAGCGTGCCGGTGTGGTCCTGCATCGCGACGATCTTCGCGCCGGCCTGGACGAACAGCTCCGCGGCCGAGGCGCCGACGTTGCCCATGCCCTGCACCGCGACGCGGGCGCCGTCGAGCGGCAAGCCGATGCGACGCGCCGCCTCGCGTCCGGTCACGAACACGCCCCGGCCGGTTGCCTTGACGCGGCCGAGCGAGCCGCCGAGATGCAGCGGCTTGCCGGTGACGACGCCGGTGGCGGTCGTGCCGGTGTTCATCGAGTAGGTGTCCATCATCCACGCCATCACCTGCGCGTTGGTGTTGACGTCGGGCGCCGGGATGTCGCGCTGCGGCCCGATGATGATTCCGATCTCGCTGGTGTAGCGGCGCGTGATCCGCTCGAGCTCCTTGAGCGAGAGCTTGGTCGGATCGCAGCGAATGCCGCCCTTGGCGCCGCCGTACGGCAGGTTGACGGCCGCGCACTTGACGGTCATCCACGCCGCCAGCGCCATCACTTCCTCGAGCGTGACGTCCGGGTGGTAGCGGACGCCGCCCTTGCCGGGACCGCGCGAGAGGTTGTGCTGGACGCGAAAGCCCTCGAAGTGGTCGACGGTACCGTCGTCCATCTCGATCGGGACGTCGACGATGAGCGCACGCTTCGGCCGCTTCAGCGTCTCCGACCAGCGCGCGAGCGGCCCGAGATAGGGCAGCACGCGGTCGACCTGCGAGAGGTACGTGTGCCAGGGGCTGGTCGGGGTCGGCGCGAGGTACGAGAGTTCGTTCATGGCGTCGGCGGCAGGAGGGTGGAGCGGGCCGCGGTCGCCGCGGGTTTGCCGAGCGCCTCGGACTTGGCGCGCGCGGCGAGCACGGCGGTGATGAACGCTTCGCGCACCGCACGCGTCTCGAGCACCGCGATCGCGGCTTCGGTCGTGCCGCCGGGCGAGGTGACGTGGCGGCGCAGCTCGGCGGGCGAGTCGGGCGACGCCGCTGCGAGCGCCGCCGAGCCGGCGAGCGTCTGCTCGGCGAGCCGCCGTGCGACCTGCGGCGACAACCCCATCTGCTTGCCGGCGTCCAGCAGCGCCTCGAGGACGAGAAAGACGTACGCCGGCCCGGACCCCGAGAGTGCGGTGACGGCGTCGAGCTGCGTCTCGCTGCCGAGCCAGATGAGCTCGCCGGTCGGTCCGAGCAGCGCGGTCGCGTCGGCGCGGTCCTCGTCGGTGACCGCGGGCCGCGCGAACAGGCCGGCGATGCCCTGGCCGATCAGCGCCGGCGTGTTCGGCATCGCGCGCACGACGCGCTCGCTGCCGGTGGCGGCGGCGATCGCGTCGCTGCGGACCCCGGCCATGACGCTGACGTGCAGCGCCCGGGCGACCTTGGCCTCGCACTCCTTTGCGGCGGCGTCGAACGCCTGCGGCTTGACCGCCCAGACGACGATCTCGGCGGCCTCGATGGCGGCCCCGGGCTCGGATCGCGCCGTCGCGCCATAGCGGCCGACGAGCCGCCGCCGCGTGGTTTCGTTGGGTTCGACGACGACGATCGAGCGGCCTGGCCGGCCGGCCTTGACGAGGCCGCCGACCAGCGCCTGCGCCATGTTGCCGCCGCCGATGAAGACGATGTTGCGCACGACACAGTGTAAGCATGTCCGCGGTTCACAATTGTGAGCCGTCGTCAGCACCGCCATGCACCTCGAAGGGTCCTGCCACTGCGGCGCCGTCCGCTTCACCGTCGAGGCGATGAGCCCGGTGCCGTTCATGCACTGCCACTGCTCGGTCTGCCGCAAGACCGCCGGCAGTGGCGGCTACGCCATCAACCTCGGCGCCGACGCGACGACGCTGAAGATCCGCGGCAAGCGCCATCTCGGCCGCTACCACGCGCTGATCCGCGAGCCGGGCAAGCGCGCGCGCCGCTCGGTCGCCGAGCGGCGCTTCTGCATGCGCTGCGGCAGCCCCCTCTGGCTCTGGGATCCGCGCTGGCCCGAGCTCGTCCATCCGCATGCGTCGGCGATCGACACGCCGCTGCCGAAGCCGCCCGAGGTCGTCGAGGCCGCGCTCGACTTCGCTGCACCGTGGGTCGACGTGCCGCGCGGCAAGGGCCACGTCCGCGTCGGCCGCTGGCCCGACGAGTCGCTCGAGGACTGGCATCGCCGGCACGGACTGCGCAGCGGCTGAGCGCGACGGCGCGGCCGCAAACGTCGTCGAGACGCGCGTCCCTTACGCTGTCGTCGCGCGGCTGCCGAAGATCGCGGTGCCGATGCGCACCATCGTCGCGCCCTCGAGGATCGCCGCCTCGAGGTCGTCGCTCATTCCCGCCGACAGCGTGTCGAGCTCGAGCCCCTCGGCACGCAGCGATTCGAGGCACTCGCGAAGCAGGCGATGCGGCGCGCGCTGCGCTTCGATGCCGGACGCGGGCGCCGGGATCGCCATCAGCCCGCGCAGGCGCAGGCTCGGCAACGCGGCAACCGCGTGCGCGAGTCGCGAGAGCTCGCCCGGTGCGACACCGCTTTTCGATGCCTCGCCGCTGACGTTGACCTGCAGACAGACCGCGAGCGGTGCGAGCGCCGCCGGGCGCTGCGCGCTGAGCCGCTCGGCGACCTGCAGGCGCTCGATCGAGTGGACCCAGTCGAACGTCTCGGCGACCACGCGCGTCTTGTTGCTCTGCAGCGGCCCGATGAGATGCCATTCGGGGCGCGGCACGAGATCGGCGAGCGCGGCGATCTTGGCGACCGCCTCCTGGACATAGTTCTCGCCGAAGCGCTGCTGGCCGGCGGCGTGCGCGGCCGCCACATCTGCGGCGGCGAAGGTCTTGCTCACGGCGAGCAACGTGACGCTTTGCACGGGGCGTCGTGCGGCCGCGCACGCACTGGCGATGCGCGCGTTCACCTGGGCGATCTTGTCTGCGATCATTGCGGTCGAGCGCCGCGACGGCGCGCGCGCCTTGTCTCCCTGCGCCATCCGGCACTCATCTGCGCTTTGCCATGGACATCACCCAACTGCTGGCGTTCTCGGTCAAGAACAAGGCCTCCGACTTGCACCTGTCGGCGGGCCTGCCACCGATGATCCGCGTTCACGGCGACGTCCGCCGCATCAATGTCGACCCGCTCGAGCACAAGCAGGTGCACGACATGGTGTACGACATCATGAACGACTCGCAGCGCAAGGCCTACGAAGAGACGCTCGAGTGCGACTTCTCGTTCGAGATCCAGGGCCTGGCGCGCTTTCGCGTCAACGCCTTCAACCAGAACCGCGGCGCCGGCGCCGTGTTCCGGACGATTCCGTCGAAGATCCTGACGCTCGAGCAGCTCAACTGCCCGGCGGTGTTCGCCGAGCTCGCGCTCAAGCCGCGCGGCATGGTGCTTTGCACCGGGCCGACCGGCTCGGGCAAGTCGACGACGCTGGCAGCGATGGTCAACCATCTCAACGAGAACGAGTTCGGCCACATCCTGACCGTCGAGGACCCGATCGAATTCGTCCACGACTCGAAGAAGTGCCTGATCAACCAGCGCGAGGTCGGGCCGCACACCCTCTCGTTCGCGAACGCGCTGCGCTCGGCGCTGCGCGAAGACCCGGACTGCATTCTGGTCGGCGAGATGCGCGACCTCGAGACGATCCGCCTCGCGCTGACCGCCGCCGAGACCGGCCACCTGGTCTTCGGCACCCTGCACACGTCGAGTGCTGCGAAGACGGTCGACCGCATCGTCGACGTCTTCCCCGCCGCTGAAAAGGAGATGGTGCGCTCGATGCTCTCGGAGTCGCTGATCGGCGTCATCTCGCAGACGCTCCTGAAGACGAAGGATGGCGCCGGCCGCGTCGCCGCCCACGAGATCATGCTCGGCACCGCCGCGATCCGGAACCTCATCCGCGAGAACAAGGTCGCGCAGATGTACTCGTCGATCCAGACCGGCAACAACATCGGCATGCAGACGCTCGACCAGAACCTCGCCGACCTCGTGCGCCGCAACATCGTGTCGCCCGCCGAGGCGCGCGCGAAGGCGAAGTTCCCCGAGAACTTCCCCGGGTGAGCCACAAGGACCCTCGAACATGGAACGCGACCAGGCATCGAAGTTCGTCAACGACCTGCTGCGGCTGATGGTGTCGCGCAACGGGTCGGACCTCTTCCTCACCGCCGACTTCCCGCCCGCGATCAAGGTCGACGGCAAGGTCACCAAGGTCTCGCCGCAGCCGCTCACCGGCCAGCACACGCTGGCGCTGACGCGCTCGATCATGAACGACAAGCAGGCGGCCGAGTTCGAGCGCACGAAGGAGTGCAACTTCGCGGTCGCGCCGCAGGGGATCGGTCGCTTCCGCGTCAACGCGTTCGTCCAGCAGGGCAACGTCGGCCTCGTGCTGCGGACGATCCCGCAGGTGCTGCCGACGATCGACAGCATGAACCTGCCGCACATCCTCAAGGACATCGCGATGACCAAGCGCGGCCTGGTCATCTTCGTCGGCGCGACGGGCTCGGGCAAGAGTACGTCGCTCGCGGCGATGGTCGACCACCGCAACGAGAACTCGTACGGCCACATCATCACGATCGAGGACCCGGTCGAGTTCGTGCACCCGCACAAGAACTGCGTCATCACCCAGCGCGAGGTCGGCATCGACACCGACGGCTGGGAGATCGCGCTGAAAAACTCGCTGCGGCAGGCGCCCGACGTCATCCTGATGGGCGAGATCCGCGACCGCGAGACGATGGAGCACGCGGTCGCGTTCGCCGAGACCGGCCACCTTTGCCTGGCGACGCTGCACGCCAACAGCGCCAACCAGGCGCTCGACCGGATCATCAACTTCTTCCCGGAAGAGCGGCGTGCCCAGTTGCTGATGGACCTCTCGCTCAATCTGAAGTCGCTCGTCTCGCAGCGGCTGCTGCCGCGCCAGGAAGGCAAGGGTCGGGTCGCGGCGGTCGAGATCATGATCAACACACCGCTGATCTCCGACCTGATCTTCAAGGGCGAGATCACCGAGATCAAGGAGCTGATGAAGCGCTCCCGCGAGCTCGGCATGCAGACGTTCGACCAGAGCCTGTTCGACCTCTACGAGGCGCAGACCGTGACGTACGAGGACGCGCTGCGCAACGCCGATTCGGTCAACGACCTGCGCCTGCAGATCAAGCTGCACAGCCAGCGCTCGCGGTCGACCGACCTCAACGCCGGCACCGAGCACCTGCAGATCATGAAATAGGACGCTTCGCTGAGGTGCCCGGGCGCTTCGCTGAGCTATAAACGGCCTCTTTCGAGGCCGTTCTCTTTGATGTCCATGGCTCAGCGTTCGTACGAACCCATCCCCGCGCGCGACGTCGCGTTCCTCGGCCTCGGCGTCATGGGCGACCCGATGGCCGGCCACCTCGCCGCCGCGGGCCACCGCGTCACGGTCTACAACCGCACCGCTGCCAAAGCCGCCGACTGGGTGAAGCGCAACGGCGGCAAGAGCGTACCGACTCCGGCCGACGCGGCGCGCGGCGCCGAGCTCGTCTTCGCGTGCGTCGGCAACGACGACGACTTGCGCTCGGTGACGACGGGCGAAGGCGGCGCGTTCGTCGGCATGAAGAAGGGCGCGATCTTCGTCGACCACACGACCGCGTCGGCAGCGGTCGCGCGCGAGCTCGCTGCGGCGGCCGCGGCGAAGGGGCTGGGCTTCATCGATGCGCCGGTCTCGGGCGGCAACGTCGGCGCGACCAACGGCGCGCTCACCGTCATGTGCGGCGGCGACCCCACCGCATTCGCTTCGGCGAAACCGGTCGCGATGGCGTTCGCCAAGGCGATGACGCTGCTCGGCCCGAGCGGCTCGGGGCAGCTCGCGAAGATGGTCAACCAGATCGCGATCGCCGGTCTCGTGCAGGGGCTGTCGGAGGCGATCGCGTTCGGCAGCCGCGCCGGGCTCGACATGAAGGCCGTTCTCGAGGTCATCGGCAAGGGCGCGGCGCAGAGCTGGCAGATGGACAACCGCGGCCCGACGATGATCGACAACAAGTTCGACTTCGGCTTCGCGGTCGACTGGATGCGCAAGGACCTCGGCATCGCGCTCGAGGAAGCGCGCCGCAACGGCGCGCGGCTGCCGGTGACGGCGCTCGTCGACCAGTTCTACGCCGAGGTGCAGGCCGCCGGCGGCAACCGGCTCGACACCTCGAGCCTGATCAAGCGGCTGCGCTAGCGCGCAGCAGAAGCGCTCACGGCGAGCTCGCGGGAGCGCTCGCCGGCGTCGCCGCGGTCTTGACCTGCATGCGAGCGAGATCGGCTTCGCTGATGATCTCGAACACCTTGACGACCTTGTTGACGCCGCTGACGCCGCGCGCGAGCTCGGCGGCGTGGTTGGCCTCGCGCTCGGTGACGCGGCCCATCAGGTAGACGACGCCGCGGTGCGTCACGATCTTGATCGAGTTGGCGAACAGGTCCTGCGAGTCGACGATGCTCGCCTTGACCTTGGTCGTGATGAACGCGTCCTTGCTGCGCTCGCCGAAGGTCGTCGCCGGGCCGACGCTGAGCTCGTTGACGACCGACTGCACGTTGTCCATCTTGGCGATGACCTGCTCGACCGTCGCCTTGTCGGCCTCGCTCGGCACCTGACCGGTGAGCAGCACCATCCGGTTGTAACTCGTCACGTTGACGCGGACGCGGCCGTCGGGAAATGCCTGGTCGAGGCGGTCGCCCGATTTCATCTGAATCAGCTCGTCGTCGACCTGCGAGCCGCCGCCGCGCCGATCGGTGGCGACGATCGCGCCGCCGACGACGGCGGTGCCGACGACCATCGGCACGCAGCCGGCGAGCAGCGCTCCGGCGAGCGTGAGCGAGAGCGGGCCGGCCAGGTGCCGGCGAATGCCGCGAATCATGTGTCTTCCTCTTCGCCAAGCAGTTGCAGGTCCACCGCGTCGCACAGACAGTGCAGCACCAGCAGGTGGATCTCCTGGATGCGCGCGGTGCGCTCGTGGGGAACGCAGATGTGGACGTCGGTCTCGGTCAGCCGGTCGCGGATCTTGCCGCCGCCGTTGCCGGTCAGGGCGATCACCGTCATCTCCTTGGCGCGCGCCGCGGCGATCGCGGCGAGCACGTTCGCCGAGTTGCCGCTGGTCGAGAACGCGAGCAGCACGTCGCCCGGAGCGCCGAGCGCCTCGACCTGTTTCGAGAAGACGACCTCGTAGCCGTAGTCGTTGCCGACGGCGGTCAGGATCGAGGTGTCGGTCGTCAGTGCGACCGCAGCGAGACCCGGCCGCTCGCGCTCGAAGCGGCCGACGAACTCGGCGGCGAAGTGCTGCGCGTCGGCAGCGGAGCCGCCGTTGCCGCAGGCGAGCACCTTGCCGCCTGCGGTGATGCAGCCGATCAGCGCGCTGACCGCGTCGTTGACGGGCTTGGCGAGCACTTCTGCAGCGGCGTAGTGGAGGTCGGCGCTGTCGAAGAACTGCTGCTGGATGCGTTGCTCGAGCATGGCTAGCGATGATATGACACGCCTTCGTGGCCTCGGTTCAATCGCCGGCGTCGAACGCTGCGCGCAGCCACTCGATGCGATCGCCGTCGACCGCGACGACGTCGAAGCGGCACGGCGGCGGAGAAGGAAGGCGACGCAGATAGTGGGTCGCCGCGAAGACGAGCCGCCGTCGCTTCGCCGAGCCGACGCTCGACGCCGCGCCGCCGAAGCGCTCGTCGCTGCGCGAGCGCACCTCGACGAAGACGAGCGTACCGTCGCGCTCGCGCATGACGAGGTCGACTTCGCCGCCGCGCGAGCTCGGGCCGCGCGCGACCCGATAATTGCGCCGCACCAGCACCAGCCCGGCCGCCTCGAGATGGGCGAGCGCGCGCGCTTCGGCGGCGTCGCCGAGCGCCTTCGTGGTCGACGGGTTCGTCGGTGATGGGCGTCCCGGAGGTCGCATCGGTGGAGGCAGCAAAGCTCGTCGAGGCGGCAGCGCTCGCCGCCCAAGGCCAGCAGTATCCCGCCGGCGCGTTGTACGTCGTCGCGACGCCGATCGGAAACCTCGCCGACGTCACGCTGCGCGCGGTGCACGTGCTCGGGCTCGTCGATGCGATCGCCTGCGAGGACACCCGCCACAGCGCGGCGCTGCTCGGCAGGCTCGCGATCACCAAGCCGCTGATCGCGGCGCACGCGCACAACGAGCGCAGCGCAGCGGCGGCGGTGCTCGAGCGGCTCGCGCGCGGCGAGCGCGTCGCCTACGTCAGCGACGCAGGAACGCCGGCGGTGAGCGATCCGGGCGCCGAGCTCGTCGCGGCGGCGCGCGCTGCCGGACATCGCGTCGTGCCGATCCCGGGCGCGAGCAGCGCGCTCGCCGCGCTCTCGGTCGCCGGCGACGTCGCCGCAGCGGCGTTCACCGTCGTCGGCTTTCTGCCGGCGCGCGGCGGCGAGCGCGCGCGCGCCGTCGCTGCGGTCGCGCGGCAACGCGATGCGCAGATCCTCTTCGAGGCGCCGCACCGGATCGAATCGCTCGCCGTCGCGCTCGCGGCGGCGTGCCCGGATCGCACGACCACGCTCTGCCGCGAGCTCACCAAGCAGTTCGAGACGATCGCGACGATGCCGGCGCGCGCGCTCGTCGATTGGCTCGCCGCCGACGCCAACCGCACGCGCGGCGAGTTCGTGCTCGTGCTGCACGCGACGACGACGACGACGACGAGCAACGACGAGGACGTGCACGACGCGCTGCTCGTCCCGCTGCTGGCGGCGCTGCCGCTCAAGCAGGCGGTCGCGCTCGCCGCCGAGATCTCGCGCGCGCCGCGCAACGCGCTCTATGCGCGTGCGCTGGCGCTGCGCGGTGCGCCGGACGAGCGCTAGCGACTCAGGGCTTCGTGACCTTCGCTGTCTGCGCGGTCTGCGCCGTCTGCGCGTCGTGCTTCTGCGCGTAGACGTTCTTGCTCGCGCGCCGCTGCATGCGGTGCAGCTCGGCGCGCTCGGATTTGGTGACGGTGCCGTCGGCCTTGTCCTTGGCCTCGACGCCCGCGATGCGCGCCTGCTGCTTGTCGAGGCGGTTGGTCTCGCGCGCGTTCAGCTGACCCGAAGCGACGCCGGCATCGATGCGCGCCTGCTGGTTCGCTTCGCGCTGATCGACGCGGGGTGTTGAGGTGCCGCCGGCAAGCACGGCGAACGAGGCGATCGCGATCGCGACGCCGACGGCGGAAATCGTGAACTTGTGCATGGTGCTCTCCCTTGGTGTGCGGTGGAATCGAAACACTGCTCCCTCGCTCCTGCACAACGGCGACGGCCACGGCCCGTCGACCCGACCCGGGTAAAGCTGGCGGTAAAGCTTTGTGAAACCGACGCTCCCTACAATCGTACCCTCGCTCCTTCGCCGCACATGATCTCTCGCGACCCCACCATCGAACGGCTCGCCGTCGCCCGCTCGCTCCTGCTCGAGCCGTTCGGACTCGACGAGAGTCGTCTCGCTGCGGCGCTCGCCGAGATCGCATCGCATCGGGTCGACGATGCCGACCTCTACTTTCAGTACACGAGAAGCGAAGGCTGGAGCCTCGAGGAAGGCATCGTCAAGAGCGGCAGCTTCGGCATCGACCAGGGCGTCGGCGTGCGCGCGGTCGCCGGCGAGAAGACGGCGTTCGCATATTCCGACGACATTTCGCAGGCGGCGCTCGTCGACGCCGCGCGCACCGTGCGCACGATCGCCGCTTCGGGACAGAGCCGCCGCGTCAAGGTCCGCGCCCATCCGTCGCTGGCGCCGAGCCGCGTCCTCTACGCGCCGATGGATCCGATCGCGACGCTCGACAGCACGCAGAAGGTGGCGCTGCTCGAGAAGGTCGAGCGGCTCGCGCGCAGCAAGGACCCGCGCATCGTCCAGGTGATGGCCGGGCTCGCGAGCGAATACGACGTCGTCCTCATCGCGCGCGCCGACGGCACGATCGCCGCCGACGTGCGGCCGCTCGTGCGCTTGTCGCTCACCGTGATCGCGGAACAGACGGTCGCAGGCGTCGTGCGCCGCGAATCCGGGACCGGCGGCGGCGGCGGCCGCTTCGGCCTCGGCTTCTTCCAGGACGACGTGATCGAGAGCTACGTTCGCACCGCGGTCGACGCGGCGCTGACGAACCTCGAGTCGCGGCCGGCGAAGGCCGGCTTGATGAGCGTCGTCCTCGGCCCCGGCTGGCCGGGCGTTCTTCTGCACGAAGCGATCGGCCACGGCCTCGAAGGCGACTTCAACCGCAAGGGCGCGAGCGCGTTCACCGGCCGGGTCGGCCAGCGCGTCGCCGCGCCTGGCGTCACGGTGCTCGACGACGGTACGCTGCCCGACCGGCGCGGCTCGCTCAACGTCGACGACGAAGGCAACGCGACGCAGAAGAACGTGCTGATCGAGGACGGCATCCTGCGCGGCTACCTGCAGGATTCGATGAACGCGCGACTGATGAAGGTGCGG
>Ga0157369_10008059_pt1 | contig 12081 bp, 11 predicted proteins | sample C25metaG_FD_113461 | JGI IMG/M metagenome (GOLD analysis project Ga0157369, IMG submission 113461) | Corn rhizosphere microbial communities from Kellogg Biological Station, Michigan, USA - C2-5 metaG | ecosystem: Host-associated > Plants > Roots > Rhizosphere > Soil | place: USA: Michigan...
CCACTGGCTGACGTTGAAGACAGACTTCAGCGGCGAGTTGCGCAACACCATGTCGCCGGCGAGCAGCGCCGCCGCGCACGTCACGACCAGCGGCCACCCGCTCGTCACCGCGACGAGTGGGAGGAGCAGTCCCTCCATCACGTTGATCGCGTCGACTTCGTCGCGGTGGTAGAAGCGGATCTGCACCGCCTCGGTGGTCGCGATCAACCCGGCCATCAGGACAAGCGCGTAGATCGGCGCACCCGCATGCGCTGGCACGACCATGGTGGCGACAGCCGCCACCGCGGCCGCGAGTAACGCGACCGCGGCGACGTACGCCTTGAGCCTCACCAACGCTCTCCCCCGGACCTCTGTGTCTGCGTCAAGCGATTACTGATCCCACGCTCCGAACCACGAGCCACCGAACCAGCTACCGCCGTAGTCCTCCGTCGCGGACGGCTGGCCGAACCAGCTTCCCCCAAACCAGCTGCCACCGAACCACGAACCGCCGAACCAGCTCCCACCGAACCAGGAACCGCCGAACCACGAGCCGCCGAACCAGGACCCCCCGGTCCACGGTCCTTGCAAGGTGGTCGGGTCCCACGTCGTGAGCTGTGACGTGAGGTTCGTGGTGCCGTTGAGCACCGTGCCGGCCGAGTCGTAGAGCTGCACGCCGACCGTGCCGCGGCTGGCCGCGATCGAACCGGTACCGGTGGACGGCGGGACGCCGACGTTGGCGACGCCAGGCCCGGCGCCGAGCGCCGCCTGCCCGTCAACGACACCGGCACCGACCGCCATCACGTCGCTCGACGCATCCGTGTGCGCGGTCGACACGAGCTCGTACTTCACCCGGTCCGGCGTGAGCGCCGGCTGCAGCGACAGCATCTGCGCGACCAGGCCGCTCACGACCGCCGTCGCCATCGACGTACCCGAACCGCGACGGTACGGCGCCGCCATGGTCGGCGGGAACTGCGTCGTCACCGACGCACCCGGCGCGGCCAGCGACACGATATGCGCACCGGGCGCGACGACGTCCGGCTTCGCCATGCCGTCGCTCGTCGGGCCGCGACCGGTGAAGTTCGGCAGGATGTCGTCGCCGAAGCCACAGGTGCCCTTGTCGTCGATCGCGCCGACGGTGAGCACGAACGGGTCGTTCGCCGGGTCGGAGATCGTGCCCGACGACGGGCCACGGTTGGACGCCGCGACGTTGACGACGATGCCGCTCTGCCAGGCGCGCTCGACCGCGTAGTCCAGCGGGTCGACCGAGTAGCTCTGCGTCGAGTCGGTGCCGAGCGAGAGGTTCAGGACGCGCACGTTGTACTGCGTCTTGAACGACACGACCCACTGGATCGCCGCGATGATCGTGCTGACGTCCGACGCACCGGTGGCACCGGCGATCTTGACCGACAGGATGCGCGCGCCCGGCGCCATGCCGACGTACTTGCCGGCCGAGGCGGAGCCGTTGCCGGCGATGATGCCGGCCATGAACGTGCCGTGCCCGTAGGTGTCGTCACACGTCGGCTCGCCGCTCATGTTCATGCACGGCGCCGTGACCTGGCCGAGCGGGTCGGTCGCGACGGTCACCAGCGAGTTCGCGATGTCCGGCAGTGCGGTGACGCCGGTGTCGATCAGCGCGACCGTGACGCCGGTACCGTCGCCGCCGGCCTTCGTCAGCCTGTCGCCGCGGACGACGGTCTTGTAGACGCTCGGGATGTTGTTGGTCGATCCGGCCGTGCTCTGCACGTGCGTCGTACGGTCCAGGGTGACCGCGGTGACGCCGGGCAGCCGGCTGATCAGCGGGACGTCGCTCGCCGGCACCCTCGCGGAGAAGCCGTTGATGATCGGCAGGTCGTGCGTGATCGAGCCGCCGGCGCGGGTCACCGCCGACTCGACCGCGCGGCTACCGGTGACGATGACACCGACGGTCCCGTGCGCCGCGCGCAGCGCCGGATCCACGACGGCGGTCAAGCCGCCGGTGGTGCCGGTGCCCTGGGCGGACGGTGCCGCGATCAGCCAGCTGAAGGCCGCGGCCAGCGCCACCAACGCGCTGGTCGACCGGCGCCGGGTCAGTGTCAAAGCCATCGGTGAACCCTCCGTATGCAACTCACTACTGAGGGTCGTCTGACTAGACACATGCAGTCATGACGAGTCGTGACTGTTCTCTGTAGCCCGTTCGGACTAGTACCGGCGCAGTTCGATGCCTGCGCGCCCCGGCGAACGCGGACATATCCGGACTTCGCAGCCCCGCTTACGCAGAGTGACCAGGCCCGACTGACCCGGCCGGGTTAGTCCGATGGCCACCTGAGCGGCGCGCTGGGTTCCGTCGCAGGAGGGGCTTAGCGAGCTAGGAGCCGCGCCGATCGTCGTCATGACCAGGATGGCGCGGCCCCCAACTGCGACGAGCAGACCAGTCAGTCGATCGGGTACACCGGCGAGACTTGGCACGTCTCAAATTGAACGCCGCCGCCGTCGTACCAGCTGAGGCAGAACCCGTTGTCGTAGGCCACGTAATCAGTACTGGTCGGCGGGGAGTTGTCGATGCGGAAGGACTGGTACCCCTGGTAGGCGCCATCATCGACCGATTGATTGGACAAGCTCGTCGACTCAACATGGCCGATGGCCTCGTACGAGAACGCGTTGTGGTAGCCAAAGTCGCTGCTGCCGGGCCAAAGTAACTTCGCCGGCGGATACGGGTTCCCTCGGTTGAAGACCTCGACCTCCCACGCGGCGAAACACCGGCGATTATTGGGACCTCCGAAATCGCAGAAGCTCCCTTGCGCCGAAGGGACGAGCGTGACGGAACTGCCGACGGGAACACACGAGTTCTCGACGTTCCCGAGGGAGAACGAACAGGCGGGGACGATTTCCTGGCTCGGACAGAACGCGGCTTGTGCCCAGAAGGACGGATCGAACGGCGACGCCGCACAGGCCGCGACGGTGATGGGGTCGTCACACAGCACAGCAGTTGCGACCGGGTTGAACAATGCGAAAGCGTCGCACAAGAGGCTCGACAGTCCCCGGTTCGCGGCGAAAGAGTCTCGCGGAATGCTCAGCACGATGCGCCCATTCACCTTCGAGATGTTGACCGGAATCACGAATTGCCGGTCAATCCGCGTGCCGGCGCGTTCGCCGAGGACCGCTCGGGCTGTCGTGCGAGACGGATCGGTGTCGATGAAGATGGCCCAGGTCTTGGTGAAAGCGGTATAGCGAATCCAGTTTCCCGGCAAGAGGGAGACCTGCTGCGCGAGCCGGCCGATGGAATCGGGCGCAAGGCTTACGAAGCCGGCGGTGTTCGGCAACAGCTGGGATGGCTCTAAGTTGACGAGTCGAGCTATCCGGCTCGGCCCGAGTCCGGTCGGGGACGGCGACGCGACTTGGGGTTGGCTTCGCCCACTGGCGAGAGCCCCGAGTCCCGGCTGCGCACCGACGGCTACTCCGCACGCGATCGTCCCAACGATGAGCCAGCGCATCCGATTGGGCATGATTTCCCCCTCGTTGTGTGCCTCGCAGAAAACCGTACGGTTTGGGCGGCGTCAACGGAGGTTGGCGGGTCGGCTAGTGCGGGCACTCGTCGTACGCCGGGAGAAGCCCGCCCGCGAGCGCTTCGGCGAGGGTCGGCGCGGCCAGGTCCTTCGGCGACAGCAGCAGTTCGGCGGCGTCGAACGGCCACGGCAGCGCGAGCGCCGGATCGACCGGCGAGACGCCGCGCTCGGCCACCGGGTCGTACGTCGTGGAGGTCAGGTACGTCACCGAGGTGTCGTCGGCGAGCGAGACGAACGCGTGCCCGAGCCCTTCGGCGATGAACACGCCCCGGCGGTCGACGTCGTCGAGCCGCACGACCGCGTGCTCGCCGTACGTCGGCGAGCCGGCCCGCACGTCCACGATCACGTCGAGGACGGCGCCGCGCGGGCAGTAGACGAACTTCGCCTGCCCGGGCGGTACGTCGGCGAAATGCACGCCGCGCACGACCCCGCGCGCGGACACGCTGTGGTTGGCCTGCCGGATCGCGAATGGCAGGCCGGTCGCGGCTTCGAGATGGTCGGCGCGGAACCACTCGAGAAACGTGCCGCGGTCGTCGGCGAACTGGCGCGGCGTCACGGCCCAGGCGCCGGCGATCGGCAACGCGACGATGTCCACGCCGGCCACGCTAGCCGCCACAAATAAGCGGCGGATCAGTGCGATCGCGTCGTATCGTGGACGGACACGGGAAGGGAGGTGGTCCGGTTTTGTATAGCCATAGGACTCGTGAGGTGACTGTCCGCTAGTCGCCGTCTCCGGACTCGGTGTGAGCCCCACGCCGCCGCCCACTCCCGCTCGGAGCCAACACTCCATGGGGGAGCTCGAGACGGCGTACGGCGAATACCAGACAGACACCAGACCCCCGGGTGCCAGCCTCGTCCAGCTGGCCCCGCGACCACCGGAACGTTCCGGGCTCGCGGGAGCGCCCGGGGGTCGTCTGCGTCTATGGGCAACTTCCCTGGCGCCGGTGATAGCACTGTCACCGAAGAGATACACACGTAGCGCTCTAGCGAGGATCGCCCGAACGATGGTGAAATCTAGAGGTATGAGCGGCCTGCCGACCCAGCCGGCGCCGGCCCCGGCGTATCCGTCGGCCGGTGCGGCTGCCGAGACCCCGGGCGCGGCCGACCGGCTCGCGCGGCTCCAGGCCGTCACGGCCCGGCTCGCGCGCGCACAGACCGTGGCCGAGGTCGCGCGGGTCGCGGTGACGACCGGCGCCAACGCCGTCGGCGCGGACGCCGCGGTGATCGCCTCGCTCACGCCGGACCGCCGGATGCTGCACGTGCAGGACACCGTCGGCTACGACGACGCCGCGGTCGCGGCCTACGCGACGTTCGGGTTGGACGACGCGCTGCCGGCGGCCGACGCCGCGCGCACCGGCGAGCCGGTGGTGATCGCGAGCGACCGCGAGCTGCGCGAGCGCTACCCGAACCTCACGACCACGGACGAGGAGCGCGTGCACGTCGCGCTGCCGCTGTTCGGCCACGGCCGCACGGTCGGCGCCCTCGGCTTCAGCTGGGTCGGCAGCCAGCCCGCGGCCCTCGGCGACCTGTCCTTCCTCGAAACCGTCGCGCAACAGGTCGGCTCGACGCTCGACCGCGCGCGCCTCTACGACGCCTCGATCGAGACCGCACAGACCCTCCAGCGCACGCTGCTGCCGGCGCAGTTGCCGGTGGTCCCGGGCCTGGAGATCGCCGCGCGCTACCAGCCGCTCGACGACAGCGCGGTGGTCGGCGGCGACTTCTACGACGTCTTCCGCCGCGGCGACCAGCAGACCTACGGCCTGTCGATCGGCGACGTGTCCGGCAAGGGCGTCGAAGCGGCGTCGCTCACCGCGCTCGCCCGGCACACGATCCGCGCCGCGTCGCGCCGGTCCGGATCGCCGGCCTCGGTGCTCGCCGATCTCAACGACGCCGTGCTCGCCGACGACCGGCAGGACCGCTACATGACCGTCGCGCACCTCGTGCTGCGCCCGGAGCAGATGGTCACCCACGTCACGCTGTCGCTCGGCGGCCACCCGCTGCCGCTGCTGCGTACGGCGGACCGCGCGGTGCGGACCGTCGGCCGGCCGGGCACCGCGGTCGGGCTGCTCGACCGCGGCCAGTGGCACGAAGACAACCTCTCCCTCGCGGCCGGCAACGTGCTCGTGCTCTACACCGACGGGCTCACCGACGTCCGCAGCCCCGAGACCGGGGAGCTGGCCGGCGACCTGCTCGCGGACGTCCTGGCCGCCAGCGACGCGACCGACGCGGAGACGCTGGCCGACGAGCTGCTCAACGCCGTGCTCGCGTTCGCCGGCGGCGCGCGGCGCGACGACATGGCGCTGCTCGTCCTCTACCCGGCCTGACCGCGACCCCCGTGGCGGTGCCGCCACGGTGATCTAGCGACCGCGCACGCGCAAGCTGATCGCCACCGGGTAGGCCAGCATCGACGTGAATGCGATCAGCCGCAACGAAAAGACGCTGACAAACGATCAGCGCGCCCCGTCGGCTGCCCGCGCATCGGTCCGGGCCGTGTGCGCGACGTACCACCCCGCGCTCGTCGACGACGCCGTACTGCTCGTCTCCGAGGTCGTGACCAACGCGGTCAAGCACGGCCACGCGCCGGTGCGCCTCTGCATCGAATGCGACCCGTCCGGGATCGTCGTCTCGGTCGAGGACGCGAGCCCAGAGCTACCGCGCACCCGCCCGCACGACCGCCGCCGGCACAGCGGGCGCGGCCTGCTGCTGGTCCAGCGGCTCGCCGCGGAGTGGGGCGTGCGGCTGACCGAGCACGGCAAGCAGGTCTGGTTCCGCCTGCGCTGAGCCCGGTTGGGACACTGGGCCCGATGACTGTTGCTGTGGCGCCGCTGTCCGATGTCGACGCGTGGGTCCGGTCCGACCTGCTGCTGATCGTGCTCTACGTCGTCGGCGCCGTACTGCTCGCCCGGCTCGTCGGCTGGATCAGCACCCATGTGATCGAGCGCATCGACGCCGAGGCCACCGGCGGCGACGCCTTGGTGCGGTCCGAGGCGGAGAAGCACCGGCACGCGGTCGCGCAGGTCGTCACGTGGGTCACGATCGTGCTGATCTACTGCATCGCCACCGTGCTCGTCGTGCAGCGCTTCGGTGTCCCGCTCGCCGGTCTCGTCGCCCCCGCGACCGTCGCCGGCGTCGCGCTCGGCTTCGGCGCGCAGCGCATCGTGCAGGACATCCTCGCCGGGTTCTTCCTGATCGCCGAGCGGCAGTACGGGTTCGGCGACGTCGTACGGATCGCGCCACTCGGCACCAGCGGTCAGGTCACCGGCACGGTCGAGGAAGTCACGTTGCGCATCACCCGGCTGCGGTCGGCCAACGGCGAGGTCGTCATCGTTCCCAACGGCCAGATCGTCGTCGCCACGAACCTGTCCCGTGACTGGGCGCGTGCCGTCGTCGACGTACCGGTGTCGAGCACCGCCGACATCTCGCGGGTCAACGACGTGCTGCACGACGTCGGTGTCGCGGCGTACGCCGACGAGAAACTGAAGCCGTTGTTGCTGGATCCGCCGACGGTGATGGGCGTCGAGAGCCTGACCGTCGATCAGCTTCAGGTGCGGGTCGTCGCGCGCACGTTGCCCGGCCGGCAGTTCGAGGTCGGCCGCGCGCTGCGGGCCCGGATCGCGATCGCGTTCCGCGCGGCCGGGCTGACGGTCGGGCCGAGCCTCGCGGGCGGCGACGCCGACGCCGAAGCGACGACGACGTGACCGCGCGGCACCTGCCGTTCGGCGGCCCGCTGCGCCGGCTGCGTACGTCGACCGTCGTCCTCGTCATCGTGTTCGCCGCCGTGCTCGCCGTCTATCTGCTGGTACGGCCGGTACCGTCCGGCGCACAACCCGCACCAAGCGGACCGGCTCGCGAGGCTCCGACCGCCACCCCGACACCGACTCCGTCGCCGGTCACCCGCGCGCCTGCGCCGGCACCGTCACCGCGGCACAGCACGCCGACCGCGCCGGTGGTGACGCCGACACCGACACCGACCGCGTCGGCGATCCTGCCGACGCCCGTGCCGTCAGCGACCGCGACGTAGAGCAGAAGTGCGATCGCTTCCCGCGGTCGTCGTGGTGTCGGTCGGGTACGCCGCCGCGTTGCTGTCGTCGGTTTCGCCGACGACGCGGTTGAAGACCTCGCGGTAGTGCTGCATCGCCTGGCGCAGCGACTCGGTGTTGGCCGAGCCCTCGCGCCGCCACCTGTCCTCGACGTCCATGCCGGCGCGGTAGTGATCCATGACATCGGCGTGGTCGACGGAGAGCATCGACGCGCGCTCACCACTGTCGTTGACCGGGTAGCCGCGTTCGGCCATCACCATCGTCAGCAGCGCGTGCGCCTGCGACACCGACTCGGCCGGCGCGTCCACGAACCGGGCCTGTACGTCGAACCACTGCTCGCGGTACTTCGCCGCGGCGTTCGGGTCGAGCGGTCGGATGTCGAGCTCGCGGCGTCGTTCGTTGCGCTCCCGGAGGTCGCGCTCAGCGGCCCGGCGGCCACCCGCGCTCTCGACCGCGCGGTCGTACTCGGGGCCGAACTGGTTGCGCAGGTTACGCCGGCGGCGCATGCCGACGAGGGCCACCACGGCAAGCACGAGCAGAACCACGACGACGGCGAGGATCACGTAGAGGACGACGGACATGGGCACCTCCGGGCGCGCGACTTGTTGCCGAAGGTAATGCCCGCGAACACCCTTGCCCGGCAGCAACGGTTAGCTATCGCGGGTCAGCCGTCGTTCATCAGCAGCGCGCGCAGGTAGCCGCCGTACCCGCTCTTCGTCAGCGCGTCGGCATGGCGGGCGAGTTTGTCGTCATCGATCCAGCCGTTGCGCCACGCGATCTCCTCGGGGCACGAGATCTTGAGCCCCTGCCGTTCCTCCACGACGCGGACGAACTCGGCCGCCTGGATCAGCGTCGCGAACGTGCCGGTGTCGAGCCACGCGGTGCCACGCGGCAGCACGCTGACATGCAGCCGCCCCTCCTGCAGGTAGACGTCGTTCACCGCGGTGATCTCGAGCTCCCCGCGCGCGCTCGGCTTCAGCTCGCGCGCGATCGCGACGACGTCGTTCGCGTAGAAGTACAGCCCGGGGATCGCATAGTTGCTGCGCGGCTCGCGCGGCTTCTCCTCGACCGAGACCGCGCGGCCGTCCTCGTCGAACTCGACCACGCCGTACGAGGTCGGGTCGGCGACGTGGTAGCCGAAGATGTGCCCGCCGGACGGCTTCGTGCACTCCTGCAACTGCATGCCGAGGCCGCTGCCGTAGAAGATGTTGTCGCCGAGGATCAGCGATACCGGATCGGACCCGATGAACTCGGCGCCGATGGTGAACGCCTGCGCGAGGCCTTCCGGCCGGGGCTGGACGGCGTACGAGATCGAGATGCCCCACTGGCTGCCGTCGCCGAGCAGCCGCGCGAAGGCCGCACCGTCGTCGGGTGTCGTGATGACGAGCACGTCGCGGATGCCGGCCAGCATGAGCGTGGACAGCGGGTAGTAGATCATCGGCTTGTCGTAGACGGGCATCAGCTGCTTGCTCACCGCGACGGTGATCGGCCACAGCCGGCTGCCGGTCCCGCCGGCGAGGATGATGCCTTTCACAGCGAGCACGCTAGTGCCTCCTACGCTGTGCCCTATGCGCGTCTTCGTCACCGGCGGGGCCGGCTTCATCGGCTCGCACTATGTGCGGACCATGCTGACCGGCGGTTACCCGGGTTACGACGACGCGATGGTCACCGTCTTCGACAAGCTCACCTACGCCGGCAACCTCGCCAACGTCGAGCCGGTGGCGGGCTCGCCGCGCTACCGGTTCGTGCAGGGCGACATCCTCGACGGCCCGTTGCTCGACGACGTGCTCCCCGGTCACGACGTCGTCGTCAACTTCGCCGCCGAGTCGCATGTCGACCGTTCGATTCACGGCGCCGCGGACTTCGTCACCACCAACGTCGTCGGCGTGCAGACGTTGCTCGACGCGGCGTTGCGCGCCGGCGTGCCGCGGGTCGTGCAGGTGAGCACCGACGAGGTCTACGGCTCGATCGCCGAAGGCAGCTTCCGCGAGACCGATCCGCTCGAGCCCAACTCGCCGTACTCCGCCGCGAAGGCAGGTGGCGACCTCATCGCGCGCAGCTACTTCGTGACGCACAAGATGAATGTCTCGATCACACGCTGCACCAACAACTACGGGCCGTACCAATACCCGGAGAAGGTCATCCCGCTGTTCGTGACCAACCTGCTCGACGGTCACCAAGTGCCGCTGTACGGCGACGGGCTCAACATCCGCGACTGGCTGCACGTCGACGACCACTGCCGCGGCATCCAGCTCGTCGTGGAAGGCGGCCGTGCCGGCGAGGTCTACAACATCGGCGGCGGCGTCGAGCTGACCAACCGCGAGCTGACCGAGAAGCTGCTCGACGCAACCGGCCGCGACTGGGATGCGTTCGTGCAGTACGTCGAGGATCGCAAGGGACACGACCGCCGCTACTCGCTGTCCGACGACAAGATCCGCGACGAGCTGGGCTACGAGCCGAAGGTGGAGTTCACCACCGGGCTCGCCGAAACCGTGCAGTGGTACCGCGACAACGAGTCGTGGTGGCGTCCGCTGAAGTCGCGGTGAGCCGCTGGCTCGTCACCGGTGCGGGCGGTGCGGTCGGCACCGACGTCGTCGCGGTGCTGTCGATGTACGGCGAGGACGTCGTCGGCTGTGACCGCAAGGCGCTCGACGTGACCTCGGCCGACAACGTGCAAGAGGTGCTCGACCGCGAAGAGCCCGACGTCGTCATCAACTGCGCGGCCTACACCGCCGTCGATGCGGCCGAGGACGACGAGGAGACCGCGTTCCTCGTCAACGCCGATGGCCCCGACCTGCTCGCGCGCTGGTGCGTCGACCACGGCGGCCGCCTCGTGCACGTCTCCACCGACTACGTCTTCGCCGGCCGCGCGTCGTCGCCGTACGAGGAAGACACTCCGGTCGCGCCGCGCTCGGCGTACGGCCGGTCGAAGGCGGCGGGCGAGCGAGCGGTGCTGTCGAGCGGCGCCGACGCGTTCGTCGTGCGCACCGCGTGGATCTACGGCGCGGTCGGCGGCAACTTCGTCAAGACGATGGCGCGGCTGGCCAGCGAGCGCGAGACCGTGAGCGTCGTGGACGACCAGGTCGGCGCGCCGACGTGGTCGTTGCATCTCGCCCGCGGGTTGGTCGCGCTCGGCGCCTCCAACGCACCGCCGGGGATCTACCACTGCACGAGCGCCGGCGAGGCGTCGTGGTTCGTGTTCGCCCGGGCGGTCTTCGCCGAGCTGGGTCTCGACCCCGCGCGGGTCGAGCCGACGACGACGGCGGCGTTCCCGCGGCCGGCGCCGCGGCCGGCGTACAGCGTCCTCTCCGACCGCCGCTGGCGCGCGGCCGGGCTGCCGGAGATGGCGCACTGGCGCGACGCCCTGCACGAAGCGTTCATCGCGGTCGGCGAGGAGCTGTCGGGCGAGTAGCCGGGGCCACCGACGGGCGCGGCGGTCGTTTCACTGCCCGCGCACACGGCGTACGGGCCGTGAAGTGACCGCGTCGCAACTGCCGTAGGGCCTCCGCCCCAGTAGCCGCAAGTCGTCGGAAAGGACTATTCGCCGAGGCCTTCGGCGTGCCGATCAAACGGACGACACGAAAGGCCTGCCATGGATCTTCTCGACCAGCTCGTCGCCGAGACGCAAGACGAAGGCGTCATCACGCAAGTGATCCGCCCGGCCGCCGTCATCCCGGAGGAGGCCGCGCGCTCGGTACTCATGCAACTCGCGCTCCGCGACGTCCGCATCGGCGGTGTCTGGGACGTCGAGCCCAACGTCTGGCGGCGTTTCGACCAGCCGTGGGAGACGGAAGCCGACGACCACGGCGGCTCCGAGCTCATGGGCACGATCCAGATCGCGTACGGCGTCCCGACGCGCTACGAGATCACGCTCTTCCGGGCGACGATCACGCGCGAGGGCGCCGCCGCCGGCTGGACCGTCGAAGCGCTGTGCGACGAAGCGCTCGGGCTCGGCGGGCTCACGCTCGCGTCGTGCCCGCGGGCCGACCTCGCCCCGCCGCCGCGCCCGTTCCGCATGCGCTGACAAACACGGGCCATGCCGATCTGACCACATGTGACTAGAACGTGGCACCCAATCGCCGCAACAGGAAACCGCGCCCGGATGCCGAGGACACAGAGGTCGAGACCCGTCGTTGGGGGGTGAGCATGCAGACAGAGGAACCTGCCGAGGATCACAGCGTCCCGGCTGCGCCGCGCGTGCTCACCTGGGCCAGCCGACCCAGCACCGAGCTCATGGCGGTGTTCGTCGTCGCCGGGCTCGGGCTCGGCTGGTTGCTGCCGGCGTACGTCCACTCCGGCAACACCGGGCATCTGCACTACTGGCTGCTCATCCCCACGCTCCTCGCGGCGGCGCGCTTCGGCCTCCGCGGTGCCGTCGTCACGTCGGTACTGTCCGCCGTCGCGGCCGGTCCGCTCAGCTCGATCCTGCCGGGCCAGACCGACGCGTCCCGGGCCAACTGGCTCGCCGAGCTGATGTTCTTCCTGTCGGTCAGCGCGGTCGTCGCGGTGCTCGTGCGCTA
>Ga0157369_10008061_pt1 | contig 12080 bp, 9 predicted proteins | sample C25metaG_FD_113461 | JGI IMG/M metagenome (GOLD analysis project Ga0157369, IMG submission 113461) | Corn rhizosphere microbial communities from Kellogg Biological Station, Michigan, USA - C2-5 metaG | ecosystem: Host-associated > Plants > Roots > Rhizosphere > Soil | place: USA: Michigan...
AATCCACTCGGAATGCAGAAAACAATAGGAGCTATACACGACGAGGTATCCCCTATTGAATTCAGTATCGCATTACTTATGCCGGAGTTGTACCCAACAGATGTTCAATTAGCGAAGGTTTTTCCGGCTTTGGACCTCGTTTATCGCTGCCCGTAAGTCGCTTTGGGGCCGTGTTTCCGCAAGTAGTGATGCTCGCTTACGTGGCCAGGTATGGGGCCTGCCGAGCTGTTCAGGAGCACTGTACGGAAGGCCAGCCGGGCAATGTACTCAAGCACATCCGCGTGCTCCACTGCATCTGCGGGGTCTTTCCCCCATGCGAAAGGAGCATGTCCCGCGACCAGCACCCCGGGAACGGCCACCGGATCCAGGTGCTCGGCGCGAAATCTCCTCACAATGACTGCGCCAGTGTTTCGGACATAGCCCGACAGAACCTCCTCCGCGGTCAAGGGCTCGGTCACGGGAACCACTCCATGGAAGTAGTCCGCATGAGTAGTTCCAAAGCACGGAATCGGACGTCCTGCCTGAGCCCATGAGGTTGCGAACTCCGAATGGGTATGAACCACGCCTCCAATCTGAGGAAACTCGCGATACAGAAGCGTATGTGTCTCGAGGTCGCTCGATGGACGCAGCCGCCCATCTACAATCTTCCCGTCCAGATCGGTTACCACCAGGTCCTCCGGCTTCAGCGTGGCGTAATCCACTCCGCTCGGCTTGATAACCACGAGCGCCCGGTCGCCGGAGCGGTCCACACCGCTCGCATTGCCAAATGTGTGAGGCGCTAGCCCCCTTCGCGCGATTTCCTGGTTCGCGGCCAGAACCTGTTTTCGGAGTGACTCGAGCAGCATTACTAATCTCCCGGAAAGCGTTTACGAGGCGAGTCTATCAGGTTGCATCCCTGCGTTTGACCTCGGGCCGACTGAAGCCGAGAATGAGGTCCACACTTGAATCCGGCTGGTAAACAAATGAGAATGGTTGATCGGCGTAGTTTCGTCAAAGCAATCTCCATCGCTCCTCTGATCCTTGGCGCACCGCCGTCATTGCAGGCTAAATCTGACGCGGCCGCTTCAACGCGCGAACACTCACTTCAGCTTGATGAGCGATTCAATCTCACGCTTGCTCGGGTGCTCGAGGGCGAATCTCCCAGATACTCTGACGACTTTTTGCTTGCCGACGTAAAACCCACGGCCGAGCGTCGATTCACTGAGTACAGTGGCGACCTCTCCGGCAGATACATCGGCGCTCTTGCGACCTCCGCAAGAGTCTACGGCACCGAAGTTCCGCGGCTCGATGCTTTGGTCGACAAGGTCATAGCCCTTCAAAAGCCGGAGGGGTACTTCGGCAGTGTATTCCATTTTCAAAGTCCCACGGACGCCGACATGGCCCTGCTCTGGGGCAACGGTCGTCTCCTCGTCGGCCTGTTGGAGTACAACCTCCACCACCCTTCAAAGCCCGTACTTGACGCAAGCAGGCGCATCGGTGATTTCCTCGTTCGCGTGAGCCCTCTTATGCTCTCAAAGGAGATTCGAGACGCTTTTGGCGCTCAGCACTTTGCCTCGAGCTACATCTGCTGGACGCAGCAGACCGAGGGGCTTGCGCTTCTCTACGGCGTTACAAGAGATGAACGCTATCGGCAATTGGCCGAATCCATTGCCGCCGTGGTCGAGCGCCGCCCCGGTGACCACGTGCACGGATACCTGACCAGTCTGCGAGGCGTCATGGAACTCCATGCCCTGACGCACGATCCCAAGCTTCTGAAACAATGCGAAGCTGCGTGGGACGAAATCACAGCCTCCCGCGACCTGCTGCTAGCAGGCGGAGTGCCCGAAGGTTGGAGCCCGAACAATCACCGTACCGAGGGATGCGGAGAGGCCGACTGGGTTCGCCTCAATCTCCAACTTTGGAACGCAACCAGCAACGAGAGATATCTCGCCTCAGCCGAGCGCGCCATCTTCAACGAACTGGCTTTCAATCAGTTCGCGACAGGCGATTTCGGACATCGCGTCTACACCGAAACCGGCTTGCCGGCCGCTGGAGCAGCACGGGCATGGTGGTGCTGCACTCTGCATGGGCTTCGCTGTTTCCCCGACATTCGCCAGAGCGCTTTCCGGACAGTTGAAGCGGGCCTGGCGTACGAAATCCCAGTGGATGGAAAGTTCGAATCTCCCGCATTGTCCGCAATCGCTGAGTCGAACCTGTCGCACAGCAGCACGGCGCGAATCCGCATTACGCAAGCGACCAAAGAGAAAATCCGGCTCGCGATCAGAAAGCCCACGTGGGCCGATTCGGTGCAGTTGGGTCTAACCGGCCCAGGATCGATGTCATCACTTCAGCCTGGATACGTCGCCGCTGAAAAGGTCTGGGCTGCCGGCGAACTCATTGAAGTCAAATACAGCATCAAGCTCCGTTCGGAAAACAGCGGCAACGACCGCCAGTCATTCTGGTACGGCCCCTGGCTTCTTGGCGCATCCGCAGCCGACAACGCGGCTTACTTCAACGAACTCACCGTCGAAAACCGGCTTTTAGCGGCGCCCGCCTCCATCCGCAATTCGGGCGCCGAGCGGGTCTTCTCGGTTCCCATCGCCGCGAGCGAGACCGCATACTCCCAGGCTGAATACCCAGATCAACCCGGCCATGTCTCCCTTCGCGCTATTGCCGAACAGACCGGCCAGCCCACCACTTCATGGGAGCTGCGCTTTTTGATGCACAGGAACTCCTAACTCCTTCTCTACCCGAAAACGCGACAAACTCCTGCTAAATTGCGTCTGTACGAAATAGGTTATCCAAATCGCAGGGAAATGTTGTTGCCCTGTAAACCCGGATTTGGTGCGGGCGTCTACCAAAGTGATGGCGGCCTGCACAACACTGGAGCCAATGATCAACGCAACGGCAGAAGCCATTGCCGCGCAGGATTTCGACAGCGTTGTCGCCGAACATCGTGCGCAAATTTTCAGGTTTTTGCTCGCATCCACACGCGATGTGGACCTGGCCGAGACGCTGACCCAGGACTGCTTTCTAAAGGCACATCGAAATTGGTCGAGCTTCCGCGGAGAATCGAGCGTGCTGACTTGGTTGATGCGGATTGCCATCAACCTTCAGAAAGACCATTGGCGCAATCGACGCCTGCAGTTCTGGCGTCAGACGCGAACAAATGCAGTGGACCTCGACATAGCCAGCGATTGGCTGCCCAGCGGTGAGCGCACCGCCGAACAGCGTATGTTGGCCCGGGAACAGGTAGCGCACGTCTGGCGTGCGGTCGAAAATCTGAGCGAACGCCAACGCACAGTCTTTCTCCTCCGTTACGTAGACGAGCTGGACCTGAAAGAGATTGCACATGTAACCGGGATGAGCGAAGGCACAGTGAAGGCGCATCTGTCGCGCGCGCTTGCCAGAGTCCGCAAAGAATTGGGAGAGAAGCGATGAACCGCATGGATGAAAATCCAAAACTCGTTCAGGGAAACGATGATCTCGAACTCGAGCCCGAGCTGCGCGAGGCCATCGGCAACTTCAAGACGAGCCTTAGTGCGTGGACCGAGGAGGCGATCAGCCGCCCGCGCAAACTCACCTCCCGAGCTCGCGTGAATTGGGCACTCGCAACGAAGTGGGCACTTGGCTGCGCGGTGTTCATCGGCACGGTCTCAGGCGGTGTTTACGAGAACCACCACCAGCAGGTAGCCGCCAAGGCCGAAGCGGCACGGCTCGCCGAGCAGCAACGCGAGCTGACCGCGCAGAGAGCAAGAGAAGAAGCAGATTTGATGGCGAGAGTTGATAACGACATTGCGCGAGAAGTCCCAAGCGCGCTGGAGCCTCTGGCGTCGTTGATGGAAGAGAACCAGGGAACAGGGAATTGATTATTTGCTGATTCTAGGAATTCAGTTAAGGAGAACGAAAATGAAAGCAAGTCTGGCAGTCAGGTTGGCGATGGCGATCGCGGCTACTTTTGCCGCTGCAGTTGCAGGTGCGCAGGGTCCGGGCGGTCCAGGGGGACCTGGCTTCGGAATGCATCGTCCGCCCATGGAGCGGGCCATGCGATCGCATGGTGAATTCGGCCGCTGGTGGAATAACCCGAAGATCATTGAGAGGCTCAAGCTAACAGAAGATCAGCGGAAAGCCATGGATGACATTTTCCAGAAGCACCGCGAGAAACTTGTCGACCTTCGTGCGAACCTCGAAAAAGCCGAAATCGAAATGGAGCCGCTCGTAAAAGCCGATCAGCCCAACGAAACCGCAGTCATGAGCCAGATCGACAAGGTCGCTCAAAGTCGTGCTGAACTGGAAAAGGCCAATGCACGCTTCCTCTTTGCCCTGCGTGCCAAACTGACTCCTGAGCAATGGAAGCAGGTTCAGGACTTCCGCCAGAATCATGATGGGATGCGTCGCGAATGGCGCCATGACGGTCGTGGTCGGGGTGAAGGCTCGGGTGATCGCGACGATAAGGGCGCACCGCCTCCTCCCGGCCCGCAGGGCATGCTCGGTGACGGTCCACCGGAAGATAATTCTTCTTTGGCTGTAAACCAGTGAACGGAAATCTCCGTCAAGGGAAGTGTAAGCAGAGAGCAAATGCGGTTGTAGTCAACACCGGTGGCGGCAGAGGGCGATCCTTCTGCCGCCGATTTATTTAGGCAGAGAACAGACAGCAAAGACGCTCTGGCCGGCTCTTCACCATTCTCCGCTTACCAAAAACTCGTGAATCGACGATGCAGCTTTCCGTCCCGCGCCCATTGCCAGAATCACTGTCGCGCCGCCCGTCACGATGTCTCCACCTGCAAAGACCCCGCGCTTTGAAGTCCGCATCGTTTGCGCGTCGGTCACAATGTAGTTTCGTGAATTTGTAGCCAGATCCAGTGTAGTGCTTTGAATCAGCGGGTTTGCTGTCGTACCCGCTCCGATGATCGCCACGTCCACGTGCAGGACGAACTCCGAACCTTTGATCGGCACTGGAGATCTACGTCCACTGGCATCGGGCGCTCCTAGTTCCATCTGCATGCAACGCGCGCCCTTCAGCCATCCCCTCTCATCGCCCAGAAACGCAATTGGATCGGTGAGCATGCGGAACTCAATGCCCTCTTCTCGAGCATGCTTGACCTCTTCCGCCCGGGCCGGCATCTCTTTCTCTGACCTGCGATACATTAGAGTCGCCGTGCGCGCGCCCAGTCTCCGCGCGGTGCGCACCGCGTCCATTGCAGTATTGCCTCCGCCCACCACCACTACATTGCGACCGTGGCAGTCGTAGACCGGCTCGTCGTACTCCAGCGCGCGGTATGCCCGCATCAGGTTCACGCGTGTCAGGAATTCGTTCGCTGAATAGACCCCATTCAGATGCTCGCCCGGTATGCCCAGAAAACGCGGCAGTCCAGCACCAGTCGCAACAAACACCGCCTCGTAGCTTTCGTCTTGCATCAAGTCGTCGATCGTGACGCTCTTGCCGACCACGACGTTGGTCTCGAACTCTACGCCCATTCTCTGAAGGTTCTGAATTTCTGCGCGAACGATGGACTTTGGCAACCGGAACTCAGGGATGCCATACACCAGCACGCCTCCCAGCTCATGCAGAGCTTCGAAGACATGTACGCGATGTCCTTTCTGAACGAGGTCGCCCGCTGCGGACAATCCCGCCGGCCCACTGCCGACAATCGCGACCGACTTTCCGGTCGGCGGCGCAATCTGCGGCAGCCCCAATCTTCCGCTCTCGCGTTCGTAGTCTGCGACAAACCGCTCCAAGTATCCGATGGCAAGAGGCGCGCCTTTGCGCCCCAGAACGCATCCGCCCTCGCACTGGTTCTCCTGCGGACAGACGCGGCCGGTAATCGCAGGCAGCGCGTTGTCTTCGCGCAGCTTGGTCGCGGCGCCAAGGTAGTCGCCGGCATAAATCAATGCCACAACACGCTTCACGTCTACACCCACCGGACACTGCTCAATGCAGCCCGGCTTGGCGCACTCGATGCAGCGTGTTGCCTCGAGCATCGCATCGGCGGGAGGCAATCCACTGTTCACTTCCTCGAAGCTTCGGCTGCGCAGTGTGGCGTCAACCTCCGGCATATGCACGCGGGGAATTGCCATGCGCTGCTTCAGCGATAAGGTGTTCTTCTCAGCCATGGCACGCCTCGTGCACTGAACTCAACTCAGCAATGTCAGCTCGCAAATGCTCGAGCTCCACTTCTTTGGCCGACAGTTCCGCCCGCAACTGAGCCAGCTCCTCGTGCTTGTGCTCTTCAAATTGCTTCAGCGACTCGCATTCCTTCTCGCGATACATCGCATTCCGCTGCATCAGCACTTCGAAATTCACGAGTGACGCATCGAACTCCGGCCCATCCACACAGGCGAACTTGCTTTTATCGCCAAGTAGAACGCGGCATCCGCCACACATTCCCGTCCCATCCACCATGATCGAATTCAGACTCACAACGGTCTTGATCCCCAGCGGACACGTAATCTGCGAAACGGCCCGCATCATCGGTACAGGCCCCACCGCCAGCACCAAATCAATCCTGCGGCCCGAGGAGAGCAGTTCATTCAGCTTTGCTGTCACCAGGCCCTTTTCGCCGAAGGTGCCGTCGTCCGTCATGATGTAGCTCTGATTCGAGGCGCCGCGTATCTCGTCTTCAAACACCGCCATTTCGCGGCTTCGTGCTCCTTCAACGAAGATCACGGTATTGCCTGCCTCTTTAAGGGCCTTCGCTGTAGGCAGGGCCATCGCTGTGCCCACACTGCCTGCCAGAATCAGCACCGTCCCGAAGTTCTGGATCTCCGACGGCTTGCCAAGCGGCCCCACGATATCCAGCACTGAATCACCCGCCTCGAGGCAATTCAGCAGGCTAGTCGTCTTTCCCACGCCCTGCACCACGATGGTCACAGTGCCCGCAGGCGGATCAGCCGCCTTGATCGTAAGCGGGATTCGCTCACCCCTCTCATGAAGACGCAGAATCACGAATTGCCCCGGCTGCTGCTTGCGGGCGATGCGTGGAGCTTCAATCACGAACTGCTTGATGTTCAGCCCCACCTGCCGCGCTTCGATGATCCTGTACATGGCTCACGCACTCCAATTCGTGGCGTTCCGGTCCGCCCTGGGGAGAGCCCCAGAACACGCGAAGACGTCGCACATAGAAATGATTCAGCAATCGAAGCCGCCCAGCATGTGACATGGGTCACCGGGTGGAAGGGCGTGCGTCCGGCTCATCGAACCATCGCCGAAACAAAACGCGAGCAGATCCAGGATCTGCTCGCGCTCTGGTTGCGTGTATGGGACTATTTTGGAAGAGCCTTCGTGCCGTCCACAGTGAATCCGGCCTCAGATTTTGCCTGTGTCTCCTCCGGTTGGGCGCCGCCAAGGGTCACCGTGTATTTGCCTGCCAGGATCGAGCGATTGCCCTGATCATCGACGCTCGAAAGAGAGCGAGGATCGATCTTAATCGTCACTTCCTTGCTTCCGCCTGCTGGAATGTTTACTCGCTCGAATCCAACCAGCGCATGGATAGGTCCGTCCTGCTGCGGTGTCTTCACGTATGCTTCAACTACTTCGTCTCCTGCCATGCTTCCACCATTGCTGACGGTAACCGTAGCGGTGATCGGATCGCCAGCTTTCAGTGTGGATGCCGAAAGCTTCACTGGCCCGTACTTAAAGGACGAGTAGCTTAGCCCGTACCCAAAACCCCAAAGCGGTTTACCGCTGAAGTAGCGGTAGGTCCGGTCCTTGAACGAGTAGTTCGTGAACTCCGGCAGCCCTTCAAGCGATGAGTAGAAGGTCACAGGCAACCGTCCCGCAGGATTATTCAGTCCCGCCAGCGTCCGCGCGATTGCCGTTCCACCATCGACGCCCGGATACCATGCCTCCAGCACCGCCCCCGCATGCTCATTTGCCCAGTTCAATGCCACCGCACTACCGCTCTGCAGCACGACAATAATCGGTTTTCCCGTCGCCGCTACCGCTTCGAGCAGCTTCTGCTGTGGCGCTGGAAGATCCAGACTCGTCCGGTCGCCTCCGCTGAATCCTGGAATCTTGATCGGCATCTCCTCGCCCTCAAGCTGAGGCGAGAGTCCGACGAATGCGACTACGACGGATGCATCCTTCGCCTTCGCGACAGCCTCATCAAGCTGCGCCTGCGCCGGCGCCTCCCATTTCAGCGTCACGCCTCCTCCCGCTTGATCCGCCGAATGCGAGTACTCGAATTGAATTTCATGCGGTTTCGTGTCGCTAAAGTCCACCTCGATCTTTGGACTTTTCGCAAACGTCTCCACTGGTGGCGCTGTGGGCGATGCTCCCGGTGCAGGCTTGAAGCTGCCCATGACGGACATGTCATGTCCAGTTCGGATATTTCCTTCGCCCAGAGCCTTCCCATCCAACATGAATCGGAAGCTCTCTGACGGCGAGTATGGAAAGCTGTCAGCCACCTCTACCGTGAACACGTAATGTCCCGGAGCAGGCACCTCGATCGTGCCGCTCCAGCGCACGGAGTAGTTCTTCGTGTCCACTTCCGGCCGCGGCATCGCATTCTCCCAGTCCGCCTGGATCAGAGGCTCAGTCTCAGAGGCGACCGGTCGTCCCGTCCAATCCGACGTGGCGAAGAACTCCGTTTTCAGGCCTTTGCCAAAGGCGGAACGCGGCACCGGCACTCCCACGCCCTCAGCCAGCGTCGAACCCTGCGCATAAAGAATCGCAGAACCCTTGAATTGGTTCCTCATGCCGTCGAGCGGGGTGACAGGGTGCAGCGGCGTTCCCACATAGTTGCCAAGAATAGATGGAAGCGAGTCCGCAGTCGGCCCCACCACCGCGATCTTCCCTGGAGCCTTCAGTGGGAGAACGCCCTTGTTCTTCAGCAGCACAATGCTCTCCTCAGCGGCCTTGCGCGCAATCTGGCGGTGAGTGTCCGACGCGACTTCGGAGGATGCAATTCGATCCAGCGAGCTTCCCTGAGGATCAAAGAGCCCAAGCTGGAACCGTGCCGTGTACAGGCGCTCAGCAGCCTTTGTCACCAGGTCCTCAGACACCAACCCGTCCTTGACAGCCTTTGCCAGAGAGTTGAATCCCGGCGTCCAGATGCTGCACGAAAGATCTGTACCTGCCTCCAGCGACATCGCCGAAGCATGCTCAATATCCGCCGCTTTCTTGTGCCCTTGGAAAACGTCCACGATCGCTCCGCAGTCAGAGACGACGAAGCCCTTGAAGGACCATGCATTGCGCAAATGTTCCTGCAGAAGCATCTTGTTCGTGCATGCCGGGAACTCGTTGATCGAGTTGTAAGCGCACATCACCGACTGCACATGTCCTTCCGTGACCGTCGCCCGAAACGCCGGCAAATATGTCTCCTCGAGATCGCGCGGGCTTGGATCCACATTGGATCCGTGCCTCAATGACTCAGGCCCGCTGTGCACTGCGTAGTGCTTGCTCGTCGCGACCGCGCGCAGATGCTCCAGGTCGCTGCCTTGCACACCGCCGATGAATGCAATCCCCATGCGCCCCGTTAGGAACGGGTCTTCACCATAGGTCTCCTGCCCGCGTCCCCAGCGCGGATCGCGGAAGATATTGATGTTTGGCGACCAGAACGTCAGTCCATAGAAGATGCGGTGGTTGCCTTCGCGCTGCGCCTGGTTGTACTTGGCACGAGCTTCGGTCGACACCACATCGCCCATGCTATGAACAATCTTCGTGTCCCACGTGGCAGCCATGCCGATCGCCTGCGGGAACACCGTGGCGTAACCCGCGCGCGCCACGCCATGCAGGGCCTCGTTCCATGTCTGGTAATCAGGAACCCCAAGCCGCGGAATCGCTGTTGCCCAGTCTTCTAGCTGTGCAGCTTTTTCGTCGAGCGTCATGCGCCCAACCAGGTCATGCGCTCGTTCCTGAGCAGAGAGCTTGGTGTCAAGGTAAGCAGGTTGCTGCTGCGCCGGAGCAATCGGTGCGAGGCTGGCAGACACAAAAAGAGCAATCACGATAAAACGGCGAAGCGGCATAGTCGTTCCTCCCCAAAGGCAGCATTTGGTCTATGGCCTGAGTCAACCAGCGTACCTGTCCCGGACAGAGCCGCGATGTTCGTTCCGTTGCCACTTGACAAAATGCAGCCTGAAGAAATGTACTAGCTCGGGCTGCGCATTGACCAGCTATATCGCTTTACTATTGATAGAAACTCAAACGGCAAAGCTTAAGCCTCATGTCCGGCCTTCCGCTCTGCCGCAGCTTCCATGCGTTCGAGCACCTTTTCCATTCTCACGACCTCTGGACGATCGCGAATGGGCTCGATTCTGGGATCCGCCAGCATCTGGAAAAGCCATGGACACCGCGCATCCGCTGCAGCCTGCAGCTCTGCTACGGCACAGTCAAGTTCTCCGAGTGCAAGACACACCGCCGCCGTAAAGGACGTCAGAACAAAACGCTCGCGGCTCAGCCACTGCAGGCGCTCCAGCATAGATCGAGCTTCCTGCTCGCGCCCCGCCTGAGCCACTGCGTACGCATAAAGCGCCGATCCTATGTCGAGATAGGGCGATTTTCGCACCAGATACTCCGCGACGGCGACCGCCCGCTCCGCCTTGCCATTGAAGGCGAGAATCATCGACCCGTAGGCGCTGGTGCCCTCGTGCTCTGGGAACAATTCGAGCGCGTGCTCTGCCTGCACTAAGCTCTTCTCCCGTTCCCCGGACAAGTGGTAGGCCCATGCGAGCCGCGCATTTAGCCATGGAGAATAGGGATCTGTCCGCAGCGCCTCCGTAATCAATTCGATGGCTTCGAGGAAGCGATGACGGCTGAGCGCAAACATCGAACGCACACGGGTCACCGAAGTTTCGTGCCGAAGGTGAGCGCTAGTCGCAAACGCTCGCAGCGCTCCCGGCATGTCATGATCCACGTGAAACCGGATCCAGCCGAGTGCCGGAAGGAGTGCCTCAGCGCCTTCGAATGTCGTCGGAACTGCATCGGCCGCCGCTCGCACCTGTTGTGCCGCCTGTTGCGGCGATATGTATCCAGCGAACTCTTGCGTTACCGAGGCATTTGCGAGATCAGCATGTGCGGCGTACAGCGAAGGATCTAATTCGATTGCACGAGTGAGGTGCTGCACTCCGTCCTGCATCCGATGCCGCTGTATCGTCTGCCACTCGTGATGACCTCGCAGAAACAATTCCCAGGCCTCCCGCCGTCCCGGAGAATCCTTTGATGCGACGCCTGGTCCCCTCTCCCGTGAAACTATCCAGTCGGCCGCACTGAGCCGGATGAAAAGCCGGTGCGCCAATTCGGATTCAAGGTTCGCGGACCTCTCCTGCGCTACCAGCATGTCCTCTACCCAGATTTGGGTCCCATCCGACACTCGAATCATCTCTGCACGCAGCCTGAAATGGGCCGGCAACATGCGTAGCGTACCCGTGAGTACGAGGTCGGCCTGAAGCGCCTCCCCTACCTGGTGCGCAGTCATCCCTCGTGCTGCCAGTGAAAATGCGGAGTCTCGCGCAAGCACATAAGCTGGCGCAAACCTGTCTGCTGTCAACAGCGAGATCGTCTCTTCCGCGATTGCCGGCCCCAGATACACGGGAACGTTCGTATCGACTGCGAAAGGCATGATCGCCAGCCTGGGCGGAATTTCGGGTGCTTCCTCTTGCGCTCTCTGTACGGGAACAGAAATTCGATAGCCGCGCTTATATACCGTCTGTATGCAGTCGCTGGGAGACAGAAGTTCGCGCAAAGAGGACACGCACTTCGGCACGCTGTCATCCGTAACGTGTACTTCGCCCCAAAGTGCTTCCTTCAGCTGTTGCAGCGTTACGATCTGCCCGGCATGCGCCAGCAATAGCCGAAGAGCTGAGAGTTCCTTGGGAGGAAGGTGAATTGTCTCGTTCCCACGGGTCAGAACTCCCTGGGCATCCAGTCGTAATTCGCCAAACAGAAATTCGCGATCACAAAGCGCCGTAATATTTTCCGCCGAGAACTGCTCCATCATCTTCCTCGAAGAACCGGACAATTTGCTTCCGGAGCCTCTGGGTCTCCCGAAGCAGCAGACCTCCACTCACGCAAGTCTGGCCGTCAAAACCACGGGGAAGAGTCAAACTGAAGTTTCTTCCGCTCACTGCGTCTTCGCGTATTGGCAGTTAACGTTGCGGCCTCA
>Ga0157369_10008064_pt1 | contig 12076 bp, 10 predicted proteins | sample C25metaG_FD_113461 | JGI IMG/M metagenome (GOLD analysis project Ga0157369, IMG submission 113461) | Corn rhizosphere microbial communities from Kellogg Biological Station, Michigan, USA - C2-5 metaG | ecosystem: Host-associated > Plants > Roots > Rhizosphere > Soil | place: USA: Michigan...
GCCGCGCTCGGCTTGATGATCGCGCCGCGCGGCGCGAGATTGCCGCGCAGCACGGCGATCCCCGCCTCGGCCTTGAACGGCTGTTCGACGGTCTTGATGACGCGGCGGTCGAAGTTCTCGGCCTCGGCGATGTTCTCGCCGATCGTCCTGCCGTTGGCGGTCACCACGTCGAGGTGGAGCAGCGAACGGATCTCCTTCATCACCGCGGGCAGCCCGCCGGCGTAGCAGAAGTCCTCCATCAGGTGCTCGCCCGACGGCTGCAGGTTGACGAGGCACGGCAGATGGCTGGCGAGGCGGTCGAAGTCGTCGATGCCGAGCTCGACGCCGATGCGCCCGGCGATGGCGATCAGGTGGATCACCGCGTTGGTCGAGCCGCCGATCGCGGCGAGCGTGACGATCGCGTTCTCGAACGCCTGCCGGGTCAGGATCGACGACAGCTTCTGGTCGGCGTCGACCATCTCGACGATGCGCCGCCCCGCCAGCCGCGCGATGACGTTGCGGCGGCCGTCGACCGCGGGGTACGCGGCGTTGCCGGGCAAGCCGACGCCGAGCGCCTCGACCATGCTCGCCATCGTGCTCGCCGTGCCCATCGTCATGCAGTGGCCGTGGCTGCGGCTCATGCAGCTCTCGGCCTCGAGGAAGTCCTGCAGCCGCAGGGTGCCGGCGCGCACCTGCTCGCTCATGCTCCAGACGCCCGTGCCCGAGCCGAGCTCCTGGCCACGCCACTTGCCGTTCAGCATCGGGCCGCCCGAGACGCCGATCGTCGGCAGATCGACGCTCGCGGCGCCCATCATCAGCGACGGCGTCGTCTTGTCGCAGCCCATCAGCAGCACGACGCCGTCGATCGGATTGCCGCGGATCGACTCCTCGACGTCCATCGACGCGAGGTTGCGGTAGAGCATCGCCGTCGGCCTGAGCAGCGTCTCGCCGAGCGACATCACCGGGAACTCGAGCGGAAAGCCGCCGGCCTCGTAGACGCCGATCTTGACCTGCTCGGCGAGCGTGCGGAAATGCGAGTTGCAAGGCGTCAGCTCGCTGAAGGTGTTGCAGATGCCGATCACCGGTCGACCGTCGAACACATCGTCGGGCAGGCCCTTGCCCTTCAGCCAGCTGCGGTAGACGAAGCCGTCGCGGTCCATGCGGCCGAACCACTGGCGGCTGCGGAGGTCTTCGCGGCGCTTCCTGCCGCCGTTCGTGCTCATTGCGCTATTCCTTGACCGACCCGGTGAGCCCGGAGACGTAGTACTCGACGAAGAACGAATAGACGAACGCGACCGGGAGCGATCCGAACAGCGCGCCGGCCATCAACGGCCCCCAGTGGTAGATGTCGCCCTCGACGAGCTCGGTGACGACGCCGACCGGAATCGTCTTCACCTCGGAGGACGAGACGAACGTCAGCGCGTAGATGAACTCGTTCCACGACAGCGTGAACGCGAAGATGCCGGCCGAGATCAGCCCCGGCACCGCGAGCGGCAGCACGATCTTGGTGAGGATCTGCCAGCGCGTCGCGCCGTCGATCACCGCGCACTCCTCGAGCTCGTACGGGATCGTGCGGAAGTAGCCCATCAGGAGCCACGTCGCGAACGGGATCAGGAACGTCGGGTACGTGAGGATGAGCGCCCAGCGCGTGTCGAAGAGGCCGAGCTTGTAGACGACGTCGGCGAGCGGGATGAAGAGGATCGACGGCGGCACCAGATAGGCGAGGAAGATCGCGAGGCCGACGTGCTTGGCGCCGCGAAAGCGCAGCCGCTCGATCGCATATGCGGCCATCACCGCGCACGCGAGCGAGCCGACGGTCGCGACGACCGAGATCAGCACCGTGTTCCACGCCCACTGCGGAAACGTCGTCTCGAACAGCAGGTGGTGGAAGTGCGCGAGTGTCGGCGACCGCACCCAGAACGGGTTGCCCTCGCGCGAGAGCAGCTCCGCGTCGGGCTTCACCGACGTGATCGCCATCCAGTAGAACGGAAACAGCAGGACGAAGAGGAAGATCGCCAGCGGCAGGTAGACCGTGACGAGGCGGCGCGTGCGCGTCTCGAGGAACGCCATGCCGGTGCTGTCGCTCGTCGTCGAGGCGGGGACGGCGCTCATGCGGCGTTGCTCACGTGTCCTTGCCGCCCTGCTGCCAGGCGCGTCGCTGCAAGCCGAAGAAGCTGAACAGGATCGCGGCGAGCAGGAACGGCACCATCGCGATCGAGATCGCTGCACCCTCGCCGAGCGCGCCGCCCGAGATCGCGCGCTGGAACGAGAGTGTCGCCATCAGGTGCGTCGCGTTGAGGGGCCCGCCGCGCGTGATGACGTAGATCAGCTGGAAGTCGGTGAACGTGAACAGCACGGAGAACGTCATCACGACGGCGATGATCGGCGTCAGCAGCGGCAGCGTGACATGGCGGAACTGCTGCCACGGAGTCGCGCCGTCGATCGCCGAGGCCTCGTAGTACGACGGCGAGATCGTCTGCAGCCCGGCGAGCAGCGTGATCGCGACGAAGGGCACGCCGCGCCAGACGTTGGCAGCGATCACGGACAGCCGCGCGTTCCAGGGGTCGCCGAGGAAGTCGATGTACTTGTCGATCCAACCGAGCTTCACCAGCATCCAGCTGATGATCGAGAACTGGGCATCGTAGATCCACCAGAAAGCGATCGCCGAGAGCGCCGTCGGCACGATGTAGGGCAGCAGGATGACGGCGCGAAAGAAGGTCTTGAAGCGGATGTTTCGGTTCAGCAGCAGCGCGAGCCAGAGCCCGAGCACGAACTTGATGACGCTGGCGACGACCGTGTAGAAGAGCGTGTTGAAGAGTGCCAGCCGCGTGACGCTGTCGTTCCAGAGGAACTCGTAGTTCTCGAGTCCGACCCACTCGCCGGGCCGGCCGACCTTGGCGTCGGTGAAGCCGAGCCACGTGCCGAGGCCGAGCGGGTAGGTGAGGAACAGCAGCAGCAGCACCGCCGCCGGCAGCATGAACAGCATGCCGAGCGCGTTGCGGTTGTTCTGCAGTCGTTCGAGAGCGGTCATCGCGGTGAGAAACCGACGCGGCCCGCCGAGGCGGGCCGCCGGGTGTGGCTCGGCGATCGGCGCGCCGCGCGGCCGATCAGACCTTGTAGTAGCGCTCGGCGCGCTTCTGCGCCCGCTCCATCGCCTCCTTCGGCGTCTTCGACCCGCTGATCGCCTCGGCGACCATGTTGACGACGATGAAGTCTGCGTTTGCGCCGGCGGACGCATACCCGAGCTTGCCCGCATAGCCGGTCGGGCGCATGTTCTTCACGGCATCGCGGTACGGGGTGTTCTTCGGATCGGCGGTCCAGACCGGGATCTTGGTGTAGGCGTCGAGCGGCGGCGAGATGTAGCCCTGCGCACCGGTGAGCCACGGCGTGAACTGCTCCTGCTCCATCATGAACTGCAGGAACGCCTTGGCGGCCTGCGGGTACTTGGTGTACTTCATGATCATCTGGTTGAAGAACAGGTGCGACTCGGTCGGCTGCCCCACCGGTCCGATCGGGAACGACGCGTGCTGGATGTCGCTGGCCATCTCCTTGAGCTTGGCGTCCTGCGAGTTCTTGGCGGCGACATAGATCGAGATGCCGTTGTTGGTGTACGAAATCTGGCCGTCGAGGAACGCCTTGTTGTTGTTGGGGTCGAGCCACGAGAGGGTGCCCGGGATGAAGTTCGCGTAGAGCTCCTTGCCGTAGTCGAGCGCCTTCAGCGTCTCCGGGCTGTCGATGACGACCTTGTTGTTCTGGTCGACGAGCTTGCCTCCGAACGCCCAGATCAGCCAGTTGCACCAGAGGCCGTCGCCGGTGGCGTTGCCGAGCGCCATGCCGCCCGGCGTCCCCTTCTCCTTGACGGCCTTGGCCATCTTGAGGAAGTCGTCGGTGGTCTTCGGGAAGGTGTCGAAGCCGGCCGACTTCAGCACGCTTTCGCGATAAACCATCATCGAGCCGGCGGCGCCGAGCGGCACGCCGATCCACTTGTGGCCGTCGGGACGCAGGTACATCTGCGTCGCCGGATACCAGCCGCCGTACTTCTTGCCGAGGTATTCGCACAGGTCGGTGACGTCGACGAGCTTGTCGGGATAGAGGTTCGCGTCGTCGTTGGTCGACAGGATGATGTCGGGACCGGCGCCCGTGTTCGCCGCCACCGCTGCCTTGGGGCGCACGTCTTCCCAGCCCTCGTTGTCGACGCGCACCGGGATGCCGGTCTTGTCGGTGAACTTCTTGACGTTCACCATGTAGGCGTCGATGTCGCCCTGGACGAACCGGCTCCAGCGCAGGACGCGCAGCGACGCGCCCTTCTCCGGCTTCAGCGTGAGCGTCTGCGCCGCCGCCGTCGGCGACCACAGCATGCTGCCGGTGCCGAGCCCTGCGACTGCGGCCGCGCCGGCCGAGCCTTCGAGGAACTTGCGGCGGTTGAATGACGATTCGCTCATCTGGATCTCCTGTGGTCCTGTGGTCGATGAAAAGGGTGCGTGAACGGAAGCGCCGGCGCGCTCAGGCGGCGAGCCGTTCGCCGCTCGCGGCGTCGAAGAGGTGCGCGCGCGCCAGATCGGGCATCAGGCGGATCGTGCTGCCCGGCGCGAAGTCGTGGCGCTCGCGAAAGACGGCCGCCATGTCGGTGCCGCCGTGGCGGCACGCGACGAGCGTGTCGGCGCCGGTCGGCTCGAGGACGACGACCTTCGACGCGATGCCGCCTTCGCTCGTCAGCTGCAGATGCTCCGGGCGCGTGCCGAGGACGACGGGCTGGCCGTCGCTGCCGCCGGCGCCGAGCGGCGCCGCGATCTGCGTGCCGTCGTCGAGGACGAGGCGCGACGCGCCGCCGTCGCGGCGCAGCGTCGCCGGCAGGAAGTTCATCGCCGGCGAGCCGATGAAGCCGGCGACGAACACGTTGCTCGGCCGATCGTAGAGCTCGAGCGGGGAGCCGACCTGCTCGATGCGGCCGTCCCTCATGACGACGATGCGGTCGCCCATCGTCATCGCCTCGATCTGGTCGTGGGTGACGTAGACGGAGGTCGTCTTCAGCCGCTGGTGCAGTTCCTTCAGCTCGCTGCGCATGGCGACGCGTAGCTTGGCGTCGAGGTTCGAGAGCGGCTCGTCGTACAGGAAGACCTGCGGGTCGCGGACGATCGCGCGCCCCATCGCGACGCGCTGGCGCTGGCCGCCCGAGAGCTGGCGCGGGTAGCGGTCGAGCAGCGCCGACAACGCCAGGATCTCCGCAGCACGCGCGACCTTCTGCTCGATCGTCGCCTTGTCCTTCTTCGCGAGCATGAGCGAGAAGGCGAGGTTCTGCCGCACCGTCATGTGCGGATAGAGCGCGTAGTTCTGGAACACCATCGCGATGTCGCGCTCTTTCGGCGGCACGTCGTTGACGCGGCGGTCGCCGATGCGGATCTCGCCGCCCGAGATCTCCTCGAGGCCGGCGATCATCCGCAGCAAAGTCGACTTGCCGCACCCCGACGGGCCGACGAGAACCGTGAACGAGCCGTCGGCGATGTCGATGTCGACGCCGTGCAGGACGGCGGTCTCGCCGAAGGTCTTGCGGACCGACTGGATGGTGACGCTGGCCATGGGGGAGCATGCGGGTGAAGCCCCGCGCCCGGCGAGTATGGCCAGCCGCCGCCCTGCCGCCATGAGGGCAAACCGGTAGAGCACCGCAAGGAACTCGCGACCGGCACGCTACGATCGCCAGCTGCGGCAAGGAGGCCCTCGCACATGAAGATCCTCATCACCGGCGGGGGCGGCTTCATCGGCTCGCGCCTCGCGTCGGCACTGCTCGCGCGCGGCCGTCTCGGCGGCGCGACGATCGAGCGCCTCGTGCTGGCCGACCAAGTCGCGCCGCGCTCGGAGCTCGCGAGCGATCGTCGCGTCGAGACGCGCGTCGGCAAGCTCGCCGAGCAGTGCGAAGCGCTCGCGCGCGAAGGCTTCGACGGCGTCTTCCACCTCGCGTCGGCGGTCTCGGGCGAGTGCGAGGCCGACTTCGACCTCGGCCTGCGCTCGAACCTCGACACGACGCGCGCGCTGCTCGATGCGCTGCGCGCTGCGACAGCGCGCGGCGCGCGGCCCGCGAAGCTCGTCTTCTCGAGCTCGGTCGCGGTGTTCGGCCCCGACCCCTCGGTGCCGCTGCCGCCGCTCGTCGGCGACGACACCCTGCCGGCGCCGAAGACGTCGTACGGCACGCACAAGCTGATCTGCGAGCACCTCGTCGCCGACTATTCGCGCAAGGGTTTCGTCGACGGCCGCTCGGCGCGGCTGATGACGGTGACGGTGCGACCGGGCCGGCCGAACGGCGCCGCGTCCTCGTTCTTCTCGGGAATCGTCCGCGAGCCGCTCGCCGGCGTCGAGGCGATCTGCCCGGTCTCGCCCGACGTCTCGCACCCGCTGACCTCGGCGGCGCGCACCGTCGAAGGGCTGATCGCGGTGTACGAGGCGAGCGTCGATCAGCTCGGCGGCCGCCTCGCGCTCAACCTGCCGGGGCTGAACGCGACGGTTGCCGAGATGCTCGCCGCGCTCGAGGAGGTCGCGGGGCCCGAGGTGCGCGACCGCGTCCGCTTCGTCCGCGACGAGACGATCGCGGGCATCGTCGCCAACTGGCCGCGCGGCGCGACCGCGAAGCGCGCCGAGAAGCTCGGCCTCCTTCCCGAGAAGAGCTTCGCCGACATCATCCGCCGCTACATCGCCGACTGCCGCGCAGCGCCGGACGGTGCGGAGGCGCTGAAGGGCCTCGACCCCCGCAGGGTGAGCGCATGAACCGGATCGATCTCGAAGGCCGCGTCGCCGTCGTCACCGGCGGTGCGCAGGGCATCGGCCACGCGATCGCCGAGCGCATGCTCGCATCGGGTGCCGCGGTCTCGCTCTGGGACCTCGACGCCGGCAAGCTCGCCGAAGCGAAGAGCGCGCTCGGCCACGCAGGCAAGGTGTTCGCCGAGCGCGTCGAGCTGACGAGCGACGCCGAGGTCGCGGCGGCGACCGAGCGCACGATCGCCGCCGCAGGCAAGATCGACATCGTCGTCAACAACGCCGGCATCACCGGCGGCAACGGCACGACGTGGGAGCTCGAGCCCGACGTCTGGCGCCGCGTCCTCGAGGTCAACCTGGTCGCGCCGTACCTCGTCTGCCGCGCGATCGTTCCGCACCTGATCGAGAACGGCTACGGCCGGATCGTCAACGTCGCCTCGATCGCGGGCAAGGAAGGCAACCCGAACGCGTCGCACTACAGCGCGTCGAAGGCCGGGCTGATCGCGCTCACCAAGTCGCTCGCGAAGGAGCTCGCGACCAAGGGCGTCCTCGTCAACGCGATCGCGCCGGCGGCGGCGAAGACCGCGATGTTCGCGACGATGACCAAGCAGCACATCGACTTCATGCTGTCGAAGATTCCGATGGGCCGTTTCATCGACGTGCGCGAGATCGCCGCGACGGTGGCGTGGATCGCGTCGGAGGATTGCTCGTTCACGACCGGCTCGGTGTTCGATCTTTCGGGCGGACGCGCGACGTACTGAGCGAGCGCGGCGGTCGGGCCGTATGATGGTTCGTCGCTCCCTCGCGTCTCGATCGATGACCATGCGCCCTGCCCTCGCCGCTGCGTTCGCGCTCGCCGCGGCCGCCCTCGTCGGCTGCGCCGGCGCACCGTCGTCGGCGAGTTCGCCGCCGCCGTCGGACTACGTCGTCGCGTCGCTCCAGCCGACGCGCGGCAACACGGCGGCTGGCACCGTCTTTTTCTCGCAGGAAGGCAGCGACGTCGTCTTGCGCGGCCGGATCACCGGGCTGCGACCGAACCAGGAGCACGGCTTCCACGTTCACGAGAAGGGCGACTGCTCGAGCGACGATGCGATGAGCGCCGGCGGCCATCTCAACCCGAGCGGCAAACGGCACGGCCCGCAGGACTCCGAGCACCACGCCGGCGACCTGCCGTCGATCAAGGCCGACGCGAACGGCGTCGCGGCGGTGCGCTCGCGCGTCGCCGGAACGCTGCTCGGTGCCGGCGCCGAGGACATCGCGGGCAAGGCGCTCGTCGTCCACGCGTCGCCCGACGACTACACGACGCAGCCGACCGGGAACTCGGGCGCACGCATCGCGTGCGGCGTGATCGGCATCGGGTCGGGCCGCGACGCGTCCGGCAACGCGGTGCCGATTCCGAAGGATCTGTAGGGTCTGGTCGCACCGCGGACGCGGCGATGGGCGAAGCGTCGCGCGCAACGAGCCCGGCACGGGCCGCGCTCCGTCGCCGCCTCCTGCCTGCCGCCGTGCTCGTCGTCGTTGCCGCATCGCTGTTCGCAATCCTCGCGGGCGACGTCGCGAGCCGCGCGCCGCTCACCGTCGTCGACGTTGCGATCGCGAACTGGCTGCACCGCCACGCGACGCCGCCGCTCGTGACCGCGATGCTCGTCTGGACGCAATTGCACTCGACCGTCGCCGTCGGCGCGTACGCCGCGGTCGCGACGCTCGTCCTCGCGTTCGAGCGCAGCTGGCAGCGCGCGGCGCTCGTCGTCGTCGCGGTCGGCGGCGGGCTCGCGCTCAACGCGCTGATGAAGCTCGCGTTCCAGCGCGCGCGGCCGTCGTTCGACGATCCGCTGCTGACGCTCGCGACGTACAGCTTCCCGAGCGGCCACGTCGCTGGCAGCACGATCTTCTACGGCCTCGTCGTCGCCGCAGTGTTCGCGCGCACGACGAGCGTTCGCCGGCGCGTCCTCGCGGTCGTCGGCGCGCTGCTCGCGGTCGCGCTCGTCGCGTTCAGCCGCATGTTGCTCGGCGCGCACTATCTGAGCGACGTGCTCGCCGCCTTCGCCGAAGGCATCGCGTGGCTCGCGATCAGCATCGCCGCGCTCGCCGCGCTCGCCGCGCTCTGGCGCGACGCGCCGCACGCATCCGGCGCGGAGGCGGCGTGACGCGCTCGATCGTCGTCCTGCTGAACGCCGCGTCGGGCGGCGGCAACGACGACGCGCTCGCGGCGCACATCGCGTCGCTGTTCGAGGCCGCCGGTGCGCACGCGGACGTTCGCCTCGTGCACGGCAACGAGCTCGCCGACGCGCTGCGCGCGGCGATCGAGCGCAAGCCCGAAGCGATCGTCGCCGGCGGCGGAGACGGCACGGTGAGCTCGGTCGCGGCGGCGCTCGTCGGCGGACCGATCGCGCTCGGCGTGCTCCCGCTCGGCACGCTCAACCACTTCGCCAAGGACCTCGGCCTGCCGCTCGAGCTTGACGCCGCGGTCGAGCGGATCGCGCACGGCGCGATGCGGCGGGTCGACGTCGGCGAGGTCAACGGCCGCGTCTTCGTCAACAACTCGAGCCTCGGCCTCTATCCCGACATCGTTCGCGAACGCGAGCGCCAGCAGCGCCGCCTCGGCCGCGGCAAGTGGGCAGCGCTCGTCTGGGCGACGATCGGCGCGGTCAGGCGATTCCCGTTCCTGGATGTGCGCCTGTCGGTCGACGGCCGCGCCGCGCTGCGGCGAACGCCGTTCGTCTTCATCGGCAACAACGTCTACTCGATGCAGGGCTTCGCGATCGGCGAGCGCGAGCGACTCGACGCCGGCTGCCTCAGCCTCTACGTCGCGCAGCGCGCCGGCAGGCTGAAGCTTCTGATGCTCGCCCTGCACGCGGTTTTCGGCAGGCTCGAGCAGGCGCGCGACTTCGACGCGATGTGCGCGGTCGGCATCGACGTCGAGAGCAGGCGACGCCGTCTCCGCGTCGCCACCGACGGCGAGATCACGATGATGGCTCCGCCGCTGCGCTACCGTACCCGGCCGGCGAGCCTGCTCGTCGTCGCCGGCGAACCGACCGCATCGTCCTGACCCCTTCATGCGCACGCTCGTCCATCTCTCCGACCTCCACTTCGGCAGCGTCGACGAAACCGTTCTCGAGCCGCTGCTCGCGGCGGTCGCCACGGTCGACGCCGACGTCGTCGCCGTCTCCGGCGACCTGACGCAGCGCGCGCGCAAGAAGCAGTTCGAGCAAGCGCGCGACTTCCTCGCTCGCATCGCGGCGCCGCGCATCGTCGTTCCGGGCAACCACGACGTTCCGCTCTACCGCGTCTGGGAGCGCTTCCTGAGCCCGCTCGGCAAGTACCAGCGGATCGTGCAGAGCGACCTCGAGCCGTCGTACGTCGACGGCGAAATCGCCGTGCTGGGCATCAACACCGCGCGCGCGCTGACGTTCAAGGGCGGCCGCATCAACAAGGAGCAGATGGCGTCGATCGAGCGGCGCCTGAAGCCGCTCGGCGCTGCGGTGACGAAGGTCGTCGTCACCCACCACCCGTTCGACGTTCCCGACGATTCCGGCGACGTCGACCTCGTCGGCCGGGCGAAGAAGGCGATGGCGGTGTTCTCCGATTGCGGCGTCGACCTGCTGCTTTCCGGCCACTTCCACGTCAGCCAGTCGGGCGAGACATGGCGCGATGCCATCGCCGGCTACTCGGCGCTCGCCGTGCAGGCCGGGACGGCGACATCGACGCGCGGACGCGGCGAGGAGAACTCGTTCAACGTCGTGCGCATCGCGAGGAGCGAGATCGTCGTCGAGCGCTGGGCGTTCGACCGCGATGCGCGTGCGTTCGGGCCCGCGGGCAGCGAGCGCTTCGTGCGCGAGGGCGAGCGCTGGCTCGAGCGCTAGGCGTCGCGCTAGCGCGCCGACTCCTGGTCCTGCAGGAGCCGCCACATCACCTTGCCCGACCCCGACTTCGGCAGCGAGTCGACGAACTCGACGATCTTCGGCACCTTGTACGCCGCCATGTGCTCGCGCGACCAGGCGACGATGTCGTCGGCGGTCGTCTTGCCTCTGGCGTCGGCGCGCAGCACGACGACCGCCTTCACCGTCTCGCCGCGGTACGGATCGCGCGCGGAGATGATGCATGCCTCCTGCACCGCCGGATGCTTGTAGAGCAGCATCTCGACTTCGGCGGGCCAGACCTTGAAGCCGCTCGCGTTGATCATCCGCTTCAGGCGGTCGGTCATGAAGAAGTAGCCTTCCTCGTCCATGCGACCGAGGTCGCCGGTGCGGAAGAACTTGCGGCCGTCGAACTCGATGAACGCGGCGGCGGTCGCCTCGGGGTGCTTCCAGTAGCCGGTGAAGACCATCGGGCCGCGGGTGATGATCTCGCCGGTCTCGCCGGGCGGCAGCTCCTGCAGCGTGAGCGGATCGACGACGCGCGAGTCGACCGAGAAGATCGGGATGCCGAGGCACTGCAGCTTGGCGCGCTCGGGCGGGTTCGAGTGGCTCGGCGCCGCCGTCTCGGTGAGGCCGTAGCCTTCGGCGAAGGTCAGGCCGAACTCGTCGCGCAGGCGTTCGGCGACGGCGTGCGGCATCGCCGCACCGCCGCCGCTGATGCTGCGCAGGCTCGACAGGTCGAAGCTCTTGTAGTTGGGGCTGCCGAACAGGTCGATCACCATCGTCGGGATGCAGACCCAGTGCGAGATCCGGCGCGCCGAGATGAGCCGGCCGGCGAGCTCGCGGTCCCAGCGCGGCATGACGACGACGGTCGCGCCCGAATAAACCGAGCCGAGCACGCTGTAGAGCATGCCGGTGATGTGGAACATCGGCACGACGCCGAGCACGATCGGCTCGGGACCGCCCGCGTACCCCCAGGCGCCGCCGACGCAGTTGTGCATCAGCGTGCGATGCGTGTGCATGCAGCCTTTCGGCAGCCCCGTCGTCCCCGACGTGTACGGCAGCAGCGCGAGGTCGTCGGGGCCGGCGCGCGCCGGCGTCGGCGCCAGACGCTCGCCGATCGCGTCGAGCCAGCGCGTGCAGCCTGCCGGCAGCGGCGGGTCGCTGCGCAGCCACTGTTCCATCGCCGGCGGCGGCGCGTCGGCCTCGGCGATCGTGCCGGCCGGCATGGTGTCGCTGTAGCGCGTCGCGACGATCGCGCGAACGCGGGCGTGCTCGGGCAGCGCAGCGTTGGCGGCCTCGACCGTCGCGGCGAGATCGGCGCTGCAGATGACGACCTTCGTCTCGGGATCGCTGATGTAGTGCTGGACCTCGTCGGCCTTGTTCATCGGATTGACCGGGACGACGACGGCGTCGGCACGCAGCACCGCGTAGAGCGCGATCGGAAACTGCGGGCAGTTCTGCAGGTACACGGCGACCCGATCGCCGGCCTGCAC
>Ga0157369_10008065_pt1 | contig 12076 bp, 12 predicted proteins | sample C25metaG_FD_113461 | JGI IMG/M metagenome (GOLD analysis project Ga0157369, IMG submission 113461) | Corn rhizosphere microbial communities from Kellogg Biological Station, Michigan, USA - C2-5 metaG | ecosystem: Host-associated > Plants > Roots > Rhizosphere > Soil | place: USA: Michigan...
GAATCCGTATCTACGGATTTCACCAACGGCGGCGGCCAAGTCGCCACTGTGCTGGTAGGCCCGCATGTAAAAACCGGATTCCGGTCCTCCACCATGTATCAACATCAATCATTGCTTCGCACGGAACTGCAACTGCTCAATGTTAATGACATGCCCGGCGCATCAGCGGTGGCCGCTTCCATGGGAGAGTTCTTCCAATAAAAAAGACATTGCGACGGTCCCGATCGCCATCCTCAGCCTGCACTCACCCTTGATCTGGGGCGATCTGCGCTGATCTGCGGCAGAAATTTTTCTTTCTTCGTGCCTCCGCGAAGAAAATTGAATCGCGCGACGCAAAATCGCCGGCCACAAGCTGTCATCCTGAAGCGAGCCCAGAGCGAGTGAAGGACCCCAGAATCGAAGAAGCCCCCTTACTCGATCCGCACAACCCTCTCACTCACCTTAGCAAATTTTTCAAACACGGCGGGATCGTGGCCGGGAACGATCAGCCGCGGCGAAGCGGCGAGTTGTTTCATGCGGTCCTGAGCGCGGAGATTGGATACCGCATCCAGCGTCTGCGAGATAGGTACGTGCTTTTCCATGTTTTCATAAAGATACATATTGTCGCTGGCAAGAATCACCGTGCCTGCTTTGGTGTTTACGCCCACGTACTGCGACTGGAACGTATGCTTGCCGCCGATATAACAGGTGATCCCGGGAAGAATTTGCTGCGAATCGCCATTGACCAACGTGAGGCGGCTGGCCAGGTTGAGTTTCACTGCGGCCAGCACATCGTCCGGGTCAATGCCGCCGTGGGTGCGCGGGTCCTGCCATGCTTCTCCGGTGTAATACGTGTATTCATCTTTTTGCAGCCAGATGCGCGCCTTGGGAAAAAGATCCATCCCGTCCGCGTGGTCCCAGTGCATGTGCGTGATCACCACGTCAGTAATGTTATCCGGCGTGAGCGCGGGCTGGCCTGCGGGCATGATTCCGGGCTGGCCAACAGCTTCAGAAGACTTCATGAAACCAGCGACCGTGAATTGCTTGAAGAATTGCGCACGATAAAAACCTGAGTCCACCAGAATGTTGCGGCCATTGCCGCGAATGAGCCAAACTGTCATGGCGATGGAAAGCTTGCGTTGCGGATCGGCGCCGGCAATGAGCGCGTTGACGGGAAAATCTGGAATGGAAGCATAGCGGATAGCAAAAACTTCATAGACCGGCGCGGCGGCAGCGGTGGAAGAAGACATTGGCCCGGATTTAGTCTGCGCTGCCTCCGCGGAGTTACCGTCAACCCGCGTGGACCAGACTGTCGCGGAGGAAAGAGCTGCGGCAGAATTCCAGAAAAGAATGTTGCTGCTTACCCGCTGAGTCTGTCCGGTCCCAGACCAACCTGAAAGAAAAAGCACCGCTGCTGCGACAATAGATTTTGCTATCATTCAAGCTCCATTTTGCGTGACGATCAGAGACAAAGAAAGCGTTAGGAAATAGAGTGCATGAATAGCTCTGCGATGTCGAGACTGCCCAAGGTGCCTTCATTGCTGCGCCGCATTAGCTTCAGTTTTCTGCTGGGCTTTGCGTTGTTTCTGCTGGGCGCGGGATTGCAAGGCGTGTTGCAGCAGCGCGGCGTTACGGGCGCAAACGTTTATATTGATGACCTGGTGCTGGGAGTGCTGGCCGGTCTGTTGGTGTTTGCGTATGAGCATCGGCGATCACGGGATCTGCGGCAGAAGCTGGCGGTGATTTCCGCCATGAACCATCACGTCCGCAATGCGCTGCAAACCATTTCTTACGTGACGTACGCTGAGCAGGCAAAACAGATGCTGCTGATCCAGCAGTCAGTGAACCGGATTCAGTGGGCGCTCAGTGAAATATTGCCCGGAGAAGGCACGGAAGCGCAGAATTGTCCGCTGACAATACCGATACCAAAGAACACGATAGAGACAGAACCGCATACAGGAACATCGGGCAAAGCGTGACCTTGGAATTTTTGTTTCTGCAGATAAGATCGTTGCCAACTTTCAATCACGCATCATTTTCACCAGCCTGGCTCTTAGCCGAGACGCCCAGCAGCCGGTCAAACTCACGCTTGCTTACCGCGTAGCACTCACAGGAGCGCTTTATCAGCGCTGCATGGTCAAGAATGGTCACGTTGCCGCGCGTATAACGGATCATCCCGGCCCGTTGCAGCTCGCCGGCGGCAAGCGTCACGCCCGGACGCTGCACGCCCAGCATCATGGCCAGAAATTCCTGCGTAAGCTGAAACTCGTCGGATTGCATTCGGTCATGCGTCATCAAAAGCCAGCGGCAGCAACGCCGGTCCAGGTTATGAAATGTATTGCAGGCGGCCGATTGCGCCACCTGGTTGAAAAAGGCATGGGCATAGTGCAGCATGGCCATCCGCAGGGAACTGCTGCGGTGCATTTCCTGCCAGAAAAATTTTGCTTTCATTTGCAGGCCGCGGCCGGCCACTTGCATGTAAACGCTCGTAGGAGCCTGGCTGTCGCCAAAGATCACCGGCAAACCCACCATGCCTTCATTGCCAATGGTGCCGACTTCCGCGGCATCTCCATTCTTCATGTTGTTGACCAGTGAAGCCACTCCGGTCTCAAGAAAATAGACGAACTCAATTTGCTGGTCAGCCTGATAGAGGGAACGTTTGTATTCGAACTCCACTGGATGGAGATTTGGGTGCAGCCGCTCATAGTCCTCACGCGAGAGAGATTTCAGCAGCCGATTTTTTGGCCCGCCCGGGGCTGCTTCTGGCCCTCCATAAGCGCGCTGGCTCTTGTGTTTTTGCGTGGAAGCGGTAGGCATAAGTGTTCACCGAGAGCAGCCCCGTGCTCGGTTTAAGCTTAATTAAGTTTACTCCAAAAGCGCTCTTATTCGACTTTACTCCTAAAGCGCTTTTATTTCGCGACGGGAGTGATTGCACTTTGAAGAGCAAACGGGAGCCATGCTCTTTCCCTTGACGGTCTAGGAACGATGGCGTGTTCGGCTGTAATGGCCAGCATCCTGGGCCGAACGGCGGAGGAAGTATGAGCGCCACAACCAGGCTCCGCACATGGTGGAAAGCGCTGGCGTATCGCGCGTCACTTGAAAAGGAGACGGAAAGTAGGACTGCGCTTTTACATTGAAAGTTACGCGGCGGACCTGGTGCGTGACAATCAGGCCGCTATACAGCCGCTGCAAGAATGCACGCCTGCAATCGAGTGAGAATGCTTCGATAAGTCGCAGCGGCCTGCTGCAAGCGTGGTTGCTCATACAATCCAGTCATTGCATTCGCCGCCATCAAGCAATACGCCAGTCGAAAAACTGTATAGGCTCTAATGAAACTGCCAATTCTCGGAACGGCATCATCTCCGCTGGCGCGATGGTAGAGATTGAGAAACTCGGTTGTTTGTTCCTCGTTCAATTTCCACTCGACAATTGCGCCCGCCAGGTCCCATGCGATGTCTGTTGGCCCGGGAAAGAAATGATCATCGCCGTGACTGCCGGAGTCGGTCTTTAACAACTTCCCGTCGACGCTCCACAGCCATTCGTGCCGCTGCATTTTTCCGTCAGCAATGACCGGACACTCAAGTCGAAGCTCAACCGGCATATCCAACCCAAGTTCATGCAGATTGTGCTCCGACATCCCTTGCAGAGCGTCAAGATCAGATAATTCAACCGCGAATGCACGCTGCCGAAAAGCGCAGTAGTCAGCGATCTTTGCCAGGACCTCTTTTGAAAGATCCCTCGCCAACAAAGGCCGGCCTTCAATCAAGGCATAAGAAATGAATCCTTCGCTCTCCTGGCGTGGCATTGGCCCGAATCCCGCAACGGCAACTTTCCTTTCGCGTTCCAGGACTACATCACCGTAATGTCCCAGCCCGGCAAACTTGAAAAGCCAGCGCTCACCCTGCCCGCTCGACGAAAGATACTTAAGCCGCTCAAAGCTGGTCCACGCATCTGGCCATTCGCACTCATTCGCGAACACTCTGCTCCGCCACTGCCCGCCGCCGATAAAATCCACCGCTTCCGCTGGCCTACGCACCTCGCTGACCACGGGCATGCAATGAAACCGCTGCCATCGTCGTGCCGCATTCTCAGCGCACAGCGCATTGATGTTCGGCTCATGGGCGCTCACCAATATGATCTTTTCTGTTGACGCTCCGGCGCACTCCAACGCTTCTGCCACAGCCAAAAAAGATGACCCACTCAATCCCGGCCCTTCATCCACCACAGCGAAGTTTGCTCCGCAAGAAATGGCTTTGCTGATCGCAACCATCTGCTCGGGCGCAAACTCAGCGGTTCGATTGTAAGGATGTCCCTGCGGACGCACGGTGGTTCTCTGCGCAGAAATCCCGCGGGCGCGCACCGCGGCAGCGGCAACCGCACTGAGCGTTGTTCCGATACTCCTGATTCCAACAACCAGCAAACGCTCACATGCAGGAATCTGACGAATGACATCCGCGTAAGCCAACGGGTGCAGTGCGTAGTAAGCGAACCCTTCAGGAGTAGAGATGCTGAGTTGGTCAAAGGCTGGAAGAACCCGCGCAGCAGAGATCATCGAATCCAAGGTTGCCGCATCCAAAACCAGCGGATCAGGAATTAAGGAACCAATGGGAGGCTTGTGAAAATCAGGATCGGAAGCTGCCATTTCGTTGGTGGCTAGTAGCGCGTCCGCAATTTGATCGGTGAGCCGTTCGCAAGAAGTGGCAGCTCCTGGATAAGCATCCGCGACGCCACACTCGACCTCGCCCGCCAGCAGCAGAACGTCCACCAACGCTCGCGGTGAAATAGGGCCGCGCAATTGCTCAAGCCGAGCAATGAGTGCGGCCTTAAGTTCTTTCCCGTTCGCGCGCCGCCGGTCTTCACGGAAGACCAGCAGATTCAAACCGCTCATGCGTACTCGTCAGGCTACTTTCTTGGCCGTTCTGCGTACAGCGCGCGGCGAACGTGCCACATCGCCCTCTTTATCCACGAAGTAAAGATACTGGTTGTCCCGCTGAATTGCGTTCGGCACCAGCACCTCGGTCTCACCTTCGCCGGATTTCGACTTGCGGCTCACGTTCCCGCTGCCATCGACAAAGTACAAATACTTCTTGTAGTCCCGTTCCAGATGAAGTTCTTTGACCTTTTCTGCCATACCCTCTTGGAGTCCAAATAAAGCTCTCTGGATGCCACGATCTTAGCGATTAGATTTTCCTTTGCTGCTGGCCCGAGTTCCCTTGCGATGCCGGGGCGCGGGCGGTTCTTCACCCGGCGCCAAGACCCGATGCACCAACGGCGGGTTGAATTTGTAAGTACGTTCGCGGATGCTGCCGTCATCTTGTTTTACCCGCAGCACAAAGGTGCGCAAATTGCCTTCTTTTTCAAACTCCTGCCGTCCAAGTGTCACCGGCAATACGCCTGCTAATTCCCGCTCTCGATATGCGGTTTCATAGCGATGCTTGCGCGCGTTCCATGTAAATACCCGCGCCTGGCTGAAGTCATATGGCAGCCCTTCTTTTTCAGTGAACAGCACCAGGTACTCTGGAACCTTCTGATCTCCATCCTGAACTTCATCCAGCTGGTAAGCCGCCACAATGCGCTGGCCTTCAGAGTACTGCGCAATCTCTTCCGGAACTTGCAGGTAAAGAGTTCTGCCAAGCACCCAGCCCACGCGCATTTGCGTGTCGCGCACCAGCCACCAATCTTCGCGGACCGCCGGCGGCGCGGCGTTATCGCTCTTTACTTTGTCTTCATCGGGAGCGTCGTCAGCGTCTTTCTTGTCATCCTTCAACTGCAGCGGCGGAGCATTGCGGTCCACCGCCTGGCGCTGCAGCATGTCCACTTTCTGTTTTTCGTTCAACAGGTAAAGATACGCGGTCTTTCTTCCCGGCAACACATGTACCTTCACTTGCTCTTCCGTGGTTGCTGTGGCCTGGGCCGGCGTGGCCTTGTATTGTTCCGCCAGCTTTTGAAATTGATCGAAGGTCGGCTGGTCCGCCAGGTAGCGTTCCTGCAGCCAGCCTTCTTCACCGCGCGGCGAGCGCACTCTAACAAAACGCTTGCTCTGCATCCGCTCCAGCACCTGCAGCCGCTCTCCGTTATGTACCACGCCGGTCTTGTTATAGAAAGTGGCAACGTGGTCGCGAAGTCCCGCCTCAGTCACGGCCACGTAGGCGTATTCTCCGCGATCGGACACGCCGCCTTTGCCGTTGCATCCTACGAATAGGCACAGCGCGGCGGCCACCAACAACAGTGCCGCAGGATTAATTCGCTTTTGAATTCGGATCAGATCTGTGGTCAAAACTGCCCCATCGCCTTACCGACAAATATAGCAGTCCTCCGCAATGCGTGACAGGATCGAACCGCCTGACGATTATTTCATCGGCACTAGTTTTTCTGCGATGCTCCCTGCTGGGCAAAAATCAGATAGTGTCCCACAGGATCTTTAATTCCGAATTCCTTTGCCTGATAAAACGTGGTGCGCATTGGCATTACGATTTCGGCTCCTTTGATTGCCGCCAGCGCTGCGTCAATATCGGCTACTTCGACATAAAGGAAGCTCGGCCCTTTGCGCACCGCGGCCCCAACAACGGCATTGTCTTTGTCCACGCTGGCAAAGCTCTGATACATCAGTTCCATGCCGTTTTTCTCCAGCATGACAAAGCCGATCTTGTTTCCTTCCGGCACTTCTATCGTCTTCTGGAAGCCGATACGTTCAGTCCAGAACTGAATGCAAGGTTCAATCTCCTCGGCAAACAGGATGGGTGTGATTTTCTTTACTTCTGCACGCTTCATATTTATCTCCAATTTGAATTGTTGTGAGGCCAAGGACCAGGGCCAACATCATCGGAGTCGGCCAAAAGCTTTCATTAACGTCCAGATTTTTCTTGCAATCACTGTCTAGTCTAGTTTAGACTACAGCAACGATATGGCATTGCGCTTGTCATGTCAATGGGAGTTTTTGATGCCAGTTCAGCAGCGTCGCTTAGATGATTTAATTTCGGTGGGGACCAGCCATGCTTCGCGACTTTGAATTGCTCGGAATTCGCAGCCTGCAGCAGCTTGCTCGCCAAAATCCGGCCAGGCTCTACCAGAAACTCTGCCGCGCCATCGGCCAGCGTGTGGATATCTGCTGTCAGGACGTTTTTTCCGCCGCCGTGGCACAGGCGCGCGATCCGCTACTTCCGGCCGAGCAGTGCCAGTGGTGGTATTGGAGCCGCCAGCGAAAGGCTGGTTATGCCCATTCATAAACCCACAGCTAAACGGCGCGAAACGAGAAAGACTGGCCTAACTGTGCCGGACCTTGTACTGCTCAGCCTGCTTGCAGAGCAGCCCATGCACGGCTACCAGGCCAATCTGGAATTGGAGCGTCGCCAAGTACAGGACTGGGCTGGGGTTTCTCGTCCACAGGTTTACTACTCGCTGGAAAAGCTGGCACGGCTTGGGCTGATTAAAGAAGCTGACGATCCCGAACCCGCTCTCGGTCCGGAGCGCCGCATCTTCTCCACCACGGCCAAAGGCCGCGCAGCTCTTGCCGCCGCGCTGGAGCGCGAAGACTGGACCAACCAGCGTGATCGTCCGCCGTTTCTTACCTGGATGGCCCTTTCCTGGCAGACCTCGCCGGGGACTGTCCTAAAACAACTCCAGCGTCGTGAAAAATTTCTGGAAGGCGAACTCCACCGCGAATTGGAAACGTTGCGCGCGGTGGAAAAGGAAGTGGGCCATGGGTTTCATGAAGCCGTCTGGATGATCAAACTTGTCATCGAGCAATTTCGTACTGAACTGAGTTGGCTGCGCAAAGTCATGGATGAACTTCCGCATCGAGCACCCGCCTCGAATCCCGCGCACATCGGCAAAAACATCTAGCGTTCTGCTTGCCGATTGCGCCGATTTCAGAACTCTCATATCGCTCCACGCTATACTGCTCAATCGAGGAGAGACTAATGGCAACCCGAATAAAACTGCTTTTATTCATCAATCTTTTTTGTTTTTTGGCAGCAGCCCCGGCCCAGCATTCAAAGACAGATGATCCACAGATCCGCGGCGCCATGGAATTTCTTGCCAGCGACGCGCTGCAGGGACGCGCCAGCGGATCCCATGACGAACTGCTCGCCGCCACTTATCTGGCTTCGCAACTGCGAGAAATCGGCATCGAACCGGGCGGGGATGAAGGCAGCTACATTCAGAACGTTTCCGGCGAGTTCAACTTCTATCGCGAAGGCAAAAAGCAGTGGAACACGCGTAACGTAATCGGGAAACTTGAGGGCCGCGACGACAAGTTGAAAGATCAGGTCATTCTGCTTACTGCGCACATGGACCATCTCGGCATTGGAAAGCCGGTGAATGGCGACAACATTTATAACGGCGCGGATGATGATGCTTCCGGCTGTGTCGCCGTGCTGCAGTTGGCGCGTGAACTGGCGCATGAGAAAGCGCCAAAACGCACCGTGCTGTTTGTGTTTTTTGGAAGTGAAGAGACCGGCGGCCAGGGCAATCAACATTTTCTGCAGCATCCGCCCGTGCCGATTAAAAACATCGTTGCCAACCTGGAATTTGAAATGATTGGCCGCAATGATTCTGCCGTTAAGTCAGACGAACTCTGGCTCACTGGGTTCGATCGCAGTAACCTCGGCCCGGAGTTGGCGAAACACGGCGCAAAATTGGTTGCCGATCCCCATCCACAGCAAAACTTCTTTCAGAGATCAGACAATTACGCGCTGGCCAAGCAAGGCGTCGTCGCTCAGACCGTGTCGAGCTTTGGCCTGCACGCTGACTATCACCGGCCCAGTGATGATGTCGCCCATATCGACTTTAGCCACATGGAACAGGCAATCCATTCCATGCTGGAACCGGTGAAATGGCTGGCCAATTCTGAATTCAAGCCGGAATGGGTAGAGGGGAAGAAGCCTTAGTTTTTTGTCCCCGAGCGCAGCGAGGGAACCCTTTAGCTAGATGCGCTAGATTTTTGAAATTGCTCAATTATCGAAATTAGTTTGGCTTTTCTCTCTTCTTCCCGCGCAGGATGCGCTCATCGATGCGCTTGCGGCCTTTGAAGCCTTCTTCCATGCCGTGCCAGTACTCGATCTTCTCTTCTCCATACTTCCAGCACAGCAAGACAATTTCATCATCCACGGCGCAGGGAAAATCCAGCAGGCCGATATCGAGATCTTTTACCTGTACGCCGATGGAGTCAATTTCCGCCAGGGTATCCTTGATGTCCTGAAAGGCTTTGTCGCGCTCGGCGCGCCGCCGCGCCACGGCCGGAACGTCCACAAGAAGCCCGCCGCTAAGAAGGATGCGGTGCTTAAGGTCCAGCAGCTCCTTTTCTACGGCTTCAATCACGCCCTTGTCGTCCATGGCGCGCTTGATCAGCGAGCGTAATACCGGCACCAGAGTCTGCGCTTCTTCCAGCGTGAAAGTTTTTTGTTTAGCCATAAATCTCTTGCTTGACTCCGGCTCACCGTATCTCCAGCATCCTGTCCAGGGCCGCGCGCGACCAGTATTTCACGTCCTCCGGCACCTGTATGCGGTTTACCACGTTTCCTTCCGTCAGATTTTCCAGCGCCCAGCACAGGTGCTGTGGCGATATGCGAAACATTGTGGTGCAGAGGCAGCCGGACTCATCAAGGGTAATCACCATCTTACGCTCATCGGCAAATTCCTTGCCCATGCGATTCACAAGATGGATTTCCGTCCCTACGGCAAATTTGCCGCCCTCTGGCGATTCCGCAATCATCTTGATCAGGCCCTCGGTCGATCCCACACCGTCAGCCTTTTGACAAACTTCCCAGCGGCATTCAGGATGGACGATCACCTTGATCCCCGGATAAAGCGCCCTAACTCGATCCACATGCTCCGGCAAAAAGCGCTGGTGCACGGAGCAATGTCCCTTCCATAAAATCACCTTGGCTTGGCGCAGTCGCTGCGGGTCCACTCCCCCGCCGATCATGAACGGGTCCCAGACGACACATTGATCCAGCGGAATGCCCATGGCAAATGCCGTGTTGCGCCCCAGGTGCTGGTCAGGTAGGAAAAGAATTTTTTCGTTGCGCTCAAACGCCCACTTGAACGCCGCCGGCGCGTTGGACGATGTACACACCAACCCGCCGCGCTCGCCGCAAAAAGCCTTGATCGCCGCCGTCGAGTTCATATAGGTCAGCGGCGTAATGCCGCGTCCCATTTCGTCAGTTAGGCCCAACGCGACAAGCTGTTCCCAGCAGCTCTCCACTTGGCCAATCTCAGCCATGTCGGCCATGGAGCAGCCGGCATTCAGGTCCGGCAGGATCACCTTCTGCCCCGGTTGCGCCAGCACGTCTGCGCTTTCCGCCATGAAATGCACGCCGCAGAAAACAATGTATTCCGCGCTGGTGCGCGCCGCTTCCTGCGCCAGTTTGTAGGAGTCACCGCGAAAATCGGCAAAGCGGATCACTTCATCCCGCTGGTAGTGGTGGCCAAGGACCACCGCACGCGAGCCAAGCTCGCGTGCGGCGGCGGCAATGCGCGCATCCATGGTGTTGTCAGGGAGTAGAAGATAATTATCGAGCGAGCAACTGACGCCTCGCTCTTCCAAAGGAGCAATCGTAGTCGACATTTATCCGCCTTCAGTCCCGCGGCTTTGCCGTGGAACGGAGATGTTGAAAGCATCCACAGGCTCCAGCGGATCCACTGCGCAACTGCACGCCCGACCCGCGGGGTTGTTGAAGCCCGCAGTCTTACTGGTTATTTGATGACCCTCAGCCTCGCTTCGACGCAGAATCTTGTCTGCGCCAAACGGCTGAAAAGCCACTATTTATTGTGCCATTCAAGGTGCTGCCAAGGCAAATGCGCGCAGAAAATCATACAGAAAATGCTTCAGTGGGACTGAGGCCATCAGCCAATCTCCATAAACTTGTTCCCTCTGTTACCCTGAATGCGCCTATGCGCCTTCAAAAAAGCCTGTTTCTGTTCGTCGTGATAGCAGTTTCTGCCTTCGCCCAAAACCCTAAACCGGTTGCTGACCGGCTCGCCGCACAGAATGCTCTTTTCGAAGAGCAGTATGAGTCCGATCTTCGCAATGCTCCGGAACGTGCCACGGCCTTTGGCGACTATCGCTACAATGACAAGCTGTCCGAGCACTCACTTGCCGCCATCGCCCAGCGGCACAAGACCGACGAGAATTTTTTAAAGCGCCTTCAGGCTATCCCAACGGCAGGCTTCTCTGACCAGGACACGCTCTCGCACGATCTTCTCCTTCGCGTGATCCAGCAGCGCATTACTGACTTTGACCTCAAAGAGTACGAGATGCCAATCAGCCAGGTGGGCGGCATCCATACCGGCCTTGCGGACCTTCCCCTTTCCGCGCCGTTCGACTCGGTTAAACATTACGAAGACTACATTGCGCGCCTGCACCAAATCCCGCGCGTGTTCAACCAAACCACGGAGGTGCTTCGCGCCGGCATGAAAGACAAGCTCATGCCTGTGCGTTTTCTCCTTGAGAAAGTCCCAGTGCAATGCCAGGGCATTATTGACGCTGATCCTTTTCTTCTTCCGATCAGGAAATATCCATCGACGATCTCCGCCGAAGACCAGAAGCGCCTCACTCAGCAGATAACGGATGCCGTTAACACGGACGTAATTCCGGCCTACAAGAGCTTCGCGACATTCATCAGCAAGGAATATGCGCCCCAGGGACGCACCGCGCTTGCCATCACGTCTCTGGCGGACGGCCAGAAACGCTACCAGAATGACATCTATGGCCGCACCACCACGCATATGAGTGCGGATGAAATACACCAGCTCGGCCTTCGGGAAATTGAACGCATTCAGGCCGAGATGCTGGTAATCGCCAAGAAGGCGGGCTTCGCTGATCTTGCTGCCTATCGGGCTTCGCTCAAGACGAATCCCAAATACATCCCCACTTCCGCCGAACAAATTCTTGACGATTTCCGCCGCTACATTGCGCAGATGGAGCCCAAACTTCCAGGGCTTTTCAATCTGTTACCCAAATCGCCGGTCACGGTAGAAGCCATACCGGCGTTCCAGGCTGCCGCCGCAACTCACTATGTTACTGGCACTCCGGACGGCAAGCGTCCCGGCCGTGTCGTTGTTGCAACATCAAACTTTGCGGATCGCTCTCTGATCA
>Ga0157369_10008066_pt1 | contig 12076 bp, 10 predicted proteins | sample C25metaG_FD_113461 | JGI IMG/M metagenome (GOLD analysis project Ga0157369, IMG submission 113461) | Corn rhizosphere microbial communities from Kellogg Biological Station, Michigan, USA - C2-5 metaG | ecosystem: Host-associated > Plants > Roots > Rhizosphere > Soil | place: USA: Michigan...
ATTTTTATCTGTCAGTACTGGAGATGCCGCCGAATGCGGTCGTGTTTGCCTGCGCAAACAGATTTGGAGAGCCGGGCATCTTGTAGAAGCATGGGATAAGCTGAAAAACTTCATTCAAACGCGCGGGACGAGGATTGCGACAAGCCGAGCCGGAAGCGATTGAGCGCTTTATCCTGAACCCCTGCGAGGAAACCTTTGGCGATCTTTTCCGAGCCATCGCGCCCCGCCTGATTGCATGGTATCGGGTGAGAGGCTGCGGAAAGGAACTTTCCGAAGATCTGACGCAGGAAGTGATGCTCGCGGTGTTCCGTCAGGCGGGCCATCTCCGGAACCCCGGGCTGTTCCGGCCGTGGCTTTATCGGATCGTGAAGAATGCGCTTCTGCAGCACGTCCGCCGGAACGGGCGAAGAATTGAAACAGTGGAATTGAAGAGCGCGGAGGCGGGCTGGCCGGCCAAGCAGTCGGATCCTCTCCTGTCTGCTCAATTCGCCGAATGGATGGGGTTCCTCGGGGAGGACGAGCGAGAGATCATGATGCTCCGATACATCGACGAACTGGAATATCACGAGATTGCGGAGTTGGTCGGTCTGCCCCAGGGTACGGTGCAATGGAAGATCTTCAATGCGAAGAAGAAGCTTGCGGCCAGATTCAAGCCGCGGAGCGAATAATAGTATGCAGAATCACATAACAGATGCGGACTGGCTCCGATTCCTCGACGCTCCCGGCGATTGTGCCGACACCCAGCGCGTACGGGACCACATGGCCGGCTGCGTCAGTTGCGCAAAGGTGCTCGAGTCGCTCGAATCAATGCGCGAAGGCCTCGCTACCGAAGCCGGGCGCATCCGGAACGTGGTCGCCATATCCGATTCGGAGATCGATGCTCTGCTTGGACGTTGCCTGGCTCAAATCGAAGCGCGGCCTCACGCGGGATGGAGCGTAGGCGAAGCAACCCTGCTGCTTCGCCTGCTGATTGAGCCGATTTGCGGCCGTGGAACGGCGGGCGCCACGATCGGCCTCGCGAGACGCCGGTCGCTGCCAACTACAGAGGAAGACCTCACCAGCAAAAGCTGGAGTATTTTCATTTCGAATCTGAGCGACGCGATGAGCTCGATTTGCGGCGCAGCGGCAGGAAGGCTTGTGCGCCGGGCCGGGTTCAGCATCGCAGTTCAGGAAGGCTGAATGCCCCTCCGGCACGTCGAAACTATGCTGCTGGCCGGTTTCGGCGCGTCCGCTGTGCTGGTGGCATACCGCGAATGGCCGTACGGGCACTCCATTTTCGCTGTTGATCAGTTGCTGTATACAGCCGCGTATGCATTCGCGCTTTGGCTCTGCCTTCGCGTCCTTGCCGATCACACCGCAGGCTCGACCATGCGACTCGCATGGATGATGATGGCCTGGAGTTCGATATTTTCCATCGTTCGCCACACGTTTGAATTTACGGCGCGCGCAGCAGGGTGGGAAGTGGCCATGCTTCACACCACCGTTAGTCTTCGGCAGATCCCCATCGTTCTCGCGCTGGTTTGCCTCACCGCAGGCCTCATCGCAATGTGGGCGTCATTCGCAGCGCTGGGAATGGGGGTGCGATTCCAGTGGATTGACATTCTTTGGGCTGCACTCATCCTTGTCTTTGTGCCGTTCATCATTAACTCGCACGAAAACATGCAGGATGCGCACTCTGCCTGGCCGTTGATCCGGTATCTGCAATCCGCAAGTCCCGTGCTTCTGGCAGTACCCGCACTGCTCGCCGTTGTCTTGCACCGCATTCGGCAGGAGATGGGTGGCGGACAACTTGCCGTAGTGTTCCGTCTTCTTATCGCGTTTCTACTGTTGCGGCTGGTGGCGCTCTCGGCCAGCGTGACCGCCATCCGGATCGAATTCCCCGTTCTCGCTGCCTTAGGCGAGGCAAGCGGCGCGGCGGCGGTCTGGCTTTTTCCGATGGCTGCGCTCCGACGCTGGCAACTGACTGTCGCCGCAAGTGAGCTCACCCGCCGTTATGAATCGAACCCCGGCGCAGAACTAGAGCAGCTTGCGGACCGGAGAAGCGGCGGAGCCTGATGCTGCCGCAAAATTTTTCTTCGGACCCAAACAAAAGTTCAGGACACGTCATCTATAGCTGCCAGTAGCGTAACGTTTTGTCGCGCACAAGGCGGGCCCGAGTGGCCCGCCGTGCGCTCCACAGGGGGGTGTGGATTCATGTACGCGAGACGAGCCTCGGCGCTCCTTCTCTTTTCGGCTGTTTTTCCTCTGCAGCATTCGGCGAGCGCTCAGGTCCTCTACGGATCTCTTACCGGTACGGTAACTGACACTTCGGGTGGAGTTGTCGCTACCGCCCGTATCGAGGCGCTGAATACCTCGACTGGAATCGCCAAAGTAGCCAGCGCTGACGAACGAGGGAGTTACGCGATGAACGATCTTCAGCCAGGGGCTTACAAGATTACCGTTACGGCCCCATCCTTCGCGACCGTCGTCGAGCAGGGCGTCACGATTGAGGCCAACACGGTGCGTCGCGTGGACGTTCATCTGCAACTCGCGCAGGTGAATCAAAGCATTACGGTAGACGCAAGTACTGTTGCCTTGCAGGCCGACCGTGCCGACGTAACGCATCAGATCCAGTCGGCGCAGCTCGCTCAGTTGCCCGAACCCGCCACGCGCAATTTCCAAAGCCTGCTGGTGCTGGTGCCGGGCTATTCTCCGCCGGCCAGCAGCCATTCCGAAGCAGGAAATCCGCAGGGCGCGCTGGCTACCAACGTCAATGGCGCTTCCTATAACAACAACAACACGCGGATTGACGGTACCAGCGATCTCTATCCCTGGCTGCCGGAGATTGCAGCCTATATTCCGGCATCAGAAGCCATCCAGACGGTAAACGTTGTCACTGCGAGCTTCGACGCCGAACAGGGCATGGCGGGCGGTTCAGTGGTGAACGTATTCATCAAATCCGGAACCAACCAGTTTCACGGCGCGGCCTGGGAGTACAACGCCATCAGCGCATTGAAAGCCCGCGATTTCTTCTATTACGGCGCGAACAACCCCAAGAACATCCTCAATCAGTTCGGCGCCAACTTCGGCGGTCCGATCCTGAAGAACAAGCTCTTCTTTTTCGCGAACTGGGAGACTACGGACAAACGCGCGAATGTCTCCGGATTTGAGACGGTTGCAACCGACGCGCTGCGCCAGGGCAATTTCGCCGGCACAAACTCGATCATCTACGATCCAACGACTGGGGCAGCGAACGGTGTGGGCCGACAACCGTTCCCGAATAACGCCATCCCCTCGAGCCGGTTCGCGTTCGCTTCGACCAAAATGATCTCGCTGCTACCGGCGCCCAATCAGGCCTCCGCTTCGGCCACGCCTGTGAACGACTATTTCGGCAGCGGCAACTATTCATCGACTCATCACAATATCGATACGAAGATCAATTACAACCCGAACGAGAAGAGTTCGATCTTTGCGCGTTACAGCATTTCGCCCAGTAACATCTTCGATCCGCCCGGTCTCGGGCCCGCGGAAGGCAATACTCTCGATGGCGGACAGCCCGGGACCGCGACGGGGCGCGTCCAGGTGGTCGGCGTAGGTGGCACTTACAGCATTACCCCCACGTTGCTACTGGATGGCAACGCTGGTTATACACGGCTGCGCCTCGGCGCGGAAAACGTGGATATCAACCAGAACTACGGGCTTACTGTCCTGAATATTCCTGGCGCCAATGGCACTTATAAGCTCGACGGCGGCTATCCCAGCTTTGGCTTCAGCAACACCTGGACCGCATTTGGAAACTCCAACGCATCCAATCCATTTCTGTTCCGGGATAACGTCTATGTGGCGGCAGTGAACCTCGGGTGGGTAAAGGGCAGGCATTCGTTCCGTTTCGGCGGCGAATACCAGCATTTCGGCATCAATCATTTCCAGCCGCAGACTTCGTTCGGCCCGCGCGGGGGTTTCACGTTTACCGGCGGCATTACTGCGCTCAGCGGCGGAGCAACGCCCAGCCTTTATAACGAATGGGCCGATTTCCTTCTTGGGCTGCCGTACACGATGGGCACTTCGACGCAGTACATCAATCCCGCTACCGTTCGGGAGTCCTCGTACGCCTTCTATGCGCGGGATCAATGGCAGGTCAGCCGCAAGCTGACTTTCAGCTACGGCATGCGATACGAATACTATCCTTTCGCGACTCGCGATAATTTTGGCGGCAATGTCTATAATCCGGTAACCGGACTGGTGACGCTTGGCGGCGTAAACGGAACGCCTCGCAATGCTGGCGTGAGCGTGGGCTCAGGACAGGTGGGGCCCCGAGTTGGCATCGCCTGGCGCCTCAATGACAAAACCGTGATCCGCGCAGGCTATGGGATCAGCATCGATCCGAACAGCTTCCGCGCCGAACGCGATGCTTATCCTGCCACGATCGGCCTTTCGATCAGCGGACCGAATTCTTATCAGCAGGCCGGTTCGCTCGCAACCGGGCTACCGGCGATTGTGGGGCCGGACCTCTCGCAGGGTACCTTCCCGCTTCCGACGAACACCACCACGACCACTTTCCCAGCCAACTTTAATCGCGGCTATATCCAGTCGTTCAATCTGACGCTGCAGCGGGAGTTCGCGGGATTCGATTTTCAGGCCGCGTACGTTGGCTCGCGGGCGATTCGCCATACCGATCAGGTGAACATCAACGCGGCGGGTCCGGGCGGAGGCAACGCCGGGCGCGCGTATTACTCGTTCACCGGCCAGACCACGAATATTACGCAGATCACGCCATTCAACACCGCGAAGTACGATTCGCTGCAAACGCAGCTCACGCGTCGCCTGGGCGCCGGCATCTTCGGCATCAGCTACACCTTCTCGAAGGCCCGCGATTTTGGCGACAACGATGATTCCGGTCTGACCTGGAACTGGATTCCGATGTATCGGCGCAATTACGCGCTCGCCGGCTTCGACCGCACGCATAATTTCCAGATGTACTCGAATTATGAATTGCCTTTCGGCAAAGGCAAACGCTGGGCTTCGAGCGGGCCGCTCGCCCTGATCGCGGGTGGGTGGCAGTTGAATGGCATTTTGAGCCGCGAGAGCGGCGTGCCTCTCAACGTGACCGCCTCCAGTACCTCCGTGAATGCGCCGGGTAACACCCAGACACCTGACCAGGTGGTGCCGACCGTCGCAATCCTGGGCGGCCACGGTATCGGCGCAAATGGCGCGTCGTATTTCAATCCCGCCGCTTACCAGCCCGTCACAACCGTGAGTTTCGGCAACAGCGGACGCAATACTCTTCGCGGGCCCGGCGTGTTCAACGTGAACGCCAGCCTTTTCCGCAATTTCCGCATGACCGAGCGATTCACGCTGCAGTTCCGCGCCGAAAGCTTCAATCTGACGAACACGCCGCAGTTCGGTAATCCGGGACTCAGCCTGGCCTCGGCAACGTTTAATGCCGATCAGTCGATCAAGGCGCTCAACGGGTTTTCGCAGATTACATCGGCATCGAATGAACGCCAGCTGCGATTCGCTCTGAAGCTCATGTTCTGAAGACGGGAGCTTGCGGCCACTAATCCACAATGACGACGTGAATTTCGCCCGGGCCGTGCACGCCGCGCACAAGAATCTGCTCGATATCGGCGGTGCGGCTCGGGCCGGTGATCAGGACCATCGAGCTTGTCTCCCCGGCAGGAAGCGGATGCAGCGCGAACAACTCATCGAGTCCCGTTAGAACGCGCTCCGCAGGAAGTACTGCGATATGGGCCGGCGGCACGAGCGATACCAGCCGCGCTTCCGCCGGGCTCGCGATCATCACCAGCGTGCCGGTATCCGCCAGCGCATAATCTGCGCTCGTGATTCCCACTTCGACGCGCGAGCAGGCTTCCCGCAGGTTCCGTTCATCCGTGAAGCCGGATTCGACTCCAGGCAGCGCTGTTATGCCCATCTGCCGCAGAAACGGCGCGTTGGACGCCACCGACGCCGCTCCACGCGTACGCTCTGCCACGTAATCGAGAACCTCGGATGTCGAATGTGCGTGCAGAGTCCGGCCCGCAAGCGCCGCCACGCGCTCCAGCATGGAAGCGATTCGTTCCTCGCGCGGAATCTCGGGAATACAAATGCGGGCCGGCGGAGGCGTAGCCGGCGCTTCACCGGCATCGCGCCCGAGATTTCGGCGCACATCCCGCAGAATCGCTTCGCGCGCCCTCATCTGCCTTGCCGCTCCTTCCACATCTCACGAAAGCTTTTTTCCGCGGGCGCCGGCAAATCCCGCTGGCTGAGCCAGGCGCGCACCGGCCCCACATTCATGAACCCTGGAACCTTCTTCACGTATCCCTGCCCGCGCGGTCCGAAACGGGCGGCCAGTTTGGTGGCGCGCTGCCAAAGCCTGGGCCGCGAAGCCACATACGCGAACATACGGAATGCGGCGCGCTCCGCCTGATTGATGGCGTGATGTTTCTCCTCCGCCTTCACCTCCGCACGCAGCTCGAGCAGAATCTTGGGAATATCGATCTTTACCGGGCACACCTCCGCGCACGCGCCGCACAGGCTGGATGCGAACGGCAGCCCGGGCTCGCTCTGCACTCCATGAAACTGTGGCGTAATGATCGCGCCGATCGGCCCGGAATATACCCACGGAAAACTGTGTCCGCCGATCTTCCGGTATACCGGGCAGTGATTCAGACACGCGCCGCAGCGAATGCAGTAGAGAGACTGCCGCTTATCCGGGTCCGCCAGCAGCTTCGTCCGGCCGGCGTCCAGCAGGACCACATGAAATTCTTCCGGGCCATCCACCTCCCCTTCGCGCCGCGGCCCGGAAAGGAAGGAGGTATAAACCGTAAGCGCCTGCCCGGTTCCACTGCGCCCCAGCAGCTTCAGAAATGTGGCCAGATCCTGCGCCCGCGGGATCAGCTTCTCCATTCCCGCGACTGCGATATGAACCTTCGGCGCGGAGGTCGTCAGCCGGGCATTGCCTTCGTTCTCCACCAGCACCACTGCGCCCGAATCGGCGATCAGAAAATTCGCGCCACTGATCCCGATATCCGCCCGCAAAAACTTGTCGCGCAGTACCCGGCGCGCGATCATCGTCTGGTTTTCGATCTCGGTCTCATTTGCGACGCCCAGCTTCTCCTCGAACACATGGGCCACGTCGTACCGCGTCAGATGCAGCGCCGGGGCCACGATGTGATACGGCCGCTCGTGCTTTAGCTGAATAATGTATTCGCCCAGGTCGGTCTCGACGCTCTCGAGGCCGTGATGCTCCAGCCGTTCGTTGAGATCGATCTCCTCGGTCGTCATCGACTTCGATTTGACGATCAGGCTCGCCTCGCGCCGCTTCGCAATCCCGAGCACGACGTCCGCAACTTCGGTCGCCGTACGGCACCAGTGCACGTGACCGCCGTGCGCCAAAACGTTGCGCTCGAACTCTTCCAGAAACCAGTCGAGATTCTCGATCGTGTGCCGCTTGATCGCATTTGCCTGCGTGCGCAGTTCCTGGTATTCCGGGAGAACCGCCGAATCCACCGCCGTTTTGCGATGGCTCATCAGCCTGCCTGTAGCTTTGTAGATCGCGAGTTGCAGCCGTGAATCGGCCAGCGTCGCCTCGATCTTCCGGTCGAATGTAGCGGACATGTTGTTTAGCGGCTCGCCAGCACTTCCGCAAGATGCATGGTGCGGATCGGCAGGCCCTCACGACTGATCGCGCCCTGTAGCTGCATCAGGCAACTGGAATCGATGGAGATGACAGTTGAGGCTCCTGTACGCAGGATCGACTCGATCTTCGTTCGCGCCATGCCTCCGGACACGCCGGCGAACTTCACCGAAAACGTACCGCCGAACCCGCAGCACTCTTCGGCGGCATCCATTTCACGCAATTCGAGTCCGCGCACGTGCGCCAGCAGCCGACGCGGCGCATCTCTAATCTTCAGTTCACGCAGCGCGTGGCAGGAATCGTGATACGTCGCGATAGCGTCGAATTTCGCGCCCACGTCCTCCACGTTCGCCACTTCGGTCAGAAATCGCGAGAACTCATAGATTCGCGGCGAAAGACGTTGCGCGGCCGCCAATTCCGGCTCGTCCGCCGCGAACAACTCCTCATAGTGATGCGACATCATCGACGTGCACGAACCCGACGGCACCACCACATAGTCCGCGCCATCCAGCACTTTCAGTGTGTGCTCCGCGACAGTTCGCGCTTCATCGCGATAGCCGGAGTTAAAGGCCGGCTGCCCGCAGCACGTCTGTGCTTCCGGGAAATCTACCGAAAAACCGAGCCGTTCCAGCACCGTAGCCATCGCCATTCCCGCATTGGGAAAAAGCTGGTCCACGATGCAGGTCACAAAAATCGAAACCCGCTGGGGCATGGAAACCAGAGTGTACCAACCGCGCCGAGTGCGCCTTGTTCTTACCCCGGCTGGCTCTTATCCCTCTTCACCCACTTGTAAGCCTTCACCGAGTTCTTCCAGAAGTACTTTTCCGCCACCGGCCGGCCCTTCGCCATGAAGTACGCGTGCACCGCATTGAAGGTTTTCTCGTACGTGGTCCAGTGATCGCTGTTGGGCCAGTCGCTGCCAAACAGCACCCGGTCCTCTCCGAAGACTCCGTACAACGTATCCACTCGGTCCTTCATGAATTCGATCCCCGGCCGCGAAAACACCTCGGAGATCTTCACGTAAATCTGCGGCCGCTTCTCGAATTTGCGCAGATCGCTCTCGTACGATTTCGGATCGAGCTGGGGCAAATGATCGATGATGATGCGAAGATTCGGGACTGCGTCGCTCACGCGCAGCACATCGGCCATGAGTCGCGGCGTCGGATTGGCGGAATCGAGCGACAGGTCGAGTGACGCAAGCGCCTTCAACCCAGCCAGAAATCCGGAGGTCGCCAGCTCCTGGTTGATGTCCTTGTTCCACAGATTCCCGTAACGAATCCCGCGAAACAGTGGGTTGCGGTGGAAGCGGTCCAGTTGCTTTCGGAAATCCGCGGCGTTCGGCTCCAGATGCCCGACGGTCCCCACCACGATCTTGTCCTTCTCGGCGACATCCAGCACCCACTGGTTGTCTTCAATCAGCGGGCTCGCCTCCACTTCGATGGCCCCCACGATCCCAAAGGGCTGTGCGATCTTGCGATACCGCTCTGGCAACGCCGGCTTATAGATCGGGTCGCCCTTCGGCGGCCATGGCACGCCGCCCGGCCGGTTTGTATCGAAAAGGTGGATATGCGTGTCGATGACGGGAATGTTATTGGGCGCGCTTTCCGCGTGTGAAGACAAGGCGAGGGCGGCTCCTCCGGCGATAAAGTTGCGGCGATTCACGAAAAGATTCTATATGCGGCCGGCCTGCCGTGTCACCGGGAAAGCCCCGCGCGTCACGCAGAAATCTCCGTGACATCTTTCACGGCCCCAATTCCGAACGCAACCACCGGCATCCGCACCGCGAACGTCGCGCCCTCGCCCGGCGCGCTCGTTACGCCGATCTCCGCTCCATGCGCTCGCGCAATGCTCTCCGCAATAGAAAGCCCCAGCCCGTATCCTTCGCCAGTCCGCGATTTGTCGGCCCGATAGAAGCGTTGAAAGATGTGCGGGATATCGGCGGCATCGATCCCGCATCCGAAATCCCGAATGGAAACCGTGACCGAATCCTCCGAGCGCTCAATCCCGATTCGGATGTCGGCCCCTTCGCGCGAGTTCTTGATGGCGTTGTCGAGCAACGCGATGAACATCCGCTTCAGCATTGCCCGGTTTCCCATTACCCAGGCGATCGGATGGGGGGAAGTCAAAACGCGCACGCATCGCTTTGCCGCGGGATGCCTGAGCGCTTCGATTGCTTCGTCCAGCGGTTCGCTCACCGCTAACGGCGCACTCCGAGTTGGGGAAGCCGCTGCCGAGCTGCTGCGCGCCAGAAACAGGAGGTCCTCCACCAGAGCCGTCATCCGTTCTGTGTCCGCCACGATGCCCGACAGCGCTTCCCGATAGCCTTCAGGCGACCGGGCGCGCCGCAGCGCGATTTCCGCATTCGCGCGAATCACGGCCAGTGGCGTCCGCAGTTCGTGGGAGGCATCCGCTACAAATTGCGAAAGCGTCCCCACCGCCCCCTCGAGGCGCGCCAGCATCCTGTTTAGAACCTCGCCGAACCGCTGCAGTTCATCGCCGGTCGGGGGCACATCCAGGCGAGTGGAAAGGTTCTCGATCGAGATCGCCTCGGCGGCGCGCGCCATATCGTCCACCGGCTTCAGCGCCCGCCGGCTCAGCAACCAGCCGCCGATGCATGCAAGTGCGATCGCAAGTGGCGTCAGGGCAAACAGTTCCAGCCGGAGCGCAGCGATCGTATGTCGCACGCCGCGAACCGGTTCACCCACTGTAAGTTCGTATCGGGCGCCTGTTCCCGCCGAAAACGAACGCGAAAGCGTGCGCGTGGACCCGGCCTGCACGCCCGGCGCCCCATATCGAAAAACGATCCTTCCCCCTGCCGCGCGCAGCTCGACATAACTTCGCGGAGGCAGCGCCGCGCAGAATTCCTCCAGCTCATCGTCAAGCTGCGCCGGAAGCTTTTCGGTCGATTCATGCAGAAAATAGCTCTCAAATTGCGCCGAACGATTCGCAAGATCTTCGTCGATCTCTGAAATCAGCCGGCGCTCCAGCAGGGCCTGGATCAAAACTCCAAACAACACCAGCGCGGCGGCGAGCGCGCCCGCATACCAGAACGTCAGTCGCCAGCGAATGGATCGCGGTCTCACGCCGGCTCCCGTATCATGTAACCCGCGCCCCGCACCGTCTGGATGAGCCTCGGTTCCCGGAAGTCCACCTTCAATCGCAGTAGCCGAACGAACGCTTCGACCGTATTCTCATGCACGTCGCACCCATATCCCCAGACCGCCTCCAGAATGCTCTCGCGGGTGAGCACGCGGCCCTTGTTGCGCATCAGCAACTCCAGCAGGCAGTACTCCCTCGGCGTCAGATGAATGCCTTCTCCGGATCGAGTCACGTCGCGCGTGGCCGGGTCCAGCCGCAGATCCGCAACACTCAGGAACGGCGAGCGCGGAATCGCCCCGCGCCGGCTCACCGCGCGCAGGCGCGCCAGCAGCACATCGAATGAAAATGGCTTCGTCAGATAGTCGTCGGCCCCGGAATCGAGCCCGCGTATAACATCCGCGTCGGAGTCGCGCGCGGTCAGCATCAGAACGGGCGTCTGGTTCCGCGCTTCGCGCAATCGACGCGCCACCATCAAGCCATCGACTTGCGGCAGCATCACGTCCAGCACGATCACGTCGAAGCTTGCGCTGCGGGCGAACTCCAAAGCTTCCGCGCCGTCGCGCGCCACCACCACGTGATGACCTTCTTCAGAAAGGCCGCGCTCGAGCAGCGCCGCCATACGCGGCTCGTCTTCAGCCAGAAGAAGCTGCATGAATCGATGCTAGCGAATTGCGCCGCGCTCTGTTTTCAGCGATTCTTCAGCCGGAACAGAGAAAATGGGGGGTTGCGTCGCACTCGAATCCTCGCATTCAGGATTTGTTTCGTTATTTGCATCGCAGCCCTCGCTTTTGGACAGGCCGCTGCTCCGCGGCCCGGCATTGCTTCACCGGTAATCACTCTTGACGACGCGCTCGCCCGCGCCCGCCAGTATGGCGGCCAGGTGGAGACCGCGAATCTCGCCGTCCTCTCCGCGCACGAAGATCGCGCGCAGGCCCGCGCCGCCCGCCTTCCTCAGATCAGTGGACTCAATCAGTTCATCTACACGCAGGGCAACGGCACCCCGTCAGGCGTGTTCGTAGCGAACGACGGCGTGCATGTCTATAATGAGCAGCTCAATGGTCACGAAGAATTGCTTGCGCTGCTCCGCCGCGGCGAAGTCCGTCGCGCGATGGCCGCCGAAGCTGTGGCGCGGGCCAGGGTTGAGATTGCCGCGCGCGGATTGAACGCAATCGTCATCCAGGATTACTTCGCGATTGCGGTGGCCAAACACAAATTGATAAACGCCCGGACCAGCCTGGCCGAATCCGAGCGTTTTCTCGATATCGCCCGCAAGCAGGAGCAGGCGGGGGAGGCCGCGCATGCCGACGTGATCAAGGCGCAAATCGATACGCAGCAGCGCCAGCGCGATCTGACCGAGGCGCA
>Ga0157369_10008070_pt1 | contig 12073 bp, 11 predicted proteins | sample C25metaG_FD_113461 | JGI IMG/M metagenome (GOLD analysis project Ga0157369, IMG submission 113461) | Corn rhizosphere microbial communities from Kellogg Biological Station, Michigan, USA - C2-5 metaG | ecosystem: Host-associated > Plants > Roots > Rhizosphere > Soil | place: USA: Michigan...
CAGGGCGAGATGCATCTGCGCGTGGCGATGGAGCGGCTCAAGGACCGCTTCGGCGTCAACGTCAAATCGCATCCGCCGGCGATCGGCTACCAGGAGACCATCCGGAAAGCCGTCACCCAGCGCTGCCGGCACAATAAGCAGTCCGGCGGTCACGGCCAGTTCTGCGACGTGGTGCTGGACATCAAGCCGTTGCCGCGCGGCAGCGGCTTCGAGTTTCAGGAGAAGGTCGTCGGCGGCGCGGTGCCGCGCAACTATATCGGCGCGGTGGAGGAGGGCGTCGTGGACGGGCTCACGCGCGGGCCGCTCGGCTTTCCCGTGATCGACGTGCAGGTGACGCTGACCGATGGCTCCTATCACAGCGTCGACTCCTCCGATCTCGCCTTCCGCACGGCGGCGCGGATCGGCCTCAACGAAGGCCTGCCGCAGTGCCAGCCGGTGCTGCTGGAGCCGATCCATGTGGTGGAGATCGTCTGTCCGAACGACGCGACCGCCAAGATCAACGCGATCCTGTCGGCGCGGCGCGGGCAGATCCTCGGCTTCGACACCCGCGAGAACTGGCAGGGCTGGGATTGCGTGCGCGCCATGATGCCGGAAGCGGAGATCGGCGAACTCATCGTCGAATTGCGCTCGGCCACCGCCGGCGCCGGCAGTTTCACCCGCCAGTTCGACCACATGGCCGAAGTGACGGGCCGCGCCGCCGACCAGATCATCGCCGCGCATCGCGACGCGGCGTGATCAGCCCCTGATGATTTCGGGGCGCTGTCGATGGGGCCGCGTTCGCGCGGACCCGTCGCCGACGTGCGGGGCGCCGGCTGCGATATCAATCGGGGGCCGCCGCCTTCGGCGAGCCTCCTTCGCCGTTTCTGCCCGGATGAGGCTGCCAACCACAATTGATGTCTGTCTTTTGGTCCCGGTTTGCCTTGAACCGGATAATGGCTTCGCCACAGCAACATGAGGCGTTGCGCTCGTCTGATATATAACACCTGAAAATTGATGCTTGAAACTTCTATTCGCAGGAGGTAGCTATATCGGCCGAGACCGAGAGATAATGACCTCCATGATCACCGCCAATCAACTCAGGGCTGCGCGTGCGCTCCTGGACATCGATCAGCGGCAAATGGCCGAACTGGCGGACTTGTCGGTGCCGACCATCCAGCGCATGGAAGCCAGCGACGGCGTCATCCGCGGCAATGTCGATTCCCTCATGAAGCTCGTTTCCGCCCTCGACAATGCCGGGATCGAGCTGATCAATCCCGGCATGTCCAGCACAATGGGAGGCCGCGGCGTCCGGCTTCGCGAGCATGCTGCGAAGCCGAAGGCGGCCCGTCAACCCAAACAATCCTCCTCGCGCGCCCTGGAGCGGGTGCGATGAGCGTCCGCAGCGGGCAGGATCCTCAGGGCGCAACGGCATCGGCCTGTTCCATGAGCGCCAGCAGACCCTTTAGCATCTCCGTCGGCGTAGGCGGGCATCCCGGGATGTGGAGATCGACCGGGATCACCTCGGCGACGCCGCCCACCACCGCGTAACTGCCGGCGAAGCAGCCTCCGTCTCGTGCGCAATCTCCGATCGCGACGACCCATTTCGGGTTGGGAGTCGCGTGATAGGTGCGCTCCAGCGCCTGGCGCATGTTCTTCGTCACCGGGCCCGTTACCATCAGCACATCGGCATGGCGCGGCGAAGCGACGAAACGGAGGCCAAAGCGCTCGACGTCGTAATAGGCGTTGTTGAGCGCGTGGATCTCGAGCTCGCATCCATTGCAGGATCCGGCGTCGATCTCGCGGATCGACAGGCTCCGGCCGAGCCGCCGCCGCGCAACGCGGCCCAGCGCCGTTGCGACTTCGGCCAGCGCGGCATCGTTCGCCGCCGGCACCGCTTCCGTGAGCGGCCGCCTGAACAGGCTTTGAAAAAGCAGCTTGCGCATTCGATGACACTCTAGAGATCGTGACCGGAATAGGAACAGTTGAACGACTTGTTGCAGAGAGGAAAGTCGGCGACGATGTTGTTCTCGATCACCGCTTCGAGCAGCGGCCATTGAAACCACGACGGGTCGCGCAAATGGCATCGTTCGATCCGGCCGTCGTGCAGGCGGAGCCAGACCAGAACGTCGCCGCGAAAACCCTCGACGATGGCCAGGCCTTCCCGTGCCTCGTGCCGCTGCGTCACAGGCGTGGCAATCGAACCTTCGGGAAGCCGGTCCAGGATTTGTTCGACCAGTGACAGCGATTGTTCGACCTCGCGCACGCGTATCCACACGCGCGCGTTGACGTCGCCTTCGTTCAGGACCGGGACCTCGAAGCGCAGTCTGTCATAGGGCGGATAGGCAAATGTCCTGCGTGCGTCGAAAGGCCGGCCGGACCCGCGACCAACATAGCCGCCGGCGGCATATTGCCTTGCCAATGCGGACTTGAGCACGCCGGAATCGACGGTGCGATCCTGCAGCGAAGCCGTGTTGTCGTATAACTCGACCAGTTCGGGAAAGCGCGCGCCGATATTGTCGAGCGTCGCCCGGATCGTGCCGGTCCCATCCTCGTCGAGGTCATGGGTCAGGCCGCCGGGCACGATGATATCCCGCAACAGGCGATGCCCGAACGCACTGTTCGAAGCGCGCAACACGCTTTCGCGCAAGATGCTGCAGTTGGCGTGCATCAGCGCGAAGGACGCATCGTTGCAGATCGCGCCGATGTCGCCGAGGTGGTTGGCCAGCCGCTCGAGTTCCGCGAGGAGGGCGCGCAGCCAGACCGCGCGGTCGGGAATGACAAGCTCCAGGGCCGCCTCGGTCGCCCGCGAGAACGCGTAGGAATAGGCCACGGTGCTGTCGCCGGAAACGCGTCCGGCGAGCTGAGCGGCGCGTTTGAGGCTTGCTCCCGCCATCAGCCCTTCGACGCCCTTGTGGGCATATCCCAGCCGCTCTTCCAGCCGGACCACGGTCTCGCCGCTCGCGGTAAAGCGGAAATGTCCGGGCTCGATGGTTCCTGCATGCACCGGACCGACCGCAATCTGATGCAGGCCGTCGCCGTGTACGGGCAGGTAGGGCGCCGGTGTCGGCAATGCGTCGATGCGATCTCCCAGCGGGAAGCGCATGCCCCAGCGGTTGTGATCGAGCCAGGGGCGGGTGTCGGGCAGGCCATCGGCGACCAGCCCGAACAGATCGTTGTTGGTGCGCTCCAGCCGCAGGGCGGGCGGGTGGTGCTCGCCGACCGAAGGATAATGGCGATCGGGACAGTCCAGGCTGACGATCGCGACCTCCGCGGTGCGCTCATCCATGATCGCCATGTGTACCGTCGAAGGCTCGGCCCAAAGGCCAAGCAGGTTCCAGCGTCCATGCTCGAGCTCGCTCGCCGCGAATTTCCAGGCGGATGCATCGACCACGACCCGCGGCCATGGGCCGGCTTGCGGGATCTTGCGGCCTTCCAGCATCAGATCGATCAGCGACGGCATATCCGCGTCATCCCAGATTATCCAAGAAGTTGAGCCACGTGCTGGAACCAGACCACGAGCGGTGCGGGCAGATAGATTCCCGCGCAGAGCACCAGCGAGAGATGTGCGAACATCGGCACAAGGGAAGCCTCGGCCGAAGCCTTGCTGCCGCGGGGTTCGCCGAACGCAACGCTGGTCAGGCGCAACATCAACGCACCAAATGCCAGCAATATCCCGAACACCAGCACGACCGCGAGCAAGGGTTGCCGGGCAAAGGTGGAGCTCACGATGAGAAATTCACTGACGAAGATGCCAAGCGGCGGCAATCCGGCGATCGCGGCGACGCCCGCCACGAGACCCCAGCCGAGTGCCGGATGAGTCACCGTCAGACCCCTGATCCGGCTGATCCGCTGGGTGCCCTTGATCTGCGAAACATGTCCGACCGCGTAGAAGATCGCCGACTTGGTCAGGCTGTGCATCACCATATGCAGCAACCCGGCGAAATTGGCGAGCGGGCCGCCCATCCCGAACGCAAACACGATGATGCCCATGTGCTCGATCGAGGAATAGGCGAACAGGCGTTTGATGTCGCGGCGCCGGTAGAGCATGAAAGCGGCGAACACGAGCGAGACGAGGCCCATCGTCACCATCAGCGGACCCGGCGCCATCGCCGCAGGATTGGCGGCGAGCAGGATCTTGAAACGCAGCAGCGCATAGAGCGCGACGTTGAGCAACAGACCTGACAGCACGGCCGATATCGGGGTGGGACCTTCGGCGTGGGCGTCGGGCAACCAGGCGTGCAGCGGCGCAAGGCCAACCTTGGTCCCGTAGCCGAGAAACAGGAAAATGAAGGCGACGTTGAGCAGCGCGGGATCGAAAGCCGCCGCACGCTGGATCAGCAGCGTCCAGATCATGCCGTCCTGTCCCTCGCCCACCACCGGTCGCGCAGCCATGTACACGAGGATCGTGCCGAAGAGGGCAAGGGCGATGCCGACGCTGCCCAGGATGAAATACTTCCAGGCGGCCTCCAATGCGGCGTGTGTGCGATAGATGCCGACCATCAGCACCGTCGTCAGCGTCGCGAGTTCCACCGCGACCCACATCAAGCCGATATTGTTCGACACGAAGGCGAGGTTCATGCCGAACATCATCGTCTGAAACATGGCGTGGTAGAAACGCAGGTAAACCGGCGTCAACCGGCCGGTCTCCAGCTCATGCGCGATGTAGCTCGCGCTGAAAATGCTGGTCGTGAATCCGACGAAGGTGTTGAGCACGATGAAGACGATGTTCAGGTCGTCGATCAGCACATAGGGGCCGGGCTGCGGACGGTCGATCACGAACAGCGACAGCGCCGAGAGAAATGTCGCGAGACTTGCGGCGACGTTCAGCCGCGCCGTCAGCATGTAACCCGGCAACGCCGCGAGCAGTGCCGCCGAGCCGATCGGAATCAGCAGGACCGCCGCCACGGGATCGAAGGAGGTCACGCTCATCTCCGTTCGCCCCGGAAGTCGTCGAGTGCGGATACGTCCACGGAATCGAAACGCTCGCGGATGCGGAACAGGAAGATTCCGATGACGATGAAAGCGATCAGGATCGAGAAGGCCACGCTGATCTCGACCACCAGAGGCATGCCCTTGGCGCCGGTCGCCGCCAGCACCAGGCCGTTCTCCAGCGACATGAAGCCCACGACCTGGCTGACGGCATTGCGGCGCGTCACCATGACCAGAAGTCCGAGCAGCACCACCGAGAGGGCAAAGGCAAGATCCTCGCGCGCCAGCGGGTCGGCGTCCGCGGTGACCCGCAGCATCAGCACCATCGAGAGCGCCACCAGCCCCATTCCGGCCAGCATGGTTGGACCGATGCCCACGGCCGACTCGATGTCGCGATGAATGCCGAGCTGCTTGACGATGCGGTGCAGCGCCACCGGAATGACGATCGCCTTGAAGACAAGGGCGATCGCCGCGGTGACATAAAGATGCGGCGCTTCCTGGACATAGGCCTGCCAGGCGACGGAGAGGGCCAGCACCACGGCGTGCAGTGCAAAGACGTTGAGCAGCGAGTAGAGCCGATCCTGATACAGCATCATGAAGCTGATCAGGACGAGCCCGCCGGCGAGCGTATGCGAGACGTCGAAAGAGAGGCTGTGCATCTGCATCAGAAGCTCCTTGAGACGAACAGGAGGAGCGTGCCGAGCAGGCCCAGCATGAGCGCAGCACCGAGGAATTGCGGAACACGGAAGACTCTCATCTTCGCCGTGGCGGTCTCGAAGAGCGCGAGGAAGAAGCCGGCCGCCGCAAGCTTGACGACATAGATGCCGGCGCCGACGGCATAGGCCAGCGGGCCGGCCCCGAACACCGCTATCTTCCAGGGCAGGAAAACGCAGGCGATTAGCGAGATATACAGGAGCAGCTTGAGAAACGCGCCGAACTCGATCATCGCGAGATGGCGGCCTGAATATTCGAGCACCATCGCCTCATGTACCATGGTGAGTTCGAGGTGCGTGGCCGGATTGTCGATCGGGATCCGCCCGTTCTCGGCCAATGCCACCATGATCAGCGCCATCACCGCCATCCCGAGCGACACCCGCAAGCCGACATAGGATGAAGCCATGAAATTGGCGACGGTGGAAAGCTGGGTCGATCCGGCGACAAGCGCCACACAAAACACGACGAGCAGCATCGCAGGCTCGGCAAGCGCTGCGATCATGACTTCGCGGCTCGAGCCGATGCCGCCGAAGCTGGTGCCGACGTCCATCCCCGCAAGGGCCAGGAAGAAGCGCGCGCTTCCCAACAGTGCGACGATCGCAATCAGGTCCGCGGTCCAGTTGAACAGAAGGCCGGTGGCGAATGTCGGCACCAGGGCTGCGGCGACCCAGATCGCGGCAAAGGTAACATAGGGCGTGACGCGAAACAGCCATGAGGCGTTTTCCGCCAACACCACTTCCTTGCGCAGCAGCCGCAGCAGATCGCGATAGGGTTGGAAGACGGAGGCGCCCTGGCGGCGCACCAGCCGCGCCTTGATCTTGCGCACGAAGCCCGTCAGCAGCGGGGCGAGCAGCAGCACCAGAAGCATCTGCAGGCCCTGCACCAATATGTCCGGGATCACGACCATATCGCGAGCACCAGCAGCAGTGTGACGAGGGTGGCGAAGACGAGACTGAGATAGCGCCGGATGGTCAGGAATTGCAGGCGATTGAGCCGCTCGGCGGCGAATCCGATCGCGTCCATGATGGGCTCGTACATCCTCTCCCAGACCAGATCATGCAATTCGATCCTGAGCCGGGCGGGCCTGACATCGCCGGGGGCCGGCATGTCGACATGGTCGCGGGCGTGAAACACAAGCGTGCCGAAAACGCGGCGGATCGGCTGGGCAAAGCCTCCGCCCGAATACTGGGCCAGGGGCGCTGAATCAGAACCGCAGCCCCAGGCCGGCCCTCGGCGCAACGCATGAGAGGCGAAGCGGTGAATGAAGAAGACGGCGAGCGATGCGGATATTGTGATGAAGACCATCACGAGCAGTCCGTTGTAGGAACTGCGGCCCTCCGCAATCGGTGCGATCGATAGCCACGGCTCATCGGCCTGGATCGGCATGCGCCCACCGAGGATTCCGGTCATGATCGGCGACAGTGCATCGATCACCAGTCCCGGCAGGATTCCGGCCAGCAGACAAAGTGCGGCGAGAATGAACATGGCCGACAGCGAGTATCGATCGACTTCGTGCGCGGTTTCCGCCGCGGGACTGCGCGGCCGCCCGAGAAAGGTCACGCCGTAAGCCTTGACGAAACATGCAGCGGCCAGCGCCGCGGCCAAAGCGAGCAGAGCGCCCACCGCGGGCACCATGATCTTCAACGCCCATTGCGGCAGCTCGGGGCTTTGCAGCACGGCCTGGAACATCAGCCATTCCGAAACGAAGCCATTGAAGGGCGGCAGTGCCGAGATCGCGACGCAGCCGACGAGAGCGACGAAGCTCGTCTGCGGCATGCGGTGGATGAGGCCGCCCAGCCTGTCCATGTCCCGCTCGCCGGTCGAGGTCAGCACGGCGCCGGCGCCGAAGAACAGCAGGCTCTTGAAGAAGGAGTGGTTGAGGACGTGGAACAGCGCGGCCGTGAAGGCCAGCGCCGCCGCGAGCCTCAGGCTGTTGGCCTGGAAGGCCAGTGCGAGGCCAAGGCTAGCAAAGATGACGCCGATATTTTCAATGGTGCTGTAGGCCAACAGGCGCTTCAGATCCTTTTCCATCATGGCGTACAGAATGCCCATGACAGCGGTGATGCCACCGAGGAAGAGCACGACCACGCTCGCCCACCAGGTCGGTGGTCCCAGGAGATCGAATATGACGCGGATGAAGCCATAGACCGCGACCTTGGTCATGACGCCGCTCATCAGCGCAGAAACATGGCTTGGAGCCGCGGGGTGCGCGAGCGGCAACCAGACATGCAGCGGCACGAGGCCGGCCTTTGATCCGGCCCCGAGCAACATCAGGATCAGCACCAGGGTGGCCACATAGGGTGTGTGCGGAGCCGCGCGGATCGCGGCAAATCCGTAGTCGCCCGCCGGTCCCGCCAGCAGGCCGAAAGCCAGCAGCAGTGCGAGCGTGCCGAAGCTTGCCATCACGAGATAGACGTAACCCGCCCGGGCGTTACCCGGTTCGCGATGGTGCGCCATGACCAGCGCCCAGGAAGCGAGCGACATGAACTCCCAGCACACCAGATAGGAAAATGCATCGTCCGCCAGCACCACCAGATTCATGCCGGCCAGAAAGGCCGGGAAGAAGGGCAGCACGCGGTGCGGCGCGTGTTCGTGTTGGCCGTAGCCGAGACCGTAAAGGCTCGCTGCCGCTCCTCCCAGATTGACGACCACGAGGAAGAACGAAGCAAGCGCGTCCAGACGGAAATGAGCGCCAAGCCAGGGCAATCCGACCGGCAGGACAACACTCGTGACGTCAGCTGCGCCGAGCAAAAAGCGAAGCGATCCCCATAGCGCGATCGCGCAAATGACCGATGCCGCGCTGTAGACTACTGCAGTGGCGCTCTTGCTGCGGCTCAGCGCGATGGCGAGAACGGCGGTAACAAGCAAGCCTGCGACGCACGACATCTGCAAGGCGACAGGGGAGATGGCGGCCGCAGAAATCATGTGCGCTCCCGGCTGCCGCCCGACGCCTTGCTGTCCGGTCGGGTGCCCGGAACGGCCGAGGCAGGCTGCTTCAGCCGGACCCCGCGTCCCTGCGAATGGCTGGCGGCGCCTTCGTCTATCATCTCGACTCCGGCCGCGTCGAAGGCCGCGATCAGCTTGACGAGCGAATCGACATTGCCCCGGACCATCGTTTCGCTTGCTTCCATACGCTGAATGGTCGGCACGGAAAGCCGCGACAGTTTTGCGAGCCGGCGCTGGTCGATGCCAAGCAGAGCCCTCGCGGCCCGTAGTTGAGCTGCTGTGATCATCGATCGGTCTTGCCGTCGGGGACCGCGACTCCAGTCGATCTCCCGTATCATCTCTGCATAATAATTAATCATGTTGGAGTGTCAATAAATGATATTTCAGATATCTAATCTAAAGGATATGTCCCTGCGGCCGGAGCTGGTGGAGGCGGTCGACCGCGAGGTGCTGGTCTATCGCATCACCGGCGCCTCACCGACCGTGCGGCGCGCGCTGCTCACCCACGACGTGAGCCCGCCGCGCGCGCGTTATCGCGAGACGATTGCGAGTCCGGTGGCCGATATCAAGGGCAGCGCCGCCGGGGATCAGGCGTGCTCAGCTTTCGACGCTGATTGGAAGTCATTTCTCACACGTCGCTGGGCGCAAAGTGGTAGCCTTGGGCTTTGCATAGGCATGTTCCGAGGGGACGAATGAGGCGGCGCGAGTTCATCATGCTCTTCGGCGGCACAACGGTTGCTTGGCCGCTCGCGGTGCTTGCGCAGCAACCGAAAATGCCGGTGGTCGGATTCCTCAATGGCGGATCACCAGACGGATACGCGCCGTACGTGACCGGATTCCTCCATGGACTCAATGAAACCGGTTACAGCGAGGGCAAAAACGTCACGATGGATTACCAATGGGCGAGGGGGCAATACGATCGGCTCAAAGAAATGGCTGCCGACCTTGTACGTCGCAAAGTTGCTGTGATCGCCGCGAATACCCCGACAGCACCGGTTGCCAAGGCGGCAACCGCAGAAATTCCGATTGTCTTTGTCAACACCGGCGATCCGGTCGTGGCCGGCCTCGTCGCGAGCTTTAATCGGCCTGGGGGCAACGTCACGGGCGTGAGTCTTCTCGGGCCGGAATTGGAGACCAAGCGTCTAGAGCTTCTGGACCAGCTTATTCCTGGAACTAAGCCGATTGGTGTGCTTGTCAACCCGATGAATCCGGCTGCCGATATCCAGCTGCGCAAGTTGCGGGAAGCCGCAGGCATGATGAAACGACAGATCGATATTGTGCGCGCCAGTACCCCACCTGACATTGAAATGGCGTTCAAGATTGTCGCTCAAAATGGGGCTGACGGGCTGCTCGTTGTCCAAGACCCGTTCTACAATAGCCGACGTGATCAGATCGTGGCGTTGGCTGCCAGATATGAATGGCCCGTGGTCTATCCATTGCGCGAATTCGCCGACATTGGCGGACTTGTTAGTTACGGACACGACCTTGTCGACGGGTATCGTCAGATGGGTGTTTACGTCGGGCGAATTCTCAAGGGTGAGAAGCCTGCCGATCTTCCAGTGGTGCAGCCCACGAAGTTCGAGTTTGTCATCAACCTCAAAACAGCAAAGACGCTCGGCCTGACCGTTCCTCCATCGCTGCTTACTACCGCCAACGAGGTGATCGAATGAAACGTTGGACTTCCGTTCGTACGAAACGGACCTGTCTCGGCGGGATCATCATGTCCGTTTGCGGGACCAGAACGGACCTCCCGCATCCAGTTCGCGCCGTCCGAGTTAAGCCCATTTCGGACCTCCGGCTTCTTCGCAAACAAAAAAAGCCCCGGACGATGCCGGGGCTGGAGTTTGGCGCCTGGGGGCGGCACCAGCCGCTCCCCAACTCGTATTCGTTCAGAGCGACATCGCTTCGGGGTAATAATGGAACCCCTCCGAGGTCTTGGCGATGTGGCCGTAACCCGGCCAGGCGAAGTGATAGGACATCACGGGGATCTTGTTCGCGGCGATCGTATCGAGCAACCTCACCCGGGATTCGGCGGCCTGCTTCGGGTCGGTGTCGTAGGAGAATTGCATCCGTGGCTTCTCCAGCAGCAGGATCGGGTGGTGCGTAAGATCGCCGAGGAAGGCAAAGGATTTTCCTCCCGATGAGACCATGAAGATGGTGTGACCCACGGTATGACCCGGAGCCGCCAGGGCCTGCACGCCGGGCAGGAATTCCTGGCCGTCCTTGAAGAACACCAGGCGATCGCGCACCGGCAGCAGGTTCTTGCGTGCGTGAATCACGAAATCCTTCCATGGGCTGCCGAGCTTGCCTTCATCGGTCCAGAAATCGAAATCGCTCTGGGCGATGTAGTATTGTGCGTTCGGGAACAGCGGCTTGTTGTCGGCATCGACGATGCCGCCGATATGATCGATGTGTGCGTGCGAAAGCACGACCGCGTCGATGTCGCCGGGTTTGATACCGGCTTCGGCCATGCTCTTCTGTTGACGGCCGGTGGTCGGTCCGAACGCCTTTGACGTTCCCATCCCGGTGTCGAAAAGCACGAGCTTGTCGCCCATGTTCACGATCGGGGAGTTTTGCTCAAGCACGACGTTGTCGGGCGACAGGAAATTGTCACTCAACATCTTCTTCACTTCTTCATCCGGCACGCCGATGAAGGTGCCCTTCGGCGGGCCGAGCGGCAACGGACCGTCGGAGACGACGGTGACTTCGGCGTCGCCGAGACCGAAACGGTAGAAGTAGGCTGGTTCCGTCCCGAGCTTGGGCGCGCGCGCCAGAGCGCTGCCGCCGAGCATGGTGGATGCGCCCAATCCAGCGCCGAGCGCGAGCAGGGATCGCCGCGAAACATCGTATGTCATGCGTCTTCCTCCACTGTTTATAGAATTGTAACGCGTTTTTCGTTGTACCCCGGCGGCGGATTGATCTTCCGCTCGATGACGGGCCTCGACAGGCTGCGCCCGCTTTCGCTCACTGACAAGAAAAACCGATCTTTCGAAAAGATTGCGCCAAAAACGTGCCGTCGCGCTTTCGACCGGAGAAAGTTATTTCCTGCGCGAAACATACGTCGCCGTCGCCCCGGCGCAAACAGGCGCCTGGCCCCGGCCAACCTCCGGCGCTTCTCAGAGAAACATTTCGGGCGGCACGCCGAGCAGGACCTGCCCGACCGCTTCGAAATGGGCGCCGCGGGCCTGGATCTGCTGGGACAGCGTGTGCATGTCGCGGAAGCGGCGCTCGAACGGGCTGCCCGGGAAGATCGCGTCGACGCCGGCTGCCTTGTAGGCGAAGTCGACCACCTCCGCCGCGCCGTGAATCGCGTTGGTGCAGGCGAGCCGCACGCGGGCCCGATCGGCCACCTCGATCGGCGCCACATCGTCGGCCTGCGCGTAGATCGCAGTCAGCGTGTCGATCAGGTAGGCGCGCGCCGAGCCGAGCCGCGCCTCCGCGCGCGCCACGTCGGCCTGCACCACCGCGTTGTCGGCGAGCCGGGAAAGCCCGCGCGGCGCCTTGC
>Ga0157369_10008074_pt1 | contig 12070 bp, 9 predicted proteins | sample C25metaG_FD_113461 | JGI IMG/M metagenome (GOLD analysis project Ga0157369, IMG submission 113461) | Corn rhizosphere microbial communities from Kellogg Biological Station, Michigan, USA - C2-5 metaG | ecosystem: Host-associated > Plants > Roots > Rhizosphere > Soil | place: USA: Michigan...
CCGGTGAACAACTGCTGGCCGGCCTTGATTTGATCGTCCTTGGTCAGGTTGCCGGCACTGGCGGCCTTCGTCGCCTTGGACACGGCGGCCAGATTCGGCTCGGAACGATCACCCAGATAAACCGAATCGACTTCCTTGCCCGAGTAGATCGATTTGTCCTGCGGGCCATCCACTTTCAGTATCGCCAACGCGCCCTTGTTGAACGCGCGGAAAATCGAGTGATCGACCAGCACGTAGCTGCCGGGAACTTCGGTGTGGAACTCGACGATCGCCGCGCCGCCTGAGGGAATCAGCGTGGTCTGCACGTTCTCCTGCACCCTGGTGCCGCCTTCCTGCTGCACGCGATCGAAAATTTCGCCGATGACATGGAAGCTGGACACCAGGTTCGGGCCGCCGTTGCCGACGAACAAGCGGACCGTCTCGTTGGTTTTCGCGAGCAGCGCCTTGTCGCCGGTCAACGCACCTTCGGCGCCGTTGAACAACACATACGTCGGCTTCTCGTCGATGGCCTTTTCCATGTCGAACGGCTGCATGCCCTTTTCGCGGTACTTGCCGGTCGTGTAGAAATCGCCCTGCATGACGTAATACTCATGGTCCACCGGCTCCAGGCCTTCAGGCGGCTCGATGAGGATCAATCCATACATGCCGTTTGCGACGTGCATGCCGACCGGCGCGGTCGCGCAGTGGTAAACATAGATGCCCTGATTGAGCGCCTTGAACGTGAACTGCGATTCATGTCCGGGTGCGGTGAAGCTCGAGGCCGCGCCGCCGCCGGGTCCGGTGACGCCGTGCAGGTCGATGTTGTGCGGCATTTTGTTGTTCGGATTGTTCTTCAGATGAAACTCGACCGTATCGCCCTGACGCACGCGAATGAACTTGCCGGGCACGGTGCCGCCGAACGTCCAGAACGTGTAGGTCACGCCTTCGGAGATCGGCATTTCCTTCTCGATGACTTCCAGTTCGACGATCACTTTCGCCGGATAATTGCGCCCGGTCGGCGCGGCGACCATCGGCGGGTCGGCCAGTACGGCGTGGATCGGCTCGCCGCGCGGCGGGCCGAAATCGCCACGCACATAGCTGCTGGAGGACGATCGATCGGCGTCCGCCGCACCGAGCGCAACCGTGGAAAACAACAGGGACGCAACGGCGCAAGCGCGAAGCATCGTGTTCATTGCATTCTCCGTTTGATTCATGGCGGCCAGCTTGCCGAACCCGGGTGTCAGGTGCCTTGACCTGAATCAAGTCCGATCGTTGGCAGATGCGGCTATGGCGCGAAACCGCGGCCGTCAAAGCCATCGCGGAATACGCCGTCGGTGGTCCCGACCGGTGCGCCTTCGGCGATCCAGTCATAGATCAGCGCCTGCTGATAGGGCGACAGCGCCGGATAGCCATAGGGCATGCGCGCACCGACGGCGGGTGTGTCGCAGTTGATTTTTTCGAACAGCAGGCTCTGCTCGGGGTGATTCGGCACGACGTAAACCAGCGCGGGATCTTCATCGCTTGGAATATTGACGAGATTCGCATAGGGCGACGTTTCGGACGGATCGAGGTTCAAGTTTCCCGCCGGCGTATTGGTTCCCATGTTGCTAGTGTGACACGCCGAGCAGCCGTTTCCCATGCCATCGAAATCGACGAACAGCCCCTGGATCGCCGCGCCGTATTGAATGCCGCTGTAGATTGGCGCTACCGCCGAAATATCGGTGCAACCGCTCGGCGCGCTTTGCGTGTTCGTTGTATGCGCCAGCGCGAGCGAACCGGCGCTGGCGACAAATCCGAGCGCGGCGACGCGCCGCGCATGTCGCGTACGCCAAAGCGTCGTCACACGAAGCCGAGATTGCTGGTGCCGAAGTTGGCCAGGTTCGGGAAGATCGCGTTCAAATCCGTTGGCGAAGTGATTCCCATCCACTGCGCCATCGTCGCCGCGTATTGATCCACGCTGATACCGGGGATCAACTGGCCGCGCGAGAATGCATTCGGATTGCCGCCCGCGCCATAAGCCTGATTGGGGAATCCGCTGATCTTGCCTTGGCCGTTGCTGTACAGACGGCCGCCATTGACCGCACCGCCGAATGCCATCTGCACCCCGCCCCAGCCGTGATCGGAGCCGGAACCGTTGGATTGCAGCGTGCGCGCGAACTCGGAGGCGGTAAACGTCGTCACCTGATTCTGGATTCCCTGCGCCTGCAATTCCGCCCAGAACGCGCCGAGCGCCCCATCCAGCTGCGTGAGCAGCCCGGCATGGTCGGTCGTGCTGTTCGCGTTGTTGGAGAACAAACCCGAATGCAGGTCGAAGCCGCCCAGACGCACGTAATAAATCTGCCGCGACGCATAGTTCTGCGCCTTCGACAGCTTGATCATCTTGGCGACGACTCCGAGTTGATCGCCGAGCGATGTCGCCGGAAATGCTGTCGCCAATGTCGTGCCGAGCAGACCCGGGTTCAGCATCGCGTACAGGTCGCGTCCGCGCTTGAATGTGGCTGCGTATTCGTTGTCGAATGCGCCCGCATAAGTATCGCCGAGCAACGCGTTCAGCGCGTCGTCGCGCCGCGTCGTCGAATTGCCACACGGCGGCGTGTTGCACATGCCGCGAAGGCTGTTCAGTCCGCTCGATGACATCTGGTACGGTGTGACCTGGCTTCCAACTTCAAACCGATTCGCGCCGGAGATCGATACGCAAAGCGAAAGCGCCGGGCCGCTGCCGATCGGTGTACCGTTCGCGCCCTGCGCCTGCAGATTCTCGGCGCATTGCCCACCCCAACCCAGCGTGGAACTTGCGTTCGTGTTCGCCTGATGCCAGAGGTTTTCCTGATCCGCATGCGAAAACAATTGCGGCGGACGGTTGGTGGAGCTCGCGTTGTAATCGGCCATGTCGATCGGCGCGACCAATGTACCGGCGTTCACGAGAAAGGCGAGCTTGTTCTGCTTATAGATGGAAGCCAGGTTCACCAGGCTCGGATGCAGGAAATACTGACTGGCATCGGCGGCGTCGGTGACGATCTGCGCATTGCCGGACGCTGGCCGCGCGAGTGCCAAGCCGCCGAGATTGTTCACCGGGTCGTAAACGCCGCCGCGCGAATTCATGTACGTGTTGTAGCGGCTGCTGTCGTACGGCACGAGCAGATTCCAGGAATCGTTGCCGCCGGCGATGTAGACACACACCAGCGCGCGATAATCCGCGAAGCTGGACGTGGCGGCGAGCGCGGTACCCATCATGCGCAGCTGCGGAATCAATGCGGAAGCAGTGCCGCCGCAAACGATGCAGCCGAGGTTACGCAGGAATTCGCGGCGCGACTTGCTGGAATGGTTCATGACGGTTTCCTCAACGCTGCGTGGCGAATTCGGGGGACAGCACGGTCACATACAGCGCCGACCAGGCTTTCTCCTGCGCCGTGGCACCGGCCGAGAACGTGCCGTTGAGCATCGTCTCGAGCGTCGTGTGCATGTTCGTTGACATCGTGCCGTAGAGCAGCGCGGTGTTGAGCGTGTCGGCGACCAGCGACGGCGTGCCGATATTGGCGACCAGCGGACTCAGATCGATCAACGGCCGGTCGTTCTGGTAGTCCGCGACGCCCTGGTAACCGTTGGCAATGAAGTCGTAGTACTTGTTTGCCGCGGTATATGTCGTCGATTCGTTGGTGATTTCGAATTCCGGCGAGTACCAATTGTTTCCGGCGAAAACGCCTGGCTGCTGATAATCAGGCAGGTAGAAATTGAACACCGTGGGCGACTCCAGCGGCGCCTGGCCAAAATTGCTCTGGAAACCGCCGCCGCCGATCATCGTGATCTCGCCGTACGCATCGGCGACCGGCGCCTGTGCGTTGAACGCGCGCCACAAAGCGGTCAGGCGCAGAATCGGCTCGCGCAGTTTGCCGTAGCTGTCGCCATTGGCGAATGCCGGCGGATTGCGCGCTTCCGTGTCGAGCAGGATCGCGCGGATGACATCGCCGAGATCGTTTCCGGCAGTGTCGAACACCGTGGCGATGCGCTGGATGTACGCGGGCGACGGATTGCTCGTGACGAAGCGCTGGATCAGCTGGCGCGAGATGAATGGCGCGACGTTCTGATGCGAAGCGATTATGACGAGTTCGTCGCTCAGATCCTGCGCACAGGTCTGATTCGCCGCGATCGTTGCGCCACCGAGCACGTTTTTCGCGCTGATGTCATGGCGCATGTTGTTGCTGGTCGAGGCGAACAGCTCCGTGCCCCAGCACGCCATCGGGCTGTATTTGGCCGCGAAAGTCAGACCGCCGCCATAGAAATTCGCCGGGCTCGTCGGCGCGTCGCTGTACGTGAAACCGGTGAATACCTTCGCCGTCTGCGTGATGACGTTCTGATCGTAGGTCGGCAGCGGATTGTTCGAGCCGTCGAGCACCGGCGAAAAATCCATGTTGCGCACGATCAATCCGATCGAGAACAGCTGCATCACTTCGCGCGCGTAGTTTTCGTCCGGGCTGGTGCTCGAACTTCCCTTCACGTTGTGGAACGCGTTGAGATATCTGCCCATCGTCGGGTTGTAGGTTACGTCGACGAGCAGCGGGCCGTAGGCCCCGAACGCATCATTCGCCAGCAGGTCCTGGTAATGCGCCATCGGCACGATGTCCTGGTTGATCGCGCCGCTCGCATCCGAGACGACGAAGATCTGGCTCAGCGCATACGCCATGCGCTGACGCAACTGATCCGGCGCATACACGGCCTGCCAGAAAAACCGGTTCAGACGCTGCTGTTGATTGACTTTCTGCGCGCCGGCAGTGCGCGCATTGACGACAGCCTCGACGGTGGGCTCACTCAGCGTCGCCGGCTCGGCCAACTGCTCGTCTAGCCACTCGCCATAACCCACCGCCATCACGCGCGCGATGTCGGCCGATGTCGGACCGAATGTGGCTTGCGTCAGGAAGCGTGCCGCGTCGTTGGCACTCGCCGGCGCGTCGGACGGAACCTGAAAGCCGCCGGCGAACAGGTGATCGTGCACGCTGGCCTGCGCCGAGAGTGCGACACACGCCAGCGATGCGCTTGCGACCTTGACCCAGTTTTTCATTGCCCTACCCCGCGTCCGACTTCCATTGCGGAAATCCAACGCGAGATTAAGGCAAGCGTTGACGCGTGTTTACGAACTGGTGCTCGAAATGGAAATGCCGCGGACGAATCAGACCGTGGTCGGCCGCCGCGCGCCGGCGAAACGCCGCGACCAGTAACTTTCGTCGAGACTGCTGACTTTGACGCGCTGCCCGGTAGTTGGCGCGTGGATGAATTCGCCGTCGCCCAGATAGATGCCGACGTGCGAAACGTGCTTGCCGTGAGTGCGGAAGAACACGAGGTCACCGGCTTGCATGTCGTCGCGCGCGATTTTTTCGCCGCTGGAGAATTGACTGGCCGAATCGCCCGGCAAGTCCAGGCCGAGAACATTGGCGAATACGTAATGTACAAAGCCGCTGCAATCAAAGCCCGTGGTCGGCGCGCGCCCGCCGCGACGGTAGCGGATGTCGCGCAATTGCAGGGCGAAGTCGACGAGAGTGCGGCGCGGGTCCTTGCTCAGCGGAGCCGAGGCGGTTTCCGTGGCCGCGATCGGTTCGATCGACGCGGCGAGTTCGCCAATCATCGACGCGCCGAACAGCGTGTCGAGCGCGCCACCCAGACACGTGGCCGGCGGCGACAATGCGCTCGCTCCGGCATTGCCAGAAACGGCGACAAAGAAAATCGTGGCGATGACAGGTCGCAGCGCAAGCATCCTTGTGTCTCCCCGGTTTTTATCGTTTGTGCGCGGCGCAACCCGGCACGAGCGGGCGACCGTAGCAGACGATTCGTTCGAATCCCGTTAAAAGGCGACCGTCGAAGGTAGAATTCGGACCTCCAACCCGGGACCGTTCCATGCGTATCTGCGTCTACTGCGCCTCCAGTCAAATGTGCGACCGTGCGTATCACGACGCGGCTGTGCGCCTCGGCGAGTTGCTCGCCGAGGCTGGCTGCACCGTCGTCTACGGCGGCGGCGGCGTGGGCCTGATGGGGTCGCTGGCCAACGGCGCGTTGGGCAGGGGCGGCAAGGTAGTCGGCGTCATTCCGCGTTTCATGACCGAAGTGGAATGGCAGCATCCCGGCATTGCGGACCTGGAAGTCGTCGAAGACATGCGCGAGCGCAAACATCGGCTGCTGACGAACTCGGATGCCGTCGTCGCCCTGCCCGGCGGTTGCGGCACGCTCGAGGAATTGTTCGAGGCGATCACGCTCAAGCGGCTGGGTCTTTATTTCAGCCCGATCGTGCTGCTCAACACCAGGGACTTTTTCTCGCCGCTGCAGACCTTCATGCAACAAGTGATTCGCGAGCGCTTCATGAACGCCGAGCACGAGCAAATGTGGTCGCTGGTCAACACACCCGAAGAGGTATTGCCGAAAATCCGTGCGACGCCGAAGTGGCGCGAGGACGCGCGTGAGTACGCGGTGGTGCGTTAGTCTTCGTGCGAAGTCTGATGACCGGCATCCGGATCATCGAGAAAACCTGATGCCGAAGGTTCGTTGTCCAATGCGGGTTCCGCCGCGCGTTCATCGGCACCGCCACGCTCGCTGCGTTCGACTTGCTTCTGCCAGCGCGTCTTGATCGGATTCGCCGCTTCGGCGGATTCCGCGGCCAATACGAGCGCGCTCTTGCGTTCATCGGGCAAATCGGCCCAGTGACAATCCTCGATCGCGCCAGCCAGCGCATAGAGCAGGTTCAGGCTCGGCCGAAACCCGGCGCGCTTGACCTTCATAAACGCGTCCACCGGACCGAGCCGCACGAGGTCCTCCTGCGTGCGCACGCCGACCTGGCGCAGCCACGCGGCCGATTTCGGACCGACGTTCCTGATCTTGTTGTCGTCTTTGGCAGCCATCAAATCGCTCCGCGCAGCGAGTCCATGAAGACGGCGGCGAGGCGCTCCATGCCGACGCGATCATCTTCATCGAAACGCGCCAGTTTTGGACTATCCACGTCCCACACGCCGATCAGCCGATCGCCGTCGTACAGCGGTACAACCACTTCGGATTGCGATGCGGCATCACAGGCGATGTGGTCCGGAAACGCGTGCACATCGCGCACGACCTGGGTCTGTCGCGTCTGCGCCGCGGTGCCACACACGCCGCGACCCAGCGCGATGCGCACACACGCGGGCCGACCCTGGAATGGCCCGACCACGAGTTCGTTGCCGTCGAAGAAGTAAAAACCGGCCCAGTTCAAATCCGGCAGCGCCTGGTAGACCAGCGCTGCGAAATTCGCCGCGTTGGCGATGCGGTCGTGTTCGCCGTGCAGCAGACCGCGCGCCTGTTCGGCGAGTTCGGCATACACACTCGCTTTGTCGGTCGATTGAATCGGCGCAGCAGCGAACATTTCAAGCCATCTCGCGAAGAAGGATTCTATTGTACCCTCTCGCGACATCCCGCATCGGCAGGGCCATCCGATGGATTCATCCGTTCCAACCGACGAGCAAGGGTTCCGTATCCGCCGCGACCAGCCGACGCGCGTTGAAGCGTTCGTCGATGCCGCGTTCGCGTTCGCCGTCACGCTGCTGGTCGTTTCGGTCGGACACGTGCCCGAGTCGACCGGAGAACTCGTCCAAGCCATGCGCGGCGTGCCCGCGTTCGCGGCGAGTTTTCTGCTGATTGCGCGCTTCTGGCGATCGCACCGGCAGTGGTCGCGGCGTTTCGGCATCGAGGACGACTACAGCGTGCGCTTGAGCTTGCTGCTGGTGTTCGTGATCCTCGTCTACGTCTATCCGCTGCGCATGGTCGCCGGTATGGCTTTCGCCAGTTTCAGTGGCGGCATCCTCGCCGAACATGGCGGACCCGCCATCGCTTCGGTCGCCGACTTGCGCGCACTGTATGTGACATTCTCGGCCGGCTATGGCGTGACGGTGATCATCTTCACGTTGCTGTACCGGCATGCGCTGCATTGCGCCTCTGCGCTTGAATTGTCGGCACACGAACGCCTGCACGCGCGGTTGGCGATCGTGCGCAACCTGGGCTTTCTGACGGTAGCCGTCACATCTCTGGTGTTGGCGCTGACTTTGCCGATGAGCAATGATCATCCGCTGTTGTATGCGTTGCCCGGCATGGCGTACGTGCTGATCTGGCCGTACTCGTTATGGCTCCGCCACCGCGCAACGCGGCTGTCGCCGATGCCCGGCGCATGAGCGTCTTTGTCACCGGCACCGATACCGGCATCGGCAAATCACTCGTCGCAGCCAGTCTGCTGCGCGCGTTGCAAGCACAGGGTTTGCGCGCGCTCGGCATGAAACCCGTCGCGAGCGGCTGCACAATGACCATGCAAGGATTACGCAACGACGACGCCGAGCTGTTGCGCACACATGGCAGCGGTGCGCCGGATTACGCACTGGTCAATCCCTACGCGCTGCCCGAAGCCATCGCGCCGCATCTGGCCGCCGCACAGGCCGGCGTGGCAATTCGCCTCGACCCGATCGTTGCCGCGTTTGCTGCATTGTCCACAATGTCGCAATGCGTGGTTGTCGAAGGCGTCGGCGGCTGGGCAGTGCCGTTGTCGGACACCTTGATGCAAGCCGATCTCGTGCGCGCGCTACGGCTACCGGTAATTCTCGTTGTCGGCCTGCGCCTGGGTTGCATCAATCATGCGCTGCTCAGCGCGCGCGCGATCGCACAAGACGGCTGCGAATTGATCGGCTGGATCGGCAGCCAAGTCGACCCAGCCATGCTGTGCCTCGACGAAAATCTGGCGACGCTGCGCGAGCGTCTGCCCGCGCCGTGCTTGGGCGTATTGCCGCACGTTAGCGCCCCCGAGCCGCGCGAACTGGCGCCGCTCGTCCGCGGCGCCGTCGACGCGATTACTTCATTCGCATATCCGCCGGCGCCTTGACCGGATCGGCCTGACGCGCCGGCAACAGCGGCGGATTTTCCTTGATCTTCTGCATCACTTCGGCGATCGCGCGATCCAGCTGCGGATCCTTGCCGTGGATGGTCGAAAACACGTCGTTGTCGACTTCGATGTCGGGCGTCACGCCTTCGCCTTCGACGTGGTAATTGCCCTGCAGATCGGCGATCGCGTTGAACTCCGGCACTTCGACGTTGCCGCCGTCGAGCAGCGGGCCGTAATCGTTGATGCCGACCGTGCCGCCCCAGGTGCGTTTGCCGATCGTCGGCCCGAGCTTGGCCTGCTTGAACATGTACGAGAAGATGTCGCCGTCGGAAGCGCTGGTTTCATTGATCAGCGCCGCCATCGGCCCGTTGAACGCCTGCTGCGGATACGTGCCGGTCGCGCTGGCATTGCGGTCGTAGTTGACGCCGAGCAACTTGCGCGACAGGCGCTCGATGATCATCGCCGACACGTTGCCGCCGCCGTTGTCGCGCACATCGACGACGAGACCCTGTTTGCGGATCTGCGGATAGAACCACTTGATGAACTCGCGGATGCCGTCGCCGCCCATGTCCGGAATGTAGACGTAGCCAACCTTGCCGCCGGTCTTCTCTTCGACGTAGCGCCGGTTGTGTTCGACCCAGTTGTAATACTTCAGGCCGGTTTCGCTCGAAATCGGCTTGACCAGCACGGTGCGCGCGCCTTCGCCGCCGCTTTTCGCACTCACGCGCAACTCGACCGGCTGGCCGGAAGCTACTTGCAGCAACTGATACGGATTGTCGTGCGCGGTCAGCTCGCGGCCGTTGATGGCGAGGATGTAGTCGCCGGTGTGTACGTTGACGCCGACTTCGGTCAACGGCGAGCGGTAGCGGTCTTCGTCGTTCTCGCCTTGCAGGATGCTGGCGACGCGATAGCGACCGGCGCTCTTGTCGAGTTCAAAACGCGCGCCGAGCAAGCCGACGTTCGGCTTCTTCGGCAGCTTCAGATCGCCGCCGCTGACATACGAATGCGACGTCGACAGCTCGCCAACCATCTGGCCGAGCAGATAGTTCAGATCACTGCGATCGCCGACGTCGGCCACTTGCGGCTCGTACTTGGCGCGCAGCGCTTTCCAGTCGTAGCCGTGCATGTTCGGCACGTAGTAATAATCGCGGAAGCGGCGCCAGACTTCGCGGAAGATTTCGGCGAATTCCGCGCGCGGCTCGCGCGTGAGCGAAAGACCCGAAGTGCCGACGCTCTTGCCGTCCTTGCCATCGCCATCGACGTCGTAGACTTTGTAGTTGTGGCCTTCCTGGACGATGAGCTTGTCACCGTCATCGGACAATGAGGCATTTTCCACATTTTCAATCAGCGTTTTTTCCTTGCGCGATTTGAAGCTGAACGTGTGGATCTGCGGCTTGAAGCGGCTGTCGCGTCCGTAATAGAAACCGTCCTGCACGGAGTAGACAATGTACTTGTCGGTGATGGCCAGGCTCTGGATATTGTCGGCCTCGATCGGCGCGCGCGTGATGCGCGCGGCAAGATCATCGAAATCGATGCGTTCGGCCGCTTCGTCTTTCTTGGCGTCGCCCTTGTCTTTCTTCTTGTCGTCGCTCTTCTTCTCTTCGCTGCCGAGCGCCTTGGCTTCGTCGTCCTGCACCGGGAACGGGCTGAGGCCATCCTTGCGCAAGGTCAGCGCATAGACGCCGATCGTGCGGTTCGCGGCGTAATTCCACTCGATGTTGCTGATCTGCGGCGCCCATTCGCGCGCGCCAAGGAAGTACAAGAACTTGCCGTCGGGCGAGAAGGCCGGATTGGATTCGGCAAACAGCGGATCGGTGACGCGCACGCTCTTTCCGGTCGCCACGCTCCACACGAAGACCGACGGTTGCGCATTGTCTTCGTTGAGCGTGTAAGCCAGATAACCGCCTTTCGGCGACCAGGCGTAGTCGCGCTGCAAGCCGAACGGATCGGTGGCAAGCGTGCTGACCTTGTTGCCGGCCAGGTCGACGACGTGCACACGGTTGGCGCTGTCGCTGAAAGCGATGCGCTTGCTGTCCGGAGCCCAGCGCGGCGAATACAAGCGTCCGAGTACCTCGTGCGTGACTTGCTGTGCCGCGCCGCCGCCGTCGACATCGCGCACCCAGATCGCTTCTTCTCCGCTTTGATCGGAAACGTAGGCGATGCGCTTGCCGTCGGGCGACCACGCCGCTTCGCGCTCATGCGCGCCTGGCGTCTGCGTGAGATTGCGCGTGATGCCCTTTTCGACCGGCACGCTGAACAGATCGCCGTGCGCGACGAAATACGCGCGCTCGCCGCGCGGACTCAGGCCGAATTGTTCGATTTTGTCGGAAACCGCGACCGTCTCCGCGCGCGTGCGCGCGCCGTCGGTCGGCACCGCGACGCTGAGCGCGCGATCGGCATTCGTATTGACGTCGTAAACATGCAGCTCGCCGCCGAGCTCGTAGACGATGTGCCCGGCGCGATCGCCGCTGGCCCAACGCGTGTCGAAGTTGCGGTGCTTGGTCAGCTGCGTCGTCGCGCCCGTGGCAACGTCATAGCGGTACAGGTTCAATACGTCGTCGCGATCGGAGACGAAATAGACGGCGTTGCCGATCCAGATCGGATCGCGATCGGTGCGCGGATTGCTGGTGATGTTGCGCCCCTGTTGGGTCGCGATATCGAAAATATACAAATCCTGCGCCCAGCCGCCGGCATAGCGGTTCCAGGTGCGGAAATCGCGGAACAGCGGCGAATACACCAGCTGTTTGCCGTCCGGCGAAAACGCGCCGACGCCGGAAATCGGCATCGGCAACGCGCTGGGCAGCCCACCGTCCGTCGCCACCGTGTACAAGCGTGGCTGCGCCAGCGCGAAGCTGTCGACGTACGAACGGAAAAGTACATTTTTGCCGTCCGGCGTCCAGCCGTAGACCTCGTTGTCGAAGCCCCAGCGTTGCGGCAGCGGACCGAGAGCCGGGTAATACGTGAGCTGGCGCGGAACGCCGCCATTGACGGGCATCACGTAGACCTGGTCTTCGCCGGAATATTCGCCGGTGAATGCGATCTGCGAACAATCCGGCGAGAACTTCGCCGATTGCTGCAAGCCCGGTCCGGCCGTGAGGCGGATCGCCGTGCCGCCCTGCGCCGAGACCGTCCACAGATCGCCGCCGTAGGTGAAGACGACGCGATCGTTGCAGATGTCCGGAAAACGCAGCAGCTTGGTCTGAGCGCTCGCAAACG
>Ga0157369_10008075_pt1 | contig 12069 bp, 12 predicted proteins | sample C25metaG_FD_113461 | JGI IMG/M metagenome (GOLD analysis project Ga0157369, IMG submission 113461) | Corn rhizosphere microbial communities from Kellogg Biological Station, Michigan, USA - C2-5 metaG | ecosystem: Host-associated > Plants > Roots > Rhizosphere > Soil | place: USA: Michigan...
TGTGTGCCAGAATCTGAGAATCCTTAGATTCGGAAAAACGACCGGTCTGACTTGCGGCCGATTAGCCGTTCTGTCTCGATTGAATTAATCCCCGTGATCGCTTTTCCCGCCCGACGGTGTGCGTAGAGTGTGCAGCTCAGCAGGGATTGCCGGCGTCACACGAATGACAGACTTCGAAAGGGAGGGACACTACGAGTTCGCGGTCCTGCCTGTAGCCAGCTATCGCACGGCCCAAGCAGATTCAGCGGGAGAAGTAAGCGCTGATACTGCTGCGCAGAACCTATTACATCGCGCGATTCAAGACGCATGATCCGACAAGACCCTCAAAAAAGGCCCTTACTCTCAGCGCTAACTTCGGGGAATGCACAAGAAGACCAAGCTCGATATTTCTAGCTTGTGCCGCCTCTGTAAAGTTGGCCGACGAAACGAACACCTCTCGATGACTACAACTACGCACTTGGCATGCAACGCGGCACACTCATTAGTCGAGAGCGCTCGCGGATCAAAATAGACTTCGGGTAATCGCTTTCCCAACGGCCATTGTGTTGTGCGGAAGCGATTTCGAGCCCACGCAACAATGTCCGCCACCTGAATACCTGAAGTCTTTTTCGTGTCAACAGGCGCAACTTCTTCGATAGCGTTCCACAGACTCCATCGGCCGGTAACATTGGACAGCTGGCGCTCACGCTCCCATTTTCCGTGGAACGGATTAGGAAATATTCATTCTTATCAAAATAGTAGCGAACGGTGTCCGTGTTCGGGTCCATTACTTGGGGATACAAAAACCGTACCATGACAGGATAAATCCGAACAGAAATTTATTACACAGGTCGATAGGGTCGGGTATTTGATAAGTCTCATCGCGCAGTTTCTGCCACGCAATCAAATCCACTGAGCAATAGAACACTCGCAGACGGTCTTTGGGACGAGTGGAGATATACGATAAGCACCGATGACAACTCCAAATGCACTGTCGTGGTTCCATCCAAGATTGGCTGCAAATGCCTTTTCGAGCCGAAAAACCTCTTTCATGTGAATGTAGGAAGCCTTTGGCATATGGCTGTCGAAAATGTGCTGCCAAGCAGTCTCAAATTCTGTCCATATGTCTTCCCGGGCAGCAACAGCGGCCAGCGTGATCCACTGGTCTTCCAATTTGCCACTACTGTCAAGATATGCACTAAGAGCTATCAACAGTTCTCCTCATCATTTAAGCCTCGCGAACAATAAATATTAGCTTTGACCTCTTTTGTGAGCGCCCTCAGGAGGGCTGGGAATCTGTTCTTTCGCTCCCTTCTGAATTCAAGCCACCCTTCGTAATCATCGAAACATTCTCGAATGCGGCTGACGATCTCTGCGCTGGTTATGCGAAACCAAAGGTCCTTTCAAAGCGAAGGGTTCGCCGTCGTTCAAGAACGCCTGCACCATACAACCACTCCCCACTAAATCCGAATCACGGCGTCACGAGAAATGTTTTGCATCGCGCCACAATACGTGTAATCCTCGCGACGGAGAATAACAACCCATGTGCTTTTCAGCCACCGCGAACTTTGTGGGCAGCGGAGTTCTGGGCGCTGTCGGTGTCGTCACCTTGACCAAGGTGAAGCACCGTCGCGAACTGCTTTTTGCATCTCTGCCCGTGCTATTCGCTGTCCATCAATTTATTGAGGGATTCGTCTGGCTGGGATTGGACGGGATTCTTTCCGTTGCTGTGGCGCACGACATGGGTGCGGCTTTCATGCTTTATGCGCAAGGGCTTTTGCCTTTCCTGCTGCCGCTCAGTGTGCTGCTATTCGAGCCAAACGCGAAGAGTCGCAGGCGGATGCTGCTATTTCTCGTCCTGGGCGGTGGAACTACGCTCTATATATTGTGGGCGCTGACGGCGTTTCCACTGCAGGTGTACGTCAGGGGGAACAGCATCGTTTACATCAATCAAGCGACAAATAATGCGGCGGTTGCGTTTCTGTATGTGATTGCAACTTGCGGTTCTCTGTTTTTTTCAAAGATCAAGATGATGGTTACCTTCGGCGCGGCAAATCTGCTGATACTACTGGTTGTGATGGAGTTCAAGCGTTACGCATTCACCTCCCTTTGGTGTGCATACGCAGCGGTCGCTAGTGTCATCATTCTCGCCTACTTCTGGAGCAGCCACGGACACCGGCCGTTCCTCTATGCCTAGCCAGGGCGATTTGACATTCCGTTTCTGAAACTGCCTAAGTAAAGAGCCTACACGGCGCGCGTGAGGCCCCGGGGAATTGCGCCGAGATTCACAACCGAAGCTACGATGGCTACCCACATGTATGCTGGCACAATGACTTCCTGGCCGGGGCCGACGCCGAGTGCCGAAAGTGCCGTGTGCAGCGCGCCGTTTCCGCTGCTTATAGCAACCGCATAGGGCACGCCAAGGTGCGTTGGCGAATTCTTTCTCAAATTGTTCAACTTCTTCTCGCAACTTCACACCGTAATAGCGGAACGGAGAACGATCTCGCAACCCACGAACCGCAGCTTCAACTTCTTCCTCGTCCATGTAATCAACTCCGGGAAACTCAACGGCAACGGCTCAGTGCGGACCGGGGTGCCTCCATGGATCGCCAATCGCTGCGTTGTCAGGGCGAATGAATATTGCTGGTGCTCGGTTGACATTCGGTGATACTGAGCCGACGGTATGAGAATCTTTTCCATTGCAGCCTCCTGCTACTGCCTATCGGCAGAGATCGGAAAAGGTTTAGCTCAGAATGCGGCGGTATGGGCGGGATTGAAAAGGCCGGAATGCGGGCGACGGAGTTCGCCTGAAATCTGCACCCGCCCGGCCTTCCCCTCGATTTGGATGTTGCCCGGAATATAGCAGTCAATCGCAAACGGGGCATTACCAGTGCGTTTTTGTTACGGAATCGGAACAAAAATAAAATTGGAATCACGAGCTCCGACCCATGATACTATTCGCAACCGCAGGCTTTCAAACCTTTCCCCGACGCAGTAAGAAAGGTTTTCCCGGAAACGGGTGGACTCGGGGGAGGGCTATCCGTTTCCGTGCGGAAACGTCATTCAGCAGAATTTCTTTGTGAACAGGACCATCGGAGAACGTATCCGCGACCTCAAAACCCGTCGCCAATGACTGCACGAAGAAACCATAAAGAGGGATTTAACGAAGACCAAGATTAGAGCCATTACAGTAGCTATCTCGCATACTCGCTTCGAGTGCGCACCCGAATGCGAATCCTCTCAAGCCTCTAATTCAGAATCCTCAGCGGGAAAGGGCGACGCGTCAGAGCTTGCTCCGGACTCCAGCATTTTGGTCTTTTTATTATATGTTCCTCTCACGTCGAGCAATTCCGCGTGGCTTGGCGGGAAGACATAATTCTGCACAAACCAAAGGGCGTCATGATTGAGGCGGCGGCTGACTGCCTCGCGCCCGTGCTGCTTTACGAAATCGCAGAAGTCATCGGAATAGATTACGGTGGTTTTAATGCCTGAGCTTTCAATGGCGCGTGCCTTCAGCCATCCACGATCGATCCATTTCTGGATCTCTTCGGGTCGCGTGTGCAGCACCCGCGACAAGGAAAATTTGGTAAACCAGTCCCGCTCTCTCCTCGCGCCGACACCTAGGCGATGTAACATCGACCGAACAGATCCCAAAGGCCGACCAAGCGCTTTCGCGGCTTCACCTACTGCCATTGTCGTGACGAGGTCTGCGAGCCGTTGCTGTTCTCGCTTGGTCCATTCGCGGTAAGCACGTTTGTGCCTTACGCCCGACTGACGCAGAAACCGCAAGCACACATCCCGCGGATTTCCTGAAATTTCAGCTAACCTGCCGACCAGCGAGTGCTGTTCGGGCTGACTCGGTGCTAGATTTCGACGAACTCGCTCTTTGTATTCTTGGATAAGATCTCGCGCTTCTTTGGACCAACGAAGCGCCCGCCTTTCGCGCACATCCTGTTCGCCCATACTCCTGAGTTCGGTAGGCCGTAAGTTCACTAAGCACTGACCAGTGGAAAATGCTCTCAAAGTTCCGCTTGTGCCTTCCGCCAACCTCCTCTGTTAATACAGAAGCAGGCACGAGGTTTTTCCGACAAATATGCGCTCACCAGACCTGCGATCATTCGCTTTCCAGGCAATTTCACGATCTTCGCACTGTCGTGAGTGATCACCAGACAATAAGATGCGGGGTCATTAACCACGTACTCCAGAATTGCCTCCGAACCGGCTAGGATGCCCTCCACCTGTCTAAGGGTGATAAGGCGTTGAACACTGGATCTCAATATGCTGATTTCTGGAGCAATCAGACTATTTTGTTCCGCAAAAAAGATCTGATTGCGAAGCGCTTTGATTTTGCTATCCGAGCGGGCAGCCATCAGCCCAAGGCGCAAGCGCGCGATTTTCTTTTCCGTCTCTCTGGATTCAGGTGAGGAACTCGCTCCCGCCACGAGCAAGTCGGTCATCACGCGTCCACGAACCTGCTCGATAATCGCAAAGGCTTTTTCGGTGTCGCCAGAGTGCTCGGCGATTAACGCGAAATGTTTTGCATACGAGTCGCTGGCTGCTTTTATCAGAGCAGTCTTGCCGAGAGTACTGTCGGCGTTGCCAATCATGATGTCCTGGATGTTGGCTGCACGATCGTAAATACGATCGGCGACCGCGTAGTCGCGTTTATCGATTTGTACCTGAGCCAGGGAATCGAGTGCTGGGGGAATACGCGGAATATTTCCTGCTGCTTGAGCCGCCTGTGCCGCGCCACGCGCAAACTCTTCGGCCTTCTGCAAATTCCCGCTCAGCCTATATAGGTTCGAAAGTTCACTCTGGATTTCCGAGGTTGGGTTTCCATACCCGGTGTTCGCGTAGCGAAGGGCTGAGTTGAGCGAGCTAATAGCCTTCGGAATGTTCTCTTGTGCTCTAGCCAGCAGGGACGCTGTCGAGTAGAGATCGGCAAGCTGATAGGGATCATTCTCGCGTTTAGCCTGGTTCATCAAAGTATTCAGTTCGACTTCCGCTCCCTCGATCCGTCCCGATTGGATCATCGCTACTAGTTTCGCGTGTTGTGCAAGCAGCGGATATCCAACATCGGGATTTTGTTTGGCAACATCTATTGCTTGCTGTGCATATGAAATCGCTTGATCGTTCATTTGCTGCCACAAAAAGCCGTTAGCTGCTGCAGTCAAATAGAAGACTTCCCCGCCAACATCATGGGTAGATGTGGCCGCGATCAGTGCTGTTCCGACATTGCGCTGAGCGGCGGCAAGATCACCCTCATAAAAGTCCGCAAACCCGAGCTGCCCTTCTGCCCGGTATTGCCATTTTGTGTTTCCCAAGTCCTTTGCTAAACCAATTATTTCAGTCCAATCACGCCTCATCGCCGGCACGTCGATTTCTCCATCGAAATCACCCTTCACAATGAGGCAAAACATGCGAATTTGCTTATTGGATTGCAGGATCGGGTTTGCCGCGAGTTCCTGCGAAAGCTTGTAAGATTGCTCATTAATTGGGGCCAAGTACGCTCCGGCGCGGATTGCCCCTAAACGCGCATAGAATGCATTGCTCTTCTCGCCTGCGGCCTCAAATAACCGCTGAGCTTTCACAAAATATGGGCGAGAAGAATGCCAGTTGTACAGATCTGCAAAATAAAGAGCTCGTTGCAGAGCATTTTGAGCTGCTGCATCCCTCGACGCTTTATCGGATGATGTCGACGCCGGCTTATTCCCTGAGCGGCGTTCTTGGTGAAGCGCGCCGGCACGCAGGACCATAATGGTCACGACAGTGAGCACAACGAGACTGACTCTCATGGTTTCAGGTCGTTTGTTGGTGGAGCGTTTTGGACCAACACGGGGACACTAACGCGGAAGTCTTTGGCGACGACTGCCAGTTCGTATCCTCCCGGCGGTACGCGACTGAAATCAGCATGAGCACGTAACAGCATTTGACCATGGTTCGAATGTGGTTTCGCGGTAAGGAGCCACACCGCAGACCCATGGGTATTCAGCCTGATGGAATAGTTCCGATCCTCGCTACCGAGGGGCAATTTGAAAGTCAGGTCCACGCTCGGAATCGCGGGGATCGCTGGAGGCACGGGTCTGCGCTTAACATCAGTGGCGCCTCGCGTTGGTGACTCATCACCGAGATCGATAAGCAATGAAATGGCAGGCGTGGCTTTCGGAGATTGGGAAGAAGACGGCGATTGCGCCGCGCCGGCATCCGTGCTGGATGCGGTTGGTGGATGGCGATGTCTGGCGATCAAAAGAAAACAGATCAGGGAAAAAACGATCACTGCCGTTACGGTGATTTCAATTCTTTGCACACGACGAACTCTCTGCACTGGAAGTCTTGCTCGTTCGAGACACGCAAGGTAGGTGTTAAAGCACGGTGAACAGACACTCAGGTGACTACTGATCGAGCCTTCAGATCGAGTTGCATGTTCGGCGAAGGCTCGCAACACGTCTGGCGAAGGACAACCTTGTCGCTCAGGATTTGGGAACGCCTCGGAAAGGTATGGGCGTGCAAACCCGAGCAGATGCCGTTCCGTTATCTTCGCGCGATTTTTTTGAGTTTCCATTGCAGTCTTGCGAGCCATCGATGCACTCTGATTAGTTCAATCCCAGTTTCCTTTTAACTTTCCGGAATGCTTGGCTAAACTTCGCCTCCGCAGCATGACTTGATATTTGATAGACCCAGCCGATTTCCTTCCAGGAAGACCCTGCGATACGTCGATAAAGGACATCGCGCATCTCGGGGTCACATTTCATCAGGAATTCGTCTAGCAGGATCTTCATCTCAACCGCTCTACTCGGGTCCCATGTTTTCGGGGTAGAAGCTAAGAAGCCGATCGCTTCGTCTAGGCGCAGTTGGCGCTTCTTCGTTTTGTTTAAACGTCGGAGAAAAGCTCGGAAAAGGTAAGCCTCTAGATTTCTTACTGGGGCTTCATTGCCGCACCGTGCTCTTAGGGCTTTGCTGACCGCTGCTGCAGCTTCTTCGAGCAGGTTCGCTGCCACAGCCGGATCTATAGATTCACGTTCGGCGTGCCGGATGGCGCGGCGGCTGATCTCCTCGGCCGCAGAAAGCACCGGAGGAGTAATCGCTTGTCCGCGATGATCGACCGGACTGAGGGATGCGTTGCTCTTCTGGCCCGCCTCCTCTGGCATTCCAAATTCACGAGCTTCAGTACGCATCTTCTGACCTGCTGAGAGAAGTGCACAAGCCGTCCGGCTTTTCGGCCCGCAACGTCCTCAATAGGGCAGAGTGCCACTAAACGCCAAAACCTCAACTCTTGGTTCGAACGCTCCTGTGCACCCGGTCGGGCGCAACCATACATGCACATTTCGATAGCTTTGTAGAAATATTTTTTGTGCAGAAAATCGTGCATGGCCGGCCTGAAGCTGCGGAAAAATTGCCGGCAAGGGGGTCGCAGCTTTTACGTGGCTTGGATTGACAGTGGAACGCGACCGCGATGGCGCGAGCAAACCCTGAAAGGAAGATCGTGGGCCACAAAGCAATCCAAACCAACCGCTTCGACGATGACCGAGGTTGTCACACCCCGGATGTTGTCACGCGCCTGAAGGACGGCACTGTACCACTTCGCGGGAGCCGAGGTTCTCTGTCAGATAGTTGACAGACTTGCTTTTGACGTCCGGCAACAATGCTTGCATCTGAGGTCACGCCACTATCTAAGCATCTAAAACTTCTCACAATCGCAGCACTTTCAGGGTACGGACTCGAGTTGGCTCCGCACCCGCGGCGATGAAAATCATTTAGCTTTCAATGAAGGATTCCATGTCCAGCCGAGGAACTAGTCAAATTCATGTTGTCGATGATCACCAACCTGTGTCTGAGACCATCGCAACGGAACTGCGATCCAGGGGCTATTCGGTGTGCACTACCGACAGTGGTCGCGATACTCTACCGCGACTCAACAATATGCCATTGCGACTCGTGATTTCTGATCTCAACATGCCCAGAATGTCAGGCTTCGAAATCACTGATGGAAGGACTGCAGTCGGGCGCCATAAGAAGTACCCACGCGTACTGAGAACTGATCCGTGCGTCGGCACAATCGAGTGCCATAACGAATTGGAAACATGCCAGCATCCTACCTGGGGAACAGCTGTCATGCGAGCGGATGACGATATGCTGCTGATGGTTGATCATTCATTCACCCGAATGCATCAATGGGAAAAGAACAAACTAATTGGAAAACCATTCGCGATGACCCTTGCTCCGGAAGTGCGACCTGATCTGCCTCTGCATCGGCGCCTCGCGGATGAGCGAGGGCATTCTGAGTATAAGTCGGTGCACATTCGAAAAGATGGGAAGAAATTTGCAGTCTTGACTCACCTCAGCACGATTAGGGACTTCGAAGACAAAATAGGCTATCACGTAGTGATGGTGCTGAACATCAGCGAACACGAACGCACCGAAGAGCTTCAGAGACGTAGGCTGAAGGATCTGAGAGAACAACTTCAGGAGCGTGCACTTGCGCTCCGGCAGGTGACTGATCGGCTCGTGAGAGCCCAAGACGACGAGCACCGAAGGATTGCGCGGGAACTCCACGACAGTGTAGGACAGTATTTAGTGGCTTTGAAAATGGACCTTGAAAGGCTGGCGGGGCTGCAATCTCGCTCTAATTCTTTGGAAGACACGAAGCAGGAGTGCCTTTCCGGCTGTCTGTATCTCGCCGATGTGTGCCTGAAAGAAACGCGCACCCTGTCTCACTTGTTGCACCCGCCATTATTGGAGAAGACAGGCTTCATGTCAGCAGCGCGCTGGTATATAGTCGGGTTCGCGAAACGCAGCGGGATAGACGTGAACTGTACGCTCCCGGAAAACGACTCTCGATTTCCTCAATGCGTGGAACTAGTGCTCTTCCGGACTCTCCAGGAATCTCTTACGAATGTCTACAGACATTCGGGTAGCAAGACCGTTGACATTCGCTTCATCATAAAGTCAGACCACGTGGCCCTTCGGATTTGCGATCGAGGTCGCGGAATTGATGCAGGTATCGTGAAACAGTTTCAAGAGCACGGAACCGGCATTGGTATCGGATTGGCAGGCCTCCGTGAGAGGGTGATCGAACTCGATGGTCGCCTGCACTTACGGTCCGATGTTCACGGCACTGCAGTGACTGTCCGCATACCTGTTGTACAAAGGTCTAAGGTCTCTTATCAAGGCGACCTCAGGGAAGCAGCTGCCGCTTGATTCGGCAGGTGCGCTCCGATCCGAAAACGGCTGAGCACGATTGTGAACTACTGGAAAGGATCAATTAAAGAATTTCTCGACATGAACCGGTTCTGATTACAATTTGCGAGCTTTTCCAAACTTCTGGGAACAGCGGTGCACTTGAATGGACTGCACTGCATCTATTGAATGAGCTTTTCCAACCTTGTATCGGTTGTGGTTGAGGAATTGGGAGGACACTTGTATGTCTCTTGAACGTTTTCGAAGGGCGAAGATGATCGTATTGAATGAACGATCGCTGGCTTATCAGGCAGCTCGCGCCATGGAGGATAACCATATCGGTTCGGTTCTGGTCACAGGATCAGGCGGTCTGGCAGGCATAGTTACAGATCGCGATCTGTCTCTAGCCGTGCTTGGTGGCGATCTTGATCCGAATGAAGCTACTCTCGACGAGATCATGTCCGAGGGCATCATCAGCTGCGATATCAGCGGCAGCGTTGACGAGGTTGCGCGGCTCATGGAGGAAAATCGCGTGCGGCGAATTCCTCTAACTGATGACGGACGCCTGGCGGGTTGGTTACGTTCGATGATTTGGTGCTCGACGGTTCCGTAAGCATCGAGGCTTTGCAAGCGATTGTAACAGCGCAACTGGAAGTTGAGGCACCACAGAAACCGGCGGGAGCGTTATACCCGCAAGGAAAAGCACGACCCGACGAGCGGGCTGCGGGCAGATCGCGCGCCTTAATGCGAGCTAAGTTTCGCGCCGATGAAGTCTACAATCGGTTGATCAGAGATGTTGCAAACCGCACCGAACTCGACTTCGCGCGCTCCGAACGTGCGCTCATCGTTTCGCTCTGCATGCTCTGCCGCCGGCTGGTACCCCAAGAGGCTCTTCACCTTATCGCCCAACTTCCATCAAAATTACATTCGCAACTTGATCAATGCCTCGATGGACCAGACCGTGCTGTCAGTGGTGATGCAATCAGGAACGAAGTCGGGCGCACGCTCGGTCTTGATCAACAACAAGCGACTGTAGCTCTGAGAGGGATTTTTGCAGCAGTCCGCAATACTGTTTCGCGGGGTCAAATTGATGAGGTTCGCGGGCAGTTGCCGGAAGAAATGAAAGAGCTGTTTCCGATCGCAGCCTAAAGCACACCAATTCCAACGCAACGCTCTGTCCAGCCGCTGCTAGCTTGCCGCAGACAGCACAGGCATGTTCGATTTGGGCGCTGAGCGTTTCCTAGCAGAACGCAACCAACCAGCAACGCCGCCTCTTGCCAGAAGTGTCGTCCCAGCTTTGCCTTTTACGACCTCGATTGGAACTGAATACATGCTGGCAAGTTCTGGAAGAAGGGTGCGCAGGTTGCGAGTTTGCCGCTGCGATCCGCAGATCGTACATGTTGTATCCGAAGACTCCTCAATCCAACCACAGGAGGAGCACTGCTGGGCCGAGCCCTTCAGCCCGCGCACAACCACCAGTTCTCGCAGCTGGCCTTTTTGAAGCCGATCCAGCGTGTCCCGCAAGCCGATCACCGTCTGTCCCGACCGCTGCCCAGCAACCACTTCTTCGATGGCTTGCGCCTCGTATTCGCGTTCCCACCGATTGAGTATTGGCTTCAGCCGTTTACTTAGCTCGGTTGGTAGAACTTGCGGGAGCGCTTTTGGTAGAGTCACTATTTGCTTGCGCAGTTCTGCCGGTAAATTCTTCGTTATAGAGTCGATCTCCTCTGATTTGCCGACTAAAACAATGGGGCTGATACTGCCATCACTGGCCCACTCGGCGATACGATGAGCCGTTTTTTTCAGAAAATGCTGGCGCTGTGCTGAAGCACGGGTCGATATACGATCCCGTTGAATGCCATGCTGTTTGGAAACGCCTGGCGTAGACGGTCCTACAAGATACGGCTTCCTCCAGGAGGACACATCGAACGAGAATGCATATTGGGGACTCTCGTCGACGGTCCCCAACCAAAAGCGGAAGAATCTGGCCCCTGTGCCATCTATCACAACCGCACCGCGGGGCCGGTGCTCGTCAAGGATCCACGCCATCTGATGCAGGGACGGGTTCCCCCAGTGCAATTCCTCACTAACTTCGACTCGTAATGCGATCACTTCCCATACCTGCGCACCCGCAAAGATCACCAAACTCTGGCTGCCAGGTCTCTTCTTTTTCAGGTACCTGTCAACTCGCCTGACTTGGAGGCGAAACGCTTTCTGCGAGTCTTGGGGCAACTCGCGAAGCACTGCTTGTCCGGCGGACTTGAGCCATCTGATATACCCTCGCGGCGTGCTCTGGTTGCGAGGGTAGCTTGGATTGACATCAAGGTACGCAGTCAGAATTGGTGGAGGGAGATGGGCTAGAACAGCGATCTTTGATGCCAATGACATTGGCTTTATCCTTTTTTCGACATCGAGGCACCGGGATCAGAATTTAGATCGGAACACCGCTATGCGGTTGAGGTCAGCCGATGCTACAGCTTTTTGCTTGCTGTGCCTGAACTTACTCCACCTCGTTTCAGTCCAGTTCATGACAGATACAAACGAAACGAGAGTTAGCCACACGAAAGAATGTCTTGGTTGAAAACCCGATTTGAGAGTTGCAGCGCTTGCGACAGCACACGTCAGTGAAGGATTCATGCACATTTTGTGCGCTATTTCCTTCGCCAAGAGATCAGTGGACCGACTCCGTATGTGAAACGCGATGCCTCAATCATGGTTGGATGATTTTCTCGTACGCCAACATGCTCCCGCTGTTCAACATTGAACACAAACATTCGAATGGAACCTAACTTTCATCATCTCGGCCGGCTCCAAAGTGAAATGACCTCTTTCAGGCTTGCAAACGGCACTGCTATTGTCGAGGTGTGTCATAGATGCCGAGAGTAGGAGCTTCGGAGGCCGTAGAGGGATTAA
>Ga0157369_10008078_pt1 | contig 12067 bp, 12 predicted proteins | sample C25metaG_FD_113461 | JGI IMG/M metagenome (GOLD analysis project Ga0157369, IMG submission 113461) | Corn rhizosphere microbial communities from Kellogg Biological Station, Michigan, USA - C2-5 metaG | ecosystem: Host-associated > Plants > Roots > Rhizosphere > Soil | place: USA: Michigan...
GGCCTGCACAGTTATGCGATGGTGCTCTTCTCCTTGCTCGCCTTGTCGGCCGGCATCACCTTCCTCCAGATCGCGGCGAATACGGTGGTGGCGGTGGTCGGCAATGCCGAAGGCGCCGCTTATCGGCTCAACCTGCTGCAGGCGTTCAATTCGGTCGGCACCGTGATCGGCCCGCTGGTCGCCGCGCAATATGTGCTGGGCAATCCGGCCACGACGGGCATCCCCGCGATCGTGGAGATCGCCCCGCCCTTCCTGTTCGCGATCCTGCTCCTGACGGCGCTTGCCATCATCTTTTTCCTCAACCGCGCCTTGCTCGACCGGTCCGAGCAAGCAGACATGGTCGGGGCACGGCTCGACTGGCCGGTGCTGCTGCGCAATCGCCGGCTGATGGCGGGCGCGGTCGGCATCTTCGTCTATGCCGGCGCGGAAGTCGCGATCGGTGCGTTGCTGGTCAACTATCTGGTGATGCCGGACGTGTTCGCCGCCGCGCCTGTGGCCGCGGCGCGGATGGTAAGCCTCTATTGGGGCGGCGCGATGCTTGGGCGCCTCGCGGGGGCCTATGCGATGAAGCAGGTCCGCCCGGCGACGTTGCTGATGCTCGCGGCAATCGGTGCGGCATTGCTTACCGGCATCGCGGCGACCGCGCTGGGCGTAATAGGAGGCGTCGCCTTGCTCGCGGTTGGGCTCTGCAATTCAATCATGTACCCCACAATCTATGTGCTGGCGCTGCCCGAGGATCCCAAATTGGCGACCCCCGGCGGAACCGTGCTCTGCATGGCGGTGGTGGGTGGCGCGATCGTGCCGATGCTGACCGGCGCGCTCGCCGATCGGATGGGGCTGGCGACGGCACTCGTCTTGCCAGCCGTTTGTTATTTGTTCATCGCTGCGTTCGCACGGGCTTGTCGGGGATCAAGGGTTTGACCGTCGTAACCATCAAGGACGTTGCGGCACGCGCCGGGGTTTCACCCAAGACTGTGTCGCGCGTGATTAACGGCGAAGCGCATGTCCGTGCCGACAAGCGCGAGCAGGTGCTGCGCGTGGTGCGCGAGCTGGATTATCGCCCCAACGCCTTCGCGCGCAGCCTGTCCAGCTCGCGCTCCTATTTGCTCGGCTTCCTCACCGACGATCCGAGCTCAGGCTATGCCGCCGACGTGCAATTGGGCGCGCTCAAGCGCTGCCGCGAACGCTCCTACCATCTTCTGGTCGAGCCTATCGACCGCAACGACCCGCATTGGGCGCGCGAGCTGGCGGGCACGCTCGGCACCTTGCGGCTCGACGGCATCATGCTGACCCCGCCTTTGTGCGACGACCCCAACGTGCTCGAAGTAATCGAGGCCGCCGATCTGCCTTATGTCCGCATCTCGCCCAGCGGCGAGGAGGATCGGTCGGGCTATGTCCGCATGGACGACCAGGCGGCCGCCGCCGAGATGACGCGCCACCTGATCTCGCGCGGCCACAAGCGCATCGGTTTCCTCAAGGGCGATCCCGCGCACAGCGCCTCGCGCAAGCGCTTCGCCGGTTTCGTCGAGGCGATGATCGCGGCGCATCTGCCGATCGATCCGGCGATCGTGCTGGAGGGCGATTTCTCGGTCCGTTCGGGCGTCGAACTGGGTGAGAAACTGCTCTCCGCTGCCGAACGCCCGACTGCGGTGTTCGCGTCGAACGACGATATGGCGCTGGGCGTGCTGATGGTGGCGATGAAGCATCATCTGAGCGTGCCCGAGCATCTCGCGATCGGGGGCTTCGACGACGCGCCGACCTCGCGCCTCGCCTGGCCGCAACTCACGACCATCCACCAGCCCAAGGCGGCGATGGCGGCGGCGGCGGTCGATATGCTGACCGACCCTTATTACCGCCAGGCGGAGAGCAGCGTCGGCTTCCGCCGCTCGCTCGATTATCAGCTCAAGGTTCGCGGCAGCACCAACCCCGAAGCCTAATCATCCGACCGCGGCGCCTTTTTGCGAGACGCGCAACTTCACGTACCCGCGCTGCCCATTGCTTCTCGATCTGCAGATCGACGAAACCGACATTGGTTGGGATTGAGAGACAGCGTCTGCGGCTTCCCGGCCAGCCGGCGCATGGTGCAGAAGTTCGGCCCACCCCTTGAGCGGCAAGCTGCGGTCCGGCAGGTATGCTTAATTTTCTTTGGAGGGTTGAGTGAGCTCGCGAGCCGGAGACGAGACGCCGATTTGGGGTATTCATATGGGTCGCCATCACGGCCTTCACCCAATCCAGGACGGATATATTGCTATCGGATGGCATGAGGTTGGAGACCTCAATTCCATCGCTCCTGACCGCCCATCATTCAAAGAGCGGGTAACCCACATTTTTCCCCAGGACCCGCCAGGCAAAATACCCGTGGTCGCTGGCGTTCTTTATCGGTTTGCTCATGAAATGAGGCCGGGTGACATCGTCGTGTTTCCTTCCAAACCGGATAGGATGGTCAACATCGGCCGAATCGCCAGCGAGTACGAATACCGCCGCGACGGGAGCGAGTATCCCAACTTGCGTCGGGTGACATGGCTGCGCTCAATACCACGCGCCTCCTTTTCGCAGTCGGCATTGCACGAGATTGGGTCAGCCCTGACCCTTTTCAAAGTCACCAACCACGGAGACGAATTCATTGCGGCCCTGGAGGGACGCGAGATCGATCCTCATGATGTTGATGCTACCGATGTTGAGATCGTCTCCGCAGAAGCGGAAGAATCCACCGAGGATTTCATTATAAAGCGACTTAAGTCCTCTCAATCGGCTTATCAGTTCGAGCACTTTGTGGCTCATTTGCTAAAGTGCATGGGTTACTTTGCTCGAGTTACACAGGCTTCTGGCGATGGCGGGGTAGACATCATAGCGCATCGAGATGAGCTGGGTTTTGATCCGCCCATCATAAAAGTACAATGTAAGCAGGTGCTGGGCACCATAGGGCGACCAGATGTTCAGCAACTCCATGGAGCAATCGAACCCGGCGAGCACGGACTGTTCGTGACGCTCGGAAAATTCTCGGCAGACGCTCGTACCTTCGAACGCACGAAGCCCAACCTCCGCCTCATAGACGGCGATGCGCTGATCGAGTTAATCTACTCTCATTACGCGAAGTTTGAGCCGCGTTACCAGATGCTCCTGCCGCTGAAGCGCGTGTATATTCCAGGCCTTATGCCCGCCGAAGGTGAGGCTGCTTAACCACAGCCGCTATTCTTCCCCCATCCTCAAGGCCGCGATAAACGCCTCCTGCGGGATGCTGACCGAGCCATATTCGCGCATGCGCTTCTTGCCCTCTTTCTGCTTCTCGAGGAGCTTGCGCTTGCGGGTGGCGTCGCCGCCATAGCATTTGGCGGTCACGTCCTTGCGGAGCGCGGCAATGGTCTCGCGGGCGATGACCTTGCCGCCGATCGCCGCCTGGATCGGGATCTTGAACATGTGGCGCGGGATCAGGTCTTTCAGCCGCTCGCACATGCCGCGTCCGCGCGATTCCGCGGCGGCGCGGTGGACGATCATGCTGAGCGCGTCGACCGGCTCCTCGTTGACCAAGATCTGCATCTTGACGAGGTCGCCCTCGCGATAGCCGATCTGATGATAATCGAAGCTGGCATAACCGCGGCTGATCGACTTCAGCCGATCGTAGAAATCGAACACGACCTCGTTCAACGGCAGCTCGTAGGTGAGCTGCGCGCGGCCCGAGACATAGGTGAGGTTCTTCTGAATACCGCGCCGGTCCTGGCAGAGCTTGAGGATCGAGCCCAGATATTCGTCGGGCACATAGATCGTCGCCTCGATCCACGGCTCCTCGATGCTCTCGATCCGGTTGGGATCGGGCATGTCGGCGGGATTATGCAGCTCGATCGTCTGCGCATCCTCGGTCTTCGAGTGCGACAGATGGATATGATAGACAACCGACGGCGCGGTCGTGATCAGGTCCAGGTCATATTCGCGCATCAAGCGCTCCTGGATGATCTCCAGGTGCAACAGGCCGAGGAACCCGCAGCGGAAGCCGAAACCCAGCGCCGCCGACGTCTCCATTTCGAAGCTGAAGCTAGCGTCGTTGAGCCGCAGCTTGGAAATGCTGTCGCGCAATTTCTCGAAGTCGTTGGCGTCGGTCGGAAACAGGCCGCAGAACACGACCGGCTGGACTTCCTTGAAGCCCGGCAGTGGCTCCGCCGCGGGCTTCCTGGCGTCGGTGATCGTGTCGCCAACGCGGGTCTCGGTGATCTCCTTGATCTGCGCGGTGATGAAGCCGATCTCGCCCGGCCCGAGCTCGGTCAGTTGCTCGATCTTGGGGCGGAAGCAGCCGACGCGATCGACCAGATGCGTGGTGCCCCCCGCCATGAAGGCGATCTGCTGGCCTTTCTTGAGCACGCCTTCCATCACGCGCACCAGGATGACCACGCCGAGGTAGGGATCGTACCAGCTGTCGACGAGCATCGCCTTCAGCGGCGCGTTGGCGTCGCCCTTGGGCGGCGGAATCTTGGCGACGATCGCGTCGAGAATCTCGTCGATGCCGATCCCCGACTTGGCCGATGCCAGCACCGCTTCCGACGCGTCGAGGCCGATCACCTCCTCGATCTCGTGCCGCACCTTTTCGGGCTCGGCAGCAGGCAGGTCGATCTTGTTGATGACCGGCACGATCTCATGGTCGTACTCGATCGACTGGTAGACGTTGGCGAGCGTTTGCGCCTCCACTCCCTGCGCGGCATCGACCACCAGCAGCGCGCCTTCGCACGCCGCCAGGCTGCGCGAGACCTCATAGGCGAAGTCGACATGGCCGGGCGTGTCCATCAGGTTGAGGACATGGCCCTTCCAGTCGAGGCGCACGGTCTGCGCCTTGATCGTGATGCCGCGCTCCTTCTCGATATCCATATTGTCGAGCACCTGGGCCGACATCTCTCGTTCGGAGAGGCCGCCGGTGCGCTGGATCAGCCGATCGGCAAGCGTCGACTTGCCATGATCGATATGCGCGATGATCGAGAAGTTACGGATCTTGTCGAGGGGAGTCATAGGCGGGAGCGCCTAGCAGGGTGCGCTGATCCCGCAAAGAGCAAGGCGCGGTTACCGCGTCACCCCAACGAAAGCTGGGGTTTCGCGAGAGGCAGGGACCGCTTGCCGCCTGAGATCCGGGCTTTCGCCGGGACGACCGCGATCACTTCTTCGCGGCAGGCTTCTTCGGCGCGGCCTTGGCCGCCGCCGGCGCGGCACCCCCCTTGAGCGCCGCGAGCTCGGCCTTGAGCGCGTCCACTTCGTCGCGCGCCGCCGCAGCCATCGCCTTCACCGCCTCGAATTCCTCGCGGCTGACGAAGTCGAAGCCGCCGATCCAGCTCTTGAACTTCTCGCGCGCGTTGGATTCGGCCTCGCGCCCGACGCCCGCCATCGTACCGGCAAAGCCGTTCATCATCTTGGCGAGGTCCTCGAAGAACCGGTTTTCGCTCTGCATCTCGTGACTCCCTAGGTGTATTAGTCGGCTAAATGGGTAGGCCGTGCACGTTTGGCAATATCAGAGGTTCAACCGCAGGATCGCGTAATTGAGGAAGGTCGCGAATAGCAGCCACACGAGGTAGGGCAGCAACAGCAGGGACGCCATATGGCGCACCCGCCAGAAGAGCGCGATCGTGATCGTTACGGCGATCCCCAGGGCCACGATAATGACCAGCCCTGCCTTGATCCTATGCATGCCAAAGAAGACCGGCGACCAGGCAAGGTTGAGCGCCAATTGCACCACGAACGTCGCCAGCGCGGCACGTCTGCCGGGCGCATCACGGGCGATGACCTGCGCCACCGCCACGCCCATCAGGATATAGAGCGCTGTCCAGGCGATCGGGAACGCCCAATCCGGTGGCATGAAGGGCGGCAGGCGAAGCTGATCGAACCAGTAATTGGCGTAGCCAGAATTGCTGAGCCAGCCCGACGCAAAACCGAGCAGCACGATCAGCGGAACGGTGACGATCCAGGGTCTGGTGCGGATCAAGGCTGGTCTCGATGGGTTGCGGCGAGCAGGAATTCGACATTGCCTTCGGGACCGGTGATCGGGCTTTTCTCGATGCCGACAACGTGCCAGCTTTTGCTCTCAGCCCAGGCGCGTGCCTCGGCGCAGACACGTTCGTGCACCGCCGAATCGCGCACCACACCGCCTTTGCCCACTTCCTCCCGCCCCGCCTCGAACTGCGGCTTGATCAGCGCGACCAAGCGCGCGTCCGGCCCGGCAAAGGTCAGCGGGCGCTCCAGCACCTTGGCCAGCCCGATGAAGCTTGCGTCGCATACGATCAGATCGACCGGCTCGGGGATCTCCGCCTCGGTCAGGTTGCGCGCGTTGGTCTTCTCCAGCACGATCACGCGATCGTCCTGGCGCAGTTTCCAGGCGAGCTGGTTGGTGCCGCTGTCGACCGCATAGACTTTCGCCGCGCCGCGCGTCAGCAGCACGTCGGTGAAGCCGCCGGTCGAGGAACCGACATCGATCGCGACCGCGCCGGTCACATCCCAACCGAAATGCCGGAGCGCGTGATCGAGCTTGATCCCGCCGCGCGACACCCACGGATGGTCGCGCCCGCGCACGTCGAGTTCCGCGTCGGCAGGCACCTGGTCGCCCGCCTTGGCGATCTTTCTGTCGCCCAGATAGACCAGCCCCGCCAGGATCAGGGCCTGCGCGCGCGTGCGGCTTTCCGCAAGACCGCGGTCGACGAGCAATTGATCGGCGCGGATGCGGGCCATGGGATCAAGCAGATAGTCGCGTCCGCGTCGCCGCGCTATCCGCCTCTACACTTGCCACTCTGGCGTGTGCATGCGATGCTAAATTCACCAGATCGGTTAAGGGGCGCAATCCATGATCACCTGCATCCGCGAGGTTCGCAACGCGAAGGGACTGACCTTGCTCGAGGTGGCGGAGCGCTGCGATCCGCCTACCACCGCGCAGACGATCGGCCGGCTCGAAACGGGCACGCGCACGGTGAGCGTCGGCTGGCTCAACCGGATTGCGCGCGCGCTGGCGGTCGATGCGGCGGATCTGGTGCGCGCACCTGACAGGACGGCGCTTCCCATCGCCGCCTTGCTCGCAAGCGACGGCGCGCAAGCGCCCGCCAAAACGCTTGCCGCCGCCCAGCCGCAGCCCGGCGAGGATGCGGTGGCGGTGCTGGTCGAGCAGGGCGTGGGCGATTATCGCGCGGGCGACATGATCTGGTGCGATCGGCTTGCGCCCGAACATTACGGCCGCGCGCTCAACCGCGACGTGCTGGCCCCGCGCGCGGGCGGCCGCTTTGCCTTCGGGCGGATGATAGGGCTGGAGGCTGACCGGCTGTTGCTATTGCCGCTTGCCAGCGGCGCGCGTCAGACCGTGATCGTGGCCGCGCCCTGGATCGGGGTCGCGCGCCGGTTGGTGCGCGACCTCTAGATCTCAGGATCCGGCCCGGCGCGGACTGCCCGCAGGCTTTGCGCCCGGATAGCGGCCGTCGGGCGTGATGCTGAGGTCAATCACGCACATGGTGCGGAATTCGGGATGCGGGCCGCAGGAGACGCCAGCAAAACGCAGTTCCGGCGAATAGACGATCGTACGGTGGCCGCGGTCGGCGACGCCGTCGTCGATAATGAGCTGCCGCACGACATCGGCGGCATCGACCGGACCATAAGCGATCACCTCGGCGACGTATCCGCCGCCACCGTGACGGCGGGCCCGGTCCGCGGGCGTCGAGCCGTCACTGCCTTCGTGGCCGGTACCGCCCTGCGCCTGGTCCGCCACAAGATCGGCAGCGCTGGCGGCCAGGAGCGGAGCCGGCGCGACCGGCTCGAGCGGCGCCTGATGCCCAAGGAAGGCGATGGTCTCGTCGACCACCTCCACCCCTTCCTGCGTCTCGATCTCGGTATCGACGCCGGGATAATGGAGCAGCTTGGCGTGGAAATAGGTGCGATATTGCCGCAGCCCCGCGGCATAGGCCGCCGGATCGGTGCGCGCCGCATTGAGCGCGGCCAGCACCTGACGCTCAAACGGCGTCTCGGCCGCAGCGGGCGACACGCTCGCCGACAAGATCGAAATCGCGCCCAGCAAGGCGAACCGCATATCTGTCCCGATACCGTTATTAAATCGTAATGGGCCCGAAACGAGGGGTCCCGGCTGATCGAGATGCGATTTGTATCAGATAATTTGTTAAATTTGAACGAATGCGCGGAACCCGGCCTTCGACAAATAGTTTCCGCGAGCCCTTTGGAGATATTCTAGCGATTTAGCATATTTACATATTACGTTAATAATTTTGTCTTCCAGCCCATTTGAAAACCGGAACAAATGTTTCGGACGCGATTTATGGCCACGTTCGTATCTTTGCGTTTGTGGGGTCTTCAATGCGGTGGGTTGGCGTATTGGTGGCGTTCGCCTTGGTACTGGATTTGCCCGCTGCCGCGCAGACGCCGGCAGGCAACGGGTCCGCGACCGCCAAAAAGCATGTTTCGGGCGCGCGCGACAGCAAGTCGCCGCTGCTGGCGGATTGCAACGAAACCGTCATCATGCCCTCGCCCCTATCGCCACGTCCGCCGTTGCGGCGTGCGACCTATTCCGCCAGGCCGACGCGTCCGCATCACCGGCATATCCGGCCGAAACGCCACGCAGCGCACAAGCACGTCGCCCGTCATGCGGGGCACCAATCGGCGCATCATCGCCGTCGTCCGACCGCGCGCCGGCCGGCGGACCGGCGCGCGGTCCTGCACCGGGTCACCTATGTTAGCCCGCTCTGCGCCAAACGGAGCGAGGCTATCAACCAGATGCTTGGACTGCCCGGCTATGACGTGACCCAGCCGCCGATCGCCGCGGACAGCGGACCCGACGTCCTTCCGACCTTCGTCGATCTTCCTCCAATTATCGGGCCGGGGCCGATCGCGGGCGGGGGCGGCGGCCCGACCGGCCCGGGCCCGATCATCGTCTTCCCCGGCGGTCCGATCTTTCCCCCCGGTCCCGGGCCGATCATCGTCGGACCGCCCGGGCCGCCGGTGGGGCCGCCCGTAAGCCCGCCAGTCACGCCGCCCATCATATCGAGCGCACCCGAGCCATCGAGCTGGGCGATGATGCTATTCGGAATGATGCTGGTCGGCGGTGCCGCGCGTCGGCGCGCCGTCCGGAAAGCCACTTAATAGGGATCGCAGGCACTGGTATCGCCACGCTCGCAGGCGGCGACACGGCGGCGCCATTCGTCGCGCTGGCGTTCATAGGCCGCATTGGCATCGCGATAGCGCGCGAGCTTGCCGGCATCGGCCGCCTGGCGCTGCGCGACCGATCGCTGCACGCTGCGATTGAGATCCTGCGTTTGCTGGCGATCGACGCGATGCGTCTCGTCCTCCGGCTGCGCTTGCGCGGAGACGGCAACGGGCGCGAATGCCAGCCAAAGCCCAAGAACCAAACGCATGCCGGACTCTTGGCCTGTCCGGGCTTGCCCGGTGGTGAACGTCAGGCGGGCTGCGGATCGCCCGTGACCGGCGCGCCGCCCGCGAAGCGTTCGAGGTCGAGAATGCCCGCACGCTTGGCGACGATGGTCGGGACCAGCGCCTGGCCCGCGACGTTGATTGCGGTGCGCCCCATGTCGAGGATCGGATCGATCGCGAGCAGCAAACCCGCCCCTTCGAGCGGCAGGCCAAGCGTCGAGAGTGTCAGCGTCAGCATCACTACCGCGCCGGTCAGACCCGCGGTCGCTGCCGAGCCGATTACCGACACGAATATGATCAATCCATAATCGGCAAGATGGAGCGGGATGCCGTAGAATTCGGCGACGAAGATCGCCGAGACCGCGGGGTAGATGGCGGCGCAGCCGTCCATCTTGGTGGTTGCCGCGAGCGGCACCGCGAAGGCGGTATAAGCGCGCGGCACGCCGAGCGCGCGCTCGGTCACGTCCTCGGTCACGGGCAAGGTGCCGACCGAGGAACGCGAGACGAAGCCTAATTGGATCGCAGGCCAGGCGGAGGCAAAGAAGCGCAGCGGATTGAGCCCGTTCGCGGCAAGCAAGGTCGGGTAGACCAGCAACAAGACGATCGCCAGGCCGAGATAGACCGCGCCCGCGAAGCTGCCGAGCACGGACAAGGTGCTCCAGCCATAGCGCACGACCGCATCCCCGATCAGCCCAGCGGTTCCGATCGGGGTCAGGCGGATCACCCAGTGGAGCAACCGCCGAAAGACTGCGAGGGCCGAGGCGTTGAAGGTCAGGAAAGCTTCGCCCGCCTTGCCGACCCGTACCGCCGCGGCGCCGATCGCGATGCCGGCAACGATGATCTGCAGCACGTTGAACGAGAGGGCGGTCGTCGCCGCCCCATCCTGGATCTGGGTCGAGGCGGTCAGGCCCAGCACGTTGACCGGAACCAGGCCCTTCAGGAAATCGAGCCAGGTGCCGCGCGTGTCGGGAACGGTCGCGCTATGCACGTCGAGTCCGGCATGCAGGCCGGGCTGGATGATCAGGCCGAGCGCGATCCCGATCGAGACCGCGATCAAGGCGGTGAGCGCGAACCAGAGCAAGGTCTGCCAGACAAGCTTGGCGGCATTCTCCAGATCGCGCAGCGCCGCGATCGAACTCACGATCGCGGTGAAAACGAGCGGCGGGACCAGCGCCTTCAGCAACTGGACGAACAATTGGCCGACCGTGTGCAAGGCCACCGCGAAGCCGGTGTCCGGCCCGCCCACAGCGCGCGCGGCGAAGCCCAGACCGAGCCCGATCGCCATGCCGACCAGGACCTGGATTCCAAAGGAGGGAAAACGGCGGGGCGAGGTTGAACTGCTCATAAGCGGCAGGTGGTATCACCCCTCCGGCCGACCAACATAGCTTTTCTGCTGCGCCGCCAAGCGGACATCATAGCCCGCCGGGCTGGGTCAGATCAGCGAAACACCGTCAACATCGACCAGATCGGAGCCGACATAGGTGCCGACCAGCCGGACGCGCTTTTCCACCTCGTCCACCGGCGTGCGCCGCAGGTCGAGCGCGAAGCGTCCGCCGGCATCCCGGCGCAGATAGAAGCTGCCGCCATCGCGCAGCAGGAGGCCGGTTTCATCGACCCGATGACCAATTTGCATGGCCGCAAATCTAGCGAAGCTCGGGCCGTTGCGCCATTGCGAAGCGTGCATCAAAGCGCTCCTGCCATGCAGTGTTGCAGCGCCGCGACAACTTGCCGCAATCGCGCCCTGCATGCCCGATGATTCCCTATCCTCATAGTAGGATTTCTTTCTTTCCCCGACGTTGCAGAGCCGCAACAACGAGACATCCCGTCGTGCGTTCCAGCCGGCAGAACAAACTCAAACCAAAGGGAAAAACAGATGACCGTCCGTCATTTGGCTCTATTCGCGGCCTCCACCTTCGCCATCGCGGCGGCCGATGCCGCCCACGCGCAGGATAGCCAACCGGCCGCTTCGGCGGCCGATGCGCAGGCCCCCGCGCAGGAGATCGTGGTCACCGGCACGCGCGCGGTCGGCCGCTCGCGGCTCGACACGGCCTCTCCCGTCGACGTGCTGAGCAATGCCGCGCTGACGCACCAGGCAAGCACCGAGCTCGGCGCGGCGCTGGCGACGGTCGCCCCCTCGATCGATTTCCCGCGTCCGTCGGCGGTGGACGGCACCGATGCGATCCGCCCGGCTACGCTACGCGGCCTTTCGCCCGACCAGACGCTCGTTCTGATCAATGGTGTGCGCGCCCACACCTCGGCTCTGCTCAACATCAACGGATCGGTCGGGCGCGGCGCGGCCGCGGTCGATCTCAACACCATCCCGGGAGTCGCGCTCGACACGATCGAGGTGCTGCGCGACGGCGCCTCCGCCCAATATGGTTCGGACGCGATCGCGGGCGTCATCAACCTGCGCCTGCGTCAGGCGCGTTCGGGCGGCGCAGCGACGGTCGACTACGGTTTCTACGATACCGATGTGGATACGGCGCGCGGCGACCGGCACGTCTCGGGCGAGCATACGTTCAATGCCTCGGCCTGGCAGGGAATCGGCTTCGGCAGCGACGGCTACATCACCCTCTCGGGCGAATATCAGGACCGCAGCCCGACCAACCGCGCCGATTATGATCCGCGCGTCACGCCGACCCGTATCACCGGCCGCTTCGGCGACCCGGAGGTGCATCAA
>Ga0157369_10008079_pt1 | contig 12066 bp, 5 predicted proteins | sample C25metaG_FD_113461 | JGI IMG/M metagenome (GOLD analysis project Ga0157369, IMG submission 113461) | Corn rhizosphere microbial communities from Kellogg Biological Station, Michigan, USA - C2-5 metaG | ecosystem: Host-associated > Plants > Roots > Rhizosphere > Soil | place: USA: Michigan...
CCCATCGGCGGCAATTGGTTCGAGCACCTCGCGCCAGGCCGCCTGATAACCGGCGGCATCGACCTGCGCTCCGACGGCGGCGCAGTACCAGTCGGTGAACAGCGCGAGCTCATCGAGCCATTGCTCGAGGCCGTGGGCCTTTAAGCCCGGCATCGGCGCATGGCGGTGAAGGTGCACGAGCACATCCGTGGCGAGCGCGTAGAGCTCGCGCTCGCGATCCGGGTCGGTGTCGAGCGTCTCGCGCATCCGGGCGCTGCCGAAATCGCCAAGCAGCAGAAGTCCGGCGTCGAGATCGCGAGCGAGGATCTCGGGCGCGCTGAGGCCGCGTCCCATCAGCCATTCGGCGACGGCAATGAACGGTCGCGGGTCCTCGTGCGGCGGCGGGGCGTCCATCAGGACGGCCGACCGGTCCCCGTCGACCACCCGGAAGTAACGCCGGAAGGAAGCGTCGCCGGCAAGCGGCCGGATCTCCGCTCCAGCCCAGCCGGAAGCGGCAAGGAAATCAGGGGCATGCGGCGGCGGGATCATCGGGGAGGCCATCGCCCCTCCCATGACGGGGGCACCTTGGCTGTCAAGATTCTCTCGCCGTTCTCGGCCACTTCGAGCGACAGGCCGAGTGCCTGGGGCCAGGCGCCGGGTCCGGCGCGTTCCGGCCATTCGATGAGGAGGACCGCGTCCGCGGCCGCATCGAGGCCCAGCTCCTCGATCTCGCTGCGATCCTCGATCCGATAAAGATCGACGTGCCACACGGGAGGATCGAGCTCGTCATAAGGCTGAACGATGGCGAAGCTGGGGCTCGGCACGTCGCCCCGGTGGCCCAGCGAGGCGATGAATCCCCGCGCCAGCACCGTCTTGCCCGCGCCGAGCGGCCCCGACAGGGCAATCACGTCCCCCCCGCGAGCGATCTGCGCCAGGGCCGCCCCGGCAGCGATCGTCTCCGCTTCGCTCGCCAGGATCACCGTGTGCCGCGCGGGATCGTCAGGGTCACGCTCGTCCCCTTGCCCTTCTCGGATTCGAGCTCGACCGTGCCGCCGTGCGCCTCGATGAACTGGCGAGTGAGAGGCAGGCCGAGGCCGAGCGCCGCCTCGCCTCGAACCGCGGCCTCGGCAACCCGGTCGAAGCGATCGAACACCCGCGGCAGATCTTCCGCGGCGATCCCGCTGCCATTGTCGCTGACCGTGATGACGGCCTGCTTCTTGTCGCCGTCGGCGGTCAGGCGAATGCGCCCTTTGCGGTCGGTGTAGGCGATCGCGTTCTGGAGCACGTGTTCGATCGATTCGCGCAGCCGGCGCGGATCGGCGAACACATGACCGGCGGACGGCGATATCTCGACCTCCAGCTTCTGCGTCCGCTCCGCCGCCCTGGTCCGCGCGGTCTCCGCGGCCGTCCGGCACAGCCCGGCGACGTCGACCCGTTCCTTTTCCAGCGCCACGCCGCGCGAGTCTCCGGTCGTCAGGTCGAGGACGTCGTTGATCAGCTTCGACAGCCGCTCGACCGATTCCAGGATCGCGCTGACATAGTCGCGGCCCTTGATGCTGAGCTCTCCGGCATAGCCGCCGCCGAGCAGCTCGGCGAACCCGCCGATCGAGGTCAGGGGTGTCCTCAGCTCGTAGCTCATGTTGGCGACGAAATCGGTCTTCACCCGGTCGGCCTCCTCGAGCGCCGTCGCCCGTTCGCGAAGCGCCGCCTCGATCCGGCTGGAGTCCGTGACGTCGACCATGGTGAACAGCGCATTCCCGTCCGGAAGCGGCACCGCGGCGAACTGGAAATGCCGTCCATCGGTCAACGAGACTCGGCCGCTAGCCGACTGGCGCTCATTGGTGGTCTGCCGAACCATCTCGCGGATCTGCGCCGCCGCAGTGGGATTGACGAGCTTTCGGGCCATGGCCGGAACCAGCTCGTCGATCCGCGGGTGGGTCGCCAGCCACTCTTCGTCGAGGTCCCAATTCTCGAGGAAGCGGCGGTTCCAGACATAGAGCCGGCCGTCGCTGGCGAAGACGCTGATCGCCTCGTAGAGATTGTCGAAGGTCGCGGCCCTCACCCGAAGCAATGTATCGCGCGCCGATGCGAGCCGAAGCTGCTCGGTGCGGTCCTCGAAAAACAGGCGCAGCCCGCCGTCCGGGAGCGGCTGGACGACGACCCGGATGTGGTCGCCCGCCGGCAGCATCCATTCCTCCTCGATGACCTCGTCGGCGCTGATGAACCAGTTGCGCCGCTCCTCCTTCCACGCCGGAAAGTCGCGCGCCTCGGGAAGCCGGTGCTGATCGCGCATCCGATCGATGACCCGGTCGAACTCGGGCCTTTCCGCCAGCCAGTCGGGATCGAGCTGGGTCATCGCCGCGAACGGCTGATTGAAGAAGCTCAGCGTGCGGTCGGAATCGAACTGCGCGGTGCCCGCCGTCATCCGGTCGGCGAGCTCGCGCTGCGCCTCGATATGGCGGGCAAGCTCGATGCGCGCATCCTCCAGGTCCTGGATATCGACCGCGAAGCCGGCGACGGCGCCGGTCTGCAACGGGACGTTGACGATCCGCAGCATGCGCCGCTGGCCGCGGATGATCGCCGGCTCGGCTCGCGAAACCACCTCGCCGCTCTCCTTGGCGGCGCGGGCCATGGCGGCGGCACCCTCCTGCCCTTCCGCGTCGATCAGCTCGGCCGAACGTTCGATCACGTCCGCCGCGCTCGATCCCTCGACCGCGTGCACGAACGCGCTGTTGACCAGCCCCAGCTTGAGGTCGGGGCCGCGATACCACATCGGGAAGGGCGCGGCTTCGATCAGCTGGGTGAGCGATCCCAGCGCGGCTTCCGTTTGCCGGAGCCTGAGCGCGATGCGCGCTTTCTCTTCTTCACCGACGCTCGTGTCGACGAACCACAGCAACATCGCGTCCCGACCCGCGGTATCGGGGGCGGGCGCGCCGCTCACGTCGAACACGCGCGCCGAGCCGTTGACGCGCGCCGTGCATGACAGGCGGCGAGCCTCCGCCCGTGCCGCATCGATTGTCGCCGAGAGCGAGTCGAGGCTGTCCGGCGTCAGTCCGAAGTCCGGACCGCTCAGCTCGGCAAAAGTCGCCGGGCGGCCGGAGATGCCGAGGTCGCGCAGGAGCTGCGCGTCGGTCTCGATGCGATGGTCGGCATGCACCAGCAGCGGCCGCGCCGGCGAGATCTCGAGCAAGCGGGCGTTGGCGCGCGCGCCGTCCAGCACCTGCCGCGCGAGGCGAAATCGACGCGCGGCGAGGATCGCGACCGCGGCTGCGATGAGCATCCAGAGCGCGGCCAGGACGATGATGATCAAATTGCTGGCGCCCATGGTCGCGCTGGCCACCCCCTCGCCTGATTCATACGGCGAAGTCGCTCAAAAGAAAGGGCGGGAAGCCGCTGACCTCCCGCCCCTCTCTTTATGCGAGGACCTGCGTGTTAGAAGTGATATCCGACACCAAGGCGATAGAAACGGCCAAGGACTCCGGGGAAATAGGTGATCGACCCGCCACCGGCCGGTACCGGGAACGGCGGCTTCGCGTTGAAGATATTGTCGACGTCAAAGAAGGCGCGAACGTGGTGACCGACTTCGACCGTTGTACCTCCGTTGACGTAGAGGAAGGAGCTGATCCGCTCGTGCTCACGGAAGCCCGCGACCTCGCCTACGAACTGGTCCACCGGCCCCGTGTAGTTGAAGTTGGCGAACAGCGAGAGCGGGCCATTGTCGTAGTCCACCGTCGCCGTGAACGAATCCTTCGGATCGCCGAGCGTGCCTTCATTATGAACCTTCGCAGAACCGGCATTGGCAATGCTCGAAAGCTCGAGCAGGTGCTGGTAGGAGCCGCTCAGGCCCATGGTGCTGCTTCGCCCCAGGAAGGGCGTGCGGAACTTGTAATCCACCGCCACAACAATACCGCGATACTGAAGCACGGAGGCGTTGAAGAAGCTCGTCTGTATGAACGTGATCTGATGCGAGCTCGGATCGCGAGTGAATAGCGCACAGAACGGGTTGGATGCCGGGTTCGGAGAATCGACACATGCATCGACTACTTGTGTGCCGGTGAAGTTCGAGATCGCGTTCTTCAGCTTCACATTGATGTAGTCGACCGAGAGATTGAGGCCCGGAACGAACCGCGGAGTGAGAACGCCACCGATCGAGAAGGCGTCAGACGTCTCGTTCTTCAGATTGGGGTTGCCGCCGGTCGATTGCAGGAAGCTCGCGCTGCTCGACAGCGAAGCGAAGTTCGGCGGAATACCCGCTGCGAGACAGTTCGCCTGGCGGGTCGCCGGAGCGGGGCCGTTTTGCAGCTGGGTCTGATCGCACGGATCTACAGCGAAACTGAAGAAGGTGCTCGTCGGGATGAACGCCTCCTGGATCGACGGTGAGCGGATCGCGTGCGTGAAATTGCCGCGGAACGAGAAATCCCGGACCGGCGCGTAACGGCCACCCGCGGTCCAGGTCAGGGCGCCCCCCGAAATGGAGTTTTTGACGTACCGCGCCGCCGCCTGGAAGCTGAGGCTATGGATGAACGAAATATTGTTCGCCGGACTGATCACGGTGCCGTCCAACTCGCCGAACGCTTCGTTGGTGTGGAAGGCGCCTTGGATCGGAACGATTGGAACGCCTTGCCCCCCCGTAGTGGGATTGTTCGGATCGGGCCCATGGAAGAAGAAATCCGGCTCGAGGTCGGTAGCCTCCGCGCGATGTTCGACGCCGGCGACGACGCTGAGATCGCCGCCTGGGAGCCTGAACACGGGCCCGCTGACATAAGCGTTGAACACGAACTGACGATTGTCCGATATGTTGTCGATCGGCGATTCGAAGAAATCAAGCGTCGACTGCGAGTTTCGGCCGACGCCGAACGGATTGAACGGCGCGCAAGTCGAGCTGATCGTCGGGAATGGCGAAGCCGGGAGAGTGGAAGCGCAAGGGAGGCCATTCGGATTATCCGGACCCACCATGCCGACCGCATTGTTGAAGTTCTGGACGTTGATGTCGACGGTTCTGCCGTGAGCACGGGAGCGACCCCAGTTCCCCGAGACCTCCCAGTTCCACTGGCCGGCAAGCAGGTTGAACTTCCCGTTCACTCCGCCGACGAAGCGATAAAGACTGTCGGTGAAGGTCGCCAAGCCCGTCGGGATGTCGGTGTTCGCGCGGTTGAGGAAGAAGAAATTCTGCGGCTCGCCGGTCAGGTTCTGATCGCTCAGTGGGTTCGTATTGATGGCGTTGATAATCAGAGCCTGTTGCGCAGGCGTCAGGAACTGATTGTTGACGCTGAGGATCAGGTCGCCGGCCGGCTGACCCGGCGCAGCGAAAATGCCGCTGTTGAACTCGGGCTGGGCATTCAGATTGGTGCTCTCGCTGTGCGAATACCACGCTTCTCCGAATAGCCGGATTTTGTCAGTGACGTCGAAATGACCGAGCAGGTTGGCGTTGTAGCGCCTGGTGTCCGACAGCGCCTGCGACGTTAGCCGCGAAAAGTCGAAACCATTGCCCCCGCTCGAGAAAACGTCGAAATTGTTGGGGCCGCCGGGATTGACGCCGGGATCTTGGGGAATGAGGTTGCCGGCATTGTCGAAGAATAGATTATTCCCGTTTGGGCCATTAACCCCGAACGTCAGGGTCGGATCCCCGAAGATCAGGTTCATCTGTTGCGGAGTTAAGCCAGCCGTCAGCAAATTGAAGTCGAAGATATCGCCGCCGACGATCGGAATGCCGCCGGGCTGCACCGAGTTTACGCGCGGGCCGTCGGGGAACAGGCATTGTTGGAACTGCGATCCCGGGAGGCACTGATCGTAGAACTGGGCGTTGGCGAGGACCGACCGGTCCTGGAAGGTGAAGCCCTTGCCCCTGTTGTACTCGGCTGACGCGGTCAGGTTCGCGCGGCCGTCGAAGAAATTATGCCCCGCGAGCGCGCGGATGCGCCAGTTGTCGGCGTCAGCCAACTGCGACATGCCATATTGGCCGTCGAGATCGAAGCCCTGATAATCGTGCTTCAGGATGACGTTGATCGTGCCGGCGATCGCGTCCGAACCGTAGATCGGGGCGCCGCCGATCGCGATCGTCTCGATCCTGTCGATCAGCTTGGTGTTGATCTGCCCGAGGTCCACCTGCTCACCAGGGGACGTCGGACCGAAGATGCTCGCGGTATTGGAGCTGATGAAGCGGCGGCCGTCGACCAGGACCAGCGTGCGCTGGCTGCCCAGGCCGAGGAAATTGACGAACGACTGGCCGGTACCGAAAGCGCCGCCCTGGGCGGGGCCGACAGGCGAGCTGCCGGGAATGCCGAACTGGGGCAGCTCGTTCAGGGCGTCGGCGGCGTTGACGAAGCCGCGCTGCTCGATCGCCTTTGAATCGATGACGGTGGCGGGTTGGATCGTATCATAGTTCGGCTTGGGGATGCGCGAGCCAGTGACGATGATCGTGCCCGCTTCGGGCGCGCCCTCGGTTGCCGGCGCATTCTGTCCCTGCGTCTGAATGCACGTCGCATGCTGGGCGGAATCGGTGATCGTCGCGCAGTCCACGGCGGTGTTCTGCCGCTGGGCCTGTTGCTGCTGCGTGTTGGTTTGCGCGAGAGCCGGGCTGGCCCATCCCGCGCCGGCCGCGATCGCGAATGTGGACGCGGACAGCGCGAATCGCGCGAAATCATTCATTGAACGCATGATGGGCTCCCCTCGAAAAACGGCGACACAACTAACGATAGTTATGGGTGTGACAACTGAGCGAAGGGCATCGAACATCGAATCCGCGCGGGGTGTGACAGGCGAGCCACATTTGCGAATCGCGTGTCAGACACTCCGCCAGGGACCTCAGGCCACCGCCATGCGCGCAACAGTAACCACAGCGAACTGAACGAGACCCGCCGCGCTCATTCGGCGCGAAACGGCAGAATTCTTGGAAATTGCCCCCCGGATCAGCCGTGACATAAAAGTTACACGGTCTTCAAAAATTAACGGTTGATGACTGAACTATTGCGGACCCCGGCATTATCGGGAACTCAGCGCGTATCCATTCAGGGGATAGGGGAATTCTCACCGTGACCAACCGTACGCTCTTGGCCGCTACGGCCCTGCAAACCGGCGCGCTCTTTTTTATGGCCTCGCCTGCCGTAGCCGCGCAAACCGTCCAGACTCAGACGGCCCCGACGACGACCACGGTCACGTCGCAGCAGCTGCAGAGTCTGCCGACCAACTCGACTCAGCCGGCCCAGGTTATCGCGACCACGCCGGACAAGAACGACACGAACATCGTCATCACCGGTTCGCGCATCCGCTCGCCGAACCTGCAGTCGATCGTTCCGGTCACGTCGGTCCAGGGCGAGCAGTTCTTCGAGCGCGGAAGCACGGACATCGGCGACGCGCTGAACGACCTGCCGGCGCTGCGCAACACCTTCAACCAGCAGAATCCCGGCCTCGGCATCGGCATCGCCGGCCTCAACCTGCTCGACCTTCGCGGGCTCGCGCCAAAGCGTACCCTGGTGCTGGTCAACGGCCGCCGTCACGTCGGCTCCGACATCCTGTCGAGCGCCTCGGTTCCGGACGTCAACACCATCTCCGCCGACCTCATCGACCGGGTCGACATCGTCACCGGCGGCAACTCGGCGGTGTACGGTTCGGACGCCATCGCCGGCGTGGTGAACTTCATCCTCAAGCGCGATTTCGACGGCCTTCAGGTCCGCGCCCAGGGCTCGGAAGCGGGCGCCGGCTTCGGCACGGACTATTTCGGGTCCGTGATGTGGGGCAAGAACTTCAACGGCGGCAAAGGCAATATCACCCTTCAGGGGGAATATGCCCACGACCAGCGCGTGTTCGCCTCTGATATTCCCTGGCTGCGCGAGAATGACGGATTTGTCGTGTCCGACGTCGATGGCGGCCTGCTTCCGAGCCAGCACGGTAGCGACGGCTTCCCCGACCGTGTGTTCGTGCGCGACCTGCGCAGTTCGACGATTAGCCTTTATGGCCTCGTCCCGATCACGCAGCAGCCATCCATCGCGGCGTGCGGAACCGGCCTTGGGCCGACGAATGGCGGTCCTTCGACCGTCGGCGGACTGCCGTTCAACTGCACGTTCATCTTCAATCCCGATGGCTCGCTCGTTCCCGAGACCGGCAGTCGAGCGGGCGTTGGACCGAACCCGACCATCATCGGCGGCAATGGCCCGAACACCCGCGAACTTACATCTTTGTCGGTGTTCCCGCAGAATAAGCGCATCAACCTGAACCTACTCGCGCACTATACAATCAGCGATGCCTTCGAGCCGTTTGTCGAGGCCAAGTTCGTCCGCCTCAATTCAACCGGCAACAACGCCGGGCCGATCTTCGACCAGGGCACCGGCACGTTCGACTTCCGCGAACGCACCCGGCTCGACAACCCGTTCCTGAGCGTGGCCGAGCGCCAGACGATCGCGAACGCCATTTTGGCCTCGGGCTGCAACCCGAGCCTGACCGCCTCCTGCAATGTGGCCGTCGACACATCGACCCAGAATGGTCAGGGCACTGGCGGGCGGCTGAGCGCCAATGACATCGCCCTGATCAACTCCGGCGCCTACCGCTTCGTCGATGCGCGCAACTTCCTGGATGTCGGTCTCCGCGATGAAAACTTCAGGCGCGATACCTATCGCGCCGTGGCCGGTGTGCGCGGCACCTTCAATACGGACTGGAGCTACGAGGTTTCGGCCAATTACGGTGAGTTCGATCAGACCGATCACACGACCGGTTTCATCGACCGGCAGCGCTTGATGCTGTCAATGGATGCGGGCCGCAATCCGGTAACCGGCACCATTCAGTGCCGGGCGCAGTTCGATCCGGCTTCTGCGGTGGCTTACGCCAACCCGGCCTCGGCCGCCGTGGCGGCCGCTCAGGCGGCGAAGCTCGCCGCGGACATCGCCGCCTGCATTCCTTACGATCCGTTCGGCGGAGCGGACAATTCGGCGGCCGCCGCCTATTTCCGAACTAACGAGCTAAAGACCGCCAAAATGACCCAGCTCGATTTCTTGGGCTTCATGAACGGCGATCTCAGCCAGCTGTTCGAACTGCCTGGCGGGCCGATCAGCTTCGTGCTTGGCGCTGAATATCGCAAGGAAACGGCGCGCTACACCGAAGATCCGACCGTCAATTTTGGCGGCGGCGGCCTGACCAACGACGTCGATGTCGGCAACTTCGATCCGAAGCCTTTCCACGTCGCCGAGGCGTTCGGCGAAGTTCGCATTCCGATCGCCAAGGACCTTCCCTTCCTGAACGATTTGAATTTGAGCGGCGCGGCGCGTTATTCACGCTATGCGAGCCCGATCAACGGCGTCTGGACCTATAACTTCGGCGGCGAGTGGGCTCCGGTTCGCGACATCCGGTTCCGCGGCAACTTCGGCCGCTCGGTTCGCGCTCCGAACGTCTCGGAGACCGGCTTCCCGGTCGTGCCGAACTTCTCGCCGACGTTCCAGGATCCGTGCAGCACCAACCAGATCAGCAACAATCCGACCCGGACGGCCGCCTGTACCTCCCAGCTCGGCGCGCTTCTTCCGAACATCCGGAACGGCGCCTTTTCGCTCGGTATCCTGAGCGGCAGCAACCCGAACCTGGTGCCGGAAGTCTCTTATTCGCTGACTCTGGGCGGCGTTCTGCAGCCCCGGTTCATCCCCGGCTTCTCGCTCAGCGTCGACTATTATCGGATTAACGTGAAGAACGTCATCGCGGCCATCACCGCTCAGACGATCGTCAACAATTGCGTCGACTTGCCGGCGGGCAATGCCTTCTGCAGCTTGTTCCAGCGCCAGCCGGCCGGAAGTACCGGTCCAAACGGCGAGACTCCGGGCAATGTCGTGTTCAACTCGGTCCTCCAGGCGCCGCTGAACTTCGCCAAGCGCATTGCCAAGGGCATCGACGTCAACGCCGGTTATCGAACACACCTCGCTTCGAATGTTACGCTCGATGCCAATCTGAACTGGACTCACGTTATCCAGCGCAGCAACTTCGAGTTGGCGACCAATCCCAGCTTCGAAAACCGAATCCTGAGCGAGCTCGGCGATCCCCAGGACGAAGCGGTGTTCAACGCCTCGCTCAAGGTCGGCCAGGTCACGTTCGGTTACAAGCTCCACTACATCGGGCATATGTTCGTCGATTTGGCGGAAGACTTCGTCAGCCTGCCCACGGCTTGCACCACGCCCGGCAACCCGGACACGTGCCCGCCAAACAATGCGGACTTCGCTTCGCCCACAAAGTTCCCGGCCGTCACCTACCATGGCCTGCGCGTCCAGTGGGATACCGGACCGGCGTTCCGGGCCAAGAACATCTCGATCTATGCCGGCGTGGACAATGTCTTCGACCGCCATCCGCCCTTGGGTCTGACCGGGACCGCCGGCAGCGGGGCGATCTACGATGTGTACGGCCGCAGGTTCTTCGGCGGCATCAAAGCCAACTTCTAAGAGCATCCTGTTCATCGATCACTGGAGCCGGGAGGAAACTCCCGGCTCTTTTTTTTGCCGGCCGCCTTCTGGAAACGGCGGTCTTTCACTGCCAAGAGGCGCCGGTGAGCGACGCGGTTCAACAAGCGCAGGCGCTGCTCGAGCGCGGCGACGTGCAGGGCGCGGCAACGCTTCTGAAAGAGGCGGAAGGTCGCGGCGACGCCCTTGCGGCGCGTGAGCTCGCCTTGTGGTGCCTGGCGGGCCAGCTTGTGCGGCGCGACCTCGCGGCGTCCCGCTCGTACTTCGAGCGCGCGGCCGCCCTCGGCGACCGGGACTCCGAGACGATCGCCCGGGCCTTTGTGGCAGCCGGGGTCGGCGGTCCGGCCGACTGGGCGCGCGCCCTGACGATGCTGGATGCCGCCGCGGGCGACGATCCGAACGCGGCCGCGCAGCTCGACCTGATCAAGGCCATGAAGCTCGGACCCGACGGCGCGCCGGGGGGCGAGTTCCGCTCCGAAGCCTTGTCGGCGGACCCCGAAGTGCGGCTTTTCCACGCGCTCTTCTCGCGGCTCGAATGCGACTATCTCGCGGCGACCGCGGCGCCGCTGCTTCGGCCGAGCACGGTCATCGATCCGCATACCGGCCGCGACGTCCCCCATCCGGTCCGCACGTCGAGCGCGGTCGGCTTTCCGTTCATTGCCGAGAACCCGGCCATCCATGCGCTGAACCGGCGCCTCGCCGCCGCCAGCGGGACCGACGTGCGCGCCGGCGAGCCGCTGCAGGTGCTGCGCTACGCGCCCGGCGAGCAATATCGCCAGCATAGCGACGCGCTGCCCGGAGTGGCGCCCGGACAACAGCGCGTCCTCACCTTCCTCGTCTATCTCAACGACGATTATGAGGGCGGCGAGACCGCCTTCCCCGCCGTCGCCCTCAAGGCGCGCGGCCGCACCGGCGACGGACTGCTGTTTCGCAATGCGTCACCCGACGGAGCGCCGGACCCGCGCGCCGTTCACGCCGGGCTTCCGGTGACGAGCGGCGCCAAGCTCATCGCCTCGCGCTGGATCCGCGCGGCGCCGCTCATCCTCGAATAGGCCGCTCGTCAGTAGCGGTAATGGTCCGGCTTGAACGGACCGTCCGCGGAAACGCCGATGTAGCTCGCCTGCTTGTCGTTGAGCCTCGTCAAATGAACGCCGAGCTTGTCGAGGTGCAGCCGGGCGACCTTCTCGTCGAGGTGCTTGGGCAGCACATAGACGTCGTTCTTATACTCGTCCGACTTGGTCCACAGCTCGATCTGCGCCAGCACCTGGTTGGTGAAGGACGATGACATCACGAAGCTCGGGTGGCCGGTCGCGTTGCCGAGGTTGACCAGCCGGCCCTTGCTGAGGACGATGATCCTCTTGCCGTCCGGAAACTCGACCTCGTCGACCTGCGGCTTGATCTCGGTCCATTTCATGTTGGCCAGAGCGCCGATTTGAATTTCAGAGTCGAAGTGGCCGATATTGGCGACGATCGCCATGTTCTTCATCGCGCGCATGTGGTCGAGCGTGATGACGTCCATGTTGCCGGTCGCGGTGACGAAGATGTCGGCGCGCTTCGTCGCCTCCTCCATCGTCACGACCTCATAGCCCTCCATCGCCGCCTGGAGCGCGCAGATCGGGTCGATCTCGGTCACGATCACCCGCGCCCCGCCGTTGCGCAG
>Ga0157369_10008082_pt1 | contig 12064 bp, 10 predicted proteins | sample C25metaG_FD_113461 | JGI IMG/M metagenome (GOLD analysis project Ga0157369, IMG submission 113461) | Corn rhizosphere microbial communities from Kellogg Biological Station, Michigan, USA - C2-5 metaG | ecosystem: Host-associated > Plants > Roots > Rhizosphere > Soil | place: USA: Michigan...
CCCTGAGCCACTCCCAGGCTGACGAGAACAGCTATCGCCAACCCCTGAGCTATACGTCTTCGCATCAGATTCCCTCCATGGTCAAAGTCGTCCTCCTCGAATAACGAAATGCGCGCAGTTCACGAATCCTACGGGGCTGGGGAGAGCCTGTCAACGTCTGAGATGGCCATAAACGTATGAAAATGTTGATGGATAGGTGAATCGGTCCGTGACTAATTTCCAGCAAGCGCACGTATGCTGCTGTAAGTTCAACGACATATCTATATACATAGTAGTAAACGGACGGTTCTGGAACGTCAGAGCAATTTTTTCGTAATAGTTTCTTCAACAACTTACGGGAAACACCGTCATTTCGTCCATGATTTCATCAACTTATGATCGTAAAATCAAACGGAAATGGTCATTACGAAGGGACCATGCACCCTCCATGACTGCGTCGGTCCAAACGTACACCGTTCTTGTTCGCGCCATTCCAAGGCGGGACTAGCCTAAAAGCAGTTTGCAAGAAACGTGCTTTCCAGTACATTCGCTCTTATGCTGCCAAGTCCGCCCGTCGTCTTGACGATTGCGGGTTTTGACCCATCGTCAGGAGCCGGCGTCACTGCCGACATCAAGACCATAGCCGCACATGGCTGCTATGGAATAGCGGCCATCACAGCCTTAACTGTGCAGTCCACAACCGGCGTTTGGAAGGTGGACCCGGTTGACGTCAAACTCCTTCGCGACACGCTGGCGACGCTGGTTGCAGACGTGAAGGTGTCGGCGGTACACATCGGAACCTTGGGTTCAGGAGATGTGGTTTCCGAGGTGGCTTCGTTCCTGAAGCAATCGCCGCTGCCTAACATCGTTCTGGATCCAGTCCTGGCCGCCTCTTCAGGCGCCAAATTGCTGGACGACGCCGGACTGAAGGTCATGCTTGAGAAGTTGTTGCCGCTTACGACCGTGCTCACCCCCAATGCTCACGAAGCCGCCGTGTTGACCCGTCTAGACGTGACTAACATCGACGATATGAAGCAGGCCGCGGGGCGTCTGCGTGAGATGGGCGCCAAGAACGTCGTTGTGACGGGCGGGCATTTAGACGTTGCCATTGATCTCTTGAGCTTTTCTGATGGCGGCGTTCAAACCTTCAAGTCGGAACGATTGGAATCCAATTTCACCCACGGAACAGGATGTGCCTTTTCATCCTCGATCGCTTGTCATCTCGCGCAGGGCCGCCCGTTGGCTGAGGCAGTCTTGCTGGCCAAGGCTTACGTGACTGCCGCAATTTCAAATGGTTATCCGGTGGGCAAGGGGACTAACCCCGTAAACCATATGTACCGGATGAAAAACCATCCTGGCGGTTTTGTTAAGAAATTGGCGTCAGGAAGAGACTAGTTCTCAGTTTTGCGGCTTTTGAGCAGGATTCCCGCCAAAAATGCAGCACACGCGGCCATCAGCCACTGAATCCGCCAGAGCTGAATGGCCTCAAAATCAGAATTCACAAATCCAACACTGACGGCAACCAGCAAGAATGCGCCTCCAAGCAGGAATGCGGCAAGGGGAACGAGAGGCAGGCCAAACCAGCGCTTAATGTTGGAAAATTCCAGGGTGCGCAAAACATCGAAATGCCGGAACCAGCTAACGGCTGGGCTTGACTGCGCCCGATGGCGGCCCATTCCGCAAATATGGCAGAATGCGGCTCCCACCATGAATTCAGTGCCACAACGCCGGCATGCCTCGGCCATCCCGGACGCGACTGACTGGTTCACAGGCGGACGCCAGAACTCTTGCTGAGCATCGTGAACCAGGTCAGACATGTTAGATCCTTGACATTCTGGAGGCAAGCTCATGACCAAATCGGCGGTCGGGCAACTACAATGATTTCTTCTACTTGCCTATTACTGTGCCTGCATGCCATGAGGTCGGCCAGAGAAAGAATTACGCGCACAGTGCAAAGTTTGTTGGGCGTTTGTACGTTTGAGACTCTGATTCAGCTCGGGTAAACTGCATTCAGAGATTCTCACCTTTGCGTCATTCCGTGTTCTTACGCCTGATTATCGCATTCGCCCTTTTGGCGAATGTGGTGTTGTTGGGCCAGCAGAAATTGTCGTTTCGACCTGCCGATCCGTTGAATTCCTCCGCCTTTGAACACTTCTACGACATGGATTATGAGCGGTCAATCCAGGAATTTACCCAAATAGCCCAGCGCCACCCCGGCGATCCCGATGCCGTGAACCACTTGTTGACCGCCGTTCTTTTTCGCGAGTTATATCGAATTGGGGCTCTGAATGCCGGTGAGTACGCAAATGACAGCTTTATCAACACCCGCCACCGTCCAGCTGATCCCCACGTTTGCGATCAGATCAAAGCACTGGTGGAACAGGCGGAGAAAATCGAAGAGAAGCGGCTGGACGCAAATCCGAAGGACGTAACAGCACTGTATGCCAGGGGAGTCACACGAGCGCAGTTTGCCACCTATACCGCGCTCATTGAGCATGCGTGGTTTTCCGCGCTGCGGAACGCCCTCGGTGCGCGACGCGACCACGAAAAGGTGCTGGAACTAGACCCACATAATCTGGACGCGAAGCTAATAGTCGGAGCTCACAATTACGTGATCGGAAATCTGCCCTGGGCTGTGAAGGCTGCATCAAGCATGGTGGGGCTGAGTGGAAACAAAGAAAAGGGGCTGGAGTACCTGAAGGAAGCCGCTTCCGGGAATACCGAGACGAGCATTGACGCGAAGATCGTGCTGGTGGTCTTCTGGCGCCGGGAGCGGCGCTTCGATGAAGCCCTGCAAATTCTGCGTTCGCTCGAGCCGCAATATCCGCACAATGTATTGTTCGCGCTCGAAGAAGGAAACCAGCTCCGGGCCAAAGGCCAGAACCGGCTGGCCGAGACGGTATATCGTCACGTGTGGCAGGATGGTCAAAACGGCAAATACGCAGGTTTGAATTACGAAATAGCGGCCGTTGCTCTTGGCGACCTGCTGCGGAGTGAGAAGAACTACTCCGGAGCGGCAGCTGCTTACGATTTAGTGCCACAGCTCTCCAGGCCTGACCAGGAAACCGCTCAGAAAGCAGCACTGGGAGCAGGCGAAATGTACGACCTGCTGCACAGTCGCGAACAGGCGGTGAGGCGGTATCAGGCCGCAGTCAAGCTTGACGCAGGTTCAGCTTTAGCCGACACTGCCCGGAAAAGGTTAAAAGAGCCTTATAGTGGAAACTGATTCGGCGATCCAGCCCAAACGCCATGGAACCGAGCCGCCACTAAAACCGTAACTTAATATGTGGAGGAAACATGTACTGCAACTATTGCGGAAAGTCTATTCAGGATGACGCCAATGTGTGCGCATACTGCGGTACCCGAGTCGGCGGTGTGATCGCCCGCAAGCGCCTGGTTCGTCCTCGCGAGGGACGAAAAGTCGCGGGCGTCTGCATGGGCATGGCGGAGTATTTCGACATCGATGTAACCATCGTTCGAGTGGTCTGGCTGATCACCGCTTTCATGACCGGAATCGGCTTCATCGGCTACTTGATCGCATGGATCGTAATGCCGGAGGAACCGTATCTGCTCCAGGCGCAAGTACCGGCAACCGGGCATCAAGTTACGAATCCGTAGGCGGCGGCGTTTTAGACATCGGCCCTTCCGGGAGCTTCCCTATAATTAGCGGATGGAAAAGATCGTCAGCGGCGACGCCGAAATTTATTACGACATCGCAGGCAGCGGTCCCCCTGTCATCCTCCTCCACCCATTTCCCGTAAACCACGAATTCTGGTCGCCGCTCTCGCCTGTGCTTTCGTCGCGTTATCGGCTGATCGTGCCCGATCTGCGCGGCCACGGCGAGTCTTCTCTGGGAAATGGTCCAGCAACCATGCAGAAGTACGCCGATGATATTGCAACGGTGATGACTGCGGCTGGAGTCGAACGCGCCCCATTGATCGGAGTTTCCATCGGCGGTTATGCGATCTTTGAATTCTGGCGAAGATTTCGCGAGCGCGTCGGCGCGCTCGTGCTGTGCAATACCAAAGCCGCCGCCGATATCAACGATGCTCGTAAGGCGCGCCTCGAATCGGCCCGCGATGTTCTTGAGCGCGGGACTGAGCCGTTTTTCGAGGGCATGCTGCAGAAAGTTTTGGGCGAGACTACTCGACGCTCTCGTCCCGACCTGCTCGAAGGTGCTCTGCGAATGATGCGCGAGATGTCGCCGGAAGATGTTGCCGGAGTGCAGTGCGGCATGGCCGAGCGGCCGAATTCAGTGCTCACGCTGAAGACAATCAATGTGCCAACCCTCATCATCACAGGCGAGGAAGACAAGATGACAGGCATTCCAGAAGCAGAAATCATGAAGCAGAATGTTGCCGGGAGCCAGATGCGAGTCGTTGCGAAAGCGGGGCATTATTCGCCCTGGGAGCAACCGGAAGAAGTGGGAAGACTCCTTCGCCAGTTCCTCGATTCAAATCCGATGACGTAGAAGTCCCCGCTGCTGTGGGTGCCGAGCACTCCATGCTTCTGAGCGCCTGGTTCCGTTATATTCAAAGACATGTCTCGTAAATCGGTCTTGATTCGACCCGCCAAAGGTATTGCCGGATCGGTCCGCCTGCCCGGCGACAAATCTATTTCTCATCGCTATGCGATGCTCGGCGGAATTGCTGAGGGAACGACGAAACTTGATAATTTTTCGACCGGCGCCGACTGTGCCAGCACTCTGGGTTGCATCCGTTCGCTCGGCGTGAACTGGCAAAGTGACGGGGCGTCGATAGTCATTCACGGACAGGGCAGAGCTCTGCGCCAGCCCGGCGCACCGCTCGATTGCGGAAACTCCGGTTCGACCATTCGCATGCTGAGCGGCATTCTTGCTGGCCAGGAATTTGTGACCGAGTTGACTGGCGACGAATCGCTTTCGCGGCGACCGATGGCGAGAATCATTAAGCCTTTGCAAATGATGGGCGCGAACTTTGAATCACAAGAAGGGGGGCGTCCGCCCCTGAAGTTAACCGGAGCGAAGCTGAAGGCTATCGACTATCAACTTCCGGTTGCCAGCGCACAAGTGAAGACGTCAATTCTGTTTGGCGGGCTTTATGCCGAAGGAACAACCAGAGTTGAGGAACCCATTCAGACTCGGGACCATGGGGAGTTAGCGCTGCAGGCCTTTGGCGCGAGAGTTGACCGCCGAATGCGGGAAGTCAGCATCGAAGGCGGACAGCAGTTGCAGGGAATTGAAGCCACAGTTCCCGGAGACATTTCCAGCGCAGCATTTTTTCTTTGCGCAGCCGGCTTGTTTTCGGGCTCGGAACTCGTGATTCCGGGGCTCTTGCTGAATCCCACGCGGGCCCGTTTGCTGGATTTTCTCGTCGGTCTCGGGTTGCGAGTTACCATGTCAGATCTGCAGGAGCAACACGGCGAACTTGTAGGCAGTCTCCAGGTCGAGGGAGGTGTGCTCAAGGGCGCAACGATCGCTGGAGGCGACACCGCTGCGCTGATCGATGAAATTCCAGTCCTGGCTGCTATCGCCCCCTACACCACCGACGGAATCGAAATTCGTGACGCTCGGGAACTACGCGTTAAAGAATCCGACCGTATCGCCTCTTTGTCGACAAATCTTCGCGCCATGGGTGCAGAAATAGAAGAATTCGACGACGGCCTGAGGATCCCAGGTGGACAAAAGCTTCGCGGCGCTAGGCTCGATTCATTCGGCGATCATCGCATTGCAATGGCATTTGCAGTGGCTGCATTGCGGGCGGAGGGCGAGACGGAGATCAGCGGCGCTGACGCCGCAGTGATCTCCTACCCGGAATTCTTCAATACCCTGGAAAGCCTGGTGCAAAGGTGAGGGGGTCCCGATCTGTATCGGGCCCTCGCCTTGTTATTGAATTTTCTCAGTCTTGCCGTCGTACTTCACGTTCCCGGTGTTCTGGTTTGCCTTGTCGATGTCGTCATTCGTAATGGTGCGAGTGGCATGTCGGGCAGACTTGCCGGCGGAAGTATCCACCGGGGTCTCCATGTCGGACGCGCCGAAGTAGATCCATTCTCGCGGCCCCGCCTCGGCTCTTTCGCCTTCGTGTTCCCTCATCATGAAATGCATCTCGCGGTGAGCGCGCATGGGACGCGAATCTAATGAAACCTCGGGCGAAATGACCGGCGCGCCACCGCCTGAGTACCAAACCGGCTCGGTGTAATTGGAGCTGCCATCGTTCGTAATAGTTTCGAATGTGGAATTGCGCGCACCGGCTTCCAAGCCGTACGTCGCATTGCGCGCGCCGACTGCAGCCGGCGCCGCAGTTTGCAGGGAAATTTCGGGAGTGGTCACCAGCGGAACATATGGGCCGTACCCGTACGCGCCGGCCGGAACCTGGCCTAGAGCCAATCCGGACAAAAGCAAAGTCGCACAAAAAGCTGAGAAAAGACGCATCCTACCCTCCTGGAGACGAACTAGCTCCAGAAGAGATTGCAGTTGTCGTGCCAAGTTGGTTGTCACTATAGCCTTCCGCGATATTTACCCATCTCTTCCGCTGGTTTGGACTATCTCTTTGATTTGTCCCTTGGTGCCAAGACACGACGTGCAAAGAATTGCGCAAATACCGCAGCCGGATTGCCCGATTTAATTGCCAATGTAGCGAGCGTATAAGGAGCGCGCCAAGGCTGTGTCGGTGGTGCCTTTGATGATGGCGCGCCCATCGGGGAACAACGTAATCTCAAAAGGCGCCTTGCTGAATTTGAGAACAAATTCGTTGTGTCGCACGCTGCCGTGCAAGGTTAGGCGCCTGCTCATTTCGGTGAGATCAATCGGGCGGGCGTGCTCGTGAATCTGAACGGAATTTCTGCCGCATAGCGTGATGTGGGGTCGTCCTTCGCCTTGCAGATAGACAAAGTTCCCTTGGCTGCAGGTGCGGCAATCGGCACGGGGATGGTCTGCGATCACTTCCGCTTGTTGATTGGTCCAGAGATCATACGAAAGAAGGGTTCGGCGCAGTTTCGCGGAACCGACGAGCAATTTGATTGCTTCCGTGGCGGCTACTGAAGCTACAAAGGTTACCGCCGAATTCAGGATCCCTGACGTATCGCAAGTTTCAAGAAGGCCGGCGGGGCTTTGCGGAAATATACATGTCAGGCAGGCGGTCGTGCCCGGAATGATGTTCATGGTTGCCGCGTAGCTGCCTACGGCTGCGGTGTAGATCCATGGAATAGAGTTCCGAACGCAATAGTCGTTGATTAAGTATCGAGTTTCGAAGTTATCGGTGCCGTCCACGATCAGATCTGCTCCTGTGAGCAACTCTCCCGCATTCTCGGGGCGCAGATCGCTTACCCGGGACTCCGCTTGCACGTCAGAGTTAAAGGCGGCGATTTTCTTGGAGGCCGCGATAGCTTTAGGTACGGACGCGGCCGCGTCGCGCTCGTCAAACAGGCTTTGCCTCTGTAGATTGCTGGCTTCGACATAGTCTCGATCGATGATTCGGAGGTGCCCAATGCCCGCTCTCGCCAGAAGAGAAACCACAGCTGACCCAGTGGCCCCGCATCCTACTATTACGACCAGCGACTCCAGGAGACGCTCCTGGCCCTCTTCTCCCAACTCTGGGAACAGGATCTGGCGCGAATATCTTTCCTGGGATTCGGGTTTCATTGTGATGAATAGGTATAGGGCAGCTGCGTCTTCCGAACCAGCGCATCCACCCTGTCGTAAGTGGTCAGACAGTTATTATAAGTGGCGACGGCCGTAATGTCGGGCAGGCGTGGTGGTTTGCGTTCGTGGGCTGATTTTCCCTGAAACAGGTTTTGCAGGAGCCTTTTTGCTGAAAAGGGGCAGTAGCTGTGTTTTTCTAATGATCGTTCTAGTTTGGTGCTGCCAGCCATCTAAGCTGGCGGCCACGCCCCAAAGCGGGCAGACTACGGAGACCTCCGCCGATCCACAGTCCCCTTTCGCCAACCCCGGATCATCCTGCTTCGGGAGCACGATTGCAAAGGTCCAGTTTCCCGGCATCGGAAACTCAGATCAGCAGATGTTGCGTGGGCTCACGCGCATGCATGAGGGAGACAAGCTCAACCGCGACATTCTCCAGCAGGCGCTCCGCGCATTATTCGCCACAAAGAAATTCGCCGACCTGAGGGCGGAATGTGAACGCTCGAGCGCGGGGATCGTGGTTTCGTTCATCACCAGCCCTAATTTTTTTATTGGACGGGTTGCGGTAGAAGGTGCGCCTGCGCGGCCGACTGAATCACAAACAGTTAATGCTTCGAAGCTGCAGCTGGGAGATCTTTTCACTCCCGAAAAACTGGATACCGCAATTGAAAATATCCGGCGCTTGCTGCGTGAGAATAGTTACTACGGCCCGTCCATTGCTCATACAGAAAATCAGAACCCCGATACTCAACAGGTGGAGGTTGATTTCACCATTCGCGCGGGCGAACCGGCGCACATAGGCGAAATTGTGTTCCAAGGACCGGGTATATATTCGCGTGGCCAACTTGAAGACATTGGACACTTCCACCCGGGTGACCAGATCACTGCGCAGACTACCTCCAATGCAATTGATCGGATCCGTAAGGCGTATCAGAAAAAAAACCACTGGCTGACGCAAGTGCAGATTGCGTCTTCCGAATATCACCCTGATCACAACACCGTGGATTATGTCTGGCAAATTGACGCTGGGCCTGTGGTGGAAATCGGAATCCAGGGCTTCCATCTGAGCAAGGGAACCATTCGCAGGAATGTCCCCGTTTATGAAGAGGGCGCGCTGGATGACGATCTACTCAATGAGGGACGGCGCAATTTGCTCAGCTACATGGAGTCACGGGGATATTTCGAAGCCACGGTGAACTTACACAGAGAAACAGACGAAAAGCAGAACACTGCGCGCGTAATTTACCAGATTGATCCCGGTGAGAGGCACAAGGTTGTCAAAGTCGAGATCACTGGAAACAAATACTTTCGCGACGAAGATCTTCGCGGCGCGATGCAGGTTCAAGAAGCCTCGCTGCTGCTCTCCCACGGGCGATACAGTGAGGCACTCTTGCGCAGTGACGTGCGTGACCTGGAAAACAAATATAAAGCCAATGGTTTTGCCGAAGTAAAAATAGACTCTCATGTCGTAGACAATTACAAGGGCGCCCACAATCAGATCGCGATCATCCTAAACATAACGCAGGGACCACAAACCCTGGTCGGGTCGTTCCAAATCACCGGAAATCAGACACAAAAGGTGGAATCTCTTCCACCCCTAAACACACAGCCTGGGCAGCCATTCTCCGATAACAACGTCGCTCAGGACCGCGACATCCTGCTGAACTACTACTTCGATAATGGCTACCCAGACGCCAGCTTTGAAGCGACGGCCAAACCGGCACCTGATAATCACATGGACGTAGTGTTCCATATTTACGAAGGTGAGCGTGTATATGTGGGCGAGGTGCTGGTTTCAGGACGTGAATTTACTCGGCCATACGTTATTAATCGCGAGCTGCAAATGAAGTCAGGGGACCCGCTCAGCCAGACCAGCCTGCTGGAGACTCAGCAGAAGCTCTATGACACCGGCATTTTCAGCCAGGTAGATGCCGCGGTGCAGAATCCCGAAGGTGTTGAGCCACGAAAGAATGTGCTGGTCCAGGTTCGTGAGTCCAAGCGTTACACCTTCAATTATGGCGGTGGATTTGAATTTCAAACCGGCCAGTCGTCAAACAACGCGCTATTTGGTCCGGTCAGTCCTTTGGTCTCTTTCGATGTGACCCGTTTGAATTTTCGCGGACGCGATCACACCATCACTTTTCAGTCGGGTGTTGGCGGTTTGCAGCAGAGAGGACTCATCAGCTACGAGGCCCCACAGTGGTTCAATAATCCGAACTGGAAATTAACCTTCACAGGATTTTTCGACCATACGCTGGATGTAACAACATTTACATCGCAGCGGCTTGAGGGAACCGTGCAGGCCGGCGAGGTGATCAATAAGTTCAGCACGATTGATTATCGCTTCAACTATCGCCTGGTAAAGGCACTCAACGTTCATTTAAATCCTGAGGAGATCCCGCTCTTGTCACTGCCGGTGCGTCTGGGCGAGCCGGGGTTCGGCTACATACGCAACAAGCGTGACAACGACCTGGAGACGACGCGGGGGAGCTATCTTACGGTGGATGCAGGAGTGGCCTCTTCTTATTTCGGATCCCAAGCCGATTTCAGTCGAATTCTCATTCAGTATTCGACTTATCATCCTTTCGGGAAAAAACGAGGTTCGGGCAAGGAATTAGTCTTTGCGCGGTCCACGCGGGTGGGCGTCGAAAATCCATTCGGCAGCACGGTCATACTTCAGCCATCGAATTTCGGGGTCTCGAATCCCACGCTAATTCCGCTGCCCGAACGTTTCCTCATGGGCGGCGGCAACTCGCATCGTGGCTTCGGCCTGAATCAAGCGGGGCCGCGTGATCCTGTTACCGGAGACCCGCAGGGTGGATCGGCGCTTTTTCTTAACACCTTCGAACTCCGTTTCCCGCCGCCGACGTTGCCGTTCGTTGGAGATAACATGAGTTTCGCAATTTTTCACGACATGGGGAACGTCTTCACCGACGGATCCCACATGCTCGACAGCCTGCTGCGCTGGCATCAGGACAAGAAGAATTGTGGGAGTCAGGCTTTGAACACGCCCCCGGTCGCAGGCCAGGGCGCCAGCCTTTGCGATTACAACTACATCTCACACGCAATTGGAATTGGCATACGTTACAAAACGCCCGTCGGCCCAGTACGGTTTGATTTTGGATATAACCTGAATCCCACCGTTTATCCGAATTTCACTTTCGTTCCGAAAACGTCCACTGCTCCGGCAATGTACTTGTTCAGCGGAACCAAACAGGCCACTCCGTTCAATGTTTACTTTAGTATCGGGCAAACATTCTGATGCGCATATTCCGTTCCATTATCGCTCTCGCAATTCTCGCCCCAGGAGTTTATGCCGGCGAACTGCTTGACCGGATCGTGGTCACGGTGAACGGAAATGCATTGCTGCAAAGCGATTGGGACGGCGAACTACGTTATGAAAGCTTCATGGCGGCACGTCCCTTGGATGAAGCGACGCCGAGTGACCGCGAAAGCGCATTGAACAGAATCATTGATCAGGAATTACTTCGCGAGCAGATGCGTCCATCTGATCTCAAACCTGCCAGCGCTGCGGCGGTTGAAGCGCAATTAAATTTGTTGAAGGCGCAATACGAACGCGAGCACTCAGCGCAATCCTGGAATGCATCGCTCGACCGGTACGGCATCAGCGAAGCTGAAATTCGAGCCCATGTACAGGCCGAACTCAACCAATTGCGATCGATCGATCTTCGCCTGAGGCCATCGGTCCAGGTGGATCCTGCCGCCGTTGAAACCTACTACAGGGAAAAAATCATCTCCCAATCCGCGGGAAAACAAGCGATGACTTTGGCTGAAGCCGAGCCGAAGATCCTGGAAATATTAGTTCAGGAACAGATTAACCAGTTACTCGATTCGTGGCTTAAGTCGTTGCGGTCACAGGCGAAGATACAGCACTTCGGCTCGGATTCTTCTGCGCAGGCAAATCAGCCATGAGCCTGGCCAGCAAACTCGCGGGGTTCGGCCGTTATTGCCTGATGGCATTCTTGCTTTTCATGCTGTTGGTTTCCGCCGCGCTGTGGTACGTGACCACCGATTCATTTCAGCAGATGGTCAGAGGCCGCCTGATCACATCCCTTGAGCGCGCCACCGGTGGGCGAGTTGAGCTCGGAAGCTTTCATGCAATCCCGCTGCGGTTCCAGGTGGAGGTCAGAAACCTAACGATACATGGACGGGAGATGACTTCTGAACTGCCGCTCGCCCATGTGGACAGCATGAGCGCAGTAGTAAACATCTCTTCAGCTCTGGGGGCGCGCATCGCGTTTCACTCTTTGACCCTGGATCACCCGGTCGTGCACGTAATCTTCTATCCCGACGGAAGGACAAATCAGCCCACGCCAAGGCAGCAGGGGACGGCAGACCTGGCGCAACTGTTTTCCACCTCAATCGACCGCCTGGAGGTCCGCCGAGGCGAGCTCCTGTTGCAGGACCAGCGTTTACCCCTGGAATTTGTTTCCAACGATGTCTCCGCAC
>Ga0157369_10008083_pt1 | contig 12064 bp, 10 predicted proteins | sample C25metaG_FD_113461 | JGI IMG/M metagenome (GOLD analysis project Ga0157369, IMG submission 113461) | Corn rhizosphere microbial communities from Kellogg Biological Station, Michigan, USA - C2-5 metaG | ecosystem: Host-associated > Plants > Roots > Rhizosphere > Soil | place: USA: Michigan...
CGGCCGCATCGTTGGCGATGATGGTGAGCTCGCTCTTCTTCTGCCGAACCAGCTCGTCCAGCAACCGCTCCGGCGTACCCACGCCCATGAAGCCGCCGACCATGATGGTCGCGCCATTGGGGATCATCGCCACGGCTTCTTCGGCGGAAACGGCTTTCATGGCAGAAAACTCCGGGCTGGCACTCCACCGCAGGCAGCGTGAGGCGGCGCAAGCCAAGGCCCTTGATTTGTATCAAGGTTGGCACCTGCCAAGCGCGGCCGCTGCCCGTCAGCCCTTCGCGCCGCGCCCCATCCCAACGCCCTTCAGAAACAGGATTTGCGCCAGGATCAGCTAGAGCGATTGCTCGCGTCCGGTCTTCCGTCGATTGACCGGTCCATCAGGAGGCTGGCTCGTCATCGAGCCAGCCCGGAATGGCGGCGGACGAAATCACGCGCTTCGGGGTTGCCGGGTTGATGGTCCCGGCGATCAGCGTCCTGTCGCCGGCGTTCGATCTCGCACGCGCGAACTCTTTCGCCTTGGCTTCGTTTTCGAAAGTTTTAGTGGCGCGATGCGGCCGGTCGATCAGCATGTCGCCCCTGGCGATGTAGGAGACGTACCAGGTCATTCCCGGACTACAGCCCATGACGCAAGCCCTGCGGCCCGATGCCAGCACCGAGGCTCAACGCGAGGTGCGAGGCTAAAGATCCAATTCGGCGAGCTTGGGCCGGTCCAGCAGGACAATTTGACGCTGGGTCTGGCCCAGGAAGCCCAGGATGCCCTTGTCCTCAAGCACCGACAGCGCGCGAGACACGGTCTCTAGCGTGAGCCCAAGGTAATCCGCGATGTCCCGGCGACACATCGGCAACGCCATGACGCCCGCGGCTGTCAGCCGATGGTCCATTTCCAGCAGGAACGCGGCCACGCGTTCCAGCGAGGTCTTGCGTCCCAGGAGCAGCATATGATCTTCGGCGTGTCTCAGATTGATCGCAGTCATGTTGAGGAGGTCGCGTGCCACAGCCGTATCGCTTTCGGCGACATGGGTAAGGCTTACGCGCTTTACGAGGCGCATGGTGGTGTCGACGATGGCCTCCGCGGTAAACCGGTGGACGCCCCCGTTCTCAAGGCCGAATATGTCGCCTGCAAGATGGAATGCGCCGATTTGTCGCCGGCCGTCGGAAAGAAGCTTGTAGGAGCGGGCCGCGCCGTCGATCACCTGGTAGACGTATTCCGCGGGTTCCGCCTCGCCAAAGATCTCCGCGCCACGGCGGTATTTGAATTCGCTTAAAACGATTTCGGTCTGCGACAGACTGCCTAGCTCGCCGAGAAAGCGCGACCTGTTCGAAGGTCCGGCATTGAGATTGACAAACATGGATTATCCCCCTGTTACATCGAGAATTTTTGTCCATGGGTAAGTGCGCCTGACATAAGCTCCTTGAGCCATGCCGCGATGGGTCATTCCTCCTAGCGTGCTCTTACGACGTGATCGGCGCATCAAGCTATTGGTTCGAGGGACATTGTCCCAAGGGACATTGTTCGCAGGCCACTGTCCTCCAGGACAGGTTGACGCGTGCGCTAGGTGAGAAACGGCCATCGACGGTTATGCACCCTTGCGTGCACATTCCCACGGACACACTTGCGTGCTAGTTTTTTCCCGAAATCGGTTTGTGTAGTCATGATTATCCGGGTCGGTGGATTGGTCGTCTGGCTGGCTCTGTTGCTGGCGCCGGTGAATGTAGCGGCAGCGGAATCCCGTCCGCGCTCGATTCTGCTCCTGCACCAATCCGAGCTTAGCGGGCCCTTCTACTATCAGATCTTCGACGCGCTACGTGCGGAGGTGGAAGCCGAGCCGCAGACGCATGCAACGATCTACGCCGAGAGCTTCGATCTGAGTCGCTTCGGGGGAGATATTTACGATGCGAGTCTCCGGCAATTTCTTCGCGAGAAATATCGCGACAAACCGATCGGCGTTATCGTGGTGGTTGGGTCGGCCACGCTCGAGCATGTGTTGAATTGGCGTGCGGAGCTGTGGCCCGACATTCCAGTTGTTTTCACCCTGGTCGAAAGAGCTGACTTCGAACGGTTGAAGCCTTCGCCCGATGTCACGGGCAGCATCGTTCAGGTGAAGCTCGCCGATGCGATCACGGCAGCCCGCGCGGTAGTACCTGGTCTCGATGCCATCGCGCTGGTCGGCGGATCCTGGGATCGCCAGGTTGTCTTCGGCAACTGGAAGGATGAAATCCAGAGCGCCGCGGCGGGCTTGAGCGTCATCGATATCGTGGGGCTGACCATGGACGAGACGCGTAACAGGGTGGCCGCATTGCCCGATCGCAGCGCCATCGTTTATTCTGCGACTTATAGCGATCGCGAAGGGACTTTCTATCCACCTGCCACTGCGCTATCGCTGATCGCCGCAAAGGCGAACCGACCGATCGTGGTAGCCTCCGAGACCTTTCTGACATCGGGTGGCATCGGTGGCTACGTCCTGATGCCGAATGTGCTTGGCGCCGATGCTGCGCGGCTCGCGCTGCGGGTCCTCAACGGAGAGTCACCATCGCATAGTCCCAGCAAGCTGGTGGAAGCCGTCCGGCCTGTCTTCAACTGGAAGCAAATGCAGCGCTGGGGCGTACATGAGTCCGATCTGCCTCAGGGGAGTGAAATCCGGTTTCGAGATCCTCCATTTTGGGAGGCTTACCGGTATCAAAGCATGGCCGTCGCAGCCATCATCCTCATAGAGGCCGTGCTGATTTCGTTTTTGCTCCATGAACGCAAGAAACGGAACAATGCCGAGCTGGAAGCGCGCAGCAGGATGGTGGAACTGGCGCATGTCAACCGGCACGCCACGGCCGGCGAATTGTCGTCCTCGATCGCCCATGAACTCAATCAGCCGCTGGGGGCGATCCTGACCAACGCAGAGACGGCTGAGTTGATCCTGAAGTCGCCATCGCCCGACCTGTCCGAACTCAGGGAAATTCTCGCGGATATCCGCCGCGACGATTTGCGCGCCAACGAGGTCATCATGCGGCTGCGAAGTCTCCTCAAGCGGGCTCCATTCGAGATCAGGGACGTGGATCTCAACGACACCCTGCGCAAAGTGTTCGATTTCCTTGGCACGCAGGCGTCCGCCCGGAATGTCGCGCTCTACCTCCAGCCGGCGTCGGGTGAGCTGCGGGTGAAGGGCGATCCGGTGCAGCTCCAACAGGTAATTTTGAACCTGGTCGTCAACAGCATGGACGCGATGTCGGCGATGCCATATGGCCGCGCGGTGATTGGCCGCGCCGAACTGAACGGCGGATCGTCGGCTGTTGTTTCTATTTCCGACTCGGGCCCCGGCATTCCGCCGGAAAAGCTCGCCGAAGTCTTTGATCCCTTCTTCACCACCAAGCAGCAGGGTATGGGGATAGGGCTTTCCATCGCACGCACGATTGTTCAGGCTCACAAGGGAAGGATTTGGGCCGAGAACCTTCCCGAAGGCGGTGCGGTGTTTCATCTTTCGATGCCGTTGGCGACGCACTAGGAGGGAGAATTGCCGGGAACCGTTCATGTCGTTGATGACGACGCATCTTTCCGGACCGCCATCGAGCGGCGTCTGAAGAAGGCCGGCTATGCCGTCGCGACCTATCCGTCGGCCCAGCAATTGCTCGATCGTTTGCCGAACGAAACCGAACCCGCATGCATTCTTCTCGATGTCCGGATACCTGATTTGAGCGGTCCGGAATTGCAGGACCGCCTAGGTAAGCTCGGCTCGACCTTGCCGATCGTGTTTCTCAGTGGTTACGCGGACGTTCGCACCACGGTGCAGACCATCAAGGCGGGCGCGGAGGATTTCCTGACCAAGCCGGTCTCCTCGGAGCGGTTGCTGCATGCCATTGAGCAGGCAATGGCGCACCACATGGTCTCGCGCGATGTGAAGCGCAAACTGGACAAGCTTCGCGAACTGTTGGAGACCTTGACGCCGCGCGAGCGTCAGGTTTTCGAGCGTGTCGTGCAGGGCAAGATCAACAAGCAGATCGCGCAACAATTGGGCGCGACGGAGCGCACCATCAAGGCGCACCGTCACCGCGTCATGGAAAAGATGAAAGTGCAATCTCTCGCAGAACTTGTCTCCGTCGCCGAGCGATTGGGCATTATAGCCAGCGATCCCGTCGAAAACCGCAACAGTTGAATTCTGCGCCGTCTTAATTGCCGGTTGCAGGATTTATTATACCCCTCCGTGCAGGCGACCATTGTCCTGGAGGACAATTGGAATTCAGCCCGACGTCACGTAGATGAAGGATACGAATAATTCCAAACAGTAACCTGTGTGATGGCGGAACTGATCGCATGCGATCTGGTTATGACTGCGCCGGCGACCGTGTGAGGAAACGCTCGCGGGCAGAACAGGATCAGCGCTCTTGTCGAAACGGAAGCTTGTTTTTGTGGTCGATGATGACCCCGGCATGCTCAGAGGCGTCCAACGGCTCCTGAGAGAGCATGGGTATGACAGCGTGTCGTTTGCGTCGGCGGATGCCTTTCAAAAGCATGATGATTTCGACCACGCTATTTGCGTCGTCCTCGACATCAATCTCAATGATGAGTCCGGGATCGAGGTGCGCCATCGCCTGAAGGCAGCGGGCGTATCCCTGCCGGTCATCTACATTACGGGCAAGGACAATGCTGCCACGCGAATGGCCGCCATCGAGTCCGGATGTCTTGCCTATCTCACGAAGCCCTTCGCGGCCCGGTCGCTGATCGAGCCCATCGAGCGGGCGTTCGCCGGTGCCGTGTAGCGGCGCATCGGATCGTTCCGCAACGTTATCCAGGACGTCTGCGCCCCTGCGCCACGATTACGCGATCAATGTTCTGCGCCCGGTAAAAGAAGATGGTTTGTTGCGTTGCAAAAGGCGCGTCGGTTTGGAGCCGCGCTAAAGTGTATCATTCATCGCCGCCTTGATGGGGACGAGGAAAGTCGCGATAACCCTCCAACCCGCCGATCCAAAGGAGTAGGGTTCCCGAAGTTGGGGAGGGACTTATGCCGGGGAACGTGGCGGCGGCGCATGCGCGGGAACTGGATTATGATTTTCCCATCGTGATCGCCACGATGCCGGCAACGTCGAGACAGCGCCGGGCGGCACTGACGGTCATCGTCGCATTTTTCGCGGTCGCGCTGATCGTCGCGCCGTTTGCGGATGTTCAAGTAGGTCGCATCGACAGCTTCATTCCTGTTCTTCAGACCGTCCTGAGCCTTGCCGATCTCATCACAGCAACTCTCTTGTTCACCCAGTACGCGATCCAGCCGCAGTCTGCCCTCCTGGTGCTCGCGAGCGGATACATATTCAGTGGATCGTTCGCGTTCTTGCAGACGTTGGCCTTTCCGGGAGGTTACGCGCCGGCCGGTGTGATCGGAGATGGACGCAACACCGCGGCCTGGCTGTTTGTGCTCTGGCACGTGACGTTTCTGGGCTCGGCGCTCATTTATGCCCTGTCGAAGGATACCGATCGGAGTTTCGCCCCGGATCGTCAGACAAGCAAGGAAAGGATTGGCATCACAATTTTTTGCGCAATGGTAGTGATCGGGGGGCTCACTTGGACCGTAACTGAACGTGCTGGATATCTGCCCGAATTCTATACCTGGAGCATGATCCTGCAGACCCGTTTAGGCAATCAAGTCAATCTGCTGTTGTGCGCGATCGCGACCATGGCGCTCGTCGTACTGTTTGTCCGCAGGCGCACGGTCCTCGATCTGTGGCTCATGGTCACGCTGCTTGCATGGATCCCGAATTTCCTGGTTGCCGCGGTTGCCAGTTCGGTGCGCTTCTCTGTCGGATGGTACGCCGCGCGGGGGTTTGCGCTGGTAGCAAGCTGCACGCTACTGAGCGTGCTGCTGACCGAAATGACGTTTCTCTATTCGCGGCTGGCCAATGCGCTGGCCTTGCAACGGCGGGAGCGCAGCAATCGGCTCCTGAGCGTCGAAGCCGCTACCGCTGCGATGGCTCATGAGTTGGGAACGCCACTGGGAATAATCGCGCTCAATGCGAGTACGGCCCGGAGCGAGATGCGCGGGCACTCGCCTGACCTGGAGGAACTGAACGCCATTCTCGAAGATATCGAGACCGCCAGCCACAGTGCCGGCGCTATCATCTCCGGCATCCGTGCGTTGTCTGCCAGGACACCAATTGGTCAGACAACAGTGACGGGAATGGTTAGTATCGCACGCCAAGTGCTGAGATTGGTGCAGCACGATCTGCAGATCAACGAAATTCTGGTCGAGACAGACTTCCAGGAACATGTTCCGGAGGTTCAGGCCGATCCCACGCAGCTTCAGCAAGTGGTCTTGAATCTGGTCAAGAACGCAATCGATGCCATGAGTTCGGTGCGGCCTGAAGCGAGGCTATTGCGGCTTGCGACGAGACTTGAAGGAGATTCAAATCTGCTTTTGTCAGTCCGGGATTCCGGAATTGGAATATCACCCAAGGACAAGGAACGTATCTTCGACGCATTCTTCACGACCAAGCCGGCTGGCATGGGGTTGGGGCTTGCCATTTGCCGCACTATTGTCGAAAATCATGGAGGCAAACTGAGGCTTGCTGAATCGGATTCCCGAGGCTCGACCTTCGAGGTCGTCATGCCGATTGGCACGCAGAGACCGTCAACACCTTTCGTGATGCGGAGTCGCGTAGCTCAGCGATAGATCATTCGTCGATCTCCTGCATGAAGGTTCGGCTTGGTGCCGCCTTGCGAACCGAAGCGAACTGATCGAGCGGCAGTATTGTGCTGACGCTCAGCAGGTTTGTATCGGCCACTTCGAGTTTCAACTGCTTCCCCGTCTCCATTTGCCGGATCAGCGCCGGGTTGGCCCGGTCGCCGGCGATGCAGGTGTTCGTGAGACACCAGACGTAGGGAATCTGCAAGGGTTTGCCCTGATCGACGGTGAGCTTGGCGCCAGCCTGGAGATAAAGGCCGACCGGCAGGAAAAGTTGCAAACGGGCCGTGTTTTCGCCTTCGCGTTCGATCAGGTCGATGCGGACCGCCGATTGCCCGGTCTCCCACTTGCCGCTGATGGTCGTTCGGCACACCGTGTTCGAGCCGGGGGTCTTGAAGCAGACTTTTTGCCAGTCGCCGTATTTGATCGCGCGTGCGTCGCGCTGGCCGCGCAGGGCAAATTCGGTCTTTGACTTCTCTCCCGCACCCGGGTCCGCGGCCTGCTGTGCATGGGCGGCGCCGGCGATGAAGGGCAAATTCGGGAGGAGCAGCGAGGCCGTCATGATCGAGGAACGAAATTGCCGAGAGCAACGAACACGCATCATCTGGCTCCGTCGTGCTAATGGTGCTTGTCGATAAATTGACTGACCAGCGGCGACCACTGCGGAATGGCGTCGCGGGAGTCGATGAAGAAATGTCCTTCATTGCCGAATGGTGGCATCAGGTGATACTCGGCGTCGCCGCCCGCCCCGGTATAGGCCGCATGCATTTTTTTGGAGAGGTCAGGGCCGAAAAACGTATCGTTCTCGATATAGATCCAAAGCATCGGAATCCGCGCGGACCGGCCGAATTCGGCTGTCGCTTCGACAAGCTTGTCGGGGGCGCAGTTGTTGTTCGGCTTGCCGCCGACACGTCCGCCGCGGCCGCCTGCGAAGACGATGAGCGCCTTTACGGAAGCGAGATTTTGGCTCGAGAGCGCGATGGCCGCCCAGCCGCCCGCGGACTGCCCGATGACGATGGCGCTGTTGGGGATGGCGAGCTTCTCGTCGGTCATGTAGTCGATGATCCATTTGTCGACCAGGGCGACCGCCATTCCCGGATCCCTGAAATTCGGGTTCTCGCAGCCGCCGATCTTCGAATAGAACACGGAAAAAAGCCCGCGCTCCGGCGTATCGAGCGCGGCTGCGCCATATCCGGAACCGCTGGGCGCCACGACCAGGTAGCCTCTGCGTGCAAACCACATCGCTGCATCCCGAAACTCGACGAGCGGGAAGAAACTGCGTTCGCGAGCGTTGAGGGAGACGCCGTGATTCATCACCGCAAGCGGAAACGGTCCTTGTCCGACCGGTCGCACCACATAGGCGACGGTCGGATGTATCAGAGGCAGAGCCCAGACTTCTTCCTGAATCGGCAACAATGTTCGACTATCGACGCTTTGGGCGGCGTCTGGTGCGGCAAGCACAATGGATGCGAAGACGAGGGACATGCTGAGGGTTCGAAGCATTGTTTCCATCCCGATCTCGGAGCCGCGCAAACAGGCGGTCGATCGTGAGAAGCTTCCGTGGACGGAAGGACGCTCCCTTGATCCAGATCAAGGGGCGATGTGCGCGGCCTGCACGCTCACGTCACCAACGTCAGCGTCACAATGAGCGGGCCCAGCATCGTCAGCAGCACGTTGCCGACGGCATAGGGAACCGCTACGCCGAGCACGGGGGTCTGGCTCTCGGCGACCTCGCAGCAGCCGGTGACGGCCGCGTCGACGGTCATGGCGCCCGCCAGCGCGCCGCAGACGATCACTGGATTCAGCCGCAGCACGCGATGGGCAAAGACCGTCGCGACGATGAGCGGGGTCAGCGTGACGACGACGCCCATGCCGAGCAGCAGCAGGCCATGAGCCTGGATGGCAGCAAGTGCCGCCGGTCCGTTGGCGAGACCGATCGACGCGATGAAGCCGCCTAACCCGAGATCGCTCAATGTCTGCTGTGCGGCCGGCGGGAAGGAGCCGACGGTGGGATGGCGCGTGCGCAGCCATCCGCACAGGAGCCCGACAATGAGTGCACCGCCGGCGCCGCCGAGCGTGATCGCGAATGATCCGGCCTTGAAGCTGATCAGACCGGCGATGAGGCCGACGGCGATGCCCGCGGCAAGGAACGCGATATCGCTGCGCTCGCTATAGCGCAGCACCTGTCCGACCTTTTTTGCGGCCCGCTCGACGTCGCCTACCGAGCCGACCAGCGTCATGATATCGCCGAGGTAGATCCTGGTTTCCAGTGTCAGGGGTACTTCCTGGCCCCGCCGCTTCAGGTCGCGCAGGAAGACGCCGCGGGCGTCATCCCCCACGCGCTCGGCGACTTCCCGGATGGTGCGGCCGTGCAGGCCCTTTGCATCGACCATCACGTCCAGCACCTCGCCGGTGACATCGTGCAGCATTTCGCTGCCGTCGATCTCGGGTCCGATATGCGTGCCGGCGGTGATGATCGCCGCGCTGGGTCCGGCCACGACGACGTCATCGCCCCGTTCGAACACGACGGATCGTTGCGGCTCGGTCGAGCCTCCCTTCCGGACGATACGCTCGACAACGACGCGGTTGCCGATGCGATCCTCGATCGCACCCACGGTTTCGCCGGTCGCTTTTTCAACGCGATAGGCACGCGCGTTGAATTTTCGGTAGGTGAGGTTGCCGGTCTTGGCGGGCGTGGCGCCGGATAGGGAAGCCTCGAGCTTCCTGGCTTCCGTCTTGAGGTCGATCCCCATCAGCCGGGGCGCTACCAGCGGCACAAAGAGCAAGGTCAGGATGTAGCCAAGGATGTAGGTCACGGCATAGCCGGCGGCGACATTGGCCTGCTGCTGGCGCACCTCTTCATCCGGCAGACCCAACTGGGCGAGGGTGCCCGAAGCCGTTCCGATCAGGGAGGATTGCGTCAGGCCGCCGGCGGCGAGCCCGGATGCCGTGCCGGCGTCCAGGTGAAAGAAGAAGGCAAAGGCGAGAACAACGAGGAGTCCCGTGATGCTGGTGCACAGCGCCACCCCGACCTGCGAGAGGGTTCGCAGGCTGAGCGAGGCGAAAAACTCAGGTCCCGAACGGTAGCCGATAGTGAACACGAACAGGCTGAAGAAGATCGACTTGAACAGCGGTGGAATGACAAAGGTGCCGAATTGTCCAAGGACGACGGCGGCGACCAGGATGCACGCCGTCGTTCCCAGCGAAAATCCCCTGAACTTGATACGCCCGAGGACAGTCCCGACTGCGATCGATAGGAGAATGAAGATTTCCGGTGCGGTAGCAATGATCCGTCCGATCGTGCTCATCGCGGCAGACTCCCCGGCAAGCAATTCGCTTGGCCCGAGACTTCAGTCCGTGGAACCGGAAGGGCTTGATTCAGATCAATACCACTGAGCTGTGGGAGATCATTCCGTTCCGGCGCTCATCCACTGGAACGGAAATCAGCCAGAGTGTCGTTGCAGCAGGTCGCCCAGGCATCATTTCCGCGTGACGAGGCCCTGCATATCGCAGGCCTGCTGGCGTTCACGGGCGGATACCTCGAGGCCTATGCCTGGATCGTCCACCGTGTCTTCGCCAACGCGCAGAGCGCCAATCTGGTCTTCCTCTGGGTCAATGCCATTGGCGGAGAATGGGAGAAGGCCCTTCACTACGTTCCGTGGCTTCTGGCCTTCAGTGCCGGTGTGGTCATGGCCTGCTGGTTGCGGTGGGCTACACCGCTGCGTGCGGTCCGGATCAGCATCGTGACCGAGATCGTATTTCTCTTCATTGTCGCGATCCTGCACAACCGGCTGCCGGATGTCGCGGGGACGCTTGGCATTTCGCTTGTCGCAGCGTTTCAGATGGTGAGTTTTCCCCGGGTCGAGGGCTGGACCTACAATTCCGCCATGGTGACGAGCAACTTCCGTCAGACCATCGGGGCCCTGTTTGCTGCTTTCGCCAACAGTTCCGGGGCGAGAGCATTTCGCCGGCCCTACGTGTTCGGGGCGATGTGTATCGCCTTTGGCACAGGCGCTGCCATTGGCGCATTTGCAACAGGGGTTTCGCGTGCCTACAGCCTCGCCCTTCCCGTGACGCTGCTGGTGATCGTGGCGTGGCTTTGCGAGCAGGAGCGGAGGGTCGCCAGGAATTAGCGGGGAGTTGGCGGCCGCGACGCGGCTGGACGGCTTGATTTAAATCAAGACTCGAACCCGTGCCCTGCCGGCTACTGCCGCCCAACCAACCAGATATCGGGAGACGGTCATGGCGCAGGAAACTCGGGAACGGCGGATCGACCAGTTCTTCTCCGGGCCCGGCGCACGGGCCGACGATTGGCGAGCATTGGTCGAGGCAGCCAAGGCATGGTCGGCAGGCTCGGGGGACCGCGCCAAATTTGACAGGCTGCTGTCTCAGATCGCAATCATGGAAGAGTTTCACGCCTATCCCGGTGCGCGCCTGATGGCTGCGCTCAAGGAGCGTACTGCCGCGGGCGACGCGCCGGGGGTATTGGCGCTGGCGATGCGCATCACGCAGGCGCTGCAGACGCGCTCCTTCCGCCAGCACGCCGGCGACTGGGACGTGCAGGAGGACGCCGACTCCGGAATGCCGGAAATGCTGCCGCCCGGATTCGGCGACACCACGACGCGCCGGCCGTATTTCGAGACCTTGATCGTGACCGGCATTCCCTCTTCCGGTTGGGCTCACCTGACCGCGGAGTGGCGCAAGCTGCGCCGTCCGTCCGATGCCTTCGTTTACGAGCCGGTCTTTGCCGGCAGCTTCGAGGATGCATTCTGCGCGGCGATGCTCAACCCCGACCTCGGCGCCGTCATCGTCAATGAAGGCTTTGCGCTGCGCTCCCGGCATGACGCGCCGGTGCTGCGCTCGCTGATGGCATCAATGGAACAGAAGGAGACGTCCGACTCCGCGCTGGCGCTTGCGAAGACGTTGAAACGGATTCGCCCCGAACTCGACATCTACCTGGTCTCGAACCGGAATGTGGAGGAATTGGCGGGCGACCCCGAGGCCAATGTCGCTCGCCGGATCTTCTATTCGGTGGAAGAATTACTGGAGCTGCATCTCGCCATTCTCGAGGGCATACAGGACCGCTACGAGACGCCGTTCTTCGACAACCTCAAGAAATATGCCCAGCGTCCGATCGGAACGTTCCACGCGCTCCCGATTGCGCGCGGCAAGTCCGTGTTCAAGTCGGACTGGATCCGCGACATGGGCGAGTTCTACGGCCCCAATCTGTTCCTTGCGGAGAGCAGCGCGACCACCGGCGGCCTCGACAGTCTTCTTGAACCGACGGGCAATATCAAGAAAGCACAGGACAAGGCAGCGCGCGCCTTCGGTGCCGACCAGGTCTTCTTCGTCACCAACGGCACGTCCACGTCAAACAAGATGGCCGTGCAGGCGCTGCTGGCGCC
>Ga0157369_10008084_pt1 | contig 12064 bp, 8 predicted proteins | sample C25metaG_FD_113461 | JGI IMG/M metagenome (GOLD analysis project Ga0157369, IMG submission 113461) | Corn rhizosphere microbial communities from Kellogg Biological Station, Michigan, USA - C2-5 metaG | ecosystem: Host-associated > Plants > Roots > Rhizosphere > Soil | place: USA: Michigan...
ATCAAGCATCGTTGGGCCCGCGAAGACATAGACATCCACCCCGGACGCGCGCGGTACATCCACCAGGATGTGCGCCGGATCATCTTTCGGAAGGTTGCGGGTTGAATCAGGTTTCGAAACCCTGCCAGTTCTCCCGCCGACCTCGGAAGGTTTGAGCCGCGCATCTCCGCAATAAAAGCTGGCATAGCGGCACGTATCGACGAGAACTCCATACCCTCTGGTGCTGACGTAAAAGGAAGCGGGCGCGTGGGAATCGCCGGTATCCACCTTCGGGTCAGCGTTCACACGAATGATCTTCTTTTTTCCTCGTTGCGCAAAGGAGAGCATCTGCAACCCGAAGCCGAATATCTCCTCGTGTGCATCGAGAGGCAAGGTGAGCAGGCATCCGCGGGAATCAACTTTTCCTGTCAAAGAGTCAATCGGGACTTGCTCCACCTCTGGCAGTTGCTGAATGGCTTTTGCCTCTGGAGGGAATGCCCTGGCGGAGACCGGCGTGTAGCTCTCAGGCTTTCCAATGGTGGCTTTCCAAATTCCGGGAAACACAGAAGTGAACGAAGCGGAGTCGCCTGAAGATCTGAGTTGCGCAGCAGCCGCGCCGACCTTTGTGGTAGCACAGCCTGCCAGGGTGAACACTGAGCCTTTGAGCAAGCTTCTACGATTGACCATCGGTCACCTGTAATCAATTTAAACCGGTTCCGCGGATAGTTTTCCTTGCGTGCGACAGAGGAACAGCACCTGCATTTATAAGGACCTGAATGACGAGTTATTCGATCAGTCGAGGATGATCTCTCTTGAAGGTGAGGCACCATTACGTGGAACCCTCACCCTCGACCAATGCAGCCCTATCGGATGATGTTGATGGCCGCCGCTCCCAACGCGACCTGCGAGAACAACTGAGACCATTCAAGGAAGCCGCGAAGTGCTGAAGGCCTGTATGTCTTGTCGGGCACAACAATCGTATCGCCGGGATTCAAATGCAGCCGACTGAACCGGTCTGAAGACCAAAGCCCACCCGAGCGATCCCTGCTCTCCACGTTTCCGTTTGCCCGAATGATGAATGCGTGCCGCTTGTCCGCGTCGCGATTGGGACCGCCAGCCTGAAGCAGATACCCCTCAACTCTCTGCGATGGTTTGTAGAGGAAGGAATTCTGGTTGTAGACGGCTCCAACAACGTTGATGACGGCGGGAATTGGAGGAATTACGAAATGATCTCCATTTTCCATATCCAGGGCGGGCACGGAGGCCATGTCGTGGCTGCCTGGTTTGAACTCGAGCACAATGCGACCAGTAGCCCTGATCTCTCGTAAACCTTCCAAGAGATCCCTTTCTGTTGTCTGGGCGGCAGTTCCCGTTACGGCGTTTTCAGGTGAATTCGCGGCGGCACTGACGAGAGCCAGATTGCTCCTTTGAATCGTAGCTTCGAGAGTTCGTGCGTACTCGTCAATTCGTGCCTGTTGCGCTTTGCGCACTGACACCCGCGTGAACTCTGAACCATAGAGATACGCCTTTGAAGTGATTCCGCCTGCCCTTTCCACCAGATCGCGCAGCGTCTCACCAGGCCGAACGCTATAGGTGCCCGAATGAACGAATTCGCCTTCAAGAGTAACGAGCTTTGTTTGCTGTTCAGTCGGCACGCGGATGTCAGCTTCGGACATGATCGTGACCACGTCCCCACTTCGCAACTCGAGATCGTGTGAGGAGTCGTGCTGAAGTACGAGCTTCCCGAGATCGAACGGAATCAGCGTAGTCTTCAGAGTCTCTGGATCAACGCGCTCGACAACTGCGTAGTTCCAATCGATATCCGGAGCCACAAGTTTGACTTTGGTCTTCGGTGGAGTCTGGAGGTCCCGGTCTCGTTGCGAAGACGGCTCCTGCTGTGCGGCGAGTGGACTGTTTGAGCCGCGTCTCTCCGGAGTATAGGCCGGTGTTGTCGACTGGATGCCCGTAGTCTGATCCTGTGGTGTTGTCTGTAGACTCTGATCCTGCGGCATCCGATTGCGCCGTTGCCGCATCCGCTCAGAATAGTTCCGGTCCTCTGGATTTTCGTCCTCGTCTTCGGGCTCAACCGGCGGCTTCAGTGTTACAGCTTCATTGTTGATGGGTTGTCGAAGGTAGCGAAATTCAGGGGTTGGCTCAAATTCGGGAGCAGGCAGTCCTAGTTGGGCGCGCTTCCACCAATAATTGCGCGTAATCAGCGAATCCTTGTCTGGAATCAACTCGCTGACGTGCATACCAGCATGCCATGCGAACCGCCCTGGATTTGCCACATTCCCGCGGAGGATAACGGTCTTCTTGTATTCCGGAATAATTGAGAACACTCGAACAAGATCGCCGTCAGCTAGACTCGTCGCCAGACCGGGCTGATCGAAAGCAATCTCCATTGCATTCCGGTTGTTGTGTTCTTCGATCCGCTCGATCGATATGCGCGCCTGCGATGCGACGGCGGAGACACCACCGGCGTCGGTGACCAGTTCGGAGAGTGCTTCGCCTGGCAGCAATTCGTAAATCGCTGGCACCCGGACGCTGCCGGTAATTGCTACCTGTCCACCAACAGGGGGTATGTAAATTACATCGCCCGGCAGAAGCTTAACGTCTTTCGATTTGTCTCCTCGCACCAGCAACGCATACAGGTCGAAATCGGTGACCTTGGCGCCGTTACGGCGCAGCTCAATCCGTCTGAGAGATCCGGAGGTGCTCGGGCCCCCTGCGGCAAACAGCGCGTCGACCAATGAGCTAAGCGAGCTGACCGTGTAAAGACCAGGAGTCCGAGCCTCGCCGGAAAGATATATCTGTATCGAGCGAATCTGCCCGAGATCGACGGTCAGATCGAAATTGTGGTACACGCGCCCGATAGCATCGCGTAGATGCTTGTCGAGTTCTGAAAATGGAATACTGGCGACATGAACCGGGCCAACCTGGGGAAGGTAGATCTCGCCAGAGCGATCGACGCGAACATTCGCCTGGAAGCTGAGCTGACCCCAAACGCGGATGCGTAATTCATCGTCAGGGCCGATCACAAAGTCCGAGGGAACCGGCGCCATATCAAGAGGAGCAAATGTGGATGGCACATTCCGAAACAGGTAGGCGCCATAGATCGGCAGGACCTGGCCCGTGCTTGAAGCTACAAACTTCTGAAATTCGGTGAGGTGCTCTGGAATCCGTTGGTACTGATTGAGCTTATTCTGCTGGTTCGGCTGACGAGAGTATTGATCAGTATCGGAATAGTTCCTATCCATTCTTGGAGTTGTTTGTGAGCTCTGCGGGTTCTGCCCGAATATACCCGTCTGATCCTGACGATTCTGCCCCGGCTGGAGAGGATTCTGCCCCGTGTTTTGTCGCGAACATCCTGGAGATGAGGCGAAGGCTGGATCCGAGCAATCCGCTTGACTGGGGTTCTGGTATTGACTGCCGTCGTAGCTCGGATAATCCTGTTGTGCGCTACAGCTGACGCTTCCCAATACAACAAGGAGCGCAGCGGTCAGAAAACTGGTCACCGTAAGTGGCTTTGCGGGCGACCGGTGCTCCCTTTTGCCTGAAGAGTTTGGGTGGCTTTCTCCGCAATTCTGAGAATGCATATGGCACGAGTCTAGCATGCGCTTCGCCAGTAACTTACACTTCCTGCGGGCTCAATTGGGACCCTCTTTTGGACCGCATCAGAGAGAGTGGCGGGCGCGGAATTCGTGGACAACTTCGGCAGGATTGCGATGTTGGCCATCAACTGCTTCGTTCATGGCGCGCATATCCTCGGCACTGATCTTGCCTGCGAGCAAATGAAGTGCATCGGCGATCTGAGGCCAGCGACGGAGCGCGTCTGCCCGAACCAGTGGAACGGCCTGGTAGGGCGGGAAATAATGGCGGTCGTCCTGCAGAGCAACCAGTCCGAGCGCCTGGATCGGACCGTCAGTAGAGTTGGCGGCGATCATGTCAACCTGATGCGCTGTCAGGGCACGGTAAAGCAGGCCAAGGTCCATGGTGCGGGGCGGACCGGCGAAATGGAGATTGTAAGCGGCACTGAGACCCGGCAAGCCATCTGGTCGCTGCTCGAACTCGTAACCGACGCCGAGGCGCCAGTTAGGGGTGTAGCGAGCGGCCTGGCTGAGGTTTGTGAGATTGAGCTGCCTGGCGTCGTCGCCTCGAATTACCATCGCAAAGGTGTTTTCAAAGCCCAGGGGATCAGCGACGATAACATCATCCCGGGAAGCATAGAGTTGCCTCACCGTCTGGAGGACGGCACCCGGATCACGAGAGACTGGCTGCTTCAGGATTGCAGTGAGGGCGGTGCCTGTGTATTCGGGGTACGCGTCGATGCGGCCTGAGATCAGGGCCTGGTTACAGATGTAGCTGCCAGCAAGGTAGAAGCGCCGCTCCACCTTCAGTCCTGACTTCGCTTCGATCTCCTGCGCCAAGAGTTCGCCAAGAATCACCTGCTCGGTGAAGTTCTTTGCGCCGACTACCGGGTGGTCGGGACGGGGCGGTGAGCAGTCAACAAGGGAAAGTGCGAGCAGAGACACGCAGGCGAACGAAAGAATTCGTTTCATACCCGGCCGCTCTCAAGTGCGGGAACCTTGAATCGCCGCTCGAGCAGTCCGAGAGCCGCATCCGCAATCAGGGCAAGAAGCGCTGCTGGAACAGCTCCAGCAAGGACCAGACGATTGTCCACCGAAGCTACGCCCCGAAAAATCAGTTCGCCAAGTCCGCCTGCGCCTACCGCGGCAGCGATGGTGGCGATTCCGATGCATGTCACCGTCGCAGTGCGGAGGCCGGCAAAGATGAAGGAAGCAGCTAACGGCAGCTCAACCTTGAAGAGACGTTGTCTGTTCGTCAATCCGATGGCTTGAGCAACCTCGATTAAGGTTGGATCGATGCCTCGAATTCCGGCATAAGTATTCCGAAGAATGGGCAGCAGAGCGTATGCGGTGAGCGCAATGATTGCGATGCGCGCCGCCCGCTCACCGAGCCACGGAAGCGGCAGCAGGAATCCAAACATGGCGAGCGAGGGAATCGTTTGTAGAACATTGGCAATGCCGATCACCGGCCTGGCCCAGCGTGGAGAACGCGTAAGCCAAACCCCCGCTGGGATTGCGATGATCACAGCAGAGAGCATCGCAGCCGCGGTGAGCCAGAGATGTTCGAGCGTCAGTGTTGCGATCTCTCCGCCGTATTGCGAAAGGAAGGGCGCGCTCATGCTGAATCCGCCCCCCTGCGCGTTTCGGATTCTCCGCGATGAAACGCGTGCACGTAGGAGACAATTTCAGGTTCTTTCGATCTCAGGAAGTCGTCGCGTGCGACGTATGCGATGAGCTTCCCCTCGCTCAACAAAGCAATGTGTTCTGCCAGATAGAGAGCCTCGTCGAGATCGTGTGTCACCAGCAAGACCGTGACGTCGACGCGACGAAGCAGTTCGCGGAGCATGTCCTGCATTTCCGCTCTCGTCAGCGGGTCAAGCGCGCCAAACGGCTCGTCCATCAACAGAATTGGGGGTTCGGCTGCGAGCGCTCGGGCTAACCCGGCTCGCTGCCGCTGTCCCCCGGACAACTGATGAGGAAAGCGTTTCGCGAAGATTTCCGGATCCAGCCCGACCAGCTGAAGGAGTTCCCGAACTCTGTTCGCCCGCTGCAGTTTCGGGCGTCCTTCAGCTTCGAGGATGATCCCGATGTTTCTTTCCACGGTCAAGTGGGGAAAGAGCCCGGTTTCCTGGATGACATATCCCATTTTGCGGCGGAGGGATACCACGTCTGTGTCAGGGGCGCCTGCAACGAATACGCTGCCCGATGACGGCTCTACCATGCGATTGGCAGTGCGAAGCAACGTCGTTTTCCCGGATCCGCTGCGGCCGAGGATGGCCGTGACCGTGCCCTGCTCCACGTCCAGGGAAACGTTGTGTAGCGACTGCCGGCCGTTTGGGACGGCGACAGAGACTTCTCGGAATGCAAGGGCCGCCCTCATCGCGATAACTGTGGGGAGCTTAGCACGGCTGTTGGATAACCGTGACCGCAGGCCCCTCATCCAACTTAGCAGTTTACGGACTGCGCCCCGCGCGATCTTCGACTCTGACGCACAAAATGACAATCGTCGCGAACCTTGATCACACATTCTCGAGCGCTACGGTTGCCGTTGAGCGTCTTGGGCGTGACAGCCGCTCTCCGATGCGTGACGTACTGGCTGCGGAAGATCCGCTCGAAATTCGAATCGAATACGGTCCGCGAAAACGGCGCACGAATCGCGCAATCTCGGTGACAATGCGGACCCCTGGCTACGATGAAGAGCTTGCTGCGGGCTTTCTGTATAGCGAAGGAATCGTCAGGGATGCGAGCGACATTGAGAGCGTGGCCGGCTCTTCTCCCGACGATCAGGCGAGAAATTCTGTCTGCCTGCGTCTTGCCCCGGAAGTGGAAGTCAACACCGCGGCTCTCAACAGGAACTTCTATACGACTTCAAGTTGCGGTATCTGCGGCAAAGCTTCTTTGCTGGCGCTTCAGTCGGTCTGCCCGCCACGTATCAAGAACACCTTCGAAATCGATTCGAATATCCTATTTCGACTGCCTCAGACGCTGCGCTCAAGGCAGCAGCTCTTTGAGCAAACGGGCGGCCTCCACGCTGCCGCGCTCTGTACGGCTGATGGCAGTCTGGAAGCGATTCGAGAAGACGTCGGCCGTCACAATGCGGTGGACAAGCTCATTGGCCGGACTGTGCTCGATGACGGCCCGCCTCTGCGCGATCGCGTTCTGCTGCTATCCGGAAGGGCAAGTTTTGAATTACTCCAAAAGGCGCTTATGGCGGGTATCCCATTGGTCGCGGCCGTCGGAGCGCCATCTAGCCTTGCAGTGCAGGTCGCCAAGGAATTCGACATCACGCTTGTCGGCTTTCTACGCTCTGATCACTTCAATATTTACAACGGAGCAGAGCGCGTTCGAACCCGCGAGAGAATTGCCATTTAGCCTTCGTGCTCTCGTCCTGCTCAAGCCTGAACTTCACGCCGTTGAATTTCCGTGTTTCATCCATTGACGGGTACCAGGGTAGCAGCACGATTCAGAGGCGATGATAGCGGCTGCCTTCAGAGCCCCTTCGAAACCACGTCCGTTCGCATAGAAGAAGCAAAAAGCACCATGAAATATGTCGCCTGCACCAGCCGTATCTACCGCGGCGATTTGCGGCACATCCACAGTACCCGTTCCGGTGTCGGATACGAATCGGATCGGATTGGTGCCGCGGGTTATTGCGAATCTTGCAACGCCGGCCGCGAGGAGATATGAGGTCACGTCCTCTCCCGTCGAGCAACCAGGTGGCAAGAAATCCGCGGAACAGATGGCAATGTCAACGCTGCCCAACAGAAGATCGGTGCCCGGCTTCCAACTCCCTGCATCCAGCACCACGGGGACACCAGCTGACTTCGCGGCGCGAGCCCAGAGCTGACAAGCCTGCATGGCGTGCCCGTCCACCATCAAAACGCTGACATTATCCAATGCAGCCGGGTCTATCCTTACCGGGGATATAAGCCGACCCGCTGTATTAGCGGAGACAACGCTTCGGTTGCCTTCGTCGTCGACCCAGACAGAGGAGATCGGAGGCGCTTCATCGGATTCGGGGGTGAGATCTAGATGAGCTATGTCGAACTGCCGAAACTCGTCTCTAATCGTGTGGGATAGAGGATGATGGCCCACCGATGAAACGACCGTTGCGCTTCCTCCGAGATGAGCGAACGTAACAGCCGCGTTTGTTGCAGGACCTCCAACCAGGATCAGCTGTGACCTGGCTGCGACTTTCTGGTTGCGCGTCGGCCCCTCACGGACGCCGTAAATCACGTCAACGGTAGACAGGCCGACAAAAGTGCCTTTTTTCTTCATCGAGTGCGCATCTGCGTAGCGACTACGCTCGTGGATATTCTACGGATGCGAGCCTTTACTCGCGAACTTTCGCCGCTGCAAGCCTCATCAACTGTGCACATCAATCGTTGGGGTGTCTGATCGATAGCGGGTTGGGCGTCTTCTCGGACGAGTGCGATCCGCTCAGCTTCGAGGTCAGATCAAACTCCTGCTGCGCCTTTGCTGTGAGGCCCTGCTTGCGATAGATCTGACCGAGTTGGTAATGCAAACTCGAAATGTCAGGGGCAAGAGAGACTGCTTTTTCCAACTCGGATTGGGCCTTCGGCAGGTCATGTTGGGCAGCGTAGACGTGGCTCAATTCCTCATGAACGGTGGGATTGGTGGGGGCAAGTTGAGAGGCGCGGTTCAGGTACATGATTGCTTTGTCAGGCTGATGTTGAGCATCGTAAAGCTTCCCCAGGTTCAGAAAAGGTTGCGCATCGACCGGACTTGTTCCCTGCCATTGGATGGCCGTCTCAAAAGCTGCTTTGGCCTTATCCAACTCGCTCAATTCCCGCCAGGCCAGTCCAATGTTGTTCTCAGCCTCAACATATTTTGGGTGCAGTTCGATTGACCGTTCGAAGCTCGCGATCGCTCCGCGATAATCGTTTTCGTTGAATTGGGTCCTTCCGAGAAGGTAATGTGCTTCCGCATCGTTTGGAGACTCAGCGACGACCTGACTAAACCATTTGTCTGCATCGACGAAGTCGTCCAGAAAGACGTAGTCCGAAGCGACAACCTTCAGGTCTTCAGGACTGGGTCGGCGGAACTTGGCGCCCGCGGTGTACTCGGCAAGGGATTCACGAGGCTTGTGCTCACGGAAGAGGATATACCCCATGAGAAAATGGGCGTCTGCAGAGTCAGGATTGCGTTTGAGAAAATCATCAATGCTGGCTTTAGACTCCGCCAGTTTGCCTTGTTCCGCGAGCGCCCGGGCTGCAGCGAGGGGATCGGCAACTGACTGGCACCTTGCAACGAAGCACGGCAGTGCCGCAGCCAGAAGAACCGAAAGGCGCAATCCGGCGTTTCTCACTAAGAGGTTTCCCATCCGCTTCACTAGTGAGCCGCGTTCTTGATTGCGGTTGAGTCGTTTGCCTGTCCAGCGACCGCGGCGCTCGCTTCACGCTGCAACTTGCCGTAGATCTGCATCTCTTTCTGCGCCTCGGCGGAATTTCCCTGCGAGCGATACACGTTGGCGAGTAGAAAGTGGATACTTGGCTCTCCGGGACTGTCCTTCTCGGCCATCAGGAGGTCCGGAAGAGCTTCCGGCTGCTTACCGAGCCGAACCAGCGCTCGAGCCCTGTCCACTCGAGCCTGCATGAGGCCCGGGCAGCGCTCGATCGAAGCGTTTGCTTCCTTCAACGCTTCGTCGCTGGAGTCATTTGCCTCGAGTATTGCATTGGCCAGTTTCCAGTGAGCCATACAGTTATATGGATCGTTCTTCAGCTCTGCCCGGAACTCGCCTTGTGCCGATTGCCATTTGCCGATGTACCAGTAGGCATCTCCCATATGCATATGAGTACCGGGCTTCTCCGGCGCCATGTCTACCGCCTTCTTATATTCGACAAGAGCGAGATCGTAGTTGTGCATGCTCTCGTCAATTTCGCCGGCGATTTCGTGAGCGACGATCGAGTCCGGATCGATCTCGTTGATCTTCTTCAGGGAGTTTTCGGAAAGCTGGAGATAGGTCTTGCCGAGGAGATACCACGCCTCCTGGTCTTTTGGATTGCGGGCCAGATAGTCATTGAGATGACGAGCAGCTTCATCCAGCTTCTTCTGGTTGACAAGCATGCGCGTAAGCATCATCTCGACCTTGTCGTCCTTCGGATTCGCGCGCAGAGCTTTGCGTAACAAGGGTTCAGCCTTTTCATTCTCACCAAGCTGCACATAGCTCATACCAAGGATTGCCGCGGCTGTGGGCATATTCGGGTTCAACTCCAGCCCGCGCTTGAGAACTTCTGCGGCGTGCGCATAGTCGCGCTGGTCGAAATAGAGACCTCCCAGGTTGTTATAGGCAGCAGCGAGATGAGGAGCGAGCTTGATGATGGATCGGTATCTCTCGATCGCTGTCGGTTCGTCGCCGTTTTGAGAGGCCTGGTGTGCTTCAGCATAGAGGCGCTGAACCTCCGGTGTCACTTCGGTCTCCCCCGCCTGGGCGCGAGCCCGTGAATGCATGCTCAAGCTCAACGCGAGCGCGATTAAGGCGAGGCTGGATCGGGTCTGGCGACCCGGGAAAGTGAACTTCATAATTGCCGATTATAGATTTCGCACAGAACAATTGTTGAGCCTGGGGAATTCAGAAAAAATCGCCGGACTGCATGAGAGCAGCCCGGCGCAAGGAAGTCACAAGTCTTCCAATTCAGGAGACAGCGTGGGTTTAGAAGGTTATCTGCACCTTGACCTGACCTTGTCGATTGTTGATGTTGGAGCCTTTACTGGTGGCCTGCGTGAAGGTTCCATCACTCGCATTCGTATCTGGACCGTTGAAGATCGTGCGGTTCAGTGCGTTGAAGTAGTCGACTTGCAGGATTGCCTGGAATCTCTCACCGAGATAGAAGTGCTTCCGGGCGTTCAGGTTTTCGTTCATGAAGGCCGGATTGCGAAGTCCACTGTAGTTCCTCTGCGCATCGCCGATGTCGTACTGTGTCGGCGTTGTCGTAAAGGCTGCGGGATTGAACAACGATGGGCCGGTTCCCTGCCCTCCCTGCTTTGTGAAGTAGTCGCGCACGCGGCTGTAGGATGCAGTCGAGAGCTTGACCGATGGGTTACGATTTGGACGGTTGAAACCGTTCGGGAAGGGCGAGCCGCTCTCGAACACACCAAACGGGGTGCCGGCTTCGTAGTCTAGAATCCAGCCGACCTGCCATCCGCCTGCGATGTTGCCGAGTTTGTGGTTGTTCAGGAAAGGCTTGCCCGGACCAATCGGCAGCTCGTAGGTTCCGCTGATCTTGAGGGTCTGCGGCTCATCCGCGTTGGAGATCGTGTATTCCGGCTTCTGGTTGTACTTGTTGATGCCGCCCGAGGTGAAGCTCGAGAAGCCGCTGCTGGTGTTATCCATCAATCTGGAAAGCGTGTAACCAGCGAGGAATGAGAGGCCGCTCGAGAACCGCTTTTCCAAGGTCACCTGCGCGCCCTGGTAATAGGTGGTTCCGAAGCCCTCGAAGTTGTTAAAGATGTAGCTGTACTGCGGGAAAGGCGTGAGTGCCTGCTGTACCGTGGCCGAACCGCCGAAGTCGTTCACGAAGGTCGGGTAAGGCAGAGCGAAGCCGTCCTGCTGAGCGCAACCGTCCGAGAAGCTGTCGGACAGCACGGAGTTCCCGGCATTCGATGCGCAAGTGCTGAGAACATGACCGTACTGGACGTCATACTTGGGGTCCATCTGGTTGATTCTGTTGTTCTGGCTGGGCAGGTGGATCACGCGGTTTCCGACCCACGCTGCTTCGAAGAACATGTTGAACGGCATTTCACGTTGAAGGTTGATGTTCCACTGCTGGCTATAAGGAGCGTAGCCATCGTTGCGGCTGAAGGCGTCGATCTGTGTGCCCATGCCGAGCGTGGGGCTGAACGGCGTGGAAACAGTCGCGGGGATAGGATTGGTATCCCATGATCCAGGTGCAGACGTGTAGCTGCCTGAGCTGTTGCGGTTGAACGATCCTGTCAGCAGGTTGCCGTAGTTCACAGCGACCTTGCTGGTGCCGTATTCGTAGGCGCCGCCGTTGAGGAACGCGACGTTCAAACCGGCCTGGAGCACCATCTTGTTGCTCAGCTTGTAGGCGAAGCCCAGGCGGGGGCCGATGTGGGTGTAATGCGTATCGGCACGGGTGTATCCAGCGCAGCCGGTGCAAGTGCCAAACTTCGTAGCCGCACCAGGGATTCCTGCGAGGGGGTTGATACCCGGGTTGTCTTGATCGAAGAAGACAATCAGGTTGTTCTGTTCCGTGAAGGGCACCTGGATATCCCAGCGCAGGCCAAGATTGACGGTCAACCTGGGAGTCAACTTGATGTCGTCCTGAATGTACGGAGCGAAATCCCAGTTGCGCAGTCTCTCTTCCTGAGAGTTGGAGCGGTTGGTGTTATCCGGAAGTCCCAGCAGGAAGCTGGCAAACGAGCTTCCAAAGTTGTTGAAGTTGGGATCGCTTGAGTTGTGGATCGAAGTCTGTTTCTGGCTGAAGTTGAACTGACCGCCTTCGCGCTGCTCTTCG
>Ga0157369_10008085_pt1 | contig 12063 bp, 9 predicted proteins | sample C25metaG_FD_113461 | JGI IMG/M metagenome (GOLD analysis project Ga0157369, IMG submission 113461) | Corn rhizosphere microbial communities from Kellogg Biological Station, Michigan, USA - C2-5 metaG | ecosystem: Host-associated > Plants > Roots > Rhizosphere > Soil | place: USA: Michigan...
CCGGTCTCTTTGTAACCGATCGTGTTCGAGTTGGAGATGTTGTCGGAAATGATGCCCAGCGCATTGCTTTGGGCGGCCAATCCCGAAACGGCGGCGCCGAGCGCACCGAAAATGCTCATTGGTTTATCTCCTGCCTACGAAATCAGTTGGTTTGTGTAAGGATCGGGTTGACGGTGACGAGCTCGCTCATCGGGACCGCCATACCGTTCACAGTGAAGGTCGCGGCGCCGTCCTCGACGCCGACCGCTTGGACCGCGCCGATCGAGGCGATGCTTGGCGTGACCGGGGAACCGCCGGCGCCGACCGCCTGGATCTTGAGCGTGTAATTGCCGTCCGGCAGTTGCACGCCGGCATTGGTCTTGCCGTCCCAGTTGAAGACATGCGTGCCGGCGTCGGTCTCGCCCGGCTGGGTGTAGACGACGTTGCCGCTGGAATTGAGCACCGTCAGTGCCGTCGCGGACGTCGCGCTCGGCAGGCCGTAGACGAAGTTTGCCTGGCCATTCGACAGCGGCGCTGTCGGCGAGTTGTATTCGATGTTCTGGCCGACGAGGGGCAGGGCGGAGATGCTCGCGCCCGCGCTTTGCAGTGTGATGAGCTGCTGCAGGTTGCTGTTCGTGTTGATCTGTTGCTCGACCTGGCTGAGCGAAACGAGCTGTTGGGTGAACTGATTCGTGTCGAGCGGCGACAGCGGATCCTGGTTCTGGAGCTGCGTCGTCAGCAGCGTCAGGAAGGTATTGAAATTCTGCGACAACCCGGTGGCCGAATTGGCGGCCTGATTGGTCGGGGTAGAGGTCGACGGCGCGACGGCTGAGCCGATTGGTGATGTCGTCATGATACGGTTCCTTAGACCTCGATATTCAGCGCGCCGGAATGGTTGCGCTGCGCCGGCGCGACCGTGTCGCTGCCGGTGAGGGCGTCGTTGGCGCTGCTGTTCGCATAGGCGCTGCTGTTGCCGCCGCCGCTACCGCTGCTACCGCCCTGCGACCAGTTCTGCGCGAAGGATTGCGCGTTGCTGTTCAGGTTGAAGCTGAGGCTGCTGCTGTCGGCGTTGAGGCCCGCATTGCGCAGCGCTTGCTGCAGCGTGCCGGCATCCTGCTTCAGCATGTTGAGCGTGTCGGAACGATCGGCCGAGATGACCGCGTTCACCCGGCCGTCCTGGCCGACATTCAGCTTCACGTCGATCGCGCCCAGGCTCGCCGGCTTGAGCTGAATGCGGATCTCGTTGTTCTCGGCGGCGATCGCCTGCTTAAGATTGAGCGCGACTTGCTCGCCGACCGGCACATAAGGCGCGGCGGTATGGACCGCGGCATCGACCTGGACGGGCGCATTTTGCGGCTGCGTCGGCTGCGTCAGGAGGGACGCGCTCGGCGTCGAGGGATCGTTGGTCGTCGCGGTGGTGGCGGCGTCGGCGGTCTGCGCCGGCGTTCCGTTATCGTCGCCCTTACCGTTGTCATTGCCCGGCGCGGTGACGGTCGGATGTATCGGCAGCACCGGCGTGGTCGGCGCCGTCGCATTGGCCGTCGACGGGGCCATGGCGGCGTTCTGGTCGGTTGGTGCTTTGCCGGTTGCATCGTCACCCGGCTTACCGACAGGCTCGCCCGGAAGCGGATGCGCGTTGGCGGCATCGAGTAGATGCGCCGGGACGGTGGCCATCGCGGCGTTCGGCTGCGAAGCATAGAGCGGCGCGCCGGTGACGATGCGCGCATTGAGCTCATCGGCGCCGAAAGCCGTGCTGTTGCCGTTGTTGTCGCTTTGCGGAGTTGCTGCGGCCGCAGCAGAAGGATCGGTCGCGGGAACTACGGCACTGTTCTGAACGGCATTCGCATCGAGTGCTTTGCCGTCGGAGGGCAGGGCGGGCGGCGTCGGGTTCTGCTGCTGGCTCGGCGCTGCCACATAAGGTGTGGCGTTGGCGGTTGGATCGTTGTTCTTCGGCTTATTGGTGTTCGCCGGTTGCGGCGTCGTCGCCGCACTCGTGCCGGTGTTCTGCGCGAGATCGGTCAAAGAAGAATCGGTTATCGACAAGAGCGACTGGAAGCCGGCGGCGCTCTGCTGCTGCTGCTGCTGCTGCTGCTGCGCTTGCTGCTTCGCTGTCGGTCCGTTCGTCAGAATTGGCTGCGCGATCATGTGCTCGTCCAGATGGTCCCGCAGCCTGGTCAGCAAGCCGCGTGCCATGCCATGCGCAATCAACAAACGCCTGATAAAGCGCGATTTTTTCTTCGAGCGTGATTTGCGTGCGGTGCGCGAGCGGCAAACCGTGCCGAGAGCAGGCAGGCAAGTTTTGCCCCGCGGCAGACATGCGCGAATGCAGTCGCGTGATGCGATCGCTCGGCAAGTTTTGCCGTATCGGCAAATTTTTCCCGGCAGAACTTGCCGCATCGCGTCGGTGATGGATGCGCAGAAACCGGCAATTTATCGAGCATTTTAAGTAAATGTCAGTCGATTTGCTCGATAACCGTGACAACCAACGCCCCGAGCGATGGTCGTCTCGGGTGCTGCGGGGAGGTCGCGAAGCGGCCTTTCACCACCTCTAGAAGGAAGCATGCATGTCTAATATCGTTCTTGGTACTGCTACGCAGCAAAACTTGCTGGCGTTGCAGAACATCAATAGCCAGTTGGGTACCACGCAGGGCCATTTGGCCACCGGCCTCGCCGTCGCTTCCGCGACCGACGATGCGGTGAAGTACTTCCAGGCTCAGTCGCTGAGCAACCGCGCCAGCGACCTTTCCACGCGCAAGGACGCGATCGCGCAGGGCATCCAATCCCTGACGGCCGCGACCAACGGCATCACGAGCATCATCTCGATTTTGCAGCAAATGGAAGGCATTGTGAACGGTGCCGCGACCCAGACCGCTGCGCAGCGCGCCTCGGCCGCGACGCAGTTCAACACCCTGGGTCAGCAGCTCTCGACGCTGTTGAACGACGCGAGCTATCAGGGCCTCAACCTCGTCAATTCGACGGCGTCGAACCTGACCCTGCAGTTCAGCATCACCTCGAGCTCGACGCTCAAGATCAAGGGCCAGAACCTGCTGTTCTCGAAGCTGGTTACGGGCGGTGTCGCGGCCAAGGGCTCGGTGGCGGCAACGTCGCTGGTCACCCTGAAGTTCTCGGCGGTGAGCAACAAGATCTCGGTGTTCAGCAAAGCCTATAATTCACTGCAGACGGCGGTGTTCAAGGCTCAGGCTGCGGCTGCGAGCCTCGGCACCAACGTCAACTTCTTGCAGACGCGTATGTCGTTTACGCAGCAGTACATCACCACGCTCCAGGGCGGCGCGTCCGACCTGACCGTGGCCGATGTGAACCAGGAATCGACCAACCTGGTGACGTTGCAGACTCGCCAACAGCTCGCCTTGCAGTCGCTGTCGATCGCGACCCAGTCCGAGCAGGCGGTTCTGAAGCTGTTCCACTAAGCGACAGCTCCTGGCATTCGGTGACACGGGCGGCCTTCGGGCCGCCCGCTTTTTTTTTAGGCCCGCGTTGGACTTTAGGGATGCGGTACGTAAGCCGGAAAAATCCCGGTAACACTCGCTTAAATTTTTAAAGTCCACGAATTGAGGCGTCATGGTAAAGGCCCGTTAAAGCACGGGTAACGGCACGATCCTTGCCAAAGAGGAGGGCGGAGCTGCGAAGCGGCTCTACGTGAAACTCTAGAAGGATCAACCCAGATGTCGAATATCGTCCTTGGGACCGCTACGCAGGCGAACCTGCTTGCGTTGCAGAACATCAACAGCAATCTCGGTACAACGCAGGGCCATTTGGCCACCGGCCTCGCCGTCGCTTCCGCGACCGACGATGCGGTGAAGTACTTCCAGGCGCAGTCCTTGACGCAGCGCGCCAATGATCTGTCCACCCGCAAGAGCGCGATCGACCAGGGCATTCAATCCCTGAACGCCGCGACTAACGGCATCTCGGGCGTCATCTCGATCCTTCAGCAGATGGAAGGCATCGTGAACGGCGCTGCGACCCAGACCGCTGCGCAGCGCGCCTCGGCCGCGACGCAGTTCAACACGCTGGGTCAGCAGCTCTCGACCATGTTGAACGACGCCAGCTATCAGGGCCTCAACCTCGTCAATTCGACGGCGTCGAACCTGACCTTGCAGTTCAGCATCAGCTCGAGCTCGACCCTCAAGATCAAGGGCCAGAACCTGCTGTTCTCGAAGCTGGTCACGGGCGGGACCGCGGCCAAGGGCTCGATCGCGGCGACGTCGCTGGTCACCCTGAAGTTCTCGGCGGTGAGCAATAAGATCTCGGTGTTCAGCAAAGCCTATAATTCACTGCAGACGGCGGTGTTCAAGGCTCAGGCAGCGGCCGCGACCCTTGGCACGAACGTGAACTTCCTGCAAACCCGCATGAGCTTTACGCAGGCTTACATGACCACCCTCAATCAAGGCGCCAGTGATTTGACCGTGGCCGACGTCAACCAGGAATCGACCAACCTGGTCACGTTGCAGACTCGCCAACAGCTCGCCCTCCAGTCGCTGTCGATCGCGACTTCGTCCGAGCAGTCAGTGCTGCGTCTCTTCCACTAAGTAGTACGCATATCGTCACGGGGACGGGCGGCTTCGGCCGCCCGTTTCTTATTAAGCCTTTGGTAAGCCTGCGGGGTTAGAACGAACCCAGGTTTCCCCCGAGAGCAGTAGAATGCCGCTCACCATCAATCTCAAGCCGCGCGAACGGCTCATCGTCAACGGCGTCGTCATCGAGAATTCCGGCCAGCTGGCCAAGATTCTCATTCACAACAACGCCGCCCTTCTTCGCGAAAAAGACATCATCACGGAAGAGCAGGCGACCACGCCGGCGCGACGGATCTACTTCGCCATCCAGTGCGAATATCTGTTCCCGGGCAAGGACGACGTGTTTTTACCGATCATTTACCGCTTTCTCACAGAGTTCGGCGAAGCAGCACCGAGCACGGTTAATCTCGTGCAAGAAATCCGAGGCTTCGTTGAGACCGGTCAACACTACCGGGCTCTCAAATCAGCCAAGCAGTTGATTGCGCGTGAACAGGAGATTTTGAATGACGTCGCCAGCGAAGGCCTATCCAAGAACCCCTGAGCCGGGCAATCCCGCCCGCACGGAGGCTTGGGCCCTGCTCGAAGCCGCGCGACAGCTTCATCAGACCAAGGACGGTCCGATTGAGGATTTCCACGCCGCGCTGCGCAAGAATTGGCGGCTGTGGACCATCTTTCAGGCGAGCCTCAGCGAGGCCGACTGCCCCGTGCCGCTGCCGATCCGTCGCAATCTTCTCGGCCTCTCCAATTTCGTCGACCGCCAGACGGCGGAGCTCCTCGCGGTTCGCGACGAGAAGAAGGTTGACGCGCTGGTGAACATCAATCGCCAGATTAGCGAGGGTCTGCTCGAGGGGCAGCGCGCCAACGCGCGTGCCAACCAGCAGCAGGCGGCCGCTCCCGGCGCGACTGATCGCCAGCTCGAATCCATCTGATCCAGGCGCATCATGAACCGGAGGGCGCAATCGGACGGCGTCGCGTCGGCCGAGCTGCTGCGTGACATCGTTGATCATCTTGATCGTGACGAGGCTGGCCGGGCACTCGACCTCCTGAATCCGTTGGTTTCTGTCGAAAAGCCGGGCCTCGCGGCGCGTTTCGTCCTGGCGATGACCGCTTGGCAGCTTCAGCGCTTCGATTGGGCGCTGACCCTGCTCAAAGAAGCTCATGACGATGCGCCCGATAATGGTGGCATCGCCGAGGCGTTAGCCTCGCTGCAGGCGCAGCTCGGACAGCTCCAGGAAAGCCTTTTCACCGGCAAGCTCGCGACCGCGCTCGGCAACGATCCGGCGCTCGCGGCACTGTGGCCCAAAGCCTATCCCGGCTTCGATCGTGCCTTTCTCTCGATCGTCGAGCGGCCGCTGCTCGGCAAAGCGCGTGTCGCGCGCGCGGAAGGCAAGCTGGCGCAGGCGATCGAATTCGCGCGCCAGCATGTCGCGATCGAGCCCACGCATATCGAAGGCCGTTCTTTCCACGCCGATTGCCTGCTGCGCGCCGGCGCCGGCGCTGCGGCGGTCGAGACGCTGAAGCCACTTTCGGACATGATTCCGGGGCCGAGCCCCGAGCTTGCCAGCCTCTATGCGCGTGCCTTGGCTTCGGTCGGCGAGCGCAAGGATGCTTCTCAGTGGCACCACAATGCTATCAGTGCCGCGCCGGCCAATCCGATCGTGGCCGCCGCTCGCCTCGCTGACGCGCCGTTCCTCGGCATCGAGAGCAGCGAGATCGGGCGCATGTCGCGCGATTGGCTCGCGCGGTTCAGCCTCACGCCGAAGCCCGCGCGCAAGCACAGCGCCGGCAGCAAGCTGGTGATCGGCTATTTCGTTTCCGCTTTCATCGACGCCGATGATGCTGTCGCTGTCGCTGCCGTTGCGCAGGCGCATGACCGCGCGCGCGTCAGTGTGTTGGGCTTCGGCCTCGGCAATCAGACCGGCGAGCAGAATGTGCGTCTGGCCGGGGCTTTCAGCAAATGGCGCGATATCAGCGCGCTCGATCCCGCGACCCTGGCCCGGACGCTGGCCGGTGATGGCGTCGATGTGCTCATCGATGCCGGCGGCTTTGCTTCCGCGTCGCAGCTTCAGGCGTTGACTCGTTTCGAGAGCGGTCTGCGCGTGTCGTGGCTCGGCAATCCGTCCGCTGTCCTCGCGCCGCTTTACGATGCGCGCCTCTCCGCCACCGACTACCCCGTGCTCGACGATGTTGCGAAGAGCGCTGGGAAAGGCGAGGGGCCGGTTGCGTTCGGCGCCGACATCACGCTGGGGCAGCTCGATTCCCGTACGGTGGCGCTCTGGTCCGCCGTCCTCGCGCTCGTACCCGATGCGAAACTCGTGCTGCGCGCGCGCGATATGGAGAGCAGCGCCAATATCGGGCGCCTGGTTGCCGCTTTCGGCGAAACCCTCGCGGCGCGTATCGATCTACGCCAAGCCGAGCAGGTGAGCGAATTTTACGAAGCCGTCGATGTCGCCTTGCTGCCCTATCATGCTGTGTCGCCTCGCGCCGCGGCCGAGGCGCTTGGCCACGGCGTTCCAGCCATCGCGATGGCGGGCGAGCCTTTTGGCTCGTTCATGACCGGTCGCGGTCTCGATAAACGCTTCGTCGCCGCCGACGGCGCGCAATATTGCTCGCTCGCTATGTCGCTCGCGGCGTCGCCGCAGGCGCGTATGTTGCCGGCGATCGAGCGCGGTGCGACAAAGCTCGCGCGGGCGATCGAAGAGCTCGGCTACTCCCTCAATCGCCGCGAGAGCGCCGCATGATCGACTTCACCGCATCGCGCGCCGCATTCGCTGAGCGTTTTCCGAAGATCATCGACTCGCTCGACCGGCCCGGCGCCGTGTCATCCTCGCTCATCGAAGAGAACGGCGTCATCGTCGACGCGATGGTCAATGATGCGCGGCTCTATAACGCCGATGCGCGCAGCTTCGCCGCCGGTCAGGTCGACGCCTTCATGGCAAAACCGTTGCGGCTCTTCATGGATCAGCCGAACAAAGCCGGGCTCGTCAGCCCCGTTTGCGTGAAGCTGCATGATGCGCTCGGCGAGTTCCTGCTCGATCGCGGTGTGGAAGAGATCCGTCAGCAGGTCAGCGAAGACAGCCCGCAATATCTCGTCGTTTTCGGCCTGGGCCTCGGTCATCACATCGAAACCCTCGCGCGGCGCACCAAGGCGCGCTGGCTGATCATCGTCGAGCCGATCGCTGATTTCATCGCACATTCCTTTCATACCATCGATTGGCCGGCGCTCTTCGCGCATTTCGAAGAGCAGGGCGGCGGTGTCGAGATCGTCACGCATCTCGATCCCGGCGAGATGGTCACTGGTGTCGTTGGCTATATGAATCGGCAGGGTATCCCCTATGTCGACGGCAGCTACGTTTTCACCCATTACCCGCTTTGGGCTTTCGCCGAGGCGCGCAACCGGCTCCATGAGGCTGTCGAATTCGCCTTCATCAATCGCGGCTTCTACGAAGACGAATTGGTGATGATGACCAACGCGGTGACGAATTTCGCCGCGAAGCCTTTCTGGCTGATCGAAGGCCGGCCGCGCTTGCACCGGCCGGAACTGGCGGTCGTGGTGGGGGCGGGGCCCTCGCTAGACGAATGCCTGCCGCGGCTCAAGGAGATCCGCGATCGCGTCATGCTGTTCTCGGCCGGCACCGCGTTGCGGCCGCTGTTGCGCAACGGCATCGTGCCGGATTTCCATTGCGAGCTCGAGAACGTGCCGGCGACGGTCGACGCGCTCAAAGAAGCGTGCAAATACGGCGATCTCTCGCAGATCACGCTGATGGCGTCGGCTACGGTCGATCCGCGCATCCCGCCGATGTTCCGCGAGACGATCTTCTTCTTCCGCGATTCCGTGAGCTCGACCCAGATCCTCGGTCACAAGCATCTGCCGATCGGCGGCGCGACGCCGACTTGCGTCAATATGGCATTGTCGATGGCGGCGTTCATGGGCTTTACCGATATGGCGCTGTTCGGCGCCGACTGCGGTATCCGCCCCGGCAGCGACGACCACGCGAAGGACACGATCTATCGCGATATCGGCACGTTCCAGAAAAGCGGCGACGTCAACAAGCGCTACCCGGTCGAGGTCGAAGGCAATTTCGGCGGTATCGCGCGCACCAATTGGATTTACGATTCCTGCCGGCTGATGCTGGCGGAAGTCGTCCAGCTGCGCAGCCTCAATGTCTGCAATGCGAGCGACGGGGCCTTCATTCCCAGCGCCGTGCCGCGGGTGCCGGAGGCGATCGAGCCGCTGAGCGGGCCAATCGATCATGCGGCCGTGACTGCGGTGCTGAAGCGCGCTCTCAACGAGATCGAGCCGGCGACGATCTTCACCGAGACCGATCTTGTCGCGACGGCACGCGGCGCGGAGCGCTTGTTCGCCGATCTCGAAGACCTGCTGGCCGAGTTCAGCCGCGGCGAGCCCGATTTTGCCGCCGTCTATGCCGCCGTCCGCGCCTTCGTGGAACAGGCCGGCGACCGCTATGCCCGGACCGAGCCGATTATCACTGGTTCGCTGGTAGCATTGCCGCGGATCGCCATGTTCTTCGGCTTCCGGGTCGACGATCTCGCGATCAGGAAAGATTTGTTTTCTTTATTTATCAAAGAATTTCGGGCGACAGTTCAGGAAATGAAAGAAGGCGTAGCCCAGCTTTTCGAGCGCCTGATTGGCCTTGCGGAGCCGGCCTTGCGCGCCGAGCGCGAGCGCCAACGCCGCCTCGCCTAGTCGCAACGCGGTAGCCGCGCGACGGCTGCCACGCAACGGATCGTTTCAAGACTTAGAAGAGAAAGGATCGTGGCGCTGCTCGGGGGATCTCGCCCCATGCGCCGCGAACGCCGTTACGCGAAGAGCGAGAGGACGGCCGGGGTCTGGCCGAGCTGCGTTTCGGCTTTCGAGGCGGTCTGGCCGATCGCGTTCGATAGGGCGCCATACACCGAATTGATCGGTTGCGGCGGGTTGAGCGCCGCACTTAGCGCCGTGGCGATCTGGCTCGTCTTGCCGAGGTTGAGCTGAATCAGATGCAGCTGGTTCTGCATGTTTTGCGTTAGCCGCGCCGTCTCCTGCTGAACCTCTTGGTCCGACGCCTGCTGCTGCTGGAACTGGGCGTTCTGCAGCGCAGAGATTTGGCCGTTGAGGGCGGTGAGCTGGCTGGCGGCCACGGTCTGATTGGCGCCGTTGACCTTGATGATGGTCTGGAGCGTGTTCTGAAGGGCCGTCACATCGGCCGTTGCCGCGGTCTGCCCGGCGGGCGTCGAGAGATCGTAGGTCGCGCTCGACTGGATCGTGATGCCTGCCGTCTTGAGCTGATTGATCCCGTCGGGCTGGAAGATGGCGTTCCAGGCCGGCGGCGTGAGATCGGTGAAATCGGTATTCAGTGCGCTGAGCGCATTGTCGAAGGCCGTTCCATCGCTGTTGGTGACGGCCTGAGCCATCAGGTTGAGCTGGTTCGTCATATCGGCGAGGAGCGAGCCGTTATTGCCGAACTGCGTCTCGAGGCTGCTGATGGTCTTTTGCTGCGCCTGGAGTGCGGTGATCCGGCTCTGAGACAAGTTGATCGACACCTGATCGACCGGCGGCTGGATGGCCGCGAGCTGGCGGTTGAGCTGGTTCTGCAGAGCCTGCGCAATATTGGCCATCTGCTGGTTCTGCGTCACCGACGCAGTGGCCTGCGAGATGGACTGCAGCGTGCTGAACGGATTGAAGACAGATGTGCCGGTGGTAATGGACATGGGAGCTCCGGTACCAGGATGCGCCCGGAAGGGTTGCCGGTGCGTTAATCAGCCCCCGATCAGCGTTGGCGGCGCGCTTCGTTGATCAGCGCCAATTGCGGCTCGCGGTCGACGATAGCGAGGGCCGCGCGCCAGGACCGGCCGGCGCAGCCGCCGGGCAGGCGCTCATAGACCGCGCGCAGAAAGGCGAGATCTTCGGGATAGTCGAGGGTCCAGCGCTGTGCGAGGGTCTCGCCGCCGGGGCCGGGGAGGTTAACGCGGTGGTAAGCACGATTGCGGCGGATCCACGGGGTGACGTGCTCGTGATCCTCCGGCGCGACGGCGGTGACGGCCGCCTCGTCGAGCGCGCCGATGGTGAAGACCTCGCAATCGAGGCCATGCGGCCAGGAAGGCGGCATGTTATTGGCGGCGTAATCGGCATCGGCTTCTTCGCGCAGCTTCAAGACGGCGGCGCAGACTTCGGGATCGATCAACGGGCAGTCGCTGGTGACGCGCATAACGACGTCGGCGCCGACGGCATGGGCGGCGCCGTGATAGCGCGCCAGCACGTCGCTCTCCGAGCCGCGATAGACCGCGATATCGAGGTTGTCCGCCAAAGTCGCGACCGCATCGCCATCCGCGCCCTCGACGGTGGCGCACACCACCTCGTCGACGCCTTCGATCGCCTGGCAACGGCGCAGCACATGTTCGAGCACCGGCGCATCGCCGAGCGTCTCGAGCACTTTGCCCGGCAAACGCGTGGAGCCAAGCCGCGCTTGGATGATGCAAGCTGTCTTGCTCATGGTGCGCGTCTCCGCGCTGCACCGGCGCTGAAGCCGAGCAGCTCTTTAAGGTTCTCGACCACGTAATCGACATCGTCCTCGCCCATGCCGACGAAGAGCGGGAGGGAGAGGGTGCGGCTGTAATAGGCTTCGGCGCCCGGCAGCGAGATCGCGCCGTAGCGCTCGCGGTAATAGGGGTGACGGTGCACCGGGATGTAATGCACCTGGGTACGGATGCCGCGCTCTTCGAGCGCGCGCATAAGCTGGCCGCGCGTCGTCCCGAGAACCTCGAAATCGATCAGCACGCTGTAGAGATGCCAGGCCGGCCGGCAATGCGCGCTGCGCGTGATCGGCCGCAGCAGCGGCGCGCAATCGCCGAGAAGCGCGTCATAGCGCTCGGCGAGGTGGCGGCGTGCCGCCGCGAATTGATCGAGCTTGCCGAGCTGACTCTTGGCGAGAGCGCAGTTGATGTCGCTGAGCCGGTAATTGAGGCCCAGCGCGGTCATCTCGTAATACCAGGGATTGACCTGGGGATTCCCGGCGGCCCTCTCGAAACCTGCTTCCTTGTCGGCGAATTGCGCGGCGTCGCGATTGACGCCGTGATTGCGGAACATGGCGAGACGCCGCGCCAGATCGGGCTGGTTGGTGAGCGCCGCGCCGCCTTCGCCGGCGGCGATGTTCTTGACCGGATGGAAGGAGAAAACCGTGATGTCGCTATCGGCGCAGCCGCCGACCGCGGTCCAGCTCTTGTCGTGCCGCTGATAGCGCGTGCCGAGCGCGTGGCAGGAATCCTCGACGATGGCGACGCCTTCATGACGGGCGCAGGCAGCGATCGTCTCGAGATCGGCACATTGCCCGGCGAGATCGACCGGAAAGACCGCCGCCGCGCGCTTGCCCGCGCGCTTCAATTGCGCCAGGGCCGCTTCGAATTGCGGGAGCTGCATCAGGCCGCTATTCGGATCGCAATCGGCGAAAAGAACTTCCGCGCCGGCGAGCCGCGCCGCGTTGGCGGTGGCGGCGAAGGTCATCGTCGGCACGATCACGGTGTGATCCGGGCCGAGGCCGAGGGCGAGGCAGGC
>Ga0157369_10008087_pt1 | contig 12061 bp, 11 predicted proteins | sample C25metaG_FD_113461 | JGI IMG/M metagenome (GOLD analysis project Ga0157369, IMG submission 113461) | Corn rhizosphere microbial communities from Kellogg Biological Station, Michigan, USA - C2-5 metaG | ecosystem: Host-associated > Plants > Roots > Rhizosphere > Soil | place: USA: Michigan...
CCCGCGGGCCAGCGGGATGCGCCTTCTATCCGCCGCCGCAAAGCCCAGCCGCCAGACGGCATGCCCAGCGCCCCGGCGCGGCCCTGAGCCGAAGGCCCCGTGCCTCATTTTCAGGCACGGACTGCCGCGCGGGCCCAAGGCGTCTGGCGCCGACCTTTCCCTGGCGTTCCCGCTCGGCAGCCCCGTCCGCAACCCTGCCAAGGCGGCTTCCGCGGCAATTCTCCGCACGATTTTGGAGCAAAAAATCCAATAAAATTTATCATTGAATAAAATAATTCACTGCCTTACTCTCGATTCGACGTTGTAAGGAAAAGCCACTGACAGCACCGGAAAATAGGGAGTGAAGATGAAAGCGAAGATAGCGTTGGGCTTGCTCATGACCGCCGCAGTAGCCCTGCCCGCCTGGTCAGCCGACTGGACGGTGGGGGCCAACGTCGGCAACGTGCCCTGGGAGTTTCAGGACGCCAAGGGCGACTTCGTCGGCTTCGAAGTCGATGTGGTGAAGGAAGTGGCGAAGCGGGCCGGCAAGAGCGTGGATTTCGTCAACATCCCCTTCAACGGGCTGTTCAGCGCGGTGCAATCGAAACGCGTCGACATCGCGATCTCGTCCATCACCATCACGCCCAAGCGCCTGGAATCGGTCGCCTTCGCTCAACCCTACTTCGACAGCGACCAGTCGCTGACCGCCCTGACCAAATCCAAGGTGAAGAGCCTCGAGGACATGAAGGACAAGGTCGTCGGTGTCGATACCGGCTCCACCGGCGACATGTGGATCGGCCAGCACCAGAACGAGTACAGGTTCGCCGACGTCTCGCGTTACGAGGGACTGTCACCGGCCATGCTGGACCTGGGCTCCGGGCGCATCGATGGCTACCTGAGCGATATCCCCGCCGTCCTCTACTACATCAAGGATAAGCCGCAATTCACCATCGTCGCCCGCATTCCCACAGGTGAACGCTATTCGCTGATGCACGCCAAGGGCTGGCCCATGAGCGATCAGGTCAACGACATCATCAGCAAGATGAAGGAAGACGGCACCCTGGGCGCCATCCACAAACAGTGGTTCGGTACCGAGGCCGCCAAGGAGTCGAGCACCCTGAAGGTCTCCGCCGCGCCCAAGTAAGCCCTGCCGCTGCTGCAGGCCCGGGGCGAGGTTCGTTCGCCCTGGGCCGTGACCGAGGTATCCCATGGATCTTCTGCAAACCTTCTTCAACTGGAACGTGCTGGTCGAATCGCTGCCCCTGATGATCCGGGGCCTGGGCGTGACCGTTCTGCTGGGCCTCGTGAGTATCGTCCTGGGTCTGGTCGGCGGGCTGTTGCTGGCCCTGCTGCGTCTGTATTCCTACGCGCCGGTGCGGCTGCTGGCGCGGATCTACATCGACATCATGAGGTCCATCCCGCTGCTGGTCCTGCTGGTCCTGATCTATTACGCGCTGCCCTTCGTCGGGATCCGCCTGTCTTCCTTCGCGGCAGCGGCCAGCGCGCTTTCCCTCGTGTCCTGCGCCTACAGCGCCGAGATCTTTCGCTCGGGCATCGAAGCCATTCCCCGCGGTCAGTTCGAGGCGTCGGCCGCCCAGGGCATGAGCTTCTTCAACACCATGCGCGACGTCGTGTTGCCCCAGGCGATCCGCATCGTGCTGCCGCCCATGACCAGCAACTGCATCAACGTCATGAAGGACACCGCCCTCGCCTCGGTGGTGGCGATGCCCGACCTGCTCAAGCAGGCGACCCAGGCCCAGGCCCTGGCGGCCAACCCGACCCCGCTGGTGGGCGCCGCCCTGCTCTATCTGCTGCTGCTGTTGCCCATGGTGCAACTGGTCAGCTGGGTCGAAAGACGCAATGGCGTGGGAGGCAAGACCGCATGAGCACCCTGATCGACATCGAACACCTCGACAAGTACTACGGCAATTTCCAGGCGCTGAGCGACATCAACCTGCAGGTCGAGGAAGGCGAGGTGGTGGTCATCCTCGGCCCGTCCGGCTCCGGCAAGTCGACGCTGATCCGCTGCATCAACCTGCTGGAAAACTACCAGCAGGGCCATATCCGCGTGGCGGGCGAACGGGTCGAGAACGGACCCCGCCTCGCCGGTATCCGCAGCGAAGTGGGCATGGTCTTCCAGAGCTTCAACCTCTATCCGCACCTGAGCGTCCTCGACAACGTGTCGCTGGCGCCGATCCGGGTGCGCGGCCTGCACCGGCGCGAGGTCCATGCCCGCGCGCGGGATCTGCTGGTCAAGGTCGGCATGGGCGATCACGCCCACAAGTACCCGAGCCAGTTGTCCGGTGGCCAGCAGCAACGGGTCGCCATCGCCCGCACCATGGCCATGGAGCCCCGCGCCATCCTCTTCGACGAGCCCACCTCGGCGCTGGACCCGGAGATGGTCGGCGAGGTGCTCGACGTCATGCAGAACCTGGCCCGCTCCGGCGTCACCATGGTCGTGGTGACCCATGAGATGGGCTTCGCCCGGCGCGTCGCCGATCGGGTGATCTTCATGGAAAGCGGTCGCATCGTCGAACAGAACACCCCGGAACCCTTCTTTACCGCCCCTCAGGAACCCCGCACCCGGGCCTTCCTGCAGGCCATCCTGCACCACTGATCCTGGCTGGAGAGAGTCGCGTGAATTCCCTCGATATCGCATACGTTCGCAAGCAGTTTCCCGGTCTGGCCGACGACTACGTCTTCATGGACAACGCCGGCGGTTCCCTGGTGTTGCAAGGGGTCGCCGAGCGGGTGGCCGACTATCTGCTCAACAGCAGCGTCCAGCTGGGCGCCTCCTACCCGCCCTCGGTCGCGGCCGGCGAGCGCGTGATGCAGGCGCGTCGTTCGGTCATGCAGCTGATCAACGCGGCCCATCCCGACGAAGTCATCATGGGCGGCTCGACCACCCACCTGCTGCAGATACTCTGCCGCGCCATCGCACCCTCGATCGCGCCCGGTGATGAAATCATCGTCACCAACTGCGACCACGAAGCCAACATCGGCCCCTGGGTCCGGCTCTGCGAAGACCGCGGCGCCACCCTGCGCGTCTGGCAGGTCGATCCCGACAGCCTCGAACTGGAACTGGACGACCTGCAGGCGCTGCTCGGTAACAAGACCCGCTATGTGGCCGTGACCCACGCCTCCAACATCCTCGGCTCGATCAATCCCGTCGCCGAGATCGCCCGCCGCGTCCATGCGGTGGGCGCGCAGCTGTGCGTGGACGCGGTGGCCTATGCGCCGCACCGGCTGGTCGATGTGCAGGCCAGCGGCGCCGACTTCTATGTCTACAGCTTCTACAAGACCTTCGGCCCGCACTTCGCCGTGCTCTGGGGCCGTCGCGACCTGCTGCTGGAATTTCCCAGCCTCAACCACTTCTTCATCGGCCAGGACGTGGTGCCCTACAAACTGCAGCCCGGCAACGTCAACTACGAGCTGTCCTTCGGCTGCATCGGCATCTCCGACTATTTGCTCGACATCGGCGACCGTCTTGGCGTCCAGGGTAGCGAGCGCGAGCGGATGCAGGCAGCATTCGACGCCTTCGAGATCCAGGAAGATGCCCTGGCCGAGCGACTGCTGGGCTTTCTGCGCCAGCGCCCCGGGGTTCGGGTCATCGGCAAGACCGGCGTCCAGGCGCGTGTACCCACCATCAGCTTTGTGGTGGAAGGGGTGCGCTCGGAAGCCGTGGTGCTCAAGGTCGACGAGCAGCGCATCGGCATCCGCTTCGGCGACTTCTATGCGCGGCGCCTGATCGAGGCCCTTGGCCTGGCGCCCCTGGGTGGGGTGGTGCGGGTGTCCCTGGCGCACTACAACACGCTCGAAGAGATCGATCGCCTCATCACCGCGCTGGATCAGGCAATCACCGAATTGCGCTGACCGGCGCCTCTCCCTTCCCTCTGCCGAGCGTTTTTCATGGCCTTACCGGAAACCCTTGCGGAGCTGCGCGACTGCCTAGCCGCCCAGCACGAGCACCTGTCGGAGCGGCTGCGCGACGCGGCCCGCTTCCTCATCGACAATCCGCACGAGATCGCCCTCAGCACGGTCGCCGAGCTGGGCCGGCGCTCCAACATCGCCCCGACGGCCTACATCCGCCTGGCCCAGGCGCTGGGCTTCGCCGGCTTCAAAGATCTGCAGCGGCTGTTTCGCGCGCCGCTGCAACAGGCCGCCGATACCCATAGCGAGCGCATCCGGCATTACGGCGGGGAAAAGCTGCTGGACGATCCCAGCGACGTCGGCGCCATCCTGCGGGAATTCAGCCAGGCCAATATCGTGTCCCTGGAACACCTGGCGGAAGGCGACCAGCAGGCCAACATCGAAGCCGCCATCGCCCACCTGCAGGTCGCGCGCACCACCTTCGTCATCGGCCTGCGCCGGGCCTTCCCGGTGGCCGCCTACCTGAGCTACGCCCTGAGCCGGGTGGGCCGCCGCGCCGTACAGATCAGCGGCGGTGGCGGCACCCTGCCGGAACAGGTCAGCGCCATCGCCCATGACGATCTGCTGATCGCCGTGAGTTTTCCGCCCTACGCCAGGGATACCGTCGAGGCCTGCCGGCAGGCGCGCGAGGCGGGTGTGACGCTGGTGGCCATCACCGACACCGTGCTGAGCCCGATCGGCAAAATGGCGGAGACGGTCATAGAGGTCAACGATGCGGAGCTGCTCGGCTTTCGCTCCCTCACCGCCTCCTTCTGCATCGCCCAGACCCTGGCCATGGGACTCGCCTTCAGCCAGGGCGATACCGATGGCACCTTCGATCATGAACGACTGAAGGACATCGACTGCTGAGCCCCTGCGCTCACCTTGTAGTTCACAACTAGCACTTCAGGAGTAGACCCCGATGCTGTCACCTGCACGCGATTTGGTGGGTTATGGAAGACAACGCCCGCAAGGTACCTGGCCCAACGGCGCCCGTCTGGCCATCAGCCTGGTGATCAACTACGAGGAAGGCTCCGAGCGCTCGCTCGCCATGGGCGATCCGGACCAGGAGTCGATGACCGAATGGGGCAGCTACGCCATCCCCGCCGGCACCCGCAACCTGGCCATGGAATCCATGTATGAATACGGCTCCCGCGTCGGCATCTGGCGGATCCTCGATATCCTCGACGAACAGGCGGTGCGCGCGACCTTCCATGCCTGTGCGGTGGCCTTCGAACAAAATCCCGAGGTCGCCAAGGCGGCCGTCGCCGGTGGCCACGAGATCTGCAGCCATGGTTATCGCTGGGAAGAAGTCTTTCGCCTGAGCGAAGAAGAAGAGCGCGAGCACATCCGCCTCGCCGTCGAATCCTTCGAACGCACCTGTGGCAAGCGGCCGGTCGGCTGGTATTGCCGCTATGGCGCCAGCATCCACACCCGCCGGCTGGTGGCCGAGGAAGGCGGCTTCCTCTACGACTCCGACGCCTACAACGACGACGTTCCCTATTTCATCGAGGTCGAGGGCAGGCGCCATCTCGTCGTGCCCTACACCGCCGACGTCAACGACTTCCGCTACTGGAACTCGCCCGGCCTGTCCCAGGCCTCGGACTTCTTCGAATACATGAAGGAAAGCTTCGAGGTCCTCTACGAGGACTCCGCGACCGGACCACGCATGATGTCGATCGGCCTGCACCCGCGCATGGTCGGCCGCCCCGGCCGGGTCCGGGCGATCAAGAGATTCATCGAATACGCCAGGCAGTCCGAGGGGGTGTGGTTCGCGACCCGCGAAGAGATCGCCCGCGCCTGGCTGGAAAGGGCTGACGGCTAGGCTGATCCCAGCGCGTCTGGAGGCGCCTTGGCGGTCTCCGCGCTGTCGTCACCGTCCGGACGCGATGACGACAGCCGTCCCGGGGACAAGGGGACCGCCGCGTGCCGGCGACTAGCGGGGTGCCGCTTCAGAACCGCGCGATCAGGACGACCCCGGCAATCATCAGGAGCGCGCCCAGCAGCCGCCAGCCATTGACCGCATGCTGTTCCATGGAAAACAGGCCGAAGTGATCGATGGCCAGGCTGGCGATGAGGTTGGCGGTGATGGTGACGCCGTTCACCGGCGCCGCGCCGAGGCGCTGGATGAACAGCAGACCGGCGAATACCGCTACCGCGCCGGCGATGCCACCCAGGGGCGCCCACCAGGGCATGTCGCCGAGCTGGCTCACCGAGGGCAGCGGCCTGGGCATGCAGATGAACAGCCCGATCGCGACGAAGGTCACCATCACGAAGGACACAGAGGTCGCCAGCCAGGGATTGACCAGCGCCTTGTTGAGCGAGCCGTTCATGGCCGCACCGGCAGCCTGCAGGAATCCGGCAACGACGATAAGGATATAAGCCCAGTTCGCAGTATTCATCAGGAGTCGTCTCGGAGCGGAGCATGGAGGGGGGCGCGGGGCCGATTCAGTGGCCGGGCGAGGCCTGAGTTACGACTGGACACATCTTGTAAAAGTGCCGTCTCGCTCGTGCCTGAAGGCTCTACCCCGGGATATTGGCCGCTTTTTCGACCAGCGGGCCTGACCCGCCGCCTGGATCGATGCCGGTCCCGTCAGGCGCTTCGCGCGAGTCCCGATACGGTCCCGCGCCCTCCTCCGCCAGGGCCGATGGCCGCGTCAGGCCTATTTCACGATGGCCTTGACCGCCTCCAACACATCCCGGGTGGCCTGGCGGGTCGCCTCCGCATCAGGCCCGACCCTGGGACCCAGCACGACGCAGCTGTCCCGGTAGGAAAAGACCTTGCCGGTCTGCTGGTTGATCAACTCGCCCCTGGCGTTCTCGGCGATCCGGCAGTCACGCACGGTCTGGCTGCCCTTCGCGACCACCACCGGACTCCAGGCATAGGGGCTGTCGAAGCCATGCTCGGCATGGGGATAGGTATGCACCCCGAGGTCGGCCCCCTGCTGCTTGAGCGTCGCGAAATAGCCCTCGCAGCGGGAATAGGGATCGTAGTTGTCGGCCAGGCCGTGGTAGACCCGCAGCGGCTTGGCGACGACCTGGTCCTGCTCGCGAAAGGTGATCGAGCAGTCGGGGTAGAACGACAGGTAGCCGGCGAACTGGAAATCCTGGCTTTTCCAGCGCTTGTCGAAGCGCTCCAGGGCGGCGTAGAGCGAAGCCTGTCCGCCGCGGGAAAAGCCCATGAGCAGGATCTTGCCCGGATCGATCCGCGCGTGCCGCGCGAGCAGGGCGCCGGCGCGATAGTCATCCAGGACGAAATTGAGCCGTCCCAGCTGGGCCTGATCGGTGGCGGTGCTGGTGATGCCCCGGCCCGAGAAGCCATCCACGGCGAAGGTGGCGATGCCGACTTGATTGAACTGCCGCTGCCAGTAGGTGATGTTGGCACCCACCCCGCCCGAGCCATGCTGGAGAATGACCACCGGCACTTTGCCCGCGCCTGGCGGCAGCGACAGCACGCCACCGAGCAGCACCTCGGTGCCGCCCTTGTCCCCCGTCAGGAATTGCTGATCGCTCAGCGTCAGCGAGGTGAAGGTCAGCACCTCTTGCCGAGCGGGGATATCGGTTGCCGGCGAGGTGGTCGCACAGACGGTGGCACTGGCAAGGCAGGCAATGGCCGCGAGCGCGGGGCGCAAAGATCCAGCGGACAGATGGGACATCGGTTGCATCCTTCTTGTAGGGTCCTCCCAGGGTAGCCAATCGGCGTCGCTCTGCTGGAGAGGCGGTGAGCAGAACCCGCCGCACTAGCCAAATTTGGCACCTTTGTCGCGTAAACCGGCCTTGAGGTACGAAACTTGTAGCTCCCGCGCCAACGGCCCTTTGCGACCCAAAAGGTTTCCCAAATGCACCAAGACGGCTCCCTCGCGTTACCGCCGCGCGTCCGGCATTGGTATACCGGTGACATCGACGAGCATGCGCTATGCGTCGAGGGCTGGCACATGCAATACGATCAGCTGTCGTCGGGTCGCTTCCACGGCGAACTCAGCGATCTCTGGCTGGACGGCCTCAGCCTGCTGCGGGATCGCTCCAACCAGGCCATGCTCAAGAGCGGCGAGGCCCAGGGGAACACCCTGACCTTCAGCCTGCCCATGCGTGACGCCGGCGCCCTGCACTGCGGCGGCCATACCCTGCACGAGGCCCAGCTACTGGTGGCGCGTGGCGACAATCTGCCGGAGCTGCGTACCCCGGCCAATCTCGATCTGCTCTGCATCAATCTGCAGGAAGCCGAGATGGCGCGCCTGCTGGCCTGCCAGCACAGCGCTCTCGACGTGCGCGACCTGTCCGGCTGCTATCGCCTCCCTACCGGCTGTGCCCATGGGCAGCTGGCCGCCCTGGCCCATCAACTCTTCGCCCCGGAAGCGGAAATCCAGACCTGGCTGGACCATCCGCGCACCCGCGCGACCCTGCGCGACACCGTGCTGCTGCACCTGCTCGATCTGCTCGACACCAGCGAACCCCATGAGCTGGCACCTAGCGCGCGGCTGCGCCTGGTGCGGCGGGCGCGGGAATACGCCCTGGCCCATCCGGACCAGCCGCCCAGTATCCTGGAGCTGTGCAATCGCGTCGGTGCCAGCCGCCGCAAGCTGCAGTACTGCTTCCAGGAGACGCTGGGCATCAATCCGGTCGCCTACCTGCGCACCCTGCGTCTCAATGCGGCCCATCGCGCGCTGCGCCGGGGAGCAGGCGAATCGGTGCAGGACGTCGCCGCCCGGTGGGGTTTCTGTCACCTCAGCCGCTTCGCTCGCGACTACCGGAGGCTGTTCGGCCAGTTGCCCTCCACCACCCTCAAGACCGCCACGCAGAAGTGCTGAATCTGGCTAACGGCGGATAACGGCTTTCCCTCAGGCTCGAGTGGCCAATAAGAAGAGGGAACTCCATGAACGTTACCCGTCCGCTCCACGCCCTTGCCGTCGGCCTCGCCGCCCTGGGGCTGACCGCCGCAACCCACGCCACCGAAAGCGGCTCGCCCACCACCGCCTTCGGCGTCTACGATTTCGGCGCCGGCTTCACCCCGCCGCCGACGCCCCACGGCACCCTGGGCCTGCGCAGCAACTTCTATCGCGCCACCGCCATCCGCGACAGCCACGGTCGCGACAACGGCAATGACCTTTCCATCGACGTCCTCTCCCTGGGCCTGGCCTACCTGAAGATGACCGATACCCGCGTCCTGGGCGCTCGCTATGGTTTCGGCGGGGTCCAGCCCTTCTTCAGGATGGACGCGGACCTCACCGTCAAGGCCAACGGCGTGCCGGTGTTTGCCGACAGCGCCACGCTCTTCCGCCAGGCCGACATCCAGGTCATTCCGCTGATCCTGCAGTGGGAGCCCTCGCGCAATCTGGGGGTGAACTTCTGGTTCCAAGTGCAGGCGCCCACCGGGGACTACGACAAGAATCGGCTGGTCAATCCGGGCACCCACCACTGGACCGTCTCACCGATGCTCAACCTGAGCTACATCAGCGATTCGGGATTCGGGATTCGGGATTCGAGGTGTCGTCCAGCTTCCAGACCGACTTCAACAGCCGTAACCCCGCCACCGACTACCGCAGCGGCACGGAATACCGTCACGAATTCGCCGTGGGTCAGCACTTCGGCCCCTGGACCGCGGGCCTGGGCGGCTACTACTACCGCCAGCTCACCGACGACGACGCCCCCGGCCTCACCCGCGGCAATCGCGCCCGGGTACTGGCGCTGGGACCGGCGCTGAGCTTCTTCCAGCCCGGCCTGCCACCGGTCTGGGTGCACCTCTACAAGGAGGTCGACGCACGCAACCGCGCCGAGGGCTACGCCTTCGCCGTGCGGCTCTCCCACAGCTTCTGAGGATCCGTCCATGACCGCCACCGCCTCCTCCCGCCCCACCCCCGGCCGGCGCCAGGGCGCCGTGCTCCTGCTCGGCAGCAGCCTGACCATCATGGGTTCGGTAATGGTCGCGCCGATCATCCCCAAGCTGGGCGCCGAATTCGGTCCCGTCGAACCCCGCGCCGATCTGCTGATCCCCCTGGCGATGACCGGGCCGGCCCTGGCCATCGCCCTCTTCGCGCCCCTGGCCGGCTGGCTGGCCGACCGCCTGGGTCGCAAGCGGCTGCTGATCATCGCCACCTTCTGCTACGCCCTGCTCGGCATGCTGCCGGCGCTGCTGCAATCATTGCCGGCCATCACCCTCACCCGCCTGGTCTTCGGTTTGGCCGAGGCCGCGGTGATGACCTGTTGCGTGACCCTGATCGCCGACTACTGGCAGGGCAGCCGGCGGCTGGCCTACGTCAATGGCCAGGTCATCGCCATCAGCCTGGTGGGCTCGCTGTTCTATGTGGTTGGCGGTGCCCTGGGCGAGCACTCCTGGCGCACGCCCTTCTACCTCTATCTGCTGCCGCTGCTGCTGGTGCCCTTCATGCTGCGGCTGCTGTGGGAACCAATCCGCGCCCAGGTCACCAGCGGCGCCGACGAAGGCCCCCAGCACAGTGCGCCGCTGCCCCTGCTCGTCAACTACCTGCTGGTCTTCGCCGGCATGGTGCTCAGCGTGGTAGTGCCCATCCAGAGTCCGCTGCTGCTGGTGCAACTGGGCATCACCTCCAGCACCCTGATCGGCGTCTCGGCGGGCCTTGGCCTGCTGGCGACCCTGGGCGGCCCGCTGCTCTGGCCGCTGCTGCGCCGCCGGTGGGGCCTGGCTGGCGGCAACGCCGTGCTGCTGGCCTGCATGGGCAGCGGCCTCTGGCTGCTGGTGAACGCGCGCAGCTACGAAGCAGTGCTGGTGGCAGTGACCCTCCATGGCCTGGGCGTCGGCATGCTGGTGCCCAACACCATGGCACCGGTGATGGGCGCCCTGAGCGCCCGGGCCCGGGGCCGCGGCATGGGCGGCTACACCGGCTGCCTCTACCTGGGTCAGTTCGCCAGTCCCCTGGTGGTGGCAGTGCTCCTGCCCTTCACCGGCGATCTGCACCTGGCCATCCGTACCCTCGCCAGCGCCGCCCTGGTCGCCGCGCTGGTCTGGGCGGCCGTCGCCCTGCTGCGGCGCAAGGCCGCCCTGCCCGCTCCGTCGCGCTCTTCCTGAATTCTGATCGAGGATTTTTCCATGCACAGCCTGCAATCCCTGCTGGACACCCAGGACGGCCACGGCCTGGCGACGCTACTGCGGCAGCGCGAGATCACGGCGAGCGAATTGCTCGAAGCGGTCATCGAGCGCCTGGATACCGTTGAGCCCGGTCTCAACGCCGTGAGCGAACGCCTCTATGACCAGGCCCGCGCCGCGGCCCGGGCGCCGCTCGATGTCGAGGCCCCCTTCGCCGGAGTCCCGACCCTGGTCAAGGACCTCTTCACCCCCCTGGCCGGCGCCCGCATGACCAATGGCTCCCTGGCCCTGGGCGAAGCCCGCCCGGATTTCGACTGTGAATTGGTCAGCCGCCTGCGCCAGGCCGGCTGCCTGTTCGTCGGCACCACCACCTCGCCGGAATTCGGTACCTCCTACAGCACCGAATCGCGGCGCTTCGGCGCCACCGCCAATCCCTGGAATCCGGCCCACAGCGCCGGTGGCTCCAGTGGCGGCGCGGCTGCCCTGGTCGCCGCGCGGGTGGTGCCCTTCGCCCATGGCAACGATGGCGGCGGCTCGCTGCGGGTGCCGGCGTCCTGCTGCGGGATCTTCGGCCTCAAGCCCAGCCGCGGACGGATGCCTTCCGGGCCCATGGTCGGTGAAGGCTGGGCCGGCATGGGCACGCCCCACGCCATGAGCCTGTCGGTGCGCGACAGCGCCCTGCTGCTGGATGCCACCGCTGGCGCCGACCTGGGCGCGCCCTATGCGGCACCGGCCCACGACGTACCCTTCGCCAGCCTGCTGGAGCGCGATCCCCGCCCGCTGCGCATCGCCCTGGTCGAGCACCTGGCACCCTGGCCGAGCGGACCCGAGGCCCTGGCCGCGGTGCGCCACACCGCCCGACTGTGCGAAAGCCTTGGCCACCACGTCGAGCCGGCGACCCTGCCGGTGGACCTGCCCCGCTTTCTCGACCAGGTGTTCGACATCATCGGTCCCAGCACCCGTCACTACCTGCAGGTGCTCGGCGCGATGCGCGGTGCCCCGGTCAGCGACGAGGAGCTGGACGCCCGTACCCGGGTGATCCTGCGCGAACGGGGCGACATCCCCGCCCATCGCTACGCCGCCGCGGTGGAAGCCCTGCATGCCCTGGGCCGG